>SMEQ01000031.1_pt1 | contig 47260 bp, 55 predicted proteins | sample 2456281 | NCBI WGS metagenome assembly SMEQ01 (sample SAMN10132596, study PRJNA489261) | soil metagenome | isolation source: day1 antibiotic-loamy sand soil ammended with raw manure from dairy cow... | place: USA | collected 2015-04-01
TATCTAGATACTGAAATGGATTCCAGAAACCAAGAAGATAGATTGATTTCTTGTATATCAGGTGTTCCGTTTGAAGAAGTAGTTAATGGTCACTTCGCAATAGATACTATTTATGGTAGTGCTAGTTCTAAAAGAGCTGCTGTAGAAGATGCTGTAAGAAAACTACAGGATAACAAGTGTTTTCATATTTATATGCCTAATTTTAATGCTGATGAAGTTAGTAAGAAGATAAGAAAGTTTACCCTAAGTGAGAATATTGGGTATGCCATATTTGATTATATCAAACTTCCTTCTTCTGAAGTGGCAGGGTTAGGTGATACAAGTGAGTATCAAAAGTTAGGTTATTTAACTTCAGCTTTAAAAGATTCAGCAGGGATTTGTGACATTCCTGTAATAACAGCAGCACAAGGAAACAAATCGTTAATAGGTTGTGATGATCCAGATGCTAACCAGTTAGGAGGCTCATATAGGATACTTCAAATAGCGTCTAAGTTAATGTTCTTGACTCACAAAAGCAACGCTCAAATGATGGCAGAGAACTACTCAAAGGGTAATAGAAGATTGTTTGTTAAGTATCAGAGAAATGGCAAATCAAACAATGAACCTTTAAACTTTCAATTTGATGAACCAATATTAAGATATAGGGAGGTGTAGTTTGAAATACATTGTGTTGATGATACGTAAAAACTAATTTATATTTTAAACAAAATGTGAAGGAGAGAATTTACAAATGAATAAAAGAGAAGCAGATTATATACCAATGGCGTTAAACTTAGTACAGGCAATAAATGAAATTAATAAGTATTGTATAGAGGATGATGGAGTCAATGGACCAAGTTGCGAACATTGCCCTTTAAATGGTGCAATAGATGATTGCGATGTGCTAGATGTATTGAAAGATAATGTGATAGCAGGGTTAGAAAAAATAATTAATGATTTAAAAAGATAGGTGATTATATGAAAAAGAATCTTTTGTCACATATCAAAGATAGTCTTACACAAGAAACAGTTTTAACTTTTCTAAGACAACATGATTTTAGAATAGGGTTAAATAGTGACAACTCCATGCGTGGGGTTTGTCCTATACATAAGGGGAATAATGATACAGCTTTTGTTTGGAACTTTGATAACAACTTGTGGTATTGCCATACGGGGTGTGGTAAAGGTGGAGACATATTTGAGTTTGTAAGTGATTATTATAATATGGATCCTAAACAAGAGTTTAAAAAGATAGTATATAAAACAGCAGAGTTATTAGGTATTGATTCTAATGGATTTGAATTTAATATTGGTTACAACTCAAGACAAGACATAGAGCAGTGGTTTAGATTTGTTAATAAAGAAAGTGATGAATTACCTTTATATGATTTGAACACATTAGGAGAACTAAAAATACCAATATCATATAAAATGTTTGATTCAAACACAATAGAGAGATTCAACCTAACTTATTCTCAAGGGTTAAACGCTATGGTAATTCCTTTAACTCAAAATGAGAATATAGTAGGTGTGAACCTAAGAAATTTAACACCAGGAGAGAAAAAATATAAATTAGTGCCAAGAAACTTAAAAGCAGGGCACATATTATATAATCTTGATGAAATTGTAAAAGATAAAGATACAGTTGTTGTAGTAGAAGGTTGTTCTGATGTGTGGAACTTGTACCAGTTAGGAATTGACAATGCTGTGTCAACATTAGGAAGTCACTTAGCAGAAGGTCAAGAGAAGATGCTATTAAAGAACTTTACCAATATTCATATTATGTATGATGGTGATGCAGCTGGTAGAAGGGAAACTATCAAGCTAATTAATAAGCTTCGGTACAAGGCAAATGTAATGGTTTATGATTTGCCAGATGGTGTTGATCCTGGTGATCTAGATACTTTAGATGAAGTTGTGCCTATTCAGGCTTACTTATATTTACAAAAATACAACGATAAAGGAGAAAAGAAAAATGGTTGAAAAATGTATAAAATGTTTACATCAGAGAGTGTGTGGCATTAAAGAGGATTTTGAGGAAATGATCAAAGTGGTAGAAGAAAATGACAATGAATCTTTTAAAATTACAGTTGATTGCTTAGAGTATACTTATTCAAGAGCAAAAAAAGCACAAGCAAGTAAAGAAGATGATTCAAATGAGTAGTTTTACGACACAACAAGATGTGATTATGAGAAGAGCTATTGCAACTTATGGCTCCTTTCATCAAATGATGAAGGTCATTGAAGAGTTAGGAGAGCTAGAAAGAGCTGTAATTAAAACACTGATGTATGATGAAAACTATCTAAACAATAAAAGCTCTAAAAGTAGTAAACTAAATTTAATAGAGGAAATAGCAGATGTTGAGATAATGATACATCAATTAAAGATTATGAGTGGGGTAAGTGAAGAAGTAGAAGCAATCAAAATAGAGAAACTACAAAGACTAAAGACAAGGATAGGTGATTAAATGTTTACCTTTGATGATTTGTTTGATACAAGTGAGAATGAAATACCTCTAATCATAGAAGATTTAAAACGTGGTGATATATCAGTTTTAGATATAGATAGGTTAATAGATATGTTAGAAGATATGTATGGAAATTATTGTGATCAAAACGGGTTATGTATAGAGTGTGGAGAAGAGAAGCAACATATCAAGACACAAATAGGTGAAGTTGGAGGTCAAATTATCTGGGAAGATATTTTTATGTGTCCCAATAATCACTAGGAGGTGAGAACAATTAATCATCTTCATACGCACTCGTCAGCTTCATTATTAGATGGAGCAGTTGATATAGAAAAAGCAGTACTTAAAACAATAGAAAATGGCGGTACAGGTTTGGCAATAACAGATCACGGTAATATGATTAAAACGTTTGAGTTACAACAAATGTGTGATAAACATGGAATAAAACCTATTATTGGTTGTGAGTTCTACACAGGTAACACAGAGAAATTAAAAGGTTATCACTTAATTGTGTTAGCTAAGAATCAAACAGGCTTGCAAAACTTATTTAAACTTCAAAAATTAAGCTATATGGATAATTTTTATGGTAAACCTAAGATAACAAAACGAATGCTATTCACTTATGCAGAGGGATTGATAGTTACAACAGCTTGTATTGGTAGTGAGTTTGGAAGTTTGTTCTTTGATAATAACATTAACATCTTAAAAGAAACTTTAGCAAGTTATAAACATATATTTGGTGATGATTTCTATATTGAGATTCAACCTAATAATATACCAGAGCAAAAAGATTACAATATTAAGATGTTGGAGTTAGCAAATCAACTAAGTGTCAAATGTATAGTAAGTTGTGATGCTCATTATGTAAATAAAGAAGATTCAGAGGCTCATGATACATTACTGGCAGTTCAGGTAAAGAAGAAAAAACAAGATACTAAAAGATTTAAGTTTTCAGATGATAATTTTTATATGATGAATGAAGAAGACATTAGAGAAAACTTATCTTTATATATTGGAAGTATTGATATAGGGAATATGATTAGAAACACTCATGAGATAGTAGAAAAATGCAGTGCTAGGTATGAAGAGGGTCAGTACTTACCTGGAACATGGTTAAACCCTGATGATGAATTAAAGAAGCACTGTAATGTTGGATATACAAATAGATTTGGAAATGTACTTTTACAAGAATATGTAGATCGTATTAATTATGAATTAGATATTATATGTCAAAAAGGATATTCAGGTTACTTTTTAATAGTTGAAGACTTCATTCGATTTGCCAGAGAAGATGGAATATTGGTCGGTCCAGGTAGAGGATCAGCAGCAGGCTCGTTAATTGCTTATATATTAGGCATTACAAATGTAGACCCCATGAAGTACGGTTTATTATTTGAAAGATTCCTTAATCCCGAAAGAGACAGTATGCCAGATATAGATACTGATTTTGACTATATTAGAAGGCACGAAGTTATAGAATATATTAAAGATAAGTATGGTAGAGATAATGTAGCAACTATCATAGCTGAAGGTTCTTTTACTTGTAAGAATGTAATGAGAAAAGTATTATCAACTTATGATGTAGAACAACGGATCATAACAAGGTTATCAAAGCTTGTTGTAGAGGATACAATGTCCTTTTTAGAAGCTTTAGGAGCTTCACCAGAGCTAAACTCATACATGGAACAAAACCCTAATATAAGGCGAGATATAGTGGCACTGGAAGGTTTAATGAGCCATGAAAGTAAACACGCAGCAGGAGTAGTAATATCTCCTAAGCCATTAGATAATATATTGCCAGTTAAAAGAGATAGTGATGATCATACAATGTTAAAGTGTCAGTTCCATAAGAAGATAATTGAAAAATTGGGTTTGGTAAAATTTGACCTACTTGGGTTGAAAACATTATCATTGTTAGATGATTGTTTAAAATTGATTAAAAAGAATCATAATATCTGTATAGACTTGGATGATATTGATATGGAAGATCCAGGTATTTATGAAGTGATGAACTCTGGTGAGCTATTAGGAATATTCCAATTCGAGGGTGCAGCAGGTAAACAAGCTATTGAGAAGATTAGACCTGATAACTTTAATCACCTAATCGCTGCAAATGCCCTATGTAGACCAGGGGTAAAAGAGAGGGATATGTATTATGAACGCAGGAATGCGAGGACTCAAATATCTGATTCGGATATTATGGAGCATATACTCGGAGAGACATTAGGAACTATAATTTATCAAGAACAAACTATGTTACTAATGAGTGAATTAGCAGGTTGGTCACTAGGCAAAGCAGATAGTATGAGGAAAGTAAGTGACTTAAACGAATACAAGGAAGAATTTGTTGAAGGTTGTAGGTCCAATGGGCATGATGAAGAATTTGCAGAATCAATCTTCAATAGATTCTCTCTTGAGTATAGTTTTAATAAAAGCCACGCCGCTTGTTACGCTGTAATAGCGGCTCAAAGTGCATGGCTTAAACATAATTATTATATTGAATTTATGACAGCTTTACTTTCCAAACAGTTGGTTGAAGGTAACGGGAAGGAAATAATACCTCTTGTGATTTCTGCTGTTATGGCTAAAGAAATAAGAGTTAAGACACCTAATATAAACAAATCAACAGATATGTTTGAGTGTAACAATGATACTATATTTTATCCACTATCAGCTATTGATGGTGCTGGTGTAACAGTAGTCGAAAAGATACTAAGAGAAAGAGCAAACGGTCAATTTGATTCCCTTAGTAACTTCCTATCCAGATTTGTTAAACGTGATGTTAACAAGGGTGTCGGTACGAAGCTTATTAAAGCAGGTTGTTTTGATGAATTTAATATCAATAGGTGTCTACTGCTTCAAGAGTTCTTCGATACTAGGAGTATATCCGAAACATCAGATATTTATTCAACTAAAGTAATAATGAAATATGAAATGCAAACTTTAGGGATGTATTTAACATTTGATCCGCTAAGTGAATATCCTCAAAGAAGATTATCTGAACTTAAAACAGATGGTCAAGATTATATATATGGAATGGTATCCAGCATTAAGAAAATTAAAGATAGAAATAATAATTCAATGGCTTTTATGTCAATTAATACTAGAGTAGATAATGTAGAGTGCATTATGTTTAGAGATAGTTTGGAAAGGTACCAAGCTCATTTGGCTGTTAACTCTGTTGTGTCAATAAAAGGTGTGGTCAGTTCAGGAAAATTTAAAGTGAATGAAATAATATTTTTGGGGTGATTAAATGTATATAATACGTCAAACTTTACTTAATGATTATTTACTTTGTCCTCATATGGCTTTACATAGGTGGGGCAAATTTGGAGAAAAGAGTCCTTGTGACGAATCGTCAGAATTAGCAAATAAGTATGCTGAAATAGGTACTGCTTTCCATTCTACAATGGAGAAATGGGCAATAAATAAAAAGGGTGGAATACAACTCTCTAAGGAAGATCTATGGCATGACTTAAAGGTCAATGTTCACAACATACCTATTAGTTTATTTGATGGTGAAGAAGATAAAGATAAATTCTTAGATAGTTTAAAAGATCAACTAGATTGGATTCAAAATGAGTTATTAACAACACCATTATCTGTAGAAGAGAAGTTTGAAAATGTAGAACTAATAGAAGGGCTACCATGTTTCTCTGGAACGATTGATAGGATTGACGGAGATATTAACCGTAGATCATTAACTCTTAAAGATTACAAGACAGGGAAAGTATATACTAAAAAACAATTAGAGGAAAACCTACAAGCTACTATTTACAGCTTGTATATTAAAAAGAAGTATGGTTTTTATCCTGGTCACTTTGTGTTCTTGTTTTCAAAACATAAGAAGTCAAAAACGATATTTATTACAGAAGAGTATATAGAAAGAAACGTACAGAAGATAAAGGAGGTTTGGAGCAAAATTCTTAACCAAGAGTTCAACCCACACTACAAAAGAAACAAATATTTTTGTAATCACTTCTGTAATTACAAACCCAAGTGTATATCATATACTAAGGTTCCAAAGGGGTGGGAGAACGTTGGAAGCTAAAGAGTTGAAAAGTATGGAGTGTCCTTTTAATAAAGGCACTCTTTACTCTATACGTAACCATGTTGTACTTAAAAACGCTGAAGTAGATGAATTTGAAGGTTATTTTTTAAAAGAATATCCCTGGTTTTACTTATTTGAAACAGAGTTAGGTTATAAAACAACAATAGCAAAAGTAGATTGCATGAGCAAACGATACAATATTAAAGAGGCTAAAAATGAAGAGATACAGTAACGAAACAATGGACAATATATGTGTCATTGTTATATTTATTGTTCTAGGGTTAATGCTCACAATTGGACTTGGTAATTTTGGTCAAAGATTGGCACAATCAATTGAAGATGATAGCATGATAGAACAGATCAGAGATATTGAAGCACAAGAACTAGGTGAACTACAAAAAATTAGAGAGTCACTTAAATACATAGAAAATAACCTAGGGGAGCGATAAAATGAACGTAGGCAAGCAGTTTGAAACCGACTTTAAGAACTCTATGCCATCTAATGTTTGGTGTTACAGGTTTAGAGATGGAACAGCTTCGTGGGGACAAAACAACAGCAATATTAGATTTCAACAGACAAACATTTGTGATTTTGTGGTGTATTCACAAAAACTATTCCTGTTAGAGCTTAAAACAACTAAGGGTAAATCACTTCCATATTCCAACATCAAATCACAAAGAATAAAACAGTCTAAATTAAAACAACAAATTGAAATGCTAGAAGAAGCAGCAGAGTATACAGGTATTATCCCAGGATTAGTTATTAACTTTAGAGATTTAGAAGAAACATATTTTATACATATAGATTTTATAACAGATCATATAGATAATGAAGCTAGGAGAAGCTTTTCTAGGGATTGGTGTGTGCTTTATGGATACAAGATACATCAAAAGAAAAAGATAAGTAGATATTCTTACGATTTGTCCACTTTGTTTAATCAATTTTAATACATATTATGTCACTTATGTGAAGGAAAGGAGGTTACAAAATGAATGGGGTAGAGTTATATAGATTCATAAAGCCACATTTAGGAAGTATCAATTTTAGTGGTTGTCATAGCACTGACATGGAAAGATTAGAAAATTTTAAAGGATATGAAGAGTTGATTAATTGCTTGTTGGAGGCTTTAGACGAATCTTTTTATGGGAGCAAAAATAGGAGTGAAGCAAGTGCTAAGCAGATAAACAAAAAGGCACAACATATACTGCTAGATAAACTGGAATGGTTGGAAGAATACAGTATCGAGTTTAATGTTTAATGCACATAACAAGTAAAATACGAAATAAAGGAGGATAAAAATGAACTTTGATATTGGTAAGAAATATCATGTAACTTCAGATAGAGACAATTACATATTGCAAGAAAAAAAGAAAGCTAAAAATAAAGATGCTAAGAATCAGGAATATGCAACTAATATAGGTTATTTTGGGAAGATAGAGCATTTACTTAATTACCTACTTGATATTGAATTTAGAAATAACGAGATTGAAACGCTAGGTCAATTAAAGACCCAGGTGGCTGATTTAAGAGGGTTCGTACGTGAGTCCGTAAAAGACTTAGAGGAAGAGTTGAAAGCCTACAGAATAAGCGATGGAGAGGTAACAGAGGGTGAAGAAGAAGAAGAGGAAGAAGATATCTAAAACAGGTCAAAAGAATTTTAAATTAGAAGAAGTAATGGAAATGCGAAGAGAATTAAAGGGTAAATTGACACAGCGGATAACACAAGAAGTAATGGTTGTGATGGTTTATAAGCTAAGAGATATGCATGGATTTGGCTTTGATAGAATGACTAAATATTTAGATGAAATATACGAGACATTTGATTCTATAGATAAAGGTTATGTATCTATAAACGACATTAAAAAGGCGGTACAAAATGAATTACAAATCGAGATAAAATAAAAGCTAAATAAAGAGGTGTACGTATGAAACAAACACATCAAGAGTTTATGGAAAGTAGAGCATTAAGATCGGCACAACATATAGTAGACACAGGAGAGTCTCTTAGAGAGGCTGCAATTGCACTTAAAATAAATAAGTCTACAATACACGAGGATATACACAAAAGAGTTAAAAAAGTTAATTACTCATTGTATAAAGAAGTTATGAAGGTATTAAACCACAATGGAATCATATGGCACAAAAGGGGTGGTGATGCAACAGCAAGAATGTTTAAGAAATTAAAAGAAAGAGATAGAGTGAGGTTTAACCCTAAATGGAACGTAGTTCAATCAATAATGAAGGGGCTAGAGGCTAGTGGTGGCTATTGTCCTTGTGTGACCACACATAACAAAGATACGATTTGTCCATGTAGAGAAATGAAGAGTGAAAACATATGTAAGTGTGGATTATTTATATTAGAAGAAAAAGGAGAGGTATAAATGAAGTTAACAAATGATAACTTTGAAAATGAAGTACTAACATCTGATGTGCCTGTATTGGTTGATTTTTGGGCAGATTGGTGTGGACCATGTAAAGCCATGCTACCAATTATAGATGGTTTAAAAAGCGATAAATACAAGGTATATAAGGCTGACATAGCAGAGGTAAGAGATATAGCTATTAAAATGAATGTTAGAAGTGTACCGACTATGATAATATTTAAAGATGGCGAAGATGTAGAAAGAATTGTAGGAAGTGTAACAAAAGAAGTATTAGAGAAATTATTAAAACAATATATTTAAGGAGATATACATATGAATAATGATAAAAGAATAACAATACACACCGAGATATGCAAAGGTCTTACTAATACATATATAAGGAAAAACAGTGATTATGGAGATTCATTTGCAAGGTTGAGAAATGAATATGATAATGCTATATTGATAAGAATTTTTGATAAATATAGTAGATTAAAAACATTGATTCAAGGAACAGAGCAGAAAGTTCACGATGAAAATATAGAAGATACCCTTATAGATTTAGCTAACTATTGTATCCTGGAACTTGTAGAGAGAAAATTAGAAGCTCCAGTAGCCAATGGATTTCGGTCAGTAACTTTGTGATATATGGCTAAAAACAAACAAATAAAATGGACCAACCAAAGGATATTAGATAAGGGTGTTGTAACGAAACATTTTCATAAACGATGGTGTCAAAGAAACAAAAGAGCAAATCTTCACTCTATACAGCACTACGTAAGGGGTTGTGATAGGTCAAATCTCGAACATATAAGGGGTAACTATTATAAGTTGGAGAATCATGTTGTGGTTATATTAACAAAAGGTGATGTTTGTTCTTTTGTAACTTATATATGTGATTTAAATAAAAAACCCCATATGTTAAATAGAATAGTATGTGACGAAGTTAAGTACAATTTAGGAGGAAATATCTAAATGAAAGATAAACTGGATGATTTATTAGGGCAATTAGATAAACCATTTAAAACACCAGAGGAATCAAAGCAATTATCAGAGGATATATTTAAGATTATTGTTAATGCAACAGATGAAATAGAATCAGTTTGGGAACTTGTCGATCCAAGCAAAGAAGATGTAAGGTTAATAACCAAAGTGTTTAAAACTATATACAAACACGCCCTAGAGGAGTCGTTTGGTAATATGTTTGTATATGTTGACATGCCTAAGTTCTACAATATATTAAACGATAAAAAATTAGAGAAGCCAAGAGAAACATTTATAATGATGGTTAGTTATATTTTTGGTACATTTGTAGATGAAAGTATGGAACACATAGCAGGAAGAACCGTTGAAGAACTGTTTAAAACTGAAGAGAATTTTAAAAACTTCACCAAGATGTTATTGGGACATTCAAGGAGTAATTTTATTAATGCAGATAATGATACAATAAAAACAATTATCATATTAACTCTTATGAAAAAACTAGGAATAGATAAACTAGAGGTTACAGAACAAGATGTTCTTGGATTCTCACAGAATGGATTAGATGGAGTAGACATAGGAAAGTGCATTAACAACGGAACTGTCACAGCAGAGATAGTGAAAGATATAAAAGAATAATAAAAGGGGCTAAATGCCCCTTGTTTATTTAACAGTTTTGATTATAGATTTAATACCTAGCTTTGACAACCTATCTACTTCATCTTGTGCGTTTTGTTTCTTTTCAAAGTAACCAACTTGCACAGCAAATCCAGTAACATTTTGTTTGTTCAATTTAGATTGGATTGTACTAAGAGTAACAGCACCTGCTAATCCATCTACTGTAATCTTGTTGTCTTTTTGAAATGACTTAACTGCTTTTTCAGTAGCATCACCAAAAGTACCATCAGCACCAAACTTACCTAGACTATACCCTAGCTTCATTAAGTCTTGTTGGAGTTTCTTTATAGAAGCACCTTTGTCTCCTTTATTAAAACAAACCACTTTATCAACTTCTTTCGCAGTATTTGATTTCTTAGCTTCTTTTAATTCTAACTTGAAGTGTTTAGCAATAGCCTTAGCAACTTCCCTACCTACATTGTCTAGTACTTTATCGTCTCTTAATTTTACTATATCTATAGTACTATCCATAAAACCACCTTCAATTAGAATTGATGGCATACTGGTTTCTCTTGTGATATGTAAGTTAGATGTTTTAATCTTTCGATCGGTCAAATCATAGGTATTAACTACTACCTTATGTATTAACTCTGCTAATTCTTTTCCTTTAATAGAACCTTTGTGATGATAAGTTTCTACACCAGTGTGAGTTCCCCACTTGCCATTAAGAGCATTGTGGTGAAAACTAATGTAAATATCAGAACCGAACCTATTAGCTTTATCAGTTCTTGTTTTTAAAGCAATATCTGACTTGCCTGTCTTACTATCAGTTCTTAACAACTCAACATCTTTATACTTTTTAAGTTCTTTTTCAAAAGCTAACACTACTTTATTATTAAAAGACCACTCTCTTTCCCCGTAAGGGCTTCTTTTACCTGGGGTGTTTATTCCATGACCTGCATCATAAGCTATCTTCATTATTTCACCCTCTTTAAATATTCATCTGCTGTTTGAGCAGGTTGAGTAAATGAGTTGTTTTTCCAAAAACCAATAATACTTGTAATAGCCATAAACCCAAACGATATGAATTGTGATAATTCTACATCTGTAAATGGTAGTGGACTGGCTCCTGCAAGCTCTAGTGCCCCGTTTACAGTGGCTAAAACAAACAACCCTATACGAATCCATGTACCTTTAGAAACACCCTTTAAATTGAACTTCATGCGTATACCTCCTATGTGAATAATTTCATAATTTCAGGGGTAAGTTTCACCCCTGCTAAAATTATAATACAAGCGACTAATGCTATAATAACTTTAACACCTTTATAGATTAATTGCCAAGTTCTATCAGTATTTACAGAAATAATTTGTGTAAGTTCTTCTCTTAAATTACTAAAGCCTTTTTCCACATTATCAATTTTAAGATCTATGGTATCGAAATTCTTATGCTCTAATCTAATGTCTTGCACTGCGTCTCTCAACTCCTTAACATCTTCTTCAATACACATTATTCTTCTTGCTACGTCAATGTGGTTACCACAAGTTTCTGCCATTAGTCACCTCTATTTTATATAACCTTTTTGCCACGCTGCATTAACATGATCTTGCAATAGTTGAATATAATCCTTAGCTTCTTCTTTCTTAGCACGATCTGTTTGCTCCTTGCCAAAGGTATATTGTTTTACACCAGTTAAATAGCCACCTATTCGCCTTTCCTCATTGTCTGACAGTTCAGGAGCGTAGTTACCCTTAGATAACGCTTTTTGAGCTATCATAGACCATGATTCAGCACCAGGCATTAAGTTTCTAGCAGCATATCTTAAATATGGATCCATACGTTTACCTTTCGGTGTATCTTGTGCGAAAGGTTGTAGGTAAAATGGAGCTGCTGCTGTATTTTCTGCACCTTTTTTAATCTTATCATCAAAGTAAACATTTTTATTAGCAGGTATTTCATAAGCTAGTTTTAACATTGGGTTAAGCATAGAAAACATTTCTTTAGGTGTAAAAGCATTAATATCATCAGCAGGTGTTTGAATGTTGATGTACTTGTCGTTACCTAGATATACTGCATCTTCTAAGTAATCTGGTTTAAATAATTTTTGATCTTCTGTTTCTTTACTGTCTCTTGCTATGTCACGCTTTAATCTGTGGTAACGCTTTAATCTTGCAGGTTTTTCAAACATGGTTTGGAATTGCAAGGGAACGTTTTTTCTCATAAAAGTATAGAAAGGAATTAATCGTTTCATCTTTTCTTTTTCAAAAGTAGTCAAATCAGAATAATCAAATAGATATTTATGAACTGAATCTGCTGCTTCTTGAAATGATTTTCCTGAACCTACTTCAGTTAGGAATAAATTAACTTTAGCTTGACTCTCAATAAAATTACCTGTTGATTCTAATTGTTTTGCAATAGGCAGATCAGTAACACTTACTTGATTGGCAATCTTTTTAAGGTTTTTACCAGGCTTTAAATCAACCATATCCCTAGTGTAATAACCAGTGTCTAAAACACCATAAGCTTTTAAAGCATCGGTTAATTCATCAATACTTCTACCTAGTATCTTTTTGTTTTTACCACCTATCTTACCACCCATTAACAATGTAGCGGCATCAAGATTATGCTTAGGATTGAATGCTGCTGCTCCTGCTGCTAAATATTGTGTAAATTCATTACCTATCATATTAGTAACATGGAACGTTGGATTAACAACTGTAGCTAGTGGTTTAAACACTCTGTTGGTTATTTGATCGTATATGTTTACAGCTTTAGAAAAGAATGTCTTTTTATCACCATTAAACTGTTTAAGCATTTCTGATTCGTAGACCTTATACATATCTTTTCTTACCAACATAATGTTATCTGAATCAACTTCTAAATACTTTTTAACATCTATGTCTTTAATATCAACAACTTGAAAGTTCTTATCAGGTGTTAGAGCAGAAGCGTAGTTTGTGAATGAATCAAAGGTAGTACCAGGAGCATCAAACGACACATCATCAAGCATTAAACCTCTTTTAAACTCACCTGTTTTACCTTTACGCATTAACACATAATCATCATTAAGCATATTTTCTACTATTTTGTAATCACCAAAATCTTTAATGTTAGTAGCAAATTCAGCAAAGAACTCATTTTGAAATGTCTCTGCATACATTGTGGTATTATGTTCAAGCATACGATCAATATATACTTTAGGTAAGTACTCTTCAAAGAACTTAGGGTACTTAGCGTTTACCTTGTGTATAGGGTCTTTTACTTTTCTTGTTTTAGCAGATTGATTAACATGAAGATTGGTTTTGTTATCGTTTAATTGACCTAATATCTTAGCTGTCTCTGGGTCTTTTTTAAAGCCAGGTGTTAATTGGTGAGGAACATATCTTTCCATCAAGGTTTTTATCTCTTCTATTTCTAAGTTGGAGGCATCTTGATAAATACCTTCTTCAAAACCTGCCTTCTTCATGCCTTCATCAAACCAATTGTATAACTTCATAGAATCATCTACTTGTTTATCAAGCTTTTTAAGGTTACGCTTGGATTTGTTTTTAAGCTTGCCAAGTTCTTCTGTTTTAAGAAACTCACGAAGTTTGTTTTGGTTCTTAACTCTACCTTGCACCTGTTTAACTTCAGTAGGAGAAAAGTTTTCTGTTGTTAAAATATCTTTCATAACATTTTCGTTTTGTAAAATATAACGTATCTTTTCCATTTTCTCTTCTGCTCTTTGCATTACTTTTTTTTGCATACCTGCGTTAGTTAATGAAGCTGCTAGTTGAATGTCTTTGATAGATTCTAGTTGAGTTGTTTCAAATGCTTTTAATCTTTTAATTTCATCTGTATTGTTTTGAATAAATGGTAGATTTATAGATTTACTAAATGATTCAACTTGCTTACTATTCATTGCATTAAGTAATTTATTTATCTCTTTAGTAGTCTCTGGCATTTTATCTTTAAAGAACCTAGACACCATTGGGTTTGATTGGCTCATAGCTATAATTTCAGCAAAAGCCTCTGATCTAAACAGTTTTTCATCATTACCTATTTTAGCGTATTTAGAAGGGAAACCTGCTTTAAATAATTCCTCTAAGTCTAAACTACTTTTATAGTCATTGGTCAACATATCAGAAGAATGTAAAAGAGAAAACAATTCAGAATAATCTTTAGATACAAGGTTGTTAGCATCTGTTTTAAAGTTTTTAATTACATTATCTGTTTTCTGATATGTCTTATTACCAAACACTTCAGTAAGTTTCTTCGTCATGTTGTGACCTGATTCATGTAAGAACGTGTATTTAGGGTTATCACTTATATCAAAGATAACAGCTTTGCCATCTTTATAAGCTCCTAGTATGTTATCAGGTACCTTATTGTTGCTATTCAGTACATAAACATCCATATCTTTTAAAAACGCTTTATTTGCCCTTGTAGCACTCTGGTTATCATACATAGCCATCATTTTTTTAGCAGCGTTGACAGATCTATCCCCTTCTTCAATATAGAAATTAGTACCAGATTTACCTAGTTCAATTTTAAGAAAGTTTAATTTATCATTTTTAGAATATTCATATTTAATACCACCAACATTTTTCTCTAGTTTTTCAACAGCAGTAGCCATATCAGAAGATTTAGTTTTAAAATTTGTAACGAAATATTCTTCATTAACAAAGTTCTTAAATGGTTGATCAGCATTCTTAAACACACCATTGAAATCTAAAGCATCAGGGTCATTATAGGCAGTGTTGATTAACTTAGTAGCACTATCTTTAGATATTAACTTTCCTCTATCCAATTGATGTTTAAATTTATCATATGCTTTAAGTACCCTTTCTCTGATCTGTGGGTTTTGTATCTCTGCTATTTTATTAGCCAACCCATTGCTTAAAGTATATGTTTGTTTGCTAGTAGAGAAGTGCTCTGCTATTTGATTAGCCTTTTTAATTTCATAAGCAGTAGTAGGGTTTTCAAGTGAGTTAATTATTCTAGGTACAACTTGAGCATTTTCAGGTTTATTCTTAGTATCGACAATCATATGTAAGGCTTCTTTAAGTGATTCTTTAACCTTACCATTTTTATCAAAGTACCTGCTTAAAGAAGATTGTTTAGTGTTATTGTATTTAATTAAATCCTCATATAATTTGTGTTTGGATAAATAATCATTATAACTATCTACATTCTTTGATAAAACTTCTTTGACAGCTTTTGAAGTGTCACCTGTTTCAAATTTAGAATATGCTTTTAAATAGTCTTGGTAACCACTACTTAACCTTCTAAATTCAGACAAATCAGTGTTAATCTTATTAGTATTAAGTTTAGCTATCAAATCATATTCTTTTTGAACAATTCCCTTTTCGATTAATAAATCAGTTCTTTGTAAGTTTATTTGTTTAAACTTATCAGAATCTTTTGGTATTGTTTTGATCTGTTCATTAAGTTTTTTAAGTTGATTTGATATACCATCACTTTTATTAAATAACTCACTAGCTCTTGTGGCTTCTTTACCAGTAATAGCTTTTTCTTTCATCTTTAGATCAAGGTCTTGCATTGCTATTTCTGCTGTGTCTTGCCATTCATCACCAGTTAGTTTATAACCTTTATCAGTTATCTTTTGTTCTTTCAAAGCTATTTCAACTTGTTCATCTAATGGTTTAGCTAGAAAATCTTCAGAATGATAATCAAAGCTTTTATCGTTAATATCAGTTAGGTCACCAGTTAGGTTGGCATCATGCAATTGATCTTGTTTTAAAAGCTCTACTTGTTCTTCTTTACTTAATGATAAAAACTCATCAGATGTATAATCCCTAGTGGGAACTTTACTACTGTTGCTCTTCATAGCTCTGTATTGCTCATTTAGGCGGTTGTATTCTTCTTTAGTAAAGCCAACACCACCATCAGCATTAAGTGCCTTAATTTGCTTGTTTAGGCTCTCTAGTTCACCATCGCCACCAACTTGCTTAGCCATATCTCTAAGAGTTTTAAGTTCTATATTTGTAGCTTTTCTAAGGTCGTTATCCTTCATCTTTAAAAAATCACTAAAATACTCTTTAGGCATATCAAAAACAGTATCGGCTCTTATAAGATTAGCTATCTCTTTTTCAGCTTGTTTAGATAGTTTAGCTTCTAAACCTTTATTAACATCATTAAAGTTATCTCTGATTTTGTTTAAAGCCTCTAAGTCTTTTTCAGACAGATCGGAAGGATTACTAATGTCTTTGCTTTTAACATAATTTTTTAATTGCTCGTTTAAAGATTTGGTGTCTACATCAGGAATATCTTTCTTTAATCTATCAACAATTTCTTTCTTTTTAGATTCCCTAAAGTTATCAAAGGATTCTGTCATGGATTCAGTGGTACCATATTTTTCTTTAATCATAGTTCTTTGGTTGCTAGTGATTCGTGTTTTGTTAGAGAAAGTGCGATATGCTTCTTCATAATCAGGAGTAGACATATCAGGGGTGATACTAAGATCATCAATATCATCAATACCAAATGCATCTAAGATATTAGCTTTGTCTATATCATCAGCTTCTTTAAATTGCTTTCTAATGATATTGCCAAAGTGTTGATTAGTACTTACTTCAATCTTTGATTTGTTTTGTGCAAGTGTATTTAAAGCTCTTTGATTAGCAGCCTTATCAGCTTCAATGTACCAATCAGTTAATATCTTTTTTCTATCTTTACTAACGGTTAGTCTTTTAATTAGCTGTGTGTTTTGTTCAGGTGTCATTTTAGAAGGTCTAGGATATTTACCATCCATTCTTTTAATTACTAGATCTTTACCATACTGTTTATGATAAGCATTGAGTGTTTCTCTGGCTTTATCTTCTATCTCTCTATTTAGTTGATGTTTTTTTAGTTTAGGAAGTGAAGACTTTTCATCAAACACATCATAGCCTAAATCAATAATAGATTGTTTCTTATGACTATCCTTAATGGTGCCAATAGTATCTTCAACATTATAACTACCCTTTTTAATATCAGTAGTTAAATTTTTAATTGTTTTGTTAAGATCAGTTTGTGTATCTACATTTTTAAGTTTAACATCTTTTGGTTCAGTAAATGCAACAATAGAATCTCCACGTTTTTTAATCAATTTATCTCTAGGTGTTTCTTTAGTTAAGTTTCGTATGTGTTGTTTATCTTTTTCGTTTAATTCAATTTTAAGATTTGAATCTGTTAACGTATCAGCGATGCTATCAATAGTATTAGCTTTATCAGCAGATGAAATATTAGTAATTGGAACATCAGAACGTGACTTAACGATATTATCTATAAGTTCTTGCTCTTTAGTTAACCTGGCTATTCTATCTTGATTCTCTAATATTCTTTCAGTGTGTTTAGCTTTTTCAGGATCAGATAGTTTTAATTTGTTAAGATCGTTATTTAAATTATCAAGAGTTTTTTTTGCTACATTACGTTCAACAGATAACTTATGATAGTCTTGTTGTAATTCAATAGTTTTTTTATCTTTGTAATGAGGGTAATCAGGATTATCTACAAGTGTTGCGTACTCTTTAGTGATGTCCTCTGTTGATAAAGTTCTATCTTCTTTAGCTTTAAGAATACTCTTTGTATCATTTTTAGTTTTCTTAGCTGTTTTGTCCATTTTCTTAGCCATGTTTATATCTACTAAGTCAGAGCTCTTTTCAATATTCTTGGCAAATCGAGTATTATCTTTAAGATTCTGTTGCTGAATTATTTCTAATATATTCTTCTCTCTTTTTGCTCTTTTCATAGGGAGGTTAAACTGATTGTGCATACCACCAAAATACGTATTCCACATTTCAAAAGGTTCATCTAATTTATCAGTTACCTTCTTACCAACCTTTTTGGCTGTTTTAGATTGAGTAACTTTACTTACTTGATCTCCAACCTTAGTGAGTCTTTCGCTTTTAACAAGAGGGATACCTGCAAACTTTAAATCAGTAGGTTCTATATATCCTGCTTTTTTAATTGATTTGTTAACTAAAGTTTCTGCTTCTTTTAGCTTCTCTGCACTTGTTAAGTACTTAGCTTTAGGAGATTGATCTATTAATCTATCAGCTTGTTTGAAATGCTCAACATATTCAGCTACGTCTTTAGATTGTTTAGCATCAGGTATTAATTTACGAACATCATTAAAATCCATGCTTGTTAATTCTTGCATTGTTTTACCTGTTGCTTTTACTACATCATCCGCTTTAGTAGCTTTACTAATTACTTTAGAGCCTTTAGCTAATTGCTTTCCTGCTTTGCCAACACCAGATACTCTATCAATTGGATCGGCAAACATATCTAAGAAAACACCTCCTATTACAGCATCACTGTCTTTTTTTAGATATTTAGCAGCTTCTTCCCCATCACCAAACTTTTTTAATCCACTTCCATCGAGATACCAACCTCGTTCTTTTGCCTTCTCATATCTGTTATCTTGTAGGTTTCTAAACATATCAATAAAAGAGCCTCTATATTGCTCATATTCAGGAGATATGTTAGTTGGGTGTAGAGAAGTCTCCGCACCCTTAATAAGTCCATAGGCTGCTGATTTTAACTCACCACCAAAACCTTCCTTCTTCTTATCAGTAAGGCTTTTACCAGCGTTAGCAATACCATGACCTAAACCACCTAGTAAGTTTCCAAAAACATATAAAGGATTGTAGGTTTTATCCTTTTTCTTTTTCTCTTTAAGAATCTCTGGTTCTGGTACATCCAAACCTGCATTCATAAGGGAATTTGTGTGTCTATCTATATCTGTATGAGTGTAATATAAGGGATCATGTTGATAACCGTGTTCTTGACTAACTGGTTTATTCCATATTTGACCTTGATTATAAGGGTTCTTAGGATTAGAATAATCACGATCTTTCTGTTCTTTATCTATTTCTTTTTGTAATTGATCTCGTTCATATTTCGTCATGCCTTGTTTATCGGTATATGTAAAATATTTGTAATTATCCCATTCGTTATACTCACTGTTTTGTTTCTTACTATATTGACGCTTATACTGCTCCCATGAATTTACTGAACTACTGGGTTTAGATGAGGAAGAGTAGCTTGGTTCGCTACTCTTAGATTGATTAGTTTTACTGGATGTGCTGCTTTTTGTTTTCTCTTTCTTGGTGTTGTAATAACTTTGATAACTGCTCCATTTTGACAATATTATCACCTCTTATAGGGTTGCTCTTCCTCCACCTGTTTGACCAGCTTTTCTAACAGTATATACGTTGGTACTATGTTTAGAGACTTGTGGAGCTTTTTTATTAGATGCAATTACGCTATTATATGCACTGCTACTTAACGATTTTAATGCTTTACCATTTTGTTGAATCCATTTGTTACCCAGTCCTGCTTTTTTAGCTGCTTCAAATTCCTTAGTTGCTATTGATACTTGTGATGCTTTTTTAGTTGATGCTGTAGTAGCCTTTTTAGCACCGCTACTACCACTCTTAGAATATCCACTGCCTGAAGAAGCGGAACGAGCCTTAGCTTGAGCTGCAAGGCTTTTTTGTAGATCTCTATCCTTTTGAGCTTCAGCAAGTTGGAATTGTCTTTGGGCTTCTGCTTGTTTTGCCTCAAAATCACGTTGTTTTTGTTTTTGTATTTCTTCCTGCTGTAGTTGATATTTACTATAGGAATCTGTATATTGATCTCTACCTTTATTGTAATAATCATCATATAGGCTTTTAACAAGGTTACTAATGGTAGATTGTCTATCTGCTTCAGTACCAGACTTATTAGTCAAGAAAGAATTATATTCGTTCGTGTAATTGCCTAGCATATTGTCAAGAACAGAACTTCTTTCTGTGTTTATGTTTTGTGTTTGTTTTTCTCCTGCTAAACCAATATCAGCAAGCCCTGTGGTTACAATGGATGAAGTACCCAATCCTCTTTTTATCATATTGTCATTAAAACTATTTCCTTGTTGTTGGAATCTAATATCATTTTCTTTTACTCTCTTAGTGTAATCAGAATCTACAGAAGTAGCTCCTTGTTGAAATTGATTGTATTTAGTGTTGATATTGTTATAGAGATTTCCCATCAAAGAGTTATATTGAGTATTTGCTTGATTTGTCGCTGTACCTTTAAAATATGAGTGATCTTGATTTGGTGCTACAAAGGTAGGTTTGTTAGAACCATCTAAGCTAACAGCATTGTAATTATAGTTCCCTGCATTAACATTTTGATAGGGGTTAAATTGTTGTGGTGCTTGAACTTGTTGAAATAATTCTTGAAGTGTAGCCAAATATTATCACCTCTTTAAATTCGTTTTTCTATTTCTTCCCTATATGGAATAGGTACTTGCTCTATAGTCATTTCTCCTGTATTAATTCTGGCAATTAATGCGTTTATAAATATTTCATTCATTTATTTACACCTCCACTAAGGTTTCAATTAATTCGCCATCTGTAACTGACTTTTCTATCTTATAAAATTTACCTGTTACAGTATCTTTTAATACATGGCGACTATCATAATATTCTATAGTAGTTTCTCCTAAAGTACCTTCTTTGTCATAGAAATAAGTAAAAAACACTATATCGCCATTTTCTAAATCACTATGGGTAAAGGAAAGTTTATCCTCATTCACTACTACCTTAGACACATCAAGAGAGGTCTCTACACCAGTTGTAAAATCTACTTTACTAATACTTTCAATTTCTGCAATAGGTAAATCTTGATTTAACACTGATAAACCATCACTATATAATCCAGCATCTGCTACTACGTTTTCTACATATACAGTTCCACTTGGATTGGATAATAAAGTACCACTGACTTCTATTGGTGCGGTAATAGGCTCTGCTAATTGATAAGTTAGTAGTTGTGGATTAGCAACAAACCAATTTTTCGCATCTTGCAAAGTTGCAAAAGTTCCTTTATTAAAATAAATCCATAATCTTTGATTTGGTATTGCTGAATACTTTCCAATATTACTTGCGTTATCCCAACCTAAATCTGCTCTTAGAGTATTTTCTGTTTTTCCATTTAACTTGTTGTTTTCTTCATATCCCCAATCCCATGTAGTAGCATTTGTAACTATATTTACTTTAGTTTCAATTAGGTCAACATTTGTACCAACAACAATTTTTTCAATATCACTATCTCTCAATACATAACTTTCTACCCTCTTAATCAACTTCTTCTCACTCACCCTAATTTCATCACGTACACCATTAGGTAAACTTCTTAACTCTCCTACGTTTGGTAGGTATTGAGTGGATTCGGTGTAGGGTTCGTATGGGGTTGCTATTGTGTTTTGTTCTAGTTGAAATATACAGTTTAAATTTTTAGTGAGAGAATAAAATGATAAATACCTTGTATCATTTGTAGTTGTCATTATCATGGTTTTTACACCAGTGCGCTCATATTTTATAAAACTTCCATCTTCTCTGTAACTATCCATAAATACATTAACATTCTCCGTTATATTCTGTAATGTATAAGTTGTGTTAGGTTTTACTTTAATTTTATGAACACTTCTAATTTTATCAATAGTTGCATCTTTTAAACCATTTGTTGTAGTATAACCTCCCAATTCCAACTTCCCGTCAAATAAATTCTTCCCAACGCTCTTTAACCTACTAGCACTAATTGTAGATTTAACACTATCACCTTCAATGTAAGGGTATTTCTGTGCTAATTGGTCGGCTGTCATGGTGTCAAAGTCATTTTCAATCTCACTACCTGCTGGCAACTCGAAACAACGAATATCTTTTATTTCCATAGGTGCCTCTGAGGAATTATTGGAAAATATATTAAAAGAATTATCAGTAATCTCGGCATTTGATGTAGCTATCCACTTAAAATTCCCCACTAATGTAGTTGAGGATACAGCTGTACTGAATGGAAATACACTAGCCGACGACATTGACAAACCCGATAAAGTTGAATTAACTTTGGTTAATATAAATCCATACTTTGTATTTGGTTTAAAGGTTGATGGGAGTCTAGCAACACCTCCTGTATGAATACCTACAACTAAATTTCCATTTGATACGGAACTTCTATCATTCAATATCCACTCTGCCCAAGTATCACGATTATAATTTAACTCATTCTTTAATGTCAATCCTTTTACACTAGAACTAACTTGCCCATTAGCTGAGTTCTTAGGTAATGATATTATGCCATGACCACTTACGCTTTGTTTAACCTCTTGATTGACATTTACATTAGCCATTGTAGATTGGTAGTTGTGTAAATCCTTTTCTATAGTTGCGACTTTAAGTTTATCAGCTTTACTATCTAGCCCCGACCTAAACTCTTCGTAAAATTCTGACCTAGTAGTTTCAGCTAATTCTCTATTTGCTTCTGCATCAATTCTGCCTTCTTCTGATATAACCCTTAGTGACTCTGCATCTACACGATTCGTTTCAGAGGTGTTTCTTTTTCCTTCCTCAATAACCCTACTATCTTCAGCACCTACTCTATTTGTCTCAATTGCAACCCTAGATAACTCTGCATTAACTCTACCAGTTTCAGCATTTTTTCTAGCTGTTTCATTTGATATTCTTGTGTTCTCTGAAGTTACTCTTACTGATTCAGCAGATGCCCTATTAGATTCTTTAGTGTTTCTAACCCCTTCAGCAACTACCCTAGCGTTTTCAACACCTATTCTTGATGATTCATTATTTGATCTTATACTTTCTGTTGATGATCTGCTTGATTCATTTGATATTCTAACAGTCTCATTTGACTGTCTTGCTAACTCATTCACATTAAACTCTGATTGTCTATTTGATTCATTTGTGTTAAATGTTGATGTTCTAGTGTTTTCAGCAATTTGCCTATCCGATTCATTATCATTAAATATTGATACTCTGATTCCTTCAGCAAGTTCTCTATCAGATTCATTAGATTTTCTAACATCTTCATTACTTTCCCTGGCTAACTCTTTAGATTCGATTGCTTTCTCTAAGGTGTTTAATTCTGCTGCTTTTAAATTAGCAACATCCAAAGCAGGTTGTGCTAACGAATCAAGATAATTCTTTTCTGTACCAACATTTCCTTGTGCTAACCACACCTGATAAGCACTTAAGCCATGTTCACCCATTACACCTTCTTTAATAACAATCTTCTCTGTTATATTAGTTGTGTTCGATATAACCTCACTCATGGTTTTGTCACCCCCTCTAATACATTGAATTTACCTTCTAATATTCTCCATACAGAACCATTTTTCTCTAACAGTAGATCATAATAACAAGGTTGTGCTTTTAAAGATAATGTTTGCTCTGCTGTCATTCTTATTTGTATCTCTCCGTTGTAAAATGTAATACCACCAGTTTCAGTATCTAATTGAATTGCTAACTTACCATTTTTACTACCATACCGAATATCCATTTCAGCAGTATAACCTGTCAAATCAACAACAACATCTGATGTGTCTTTATATATTATATCCGAACCAAAAGTAGCATTTTGTTGTGCAGTAAAATTATGTTTGGCTGTCACTTTATCACCTCTTTAACAATCAATAGCTCCCTCAAATAAAGGAATCTCTGTTTTTAACCTATTATATATTTGTTGTCTTGAATATCCTTTTGCATTATCAAATAAAAACTCTATATGTTCAAAATAAACGATCTCTTGCATATCATCACTTTGTCTTTCTTTTTCTAAAAGCCTATATGATTTATCTGCATACCCATAAACATAAACAGTAAATTTATCCTCTTTGTTTATAAAATTCTGATCTATTTCTGCTATTCTAAAATACTTTGCTACAATTCCTTTGTCCAATATAACTTCTTTGTGTAATGCCATATTAAACCTCCTTAAATATCCCACGCAAACGCAATGTAATCAAATAGGGCTGATGGTATCCCTGACCCACCAATACAAGCCTCAAAACCAGATGTCGTAACGTTCCTTGTTTTCCCAGTTATTGCACCTGCATCTGAAGTTCTAGCTGTCAAAACTACAGATGGTTGCCCGATAAATGTTCTGTTGCCAAAAGAAAATGATTTCCAACTCGTTGTTAGTGCAATGCTGTTGTGCATGATATTTGCTATGTCTAATACTTGCCAACCACCCTTAGTATAAAGTTTATTAGGCACGTGTGTGTTTCCATTGGTATCCAATAATGTAAGTTGATTTTTTACCGTCTTAAACTCATCTGTATATTGTATTGCGGCAATTGTCTTGCTGCCACTGCCTCCTGTGGCTAACCTTAAGCCACCATTCAAATTCTCTATTGCACTCGCGTTTTTTATATTATTACTATTCATGTTTAAACCTTTGTAAAAGTTTATCAAATCTTTTGAAAAACTAGCTGATGTATACACCTTACCATCTGGATCTTGATATCCAATATCCACTCCAAAACCAATCTCTGAAATCAATCCTATGGTTTTTTTACCTGTAGACTCGTAGGATAATGCGAGTAAACGCCCTAACATTGCCCCTGTGTTTTTCCAATCGTAAACAGATACAGCGTTGTTTTTTATACCAACACTTAAATGTCCGTCAGTGTCATATTGCTCAAAAACACCTTCCATTGTAGCATTTGCCATTTGCACATCACCATTGATATCTACTTTAAAACTCTTGGTATCAATGGAACCACTGACTAAATCATACTTGGAACCACTAGTACCTGGTATGTAATTGTCTGATTCAACTACAATACCTGTTAGTTTGCCAGTTTTAATAGTTGAAGCGTCTATATTTGCTATAACACCACTTGCAGCAGTGATACTTCCTGTTGCTATTTCGTTAGCTGTTATAGTTTTAGAAGCTATTTCATTTGCAGTAATAGCATTTGCAACTATCTTATCAGCAGTAATACTTCTTTCTGTTAGAGTTTCTCCGTTTAATGTTTCGCCTTGTATAGCTTGTAATGCTCCACTAATATTATTAATTTGATAAACTAAACTCTTCGTTGGATCGTCTGTAGCACGAATAATTAATCTTTCAACAGATAGTTGACCAGCAGTAATTTTGTTCGCTGTTAACTCAATGATTTTTGCATCTGTGATAGAGGCATCTGCTATTTGTGCTGTACCAACAGCTTCTTTATCTATTAGAGCTGTCTTAATGGCTCCTAGAGCAATCTGTGCTGTGTCAATAGTGGCATCTCTAATCTTTGCTCCACCGATTGACGCATTGGAAATATCAGCATCTGCAATAACTAGTTTATTGGCACTACCACGATCAATCTTTAAATTATCAATCGAACCATTTTTAATATGTGCAGTACCAATTTCAGCATCTTTAATTTTAGCACCTGTTATGGTTGCATCTTCGATTAGGGCATTGGTAATATTCGCTGCTTTAATTTTAGCTGTAGTAATAGAAGCATCTTCAATTTTTGCTTCTGTTATATTTGCATTTTTGATGTGTGCTGTTTCTATTGTGGCTTCAGCAATCTTCTGGCTTGTGATTACCTTATCTATTAACTTTATAGTAGTTATAGAACCATCTGTGATATCTTTTGTATCAATGTTAGCAACCTTATCCCATAACCTTCTAAGTATATCATTTAAGTTTTTTTGCCCTAATGGAGAGGTTACGTCACGTATATCTTCATAATGTATCAATCATAATCCACCTCAACATTTAGTTCAGGCTTTTTAATCGTAAAATCTGAACCATTTATATTTTCAAATCGCAACTTAACGATTCTTCCTTTGTTGCTTATTTTAGGTCTATACACTTTTTCCTGTTCTGTCAGTGTAACGATTTTAAACTTTGTTTGGTTATCTGTAATAACAGATATTTTAACATCCCCGTTACCACTACCAATAAAGTATAAACGATCTGTTCTTTTAACAGCATTTTTCATTCCCATATCGACAAAACCATTTTCCCAATAAGAATGTATTAATGCTCCGTCATAATTATCGCCAATATCATATTTAAATACATATCCTGACGCATCAGAAAAAAGGAGTTCGTTGTCTAATTTAAGAAAAGATTCCACAGTGATACCATCTTTGATAGTAAAGTCTTTTGTAACAAAGTTATATTCAATAATTAAATTATTTGTTAAAGAATCACCATGTGGAACAGCTAAATAATAGATATTGTCATGAATTACACCACAAGCGTTTTCAATATAAGATGGATTTAAGTTTTTAAATAGATAGTCAATCGCAAAACTTATCTTTTCTACATTAGTACCATTATATATATAAATTCCGTCATTCTCCAGGAAATAAGTAGCGTTTTCATTAACACAAATCGAATTATCAGATATGGCTCCGTTGGTACTGAACAATCTTTTAACTTCGTATTCTCCTGGATAAGTACCTAGCACTTTAAATATGTTTCTATCTTTAAACACAACAACATCATCAAATACATTTCTTATTCCTTTAATCTTACCGCCATCATGAGTAGGCATTTCAATAAAACCACCATGTTGATTTGTTTCTATACCATCAGGGTCTATTGGTGCTGTCCAATCATCGGGATCAAAACCATCTCTATTTGATGTTGAGAAGAATACCATGCTATCTTTTGTAGTCCAAAGCCTACCATAGTGAAGCTCTAAGTATTTTCCCTTAGGAGCTTTATTTGTGCTTGACACAGCACTATCTGCTCCATCATTTTTTAAATCACGAACAGTAGAGCCATCATATACTTTTATAGGATCAACACCATTGTTAAAAATCAAAACAGGTTCACTTGCTATTTGAAAATTAACATAATCAAATTTGTTACTTGTGAATCCTGAAGCGATTTCGATAGGGATATCACCCATCTTATAGAGCTTACCACCAGCAGTAGCAAGTATGGTAGGTGTTTCCGTATTATAATAGACCATTAATGTTTCAGCCTTTGAAGGTAATTTACCAACAAATCTCTTTGATATACCCTCACCTCTTTTTAAAGCACCATCTTCTATAATAACATTTCTAACATCTATAGCTTCGGCAGGTCCAATGACCGAATCATTAGAGAATTTATTTATTCCTTTAAAAACATCTATACTTATCTTAGCCATAAAAATCACCATCAATATCTATAACTATTTCATTAGCTCCTTCGTCTTGATACAGAGCCAAATCACCAAGGTACTCATCACGATATCCCCTAGATAGAGAATCTTTCTTCCTGTGCATGTAATAAGCATAACAACCAAATGTAGTGCATGAATAAGCTAAAGAATATGGTAACGTTATTTCATCATCATCTTCCTCAAGTTCATTAGGTGTTTTGATATAAGATATATTATACAAACCATCACGATTTAAGAATATCTTTTTACCTATGATTCGTTCGTTACGACCTAACATAAATGGCATATAATCTATTTGATAAAAATCAAAAGGTAGATCACCAACACCATTTTCAATTTCTATTTCATAAGTATCTACATCAGGGATAACTCTAGTTTTAATTTCAAAGTAAGCTCTATTAATTGCATTTTTAACAATAGACACTATTTGTTCATCGGCATCCGTTTCATCTATTCTATTTTTAACTAATTCTATTGCTTCTAAAAAGGTCACTTATTCACCTCCATATAATAAAAAAAAAGAGAATGGGCATTATATACCCACCCTCAATAGTGTTTTGTTTAGGCTCCACCTTTACCAGTAGAACCTATGATACCCCTTACAGAAGAATATCCATAACTGTATCTCATATACCCAGACCATTTGTGAACTTTAGTATCAAAGTCTTTTTCTTTTTCAAACTCTGGTTTGACCCTCCAGTAGAAGATTAACTCACTTCTTTTAGAATCCACTAAAAACCAAGAAGTACTATCAGTTAAATAATCCCACACAAAAGGTTTAACTGAATTTCTTAAACTATTCACGTTGTTTAAATCTCCACCTGCTAATTGAGTAGAGTTAAGTATTTCTTTAGCTGTAAACTCCAATTCAGGAGAAACGATTAACGTATCAGGTGTAAACAGAATGGTTTTACCTGCTTCGTCTTTTACTCTACGCATCATAGAAATAGCTTTCTTTAATCCTTCTGGTGAAAGTGTATCGGTAATTTTGTTGTTATATGTATAAGTACCATTAAGTGCTGTGTGATCTCCGAATAGTGGAACACCATCATATCCAGTAAGTTCTCCTTTTAGGTGAGCTTCCATAAATTCAGCAGAATCCATTTCAACTTTACTTCTACCTGCTCTAGCAAGGTCTTTTGTCATTTTTTCAATTACACCATATTGTTCATCATCAATAAATTTTCTTTCGATAGCAAATCCATCAGCAAATTCTTCATGAGTGTAAGTAATTTCAGAACCTTTAGGAACAGTTTGGTAATTGATAGATGGCATATTTTCACTACCAACTCCACCATAAACACTAGAACTACCATCACCGAATCTTGACCAGTTACTCATAGATCCCATGTAGAAGTCAAACTCTTTGTTTTTCTTAGACGTTTTAACATCATATACCTTATTAAACTGTGGAGCTACTTCATCATATGTTTCATAAAACACTTTATTTAGTTTAGGTTGTAACAATTCAGCATAGTTATTCTCCTGGTGAACACTTCCACCTTCAGGAGATGCCATTGCAATATATTTTCTTAAATCTTCATCCATGTATGCACCTCGTTGTATTAATTATTTGGGTTATAATTTTTCCACTTAGCAAATTCTTCAAAAGACATATCAAGACGTTGAGCCATTACTTGCTCTATTTCTGATAGATTAGCAGCACCTTTAGGTTTGCTCTGTGTTCCATTAATCAAGCTAACAGTTGATTGTTTATTTTGTTTTAACTCTTCATTTATTCTAAATTTTTCTTCTTGTAGTTTTTTAGATACAATCTTATCTATATTTTTACCCTTCCAAACTTCATACGCTGTCTCAACATCTGTTTTTAATTCATCTGCCAATTGTAAGAGTTCGATATCTGTAACACCAGTACCTTCCGATATGATTCTGTTTAAGGATGCTTCTGTTTTTTCAAAGAAGTTTTGCTTTAAGATTTCATCTACTCTTGGATCATGATTAGGTTGAGATTGTTGTTGTTGTGGGGTTTGTGTATTAATTTGTGGAATTGTGATATCTGTTTCACTTGCATAGTCATTAAGTATTTTTAACAAATCAGGGTTAGTTCTTAAAAAATCATATACATTATTTGCTTCTTGATTTTGCACTTCTAGTTGTTGTAATCTAAGTTTTTCATCTTTAACTTCTTGAGTTTTTTTAGTGTAGTCAGACATTCTTAACTGACCTTTTTTCCACTCTAAAAGCTCATCAATACTAACTTCTTCACCATCTAATATAAGAGATTCAATTTCTTCTGTAGGTGAGTCCCCTGCTTCGTCAGAAATATCTTCTAGTGTTTCTTCGGAAGGTTGCTCTTCTAATTCTGGCTCTTCAGTAGCGCCAAAAATCTCTTCATAATCAAATATACTATCTTTAGTTGGTTCAGGCTCTTCTTCAGTAATTGCTATAAGATTTAATAAACTATCCATGTTAATCCTCCTAACTGATTCCACTAAGGTTATTCAGTTATATTTTGTTCTTGCATCAATTCTATCACTTGTATTAATCGTGGATCTGCCTCTATTGCTTGTGTTATTTCCTCTGGTGACATTTGTTGAAGTTCTTGCATTATCATCAAGAGTGCTTCTTGGTCACCTTGCACATCAGGGTCTGTACCCATTTCTGATTGTACGTCATTTTCCATGTTTTGTAAAGGCATTTGTTGTAAATCAGCACCTGTTTCTGGGTCTATACCTAGCATTTCCGAACTTTTACCTAGTATTTCTTTTAATTGTTCGTTTTCTTGTGTTAGTTGTTGCATTTGTTCTTGTATTTGTTTGTGTTCATTTATCCTAGTTAACACTTCTTGTACTCTTGGAATATTCATAGCTTCTAACATAGATTGTCTATCAACCATTGGTAAACCATCTTCAGCCATTGTTTGAGCTAGTTGGATAAAGAGTTGCTGTCTAGCTGTATGATTACTACTCATAATAGAACCACCATAAACTTCAACATCAAATTCTCCATCTATATCATCAGGTGTTACTATTTCATATTGTGATTCCTCTATATGTGATTCGTCACCACTAACTCTAATAACTTTATCTGTTTTCCAAAATTGATTTATCCTTCTAAGCCACATATTTCCTAAGTCTTGAAGTGTCGACTCTAAGGCTTGAACCTTTAATCTTATTCTACCTTGTGCTTGTTCATTAAGTGCTTGAATAGCTGCTGCTGCTGTTACACCTGCAGGTCTTTCACCTCTAGTCACATCGTAAACTCCTGAAATATTCTCGATATGTCCTAATAGCATTTGTGGCACTTGCAGTAAATAAGCAGGCAGAGCAGGGGGAGCTTCCCTTCTAACTTCCGATCCTGGGTTTTTACGAATAACCAAACCATCTCTATTAGATAAAGAGTTCTTAGCAATACCAGAGTTCTTATCAACTATCCAAACAGGGTTAGAATTAAGCCTAGCTGTTTCTAAGATATTATTAATAATTTTATTAGCATATTTGGTAGGAGATATTATTTGTTCTGCCTCACTCATGCCATAAAACTTACCTGGTACCGGGTAACAATCCCATTCAATAAAAGGCATGTTATTGTTTTGTGGATCGTTATATGGATTTTCACCATCAAACAACAATACATCGCCTGCAATAACAACTCTTCTACCTTTTGGGTATTTCATCTTACTTTTGTTATATTTCTTTCCTTCTTCTTCAAATTCTTCCACTATCATAGTGTAATCTTTTATATATGCCTCAATATATAGAATACTTTGAGAAGGGTCTGAATTGTCAGTATCCTTGTTAAACGCTAAGTACTTATCTGTCGGAGCAGAGGAACTTTGTTTTATCAATTGTTCTTTTTCAGGAACCATATCAATAACATCTTTAATGCTCGTATAGTTAGCATATAAACAATACTGTGCATCTTTTATAGAAGTAGCCATTTCATCAACATAAAAGTTAAATGGGTGAATAAGTAAAGGCTCTATATCTTTACCACCCCAACCTAGAAAAACAATAAACTTACCCATCAGTAAACCAACTGTTAAAGCTTCGTGAAGCCTATCAAACATTTTTGTTCTATTCCATTCATAATGTAAACAAGCATTAGCTTTCTTAGCTTTTTCAAATGGAGAAAGTGGTTGTGGTTGATTTGGGTCTTGTGGTTGAAGTAAGTATTCTGTAGCTAAGGTGTCACTTGGCAAAACAGTAAATTCTGGATTGTTAGCTAACATTATAGGTTTAATAGTCTCTATAGTTGAGAATACAAAGTTAGATATATTTTGTGATTTGTAAGAAGGTAGATTCTCTTTAAAATATTCACCCGAATGAGCTTTAAGAGAATCTTCCCATTTTCCATGTTCTTCCGACATATTGTTATATGATTTGCGATACATATATTGAACTAAACTAACTAGCTTTTTCTCGCTATCTGTCTGTTCAACATCTTTTTCTTCTTTCTCTTTGCTCATTTACACACCTCTTATTTTGTAACTTCCATATCACCTTCATCATCTCTCGATCTTTTTCTTCGCATCATTCGTTCGATAAAGGTTAACTTAGGTTTATCATCTTGCTGTTCTAATTTGTTAGTATCTTCTGGTACAAAATCCTCTCCACGATTCTCTAAGTGTAATTGAAGTGCAATACCACTAGCCATAACAGTATCATCAAAACAACCATTTTGAGCATTAGTAGAGCCATTGTCCTCTATAATATAACTCATACATTCTCTAATTAATACTTTTGATTTAACACCTATCCATTTTTCTCTTACCCATCTAGCAAGTGTATTAACTAATAATCTTTTAGTTTTCTGATTTGTGTCCCAACCAACTTTTTTAGTTATTACATCTGCTGCTTTGTCATAAGACTTAGAGTAAAACAAATTCATGTAGTTTGCATCAAGAACAGATTTAATAGTTGTTCTACCATGATTATTACTTTCTACTCCTAAATAAGCTTCATTGTAATACTTAGCTAATTTAACTAATTCATCACCAAACAAGTCAGGATCAATATGACCTCTCCACATAGCAACTAAATTAAAATCATCATCATACACAGTGGCAACAGAGTAGTCACCATGAGATAACCCTTCAGCAACGTCAGCACCTATAACGTAAAACTTATTTGATCTTGGCTTTTCCCAAATATCAACGTACCCTTTTTCATTAGGTAGAAACTTAGGTGTGCCGCTTTCGTACTCCATATAACCTCTATACATAGGTTCTTCAGAGTTATTCAAGTAAAGTTTCAACGCTACCATATCAAATCTAGGTCTACCTGATGCAATAAAAGCTTCTTCTGGTGTAGAGGGGTACTCTTGTCTAAATTTTTCAATATCACCATTTAGTTTATTTTGAATAGTGTGTTTTCGCCAATACAACTGTTCGTAAGTTAATCTATTATCTTTCATCAATGTATATTCTTCTGTATGTATTTCCTTACCTTTATTATCTAAATATGTAAATTCAACTTCTTCAATAAATGACTTGCGTTCCTCTTCATCTTCAAAAGACTTAGTGTATTGTGGCTCTATAAACCACGCTAAAAACAATGGGTAAAAGTCATTCTCTCCATTCTCTGCTTTATGCCATATATCATAGAAATAACCACCTATACCATTAGCTGTAGACTCTAATATAACTGCTGTGTTAAGCGTATCGGGGATAGTCTGCATCAAACCCGTCATAAGAGTGTCAGCTTCTGCCCAGAAGGCAACCTCGGAAGCATGAAGGTACTGAATGGTTTGTGATCTCCCAGTGTCAACATCTTTAGCTACAGCTACAGTAACTTTACTTTCTAATCCAGGACTTTTTCTTCTCTGATGAATATCTTGTGTTGGATTTTGAAATGTTATTTCTTTTTTATTTGAGTATTTAGTCATTGGTGTGATTTGTGGGGGTAGGTTATCATAGAATGTCCTATACATAGCAAACAAGTTTTGAGAAGCATCATCTTTGTGTGCTATAATTAATGAATTGATGAATTTTTGAGTACCAGTTTTATTAAATATAAACGCTTCAGTAAAAGTAGATATACCTAATTGCCTGGCTTTAAGAACTATTATCCTAACAGGTTTCTTTTTCTTTTCTTGTTGTTCAATTATACTCAACATGTGATCTTGAGCAATATTTAATTTAAAAGGTATCAACTTTGCATCTTTAGTTCTAATCTTTAAGAAGTTAGGTATATACACTCTTGGGTTAAGTATATTGACCTTCCTAGTCACTTTGCATCACCATATGCCAGCTCCCTCTTTGTTATTTATCATCTTCGATTATTTCGGTATAAATACCATCATCAGTTGCACTAAACTCAATACCTTCTATTAACTGATCTAAATTTTCTTCAAAAGAGTGGCTCATGTTGATTTCCTTCTTGTCTACAGGTTTATGACCTGTTCTATCTAAAACGTCTTTAATCATCATCGCTGATACTGATTCATCATCTGCATTTAGAATCAATTCTCTTTGTTTTTCAATAGCTGTCTTTCTTAAAGCCTTCATTGATTGCTTAATTATTTCATCTTCTGCTGATTGTGATTCTGTGATAAACATTCTAACATCATCATCTTTAAGTATTTGACTAATCGTAGAAGAACAAACATTTAAAACCTCTGCTATTTGTTTGTTAGTGTGCATACCAGATAAAAACATATTAGCTACCTTTTGCTTTAAGATAGTGTTACGTTTCATAATGCTTGTTTTTAATCCTTCTTCTGCTACAGCTCTTATTTCTTTTTCTGTTATGTCTTTAAATTCTTGTTCTATCTCTTCTTTGAGATTAGTCATTATTTCTCTTTTATTCGCCATAACATCACCTTATGCTTTCGTATCTATTTCAGAAAACATCTTTAGTATTCGATCCGTTTCTACTTCTTTATCATTATCTATTATTGTAGCAGGTTCATCATTTTCATATTGAGAAGTATATTCTTCAAACTGTTCTCTTATATCTTGTTCTGTCGGTATATCATTTGTGCTAATCTTTTTAAACGATTGATTGTTTTCTACAAAGATAATTTGTTTACGATTGCCAAAATATGATCCTGCTATAAAAGCTCCTACAAATACCAAACCAAAGACTAGGAATAAACTTATTAAAATTAATATTTCTGCCAAAAATTATCAACTCCTTCATGTTAAAGTATAGACGACAAATCAGAAGAAATCAATGCCTTCTTAACGCTAGGCGATTTATCGCCAACTCTATACTCAACACTGGCATGGCTCTATCGCTAATCCTGATAACATCCTTATAACATCCTTATAATATCCTTATAATATCCCTATGATATCCCTATAACATACTGATAATATGATTATATTCTTATGTTTTTATATGTACAAGTAGGTAGTTCGATGATGGAGAAAGGTATCTGTTGTTGGTATGTATATAATATATAAGTTATATAGTATGGATGTTAATCGCCTACCCGGGGGGTACCCCCCACCCCCTATGCTTATCATAGTGATATATTGGTGATATATATAGTAAATAGAGGGCTTTATATAAGGAAAACGTTGAGTTGATATGAGTAAATACTCATTCCGACCATTACATAAGCTATCACCTACATTGTACCTTGACAAATCAACTTACGTCTTACAACATTTGATACAAGTATATACTATTTAAGACAAGCTCTTTCTTATTCTTTTAGTTTATTCATTCCAAAGTCATTCATAAACTCACGTATCAATTTTTATTCTCTTGATATGTCTCATTGATAAATATCTTATAAGTGTTGTAATCTTTTAGAAATCAATTGGTAGTGTTTTATTATTTGTGAATTTAAATAAAAATATTAGGAGGAATTACAGATGAAAAAGGTAAAGAATGTATTAATCGCAGTGGCTATTATAGGAATGGTGTTATATGGTGCAAACTACTTATATAATACTGATGATCCAAGAATTGAAGTAAGTAGTGTTTACACTGTTAATAGTGTAGAGGAAGATAACTTTTCAGCTACTAACAAAAATGAGCATCACTTAAACAGTATTCCATTTAACCTTGTAGTTAGTGAAGACGATGAAGTTATTAAAACAGGTGACAAATTGAAAGTTACTATATTCATAGACGAGATAGTAAGCATTAAAACAGTAAAATAAAAATAAAAGAGGTGTTACTAATGATGATTTGTAACGAATGTATTTTGTATGATTGTATTGGTTGTGAGGTTTATGAAGAGATAGCTATTGCTAGAGGAATTGCTGACTATGAATTTGATGAAGAGGATGAAGATCTATGGGATTAGGAATATTAGTGTTACTTGGTATTATCTGTTTGTTAATAGATGATGATAGTGATTGGTGGAACGAAGAGATATAGAAACATTGAGTGTTAAATACAACATCTGTTTCACTTAGTCAAGGGTAAACGCTGTCACCAAAAAACGGTGACCCTTGACACGCTTCACATCTGTTGTCTGTTTTTGATATGAACTGTTTATAAATTTACTGATTACATTAAAAGATAAAAATATAATATAAAAACTAAGGAGAATGTTTACTATGAGTACACAATTAGAAGAGAGAAAAGAAGAGTTAAGAAAGGAAACTATCCAATTGAATGCGAGATTAAATACACAAATGAGTATTGAAGATGCAGTTCAGGATTTTGACGATAGTGTATTAGAAAATTATGTTAAAGTACAGTTTCATTTCTTAGGTATTAATTCTGATATTGATGTTGAAATAGCTAATCGAAACACCCTTATTGAATATATGAAACAAGTTAAGTGGGAAAGACTTCGCAGTGCACTTAATAGAAAGGGTACTAATGTCCCATCAGAAAAACAGAAACAAGCTTTTGAAAGACTTTACGACAAAGCCTTACTTCTAGGCTATGATGAAACTCATGAGCCAAAAGACAAGGTTGACTTCATGGAAGCTATGGATAAAATAACAGCTTTCCTTGATATAGCTAATAGAATTGGTAATATCACTATTGACCAACACAACCGCCTAAAGTCTCTATATAAACTAATGGGCAAGGAGGATGAATTTAGTTTAGCTAAATATGAAAACAAAGAACAGGCTTCTAATGAAATTGGTTTGCTTATTGAAGCACTCAATGATAAAGCTAAAACAGAAGTTGCTACAGAGAAACAAGTAGACACAATACAAAACCTGCTAAAAAGTTTGGGTAAAAGATTCACAGCTAAACACAGGGCATTAACTAAGCATGACGCTAAAGTTTTCATATCTGAATTGTATGAAGAAAGCTCTAAGCTACCTGCTACTGATAAACAATTAGGTTACATGCACAGATTAGCTGATATGGCAATGACAGTGCTTGAAGATGAAGTAATAACTAAGTCAGAGTGTTCAAACAAGATAGCAGAATTACAAAGAACAATCATATCAGCATATGGTAACTACACAGATAGACAACTAGAAGCTATGAGTGATAGACAGGTAAGTACTACATTCTCAAAAATACAAAGTGAACAACAAACAATTTACCAAGATATAGAGAATGGAGTTGAACAATAACTGTAATACAAGGGAGAGCAATCTCCCCTTTTTAGTGTTCTGCTACGCAAAAAAGATTAAAAGATTAAAAGATTAAAAACAGATTAGAGCTTGAAGAACGAAGTAGGATAGGCAACCCCCAAGCGAGAAAATTAAATTAACTTGAGAATTCAGTACAACATTCTTATCATTCGGTCAAGGACTACTCAATAAAAGAAATACGCTTTTATTTCCGTTCCTCCTTTGACCTTCTTCAAAGCCTGTTGTCTGTTTTAGATATAAATAATTTATAAGGAGAGTTTAATATGATATTAAAAATCAATTATGTTAGTGAAATAAGTACAGAGTATATTAATATTAAAGATAAAACAAAAGAAGAAATAAAAACAACAATAGAAATATACAAGCTTTTATACAATGATAGGATTTTAGTTATGGATTTGCATGATTATTTAAGTGCGATAGGTTATGATTTTGAAGTAATAGATCAATGGTATGATTTAGAAATGAATATATAAGGAGAATTTAATATGATTTGTAGAGAATGTGGAAAAGAAATAGAAAAAGATAAAATGTTTTGTAGTGAAGAATGCAGAATCAAATACATGGATTATTTAAACGGGAAGGTTGATGATGAAATGGGTGTAAAAAATATGTTAAAACAAGGAGATCTATTAGTTTATAGATCAGGAAACGTTGGAAAGCTAGTAGATGAATATATAGTTAATCACTTAGATAAAAACTATATGTTGTTGAGAATGTATGGCAAAGATTTACGAATAATTGAAGGTGACATTAAATTTGATATAGTAAAAATATTTCGACCCAAAGACGTTGTGTATTTATCAACTATGAATACTACCGATTGTATCTTAATATGGGAAAAAAAAGAAGAACATATAAAAATTACACTAGAAGAAATTGCTAAATTAAAAGGTGTAGACGTATCAAGAATAAGAATAATAGAGAAAGGAGAATAAAATATGGCTATAGAGATAAAGAAATTTAGTTTAACACTGATTAAAGAAAGTAACAGTAGATATGATTTTACAGATAAAAAGGCTGATTCACCTGGCAAAGCAAGAGATATATTTAATCAAGTACTTAATTTAAATCAAAGAACAGCAGAGGTATTTTCAATGCTAACATTAGATACTAAGAACCATGTAACAGGTGTATTTGAGGTAACAGTAGGAACTCTTAACGCTTCAATAGTTCACCCAAGAGAGGTGTTTCAAAGAGCAATACTACAAAATGCCTCAGCGATTATAATAGCACACAACCACCCTTCAGGTAATCCAGAACCAAGTAAAGAAGATATAAAAATTACAGATAGAATAATGGATTCAGGAAAGATACTAGGTATCAACGTACTAGATCATATTATAGTAGGAGAAGATAACAGATATTATAGTTTTAAGGAGAATAAATTATGTTAACTAAAAAAGATATTAAAGCAATAGATCGACTAATCAAAGAAGATGTAAAAAGAGAGTTTAAAGAACTTGAAGAACGAAATAGGGTTTGTCTTTACTGCGGCACAGAAAAAATATATAGTCCCTCATTAGATAAATACGTATGCCCTGAATGTGTTATATAGAGTATATAGCATACATTTATGTATTGAGTATATAACACATATAGAGTATGTTTAAAGCTCTTAACATATGTTGTATATGCTAAGAGCTTTAGGAGGAATAGAACAATGTATGTATATATCTTTCTTGATCTGTTTCTTTTTCTTTTATATTTTAATCTTTTGTCCATGTTTTCGAACCGAAGGTGAGAAAACAGCTTTTCGAGTGTAACGAGAAAAGGTAATAACCTGAACGAAGTGAAGGTTATAGAGTGTAAAGCGTTTTAAGCTCTTCTCTTCTCTAAGATCAATTATAAAGAATGTTGGTATTCTTGTCAAGTTCTTTTTATGTTTTTATTAAAATGTTACAACTTTGTTACAAGTTAGTTACAAGTTGTAAATGTGTTGTTTATATCAAATCAGGTATAATTGTATATGAACAGACTTAGCACCTTACAAGGACTAAGCTATTTTTATCTCTGATTTGTCTAACTAAAAGAGAGGAAATGATTCATGAATAGAGAAAAGTATTTTATATGTATAGGTACTACTAAGAGTATCTTAGATGGTGTAGCTCCTAGAGTAGGTTCTATATTAAAGAACATGGGGTATAACGTATTGGGGACCAGTAAAGATCCTCTTAACGCCAAGACACTCTTAAATAATTATGAATTAATAAAGAATATAGAATCTAAATATAGAGTAATTGCTGTTGATGCGTCTACAGGCTCCAAGAATAACCCTAGTGTATTAACTCACGTATGTAAACCTTGTTTCCCTGGAAAAGGTGTAGGTAATGATTTAGGAACTATAGGTCATGAGACAATTCACATTAATGTATTTAAAGGCTTAGTGTTCGATTTAGAGCACTTATTGATTAGACCAGAAGAGAATTCAGGGTTAAGTCAAAACCTCTTGAAACACACTGATAAGCTCGTTAGATTATGTATCAAGTACATAACTAATAGAGATATTTAATAAAACAAATAAAAGGAGGAAAAAGAATGAAAATTTACAGTTATAAAGATGTAGCGATGGGATTGATTAGTGAAGAAATGGTTAATGCAACGAAAACATTAGGTGAGAACTTCTGGTATAAGAAAAGAAAAGACAAAATTGAAGCATTAAATATATGGGCAAAAATATTCAATAGAGAAGTAGGATTTAATAAACCAGTAAAGTTTGCAACAAGAGAATTAGAAACTGAAATGGAAGTTGAGGATGCTCTCGATACACTGTTTGAAGAAAAGAATACGGTCTGTATACCTAAAAAGGGTAAGGTATCTTTAGTAACATCTATCTTCCAAGCTATGCTAGTTGGTTTATATTTAAACACTGAAGTAACAGGTGGTAACTTAGTAGATGCTACAACAGGAGAAGTAATAGAGGATGATATGTATTGTGAATACTTAGGGTTTACAGCTAGAGCTTATGCTTTGAACTTATATATGACTTGTTTTTATGAAAAATACACAAATGCACTTGATCCAGAGATAAAAGATATACAATTACTATTAAGGTAGTGATAATATGTTAAACTTAACAATAAATGGTAGCTACGACAAGCTAAGCACCCTCAATACTTTGTACTGGGGGAGCTTCTTAAAGAAGAAATTAAAAGTCGGTAGTGAGATTGAGTTTGAACTAGATGGCGATAGAGACTTGGTAGAAGATAATCTAGCAAGAAAGTTAAAACCTAATCGTAATTATCATAAGTACTCAAATGGAGTTTACGCTATTAAGGGTGATGGTTCATTGAGAAATGGAATAGAGATAGAGGTAACAGGTAGAGTTATAGATTTTCTCACAGTGTATTCTAACACAAGACATATCGCTTCTTTAATACCTAGTGATGCTACTGTAGGGTTTAGATGTGGGCTGCATCAACATGTGTTGGTTAATCATGCTTGTAATATTAATGAATTAGAAAGATCAGTACCATCAGTTATATATAGTAACATATTAGCACTTCATAGAGTGTTCTTGCCTGCTCTAGTTTGGTTATTCTCAAATGCAAATCAAGGAGATGAAAATTATATTACCAGATATGAATATTTTTGTAAGGCAAAACAGTTACTTAAATATACACCAGTAAAAGAACCTAAAAGGTATATGGAACAAACCAAAGAAAGCAACCACAAATATTCATTTATAAATACACTTCACCAATTTAATAGTAAAAAAGATGAGATTGATGAGTTTCACTATGAAATTAGACAAGCTGATGGTAACTTACACCCTGCTGTAATATCTGCGATGGCTGTTATGAACAGAAACATAGTGCTTAAAGCTGTTCAAATAAGCGAATATGGAATATTAGAAACAAATGATGAAAGCTTTGCATTAGTAAAAGAATTGTATTTATCAATCAGAAATAGAGCAGAAGAAGGGTTTAGTAATAGTAGGTACAGTAACAAACCTACAGATGAACAGATAGAGAAAATACAAAAACTAACAACTCAATTCTTAGAGCTTATGAAAGATACTTATACAAAAGAAGATTTAGTTGGTTTTAAAATACTAGAGGAACTCAATCAAAAGCCTTGTAGTATAAGAAATATTAATCAGAGCAGAGAACAAATAGATGAGTACTTTGATAACTACATTCAAAGTTATTATAAGATTCTATATAAAAAAGATGAAGTGGAGGAAAAAGTATTTACCGATATTTGCTTAAAGATAACAAAAGCAGTATCTAAAGAACAATGGTGGTATCTATTTGCAGAAAAACACTCTATAGACTATCACGAATTAAAGAACAAATTAAGTATGTTAGAACTACAAGGTAGCGTTCGATTTGATTTTCAGTTAGGAACATACACAGGAGGAATGTAGAATGAAAAAAATAAAGGTTTATCATGGTGATGATACTGAAGCTTCTGAAATATCTTTAAAAGAACTTGCAAACTATAAGTATTTTGGATATGGAAGAAATGTTAATCCAGCAGTTATGTCAAAAAGATGTTCAACTGCCAAGTACAAGGGTAACGCTTTTATGATAAATTATAAATTGTGTTTTAAAAAATATAGTACTATAGAAAAGTGTTATGATAAGAAAGTTCCAGGTGTTTTATACGAAATGTCTGAACTAAATATCAATTCTATGAACTCTTATGAAGGGTATCCACTTAGCTACCACATTAGAACAGGATTTGCTAGTCAATACAATCCTAAGGCACATGAAATAATAAATATCAATGTATTTTGGTATGAAAAGAACACTGTAACGTCAACTACTAGACCACCTGCTGAATATATAATAGATATTTTAGAAGGGTATGAAGCGTTAGGATTAGATTCAGATCACATATATGATGCTATAGCTCGTTGTGAGCATACAATTAACAGGAGAGAAAGAAGAGCAATTCAAGAAGTATCTACTGCACTATCTTGGAGTAGTGTTGATGATAATTAAACAAAAAGGAGGAAATTAAATGAAAACATGGGAAATGATTAAGGAATTAACGGAAAATCCAGAGAAGAAATTTAGAATCAAAAACGGAGAACGAGAAACTTATGTAACGATGAGAAAAGGTGATGGGTGCAATGTAATAATATGGCAAGGTGAGTATCAAAGTGGGCAGAAATTTGCGGTTACAGATGGAAAAGAAGAATGGGAAGAAGTAAAGCAACCAGTACCATGGCAAGAAGCCATAGAAGCATGGGCGAATGGGCATACAGTGGAATGCCATCTAAATAATTATGAAATCAAATACAAGGGTGACTATCTTGCGGGTCAAAACCTTAATGTAATGCGCAAAAGTGAAATACTAACAGGCACATGGTACATATTAGACAGGGAGGAAACAAAATGAAAAAGATTAAAATTATTAAAAGTAACGATCGCAAGAAAGTTAATGGTAAGTGGATTCACCTTCCTTTTGAGGAATGGTTTACGGTTGTAGATATTGTAGAAGCCGAAAACAGAACAGAAGTGTTTAATGAATTTATCAAAACACTAGGAAAAACATGGGTAATAGATAAGGAGTACTTAACAGCCACTAGGGAAGGTTACCGCAAGCGTGGAAGGGTTGAGCAATACACTTTTAAGGAGGAAGCGAAATGAGATCAGAATTTAAAATATTTAATGATTTTGTGTATGGTTTAGAACATAGTTTATTTGCAAGTGCTTATCCAATGGACTTAGAAATACCTGAAATGACATTAGAAGATAAAGCTATGGTAAGTGATTTTAAAAGAGGTGTTAAACTAGGTAATGCAAAACAAGGATCAGGTCACGATTGCTATCTAAAAGGTATTGTAGTCCAAATGGATATCACAGCACCACAATACTGGTGGTTACAATTTGGCAGATACGATTACCAAGATATAGTTAGTAGCCAAAGTAAAATGCACAGGATAACGCAGATGGATATTAATACTCAATGTAATCAATATGTTCATCAAGATATGGTTGAGATATTAAAAATAATGATTGTGGATTATAACAATGAAGCTACAAAAAAGAAGTTTCAACAAATCACATCTAGCACACCTATGGGTCTTATGCTTACTGCTAGAGTGGTGACCAATTACTTACAACTTAAAACCATGTGGTATCAAAGAAAAGGTCATAAGTTGGAAGAATGGAAACAGTTTAGAGATTGGTCGGAAAATTTACCATATTTTACTGAATTGTGCTTGAATAAGTAAACTGAACACTGTATAATTAGTGTTAGGTGATAAACCATGGCAAATGTTAAAATGATAGAAGATTTTTATACTCTTAAAGAGGGTAAAAAAATGACTATACGAAAAATCTTATATAAAATGTATGTTAGAGAAGATATGTCAATAAGGCAAATCGCTAAAATACTATATGTTTCACAAGGAACTGTTAGCAACTGGTTAAAGAAATATGGTATAGCTGCTAAGCGTTTCGTTTATGTAGATAAGGAGCAAAAATAAGCTCCTTATTTGTATCTAAGGAGTGGTGTTATGAAACTGTTTGTTTACGGAACATTATTAGGTCATGTTTATGATTTCTTTTTAGACGGTTGTGTAAGTAACCCAAGGTTAGGTTTCGTAGAGGGTACGATGTATCAAAATAGTTCCTATCCTGCCGTGTTACTTCCAGAAGATAAGAAAAAAAACATGCAACCACAAATAGTTTATGGAGTTGTATTTGATCTGTCTTTTAAATCAGAGACAGAGAAATATGTATTCTTTACTAGTTTAGATGGATACGAAGGTTGTAATGATAATTTAAGTAATAGTTTGTATTTTAGAAATGAAATAGACGTTCAATTGGTAAAAGATAACGTTCTTGATATGGAAAACAATGAATTAGATAAGAAAGTAAAAGCTTTTATTTATCATGGTAATCCAGATAATATAGGAATCAAAAGAATGATAGAAAGTACTGTAGGTACAACAGCAATTAACTTTAGAACATTAGAGCCATTCTTAAACAAGTTAAAATAAAAAATAATAGCCGAGTGTTCGGTAGCGAAGGAGCAAGAGAGAAATGGAAAATGTAAACGTAGAAATGTCATGGGATTTAGTAGGTACTGATAATGGTGGAGCGAAGAAAGATAAGAAATATTTAAAATTAGGTCAAGGAACAACTAAAATTAGAATAATAGATGCAGCACCTGCTGTTAGATGGACTCATTGGATTCAAGAAGCTAATAATGGTAGAGGTTCTTCTGTGAATTGTCCTGGTGGTAATAATGAGTGTCCACTTTGTGCTGACATATCAGCTAAGAAAACACTACCTAAAGAGCAACGTTCTAAATATAGCAGTAGAAAAATGCACTGTCTAAACGTTTATAATTATGAAACAAATCAAGTAGAATTGTTAGACGAAGGAGTCAAGATCTTTAATTCAATCAAAATGCTTATGGTTGAAATGGGCGATGTAAGAGATTACAACATCAAGATTATGAAACAAGGTCAAGGATTAGGAAATGTAACGTATCAAGTAATACCAGAGTTCCCTCCTGCCCCATTAACGCCTGAAATTCAAGCATTGGTTGGTAATCCAGATAATTTAATGGATGTTCAAATGCACTGTAAACCAAATTCAATAGAGCAAATAAATCAATTAATGCAAGGTAAATCATTTAAGGATATATTTACAGAACAAAACAATGAAGCATCAGTACCAACTGAACAAGTAGACCAAACAGACCCAGGGGTTACAACTCAACCTTATACACCACAATTTTGATTAATTCATAGATATATAGTACCCCTTTTCTATATATTTGTGATTATTATACGTAGAGGTATCCCCCATGCCTCTACTTTTTTTTACATTTTATTAATTTAACTAAGGAAGGTGAACACTAATGCAACAATTAAACATTATAACAACAACAGGATTTAATGATATGTTGATACAAAGTGACAACAGTCAACATGTGATTAATAAAACAGTAAAATGTAAGCATTGTGGTAAAACTAAAAGAGTTGGGTTTTATTATTGGATTAAAGATAATCAATTAGAAGTATCAGAATATGAATTAATAAACCTTGATGTGAATCAAGGTTACATGTGTAGAGGTTGGAAATATTTTTATGCTGTAAACAACATAGTTCAAGGTGCCAGTCCATATCACACTTTAGTAATGAATAATGAGTTTTATATTAAATTTTCATCAAGGGCTTTTAAAAACACAGTTGATACACAAATGGTCATATCGGTAGATGCAACGTGCAAGAGTTGTTTTGTTCAAGACATAGATTCGAGTTTAGTTGACTTGTCAAAACAAAAAGATTTTATTATACAAGAAAACCAAAATGTTAAGGAATTGGATTATGAATTGATATCTTTAAAAGACAGGTCAATAGATTATGCAAGTGTAGCAAAGATGTATGATACAGAATGTGAGAACTATGATTCAAGCTTGATTGGTGATGAAATAAAGAACACTGCAATAAGAAATAATAAAACAGTACAAGAATGTGTAGTTCAGGGACTATTCAATAGAATGGCTGTAATCCCTGACATTGACAATGTGTACAAAGTTAACGATAAGATGTTTTTAAAAACAACAGATGGAGCCTTATTACCATACGATAATATTATAAATGATTATTGGTCAGGCATTGAAACAAACCATGTAGATAGTCAATATTACAGAATGTTTAACAACAGTATATTTAACAGGGCAATTATTGAAAATTCAAAAGGGTGTTATTATCCACTTGTAATTAAAAAAACACAAGCCAACGGGGAGTGTCAAATTGTAAACATGTTAACGGGAAATGTAACGGAAAACATTACGAACCCAAACATAGGTAAGTTTTTATTGCCTGTGTTTAACATGGAACAATATGAGAAAGATTATGTTCGTAGGTTCTGTATAAGAAATAAAATAAACACAGAAGATATATTACCAAAAGGTACACAGGTGTTGCTAAACAAAACAGCATTAAACAAGATAAAAAGGGATGGCAATATTGATGGAGTGAAGGAAGTTATTGACACAACTGGTTTTCAAATAGAAAATTATAAAATTGATATATATAATTTAAAAACAGTGTTAGTACAAAACATTGCGTTTGAAGATTTTGCAGAAAGATACCAAAGTGAAACAAACATTTATGATGAGTGGTTTGCAGAAATGGAAGCAGCAATAACAATGTTAAAGTATGAAAATATATGGGGATTTATGGAGATGTTTTAATATGAACGAAGTAAGTGAAGAAACTATAATAGATGTTTATTATCAATATAGAGATAGGAAAATGACATCTGCTGAAGTTAAAAGAACTCGTATGCAGATCAGACAGTTAGTAGAAGGTGGCTATACACTTGAAGAGGTAGAAAGAGCTTTAAAATATGTAATTCTTAATCCACCACCCAATGGATTTTATTCATTTGGGTTTTTAAATCATGTGATTGGTGAAGTATTAATTAAGATCGCTATAAAAGAAAATAAACCACCTGATAAAACTTCCTTTGATGTGCCTATTATAAACAATGAAGATGTAGTACAATCAAATAAGGAGAAATTTAACAAAAAGAGTTCCAAAGTAAAAGGCACTTTAGATTTTTAACAAAGGAGGCAAATATGTGTCAGAGTTAGATATTAGTAAAATTATATCCAAACCAGGCTCCGAGAGAGCTGTTTTGAGCATTATACTAAGATACCCTGATAAGATAGTCGATTGTGAAACAAGTGGTGTCAAATCAGATCATTTTAGCGTTCCAGGGCATAAGTTTTTATATTCTATAATTTGTTTTCTTTATACCAATCCAGAAATTAATAATATAGATGCCTTAGTAATATACAACAGTATTCGTCAACCGAACGTGAAAGAAGCGATTGACGAATTGGGTGGTTTAGATTATGTTGAATCACTCTTTAGTGCTGATATTTCCGACAACCTTTCTTATTATGTCAAAGAGGTTAAGGATTTATACACGAAAAGAGAGGTTTATTCAATGAGTAAGAAATTACAAACAGGGATATTACAAGACAAATACGAATCAGCAGATTTGCTTATTACTGATTTGCAAAACAAAACACTAGAAATGGCAATGGGTTCAGAAGATAGTAGTGAAGTGTACAGAATGGGTACTGATGCAGAAAGAGTACTACAAGAAAGGTTAGAAATGAGATCAAGTATACCTGGTTTAGCTATGGGTTGGACACAGTTTGATACTATTACCCAAGGAGCAAATGGAAACGATTTAATAGTAATTGTTGGAGAGTCAAAAGTAGGTAAATCAGCAATTCTAAATCAATTTGTAGTTAATTGGTCTATTCGTGATGGGTTACCTGGATTGTATCTAGATACTGAAATGGATTCCAGAAACCAAGAAGATAGATTGATTTCTTGTATATCAGGTGTTCCGTTTGAAGAAGTAGTTAATGGTCACTTCGCA
>SMEQ01000134.1_pt1 | contig 46550 bp, 51 predicted proteins | sample 2456281 | NCBI WGS metagenome assembly SMEQ01 (sample SAMN10132596, study PRJNA489261) | soil metagenome | isolation source: day1 antibiotic-loamy sand soil ammended with raw manure from dairy cow... | place: USA | collected 2015-04-01
AAAGCGGTAGAGACTTCTACTTCACCTTCAATTAACGCTACTTGATCTTCACTAAAGGCTTCGGCTAGAAGCATCTTCAAAACAGCATTAGTAGCCGGGGTGAATTCTGACATTTTGATCATGGCGCGGTTACCGGCTGCTAAAGCAGTCATTAACGGTAACACTGCTAACTGCAGCGGGTAGTTCCAAGGCACGACAATGCCCACTACGCCTAAAGGTTGATACATCACATGGTTGTGCGACGGCGCAAACAGCATGCTGACATGACGCTTAGATGGCTTCATCCATTTCTTTAAGCGCTTCATGGCAAAGTTAATACCCTGCACTGCGGTCATTACTTCTGCGACCATAGTTTCGTCTTTAGAACGACAGCTAAAATCTTGATAAATGGCATCAGCCAGTTCATTTTTGTATTTTAAAATACCGTCTTTCAAACGTTGTAAGTCTGCGCGGCGCTCTGTGCTGCTGGGCATTGGATGGGCGCGATAAGCGGCTTTTTGTTGAGCAAAAAGAGTGTGAATACGTTCGATTTCTTGATTTTTTTCTGGCATTTTAATAGCAGTTTGTGCGGCGCTCATAGGAATACTCCTGCAGAGTGTGATAAGATTTTGTTGTTATTAGAGTTAATGCTCTAGAATATCAAGCTTAATTGTTAATTCATACTCTTATTTCTTACGAAAAATGGAAGTGCTTAGTGGGAACTAAAGACAAAATACTCAATGCCAGCCTAACGCTTTTCAATGAGCTAGGTGAGCGCAACGTTACCACCAATCATATTGCCGCCCACTTACAAATGTCACCGGGTAATTTGTATTATCATTTTCGTAATAAGCAGATGATTATTCACGCTTTGTTTGAGCGTTACCGTGAAATAATTTTAAATATTTTAGAGGTGCCCGAAGGTCGACACTTGCAATTACAAGATAAAATACGTTACTTGCAGGATGTTTTTGCTGCCTTATGGGAGTACCGTTTTTTTCATCGGGATATAGAACATTTCTTATTGGCAGACAGTATTCTTCACGAAGTTTTTCGTCAGTTTTTTCGCGACTGTTTAAATAGAGTTGAGCTTATTATTATAAGCTTGGTAAAGGCTGGGGTAGTTGCCATTGAAAAGGAAGAAGTTTCTTCTGTTGCTCTAAATATTTGGATTATTGTTACTTCTTGGTTTTCTTTTCTGCACTGCAATCTGCTTAAAAGCACCCACGACCAAATTACACCAGAACTCCTGCAGGGTGGTATTTATCAAGTATTTGTCTGCACTAGACCTTATATAGTGGCAGAGCATCGAGAGGAAATCACAGCATTGCAGAAAATGTTTATGCCTAAACCAAAATGGCTTCCGTAATGCGTAGAAACCAACCCTACACCACTTCGAACAGTCGATAACAAAACTCTTTGCTACTTTTATTTTTACGTTCAAGCCAGTTTTTGGGCCACTGCGGACGAAACGCAGGTTCATGCTCAACATACACCAAAGCGCCGACTGCTAACTTGAGCGCATCCATAGCAGGTTGTAATAAACCTTGATGAAAGGGTGGGTCGAGAAAGACTAAATCAAACTCAGAATTGTGTTGTTCAAGCCACACCAGACTATCGCCCGCCCAAACCTGAGCATTGCCTGCCTCCAAAAGGACTAAGTTAGCTTTTATCTGTGCGACTGCTTGTGTGCTTTTCTCTAAGAACTGCACCTCTTTAGCACCACGCGATAAAGCCTCAAAGCCCAGAGCACCACTGCCAGCAAAAACGTCCAATACTCGTTTACCTTCAACGTCGTCCTGCAGCCAGTTAAAAAGCGTTTCACGAATACGATCCATGGTTGGACGTAGGCCTTCAATTGCTGGGAAATTTAAGCGCCTAGAACGCCATTGCCCACCGATAATACGCAGCTGCTGATTTTGTGTTTTACGCATAGGAAAAGATTTTCTTATTAAATGACTGCATGGTAGAAAACTAATCCTCTATTGTCGATGGGATTCAGCCAAAATGATGGTAGGATAAGCGCCTGAACTGTGCATTATGTCGTTACGGAAACCTACATGTTTGATTTTTTTAAAAGTAAAAAAGGCAGTGTCGAAGAAACAAAAAAACAGCCTCAAGACAAAACCCTTGAGCCTACTGTGGCTGCAACAGAAGCTGCCAAGCCCATTGTTGAAATCTTACCTGCGCGTAAACCGGGTTTGTTTAAACGTATGCAGCAAGGTCTTAGCCGTACTCGTGGTGGCTTAAGTGATGGTCTTGCCAGCTTATTATTAGGCAAAAAAGAAATTGATGAAGACTTATTAGAAGAATTAGAAACTCAGCTGATTATGGCCGATGTCGGTGTTGAAACCACACAAGCCATTATGAAAAAAATTAATGATAAAATCAGCCGTAAAGAAGTAAATAACCCCGACGCTTTGTACCATGCGTTAATCGCAGAATTGCAGAGCATACTTAAGAAAGTAGAACGTCCTCTGGAAACTAACACTGGTCAAAAACCTTACATTATATTAATGGTCGGCATTAACGGTGTGGGTAAAACTACTACTATTGGCAAACTCACCAAGCAGTTCCAAGCTAAAAACAAAAAAGTGATGCTCGCAGCCGGTGATACTTTCCGTGCCGCTGCGGTCGAACAACTGCAAGCTTGGGGCGAACGCAACAACGTGCCGGTGATTGCCCAACACACAGGTGCCGATTCCGCTTCGGTATTATTTGATGCCGTTAAAGCAGCAAAAGCGCGTGATATTGATATTTTAATTGCCGATACCGCTGGGCGTTTGCATAACAAAGACAACCTGATGCAAGAGCTTGAGAAGGTCGTACGGGTTATGAAAAAAGTCGATTTATCGGCACCGCATGAAGTGATGCTGGTATTAGACGCAGGTACTGGCCAAAACGCAGTTAACCAAACTAAACAATTTAAAGAAGTTGTGGGCGTTACTGGTTTAACTTTAACCAAGCTCGACGGCACTGCCAAAGGTGGTATTATTTTCTCTTTGGCTGAACAGTTTGGTATTCCTGTGCGTTATATCGGTATTGGTGAAGGCATTGATGATTTACGCACCTTCAATGCAGAAGAGTTTACCAAGGCATTATTTCAACAAGAAAACATTGAGTAACGTTTATGCCTATGGTTCGTTTTGAGCGCGTTAGTAAACATTATGCCAGCGGTAATGCAGCACTAAGTAACATTAGCTTCGAGCTCGCCCGCGGAGAAATGGCGTTCTTAACAGGCCACAGCGGTGCTGGCAAAAGTACCTTATTAAAACTGATGATGATGATGGAGAAACCATCACGTGGTACGGTCAGCATTGATGGTCGTAACCTTAGCCGCATGCCTGGTCTGATGGTGCCTTACCATCGTCGTAAAATAGGTGTTGTCTTCCAAAATCATCAACTTCTCTTTGACCGTACTGTCTACGACAACGTGGCTTTACCACTACAAATTGCAGGCTTTACCCCCGCTGAAGCTGGTCGTAGAGTTCGGGCTGCTTTAGATGCGGTTGGTTTACTTGGTAAAGAAAAACGTAACCCTGTCGAATTATCTGGTGGTGAACAACAGCGCGTCGGTATTGCCCGCGCCGTTGTAAACAAGCCACCGTTGCTGCTTGCCGACGAGCCCACTGGTAACCTAGACCCTGAACTTTCAGCCGAAATCATGCAGTTATTTGGCCGCTTTCAACAAGCAGGCGTGACCGTTTTGATTGCTACCCACGATATCGACTTAGTTGAGCGCATGGGGCGCAGACGCATTATTCTCGACCACGGCCAATTGTTTGAAGGCCACCTGCCGCGAGGACATCATGGTGGATAACAAACGTGTCAATGCCGGTGCTTCAATACAGGAAGTAGGCTTTAAAAAGCGCTTCGAGGCCTGGGTAGCACACCACCAGCAAGTGGCTGTTGAAACTCTTATTCGCTTATTACAAAACCCTTTTTCCAGTGTTTTGACTTGGTTTGTAATTGCTATTTCTTTAACGCTTCCCGGCGCTTTATGGATGGCATTAGACAACACCTCACAATTAAGCAGTCAATTTCAAGCATCAGGGCGTGTTACCCTTTATCTCAAACCAGCGATTAGCGTAGAAGAAGGCCAAGCGCTGAGTAAACGCTTGCTGCAACTAGACAACGTGGTTAGCACTGAGTTTATTGATGCCGATAGCGCTTTGCTTGAGTTCCGAGAACACAGTGGCTTACAAGCGGCCTTAGACTTTCTACCCAGCAACCCTTTACCTTCAACTATTTATGTTGAACCGCCTTTGGGGTTAAACACCGAACAAGTACAACAACTTTTAGAAAGACTTAAAGACAATCATATTGTTGATTCCGTACAGCTTGATATCGCTTGGGTAGAACGCCTGCATTCTATTTTAGCCTTAGCAGAGCGTACGGTATTAGTTTTAGGCTCACTTTTGGCCTTGGCCATTGTTCTAGTAGTAGGAAACACTATTCGTTTAGCCATAGCCGCCCGAGTTGATGAAATTCGAGTGGTCAAATTAGTCGGTGGAACCAACGCTTGGGTACGCCGGCCGTTTTTATATACTGGCCTTTGGTATGGCATGATTGGCGGATTATTCGCCTGGCTACTGCTGATTATTTGCTGGTTAATTTTACGCGGACCGACCGCAGACTTAGCCATGCTCTACGGCTCCCACTTCCGCTTAAAACCGCTTTCTGCCTCTGCCGCTATGGTTATCTTAAGCAGCGCTATGTTATTAGGGTGGATAGGTGCTTGGTGGTCGGTCAGCAGGCACTTAGGCGAAATTGAACCCTAACCCAAACTTACCCCCATGTAAGGCACAGCAATGGCTGCACAGTTAGTCAGCATGAACTTTTTAGCGAATTGGCGGTCTCAGGTTGCTGTGTTAGAATGTTTTGCTAGTATTTTTTTACGACTGGCAAACAAAAGAATTCAGGAGTAACGAATGACCCAAGCTATGGCAGCAGTGAATGCTTTATCTCCAGGTGCTAACTTAGAGTCCTATATGGCTACTATTAGCGCCATTCCTGTATTAACGCCCGTACAAGAGCGTGAGTTATCTGATCGCTTGTATTATAAGCAAGACCTTGAAGCAGCGCGTCTATTGGTAATGTCGCACTTACGTTTCGTTGCTCATATTGCACGTAGTTACTCAGGTTATGGTTTAAACCAAGCAGACCTTATTCAAGAAGGTAACGTTGGCCTAATGAAAGCCGTTAAACGCTTTAATCCAGAAGTAGGGGTACGCTTAGTTTCCTTTGCAGTGCATTGGATTAAAGCCGAGATTCACGAATTTATTTTACGTAACTGGCGCATTGTCAAAGTCGCCACTACCAAAGCGCAACGCAAATTGTTTTTTAACCTGCGCAGTAAGAAAAAGAACTTAGGTTGGCTTAATCATAAAGAAGCCAATGATATCGCTCATGATTTAGGTGTTGAGACACGTATTGTCTATGAAATGGAAGGTCGCTTAAGTGCTTATGACGCCGCCTTTGATGCTAGCGCCAGTGACGACGATGATCGTGCTAGCCAGGCACCTGCTTACTTTTTAGAAGATAAAAGCCAAGACCCAGCTTTATTAGCAGAAAACGATAACTTTGAGCAAGACTCTAACGACCGCTTACACTCAGCCTTGGCAGAGTTAGATGAGCGTAGCCGTGATATTCTACAAAGACGTTGGCTAACAGAAGACAAGGCCACCTTACACGAGCTAGCCGCTGTCTATGGTATTTCAGCTGAACGTATACGTCAGCTAGAAAAAAACGCCATGAATAAGCTTAAGGCCGCTATGAGTAAAGATACCGACGACGCCTTAGTCGCCTAACAGGAAAGACTGCTAACCTAAGTCAACCATCAACACTAAGCTGTATTTATAATATTACAGCAATAAAAAAACCGCCTAATGGCGGTTTTTTTATGTCTTCAATCTACATTTTTAACTTAGGTCTTAGTAGTGCTACCACGACGCATAGTATCGAAGAACTCATCGTTGGTCTTAGTTTGACGTAACTTATCAAGTAAGAATTCGATGGCTTGCTGATCTTCCATTTCGGTCAACAAACGGCGTAAAATCCATAAGCGTTGTAATGATTGCTCATCAAACATCATGTCTTCACGACGAGTACCAGAACGGCGAATATTAATTGCAGGATAAATACGCTTCTCGGCCACTTTACGATCAAGGTGTAACTCTTGGTTACCTGTACCTTTAAATTCTTCGTAAATAACTTCGTCCATTTTAGAACCAGTATCAACTAAGGCCGTAGCAATAATAGTTAATGAGCCGCCTTCTTCAATGTTACGCGCGGCACCAAAGAAACGCTTTGGCTTTTCTAAGGCGTTAGCATCAACACCACCGGTTAACACTTTACCTGACGATGGCACCACAGTGTTGTAAGCACGTGCTAAACGAGTAACTGAGTCTAAAAGAATCACTACGTCATGTTTGTGCTCAACCAAGCGCTTGGCCTTTTCAATAACCATCTCAGCTACTTGTACGTGACGTGCTGCAGGTTCATCAAAGGTTGATGCCACTACTTCACCGCGTACAGAACGCTGCATTTCGGTGACTTCTTCTGGACGCTCGTCAATAAGCAGAACGATCAAGTCACACTCTGGGTTATTACGAGTAATGGCTTGGGCAATGCTTTGCAAGAGAATGGTTTTACCCGCTTTAGGTGGCGCTACAATTAAGCCACGTTGACCTTTACCAATAGGAGCAATTAGGTCTAATACACGCGAAGACAAGTCTTCTGTGGAGCCGTTACCGGCTTCTAGTACAAAACGCTCTTGGGGGAATAATGGGGTAAGGTTTTCGAACAGAACTTTGTTTTTAGTGTTTTCTGGTTTATCGCCGTTAATAGTATCTACTTTAAGTAAGGCGAAATAACGCTCATTGTCCTTGGGCGGGCGTATTTTACCCGCTAACGCATCACCCTTACGGAGGTTGAAGCGTCGAATTTGGCTAGGTGAGACGTAAATATCGTCTGGTCCCGCTAAATATGAGCTATCGGAGTAACGTAAGAAGCCGAAGCCGTCTTGAAGGATTTCCAGCACGCCGTCACCATAAATATCTTCGCCGCTTTTGGCGTGATTCTTTAGGATGGCAAAGATTATATCTTGCTTGCGAGTGCGGCTAACGTTGTCGAGCTTCATTTCTTTAGCGATCTCGAGCAACTCTGGTACAGACTTAAGTTTTAAATCAGATAGGTTCATATAGGTTGGATATATTAGCGGTTATTAAATTAATTGAATAAAGCGAATGATCTTCAGAGAGGGGCTGACTATGGTTCAGCAAAAGAGACTATAGACCTAATAGTAGGTGGGTGTCCACACAAAAGGCATGAAATATATGCCTTTTGTGTCAATGCCGTCAAAAACTATAGCGCTTGGTCAATAAAAGCGGCCAATTCTGACTTGCTGGAAGCTCCGATCTTTGTTGCTTCAGCCTTACCATTGCGGAATAAAATAAGAGTAGGAATTGAACGAATGCCGTATTTAGGTGCAGTGGCTTCGTTTTCATCAATGTTCAACTTAGCAATTTTAAGCTTACCAGCGTACTCGTCAGCCAAGGCTTCTAGTACGGGTGCAATCATTTTACAAGGACCACACCACTCAGCCCAAAAGTCTACTAATACAGGTAGGTCTGAACCTAAAACTTCGGCGTCAAAAGAACCGTCGGTTACGTTAATAATATTGTCGCTCATGCGTTTCCCCTTATGGAGTCAAATTGAATACAGAGAGTATATGGGACTATATCTCTTAATTTAAAGTTAGTGTGCGTTTATTTATCCATGCTTTCAGCAAATTGCTTGGCATAGTAAGTCAAAATACCATCGGCGCCCGCACGTTTAATGCACATTAATGATTCGTGCATAATGGCGTTATCGTCTAACCAACCATTCTGGGCAGCAGCTTTATGCATAGCGTACTCACCACTGACCTGATAGACAAAAGTAGGCACTTGGAATTCGTCTTTGACACGACGAACGATGTCTAAATATGGCATACCAGGCTTGATCATTACCATATCAGCGCCTTCGGCTAAGTCTAAAGCCACTTCGTGCATGGCTTCGTTACTGTTTGCTGGATCCATTTGATAGGTCTTTTTATCGGCTTTACCTAAGCTTGCTGCTGAGCCAACCGCATCACGGAAAGGGCCATAGTAAGCCGAAGCGTATTTGGCTGAGTAAGCCATAATACGAGTATTAACAAAACTCTCTTCTTCTAAAGCAGAACGAATATCACCAATACGTCCGTCCATCATATCGGAAGGGGCGACTATGTCAGCGCCGGCCTCAGCATGAGATATGGCTTGGCGCACCAAAGTGCTGACGGTGCGATCGTTTAACACATAGCCGCTGCTGTCGAGAATTCCGTCTTGACCGTGAATGGTAAAAGGATCAAGAGCGACGTCGGTAATAACACCCATTTCTGGCACTGCGTCTTTAATCGCCCGTATGGCACGTTGCGCTAAACCATTAGGATTGAAGGCTTCTTCAGCAAACTCAGTTTTGGCGTCCAAAGGAGTTACCGGAAACAACGCTAACGCAGGGATTCCGAGTTTGTATAAATGCTTGGCTTCGGCCACCAGCAAATCAATAGACATACGATAGATACCCGGCATTGACGGTACCGCTTCGCGCTCTTGATGACCTTCTAAAACGAAAACTGGGTATATTAGACTGTCTACCGTAAGCTGGGTTTCACGCATTAAGCGGCGCGAAAAGTCATCACGACGCATGCGGCGTAAACGAGTTTCAGGAAAAAAGCGTTGGGCATCGTTAAAAGCCATGGTGTTCTCCGGCAAACAGTAAATTTAGAGCGCTATTCTATCTTAATTTAGCGGCAAGCGCATAAGTTACTCACTACAGTTTGTCTAAACTTAACCTTGCATTTAATGGCCTAGTCTTTCATTTTATAGGACTAGAAAAACGGTTACTGGATCCAGTGCAAAGCACTTATATATATAAAAATACTCAGGAAATTCATAATGACGCTTAATCCCGACCTCGCCTTAGACAAAGAACTGGCGATGGCATTGAATTTTTTTGCAAAAATTCCTTTTAATAATCTGCTCGGGCTAACACCCACAATGTTTACCGCTGATCGCTGTGAATTTAGCATGAAGATGAAGGATGAACTTATAGGTAACTGGGTGGCTGGTATTTTGCACGGTGGTGCTATTTCTACTGCCTTAGACGTTACCGGCGGCGCTATGGCGTTTATTGCTACTTGGCTACGCATGAACGAAGCTAAAGTTCCTGTTAATCAGCGTGTACAAAAAATGGCACGCATGGGCACCATTGATATGCGTATAGATTTTCTTCACCCCGGCAAAGGTAAAGAGTTTACCGCCAGCGCCAGCCTTTTGCGGGCAGGCAACAAAGTAGCGGTAACCCGTATGGAATTTCATAATGAAGAAGGTGTGCTTATAGCGGCAGGCACAGGTACTTATTTGTGTGGTTAATTGTGTATTACTGCCGTGCTTTGCAACCGAGAACTACTGATACTTTTTCTCTAAACGATTAATCATATCGTCAGCGACTCTTAGGCTTTCGAGCAAGTCGAGCAAATTATATTCCAAATTTACATTTAGATGCGTGGCTTTACCATTAAAAAAATCTGGGTTTTTACCTTGGAATTGCAGATCTAAGGTAGACAAGCCACTTGGCTGGTACGCCACCCCAATTTGCAGCTTGTTGTAATTAAAGTCACTTAACAGCTGCATAGCAAAACTCATGCTTTGGCCACTTTGGGCTAAAGCTTCAGCCGTTTGGTTTTGATAACGCACATTGCCACCTGGATCGCGTGCGAACAAAGAACCTGCTGGCACTTGCGGGCCTTCTGCAGTTAACAGAATTGGCAACATACCATCTAAAACACCCGTCGCTTTGACATCGGCTGAGGGCTCTAACGCCGCCAGTTGCGATAACTGGATACGATTAAGCTCGATGCCAAAGCTGTTGATGGCATTGCGCGTGTCGTAACGAACCAACGGTATGCTGACACTGCCACCAAGTAAGTCAGTGCGCACCTCATAAATATCAGCCCGTGCCCAAGATACGTCCGCAGCGATTTCTGTTTGACTGCGCGCCAAAATATTTTTTAATTCGATGCCTGGATTTAAGCTTTTACCGCTAACTTGGGCATCTAACAGGTAATTACCCATAAACGGGCGACGCAAGGCAAACAATCCATTCCAACCTTCAAGAGCGACCGTGTTGTCATAAACGGCGCTTAAGCCATCTACCCGCAAGCTGATATCAGGACTTAACTGCCAGTTATCGTCCTGTTGGTGCCAGTCCATCCAGCCTTGACCGGCAATACTGCCAGTTAACAAATCGATTTTAGTGAGCGCCAGCATCTCTACCATATCTAATATATACCAGTTGAGCTTTACGTCTTCTAAGTGCCACTGCAAGTTACCGCGCTGGCTGTCCAAGTTGTGCTGTAAGTTAATGCGTGTGCGTATTAAATCGTTAGCACCCGTCAACTGCAACTCAGAGTCAATCTGACTGCTGCCAGCTATTTGACTCAGCAACAGCGACCCAGCCACTGACACTGCTGGAATGGGCCAGCCTTCAAAACTGGATTTAAGCGTATTCAGTTTTACTAAGCAGGTTGAAGAAAAACTGTTCATGGCAACATAAGGACGGCAGGATAACTCACTGGCGGCAATCTTAATCTCAGATTTAGGCTGCTGCTTGGTTGCAGCTTGAGTCAATTTAAACGACTGAATTTGAATGTTAAGTGGCTGTGCAGCAAATTGCTGGCGGGGATTATCGCTATTGGCATCACCTTGAAGATGCAAACCTGCTAAGACATTCAAGCGAACTTCCTCTTGCTGCCAACCTGCCAGCAATTGTTTGTCTAGGATCAACGTTAATCCTTCTTTACTCTGTAATTGCCATAAGCTGCCCAGCAAAGAGGCGGTAATATTGCCCGCTAAATGCACTTGTTGCAGGGGTAAGTCTTTTATTAGCTGACTGGCTTGCGCCTCTGCACGAACAGGAAGCAGTAGCTGACCACCTTCAGATAAGCTCCAACGTACTTGCGGTTGAAAGTCTAGTTGCGCCAGAGGCTGCTGATTTAACTTATGTGTCTTTTCAAATAGCTGCGCACTTATATTGGCATTCGCCTGACACTGGCTTAAGTCGGCTTGGCAACTTGCCTGCACTTGCTGAAAGCCTCTGTACTGCACTGCTTGAGCTAAGTCTGCGTGTTGCACGTCCAGTTTTTGAGTGCCACTGGCTAAAGTGAAGCGCCAATCAGACACGGCATCTTCTTTGCTTAAGTCTAACGCCCAAGTACTTGCCTGCCAAGGAAAATCACCCAACAGCTTGCCGTTATTCGTTGTTAACCAAGCATTAATGGCAACACTAGCGTCTGTTGGCAATATGCCTTTATTGGGCAAGCGCACGTCTGCTTTTAAGCGTAGCTCTTGCAGGGGCAAAGGTACTTCTGCCAATGCTGCCATCCGCTGACTGAGTGCGGCTAAGTCTATGCGCTGGTTCAGCTCGATATAAGTGTTGCTGGCGTCTTGGCGTATAAAGCCATCTTGCTGAGCAAGCAGCTGACTTTGATCGGACAGCATCATAAACCAGCGGCCCGTAGGTTGTAGCTGCAACTCCAACAGCCATGGCTTAGCCACTTCCGTTAAGGTTACTTGGCCACTGATGCGCAACAAGGCTTCATCAACGCGCACCTGCAACCTGCTGCTGAATTCTGGCTGAACAATGTCTAGCTGATAAATATGCAGTCTATCTAATGGCAACTTTAGTAGTTGCTCGAGGGCAGGAATTTCTATGTAGTCATTTAAGTGGTCTTTAGCCGCTTGGCGAGCATCATCGGCCACTTCGACTGCCACTTCTTTAAGGTTGGGCTCAGCTCTTGTTAGACTGAGTTGATCTAACTCAACAGCCTCAACTCGTCGCTGTAACAAGTCTGAAAAGCGATAGCGCACTTTAAGATTGTTAAGCTCAATACGATCGCCATCTGACAGGGTTATCTGTAATTCTGAAAGTGTAAACCCAGTCCAGCTTAATGATTGGATATGCACCGTTGCCGGCTGTTTATCCGTACCTAATAACTCGGGCAGCAACCGATTTAAGCTGGGCTTTAATAATAAAGGCAGTAACAGCAGCAAGCCTAAGCTAAGCACCAAGGCAATCAATAGACTCAATGATAAGCGCTTAAGCCTACTGCTGAACATGTCTACTTAGCCAATATCGTTTTTACACCGCTATTGCTCGCTAACAACAAAACATCAGCGTTACGACGGGCAAAAATACCATTAGTGACTACACCGGTGATCTGATTTAAACGGTTTTCCATATACATGGCAGAATCAATAAAAATATTATGCACATCTAAAATATGGTTGCCGTTATCCGTTACAACATTTTCACGGTATACGGGATTACCGCCTAAGCGTACAATTTCACGGGCAACGTAAGAACGCGCCATAGGAATTACTTCAATGGGCAGTGGAAATTGCCCTAAACGGTCTACCAGCTTTGAATTATCGGCTATACAGATAAAACGCCTGGCCACAGCCGCGACAATTTTTTCACGAGTCAGCGCTGCGCCACCGCCTTTAATCATTTCTAAGTTACGGTTAATTTCATCAGCACCGTCAACGTAGAAGTCTAAGTGCGACACCAAGTTTAGGTCTAAAACCTCAATGCCGTGTTGACGTAAGCGCTCGGCGGTTGCTTCTGAACTAGCTACAGCACCCGCAAATAAGTGTTTGTCTTTAGCTAAAGTATCAATAAAATAATTGACGGTTGAACCTGACCCAACGCCGATGGCGGTGTCACCTTCTAAATAAGGGCGAATATAAGCGACTGCGGCTTCTGCTGCGGCTTGCTTTAAACTGTCTTGACTCATAACCTTGCCTGTTTATGCTGAATGATTTGTACGAATTATAGAGCTTGATGCGCTACAATGCCTGCTCTTATACGTATTTATTTTGATAATTTTCACTTTCCTGAAAAAAATATTGTCTGCCCGTGTTTATGATGTTGCCATCGAAACGCCGCTGCATATTGCGCCTTTTTTATCGGAGCGTTTAGGTAATCAGATTTGGCTGAAGCGTGAAGACCAGCAGCCCGTTTATTCCTTTAAGTTACGTGGTGCTTACAACAAAATCGTACAACTAACCGAAGAAGAGAAAGCTAAGGGCGTAATCACCGCATCTGCAGGGAATCATGCTCAGGGCGTAGCGTTAGCGGCACAAAAGCTAAATATCAAAGCTACCATTGTGATGCCACGCACCACTCCAGACATTAAAGTAATTTCAGTAAAAGCACGCGGGGCACGCGTGGTGTTATTCGGTGACTCTTTCGATGAAGCCTTCGAGCATTCACAAAAACTGGTTCTCGATAAAGGCATGACTTACGTACACCCCTACGACGACCCTGAAGTAATTGCTGGTCAAGGTACTGTGGCGATGGAGGTTCTACGTCAGCACAGCGGTCCTATCGATGCTGTATTTATCCCCGTGGGTGGCGGTGGTTTAGCGGCTGGTATGGCGGCTTATATCAAAGCACTGCGCCCTGAAATAAAAGTGATTGCCGTTGAAAGTACTGAGTCTGCTTGTTTAGCTGCCGCAATGGATAAGAACAAGCGTGTTACTTTGCCGCAAGTGGGTATTTTTGCAGATGGCGTGGCCGTTGCGCAAATTGGTAAAAACACTTGGGAAATCCTAAAAGATACGGTCGATGACGTTATTACCGCTACTCCTGACGAAATCTGCGCCGCCATTAAAGATATATTTGATGATACCCGCGCGGTGTGCGAGCCTGCCGGTGCTTTAAGCGTGGCTGGCATGAAAAACTATATCGAACGTGAAGGCTGCGAGAACCAGAATTTCGTTGCAGTGCTCAGTGGTGCCAATCTAAACTTTGACCGTTTGCGTTACATCTCAGAAGTGGCTGAAATCGGTGAAGGCCGTGAAGTTATTTTAGCCGTTAGCATTCCTGAGCAACCTGGCAGCTTCCAACGCTTTTGCAGCTTAATTGGCAAACGTCCAATTACTGAGTTTAACTATCGTTATAGTGATGATAACCAAGCGCAAATTTTTGTTGGTATTAAAGTTGGTGTCGAACCAGGTGCGCGTCAGGCCTTGCTTGCAGAGCTAGCAGAAGGACAATACCCCGTACGTGACATCAGCGATGACGAAACCGCTAAATACCATATACGCCACATGGTCGGTGGACACACGCCCGAGTCGGTCAACGATGAGCAAGTGTATCGTTTTGAATTTCCAGAGCGCCCAGGTGCCTTACTTAACTTTCTAAAGAAACTCGGTAAGCAATTTAATATTTCGCTCTTCCATTACCGTAATCATGGTGCAGCCTATGGTCGAGTGCTGGTAGGCTTGCAGGTACCAAAAGACAAACAGGCGCAGCTGTTAACTTATCTAGAAGACTTAAATTACCCTTACTGGGACGAAACGGAGAATACTGCTTACCAACTATTTCTGCGCTAAATACATGCAAATGTGGCTTGTGAACACCTTGTTTTATATGCTTTTTTTATTAATGCTTAGGCACTGGCTTTAGTAAGCAAGTGTTCACAACAACATAGCGAGAAATCATGCTGTATTTTTTACGTGCTGCCTATCTACTCATACACTTTTCAGCAGTTTGCATTTACGCTATTGTTTATTGCCTTATATTTCCACGCCGCCTAAACAACACCAGCAAACTAGCGCGCATGATGTCTTGGTCAATCCCGATCATCGGCATTAAGCTTATTCATAAGAACCAATCCCCTTTACCCATTAGTCAGCCAGGTATTTACGTCAGTAACCACCAACACACTTTGGATCTCTTTCTTCACCCCAGCATCATGCCTGACAATATGGCTATTTTGGGTAAAAGCGGTTTACGCTTCGTTCCTATTTTTGGCTTAGCTTTTTGGTTGGCCGGTAATATTTTCATCAACCGCAGCGACAAAGCCAAAGCTCGAGCTACCATGACCGCAGTCAGCAAAGTAATACTTGAGCGTGGCAATTCTTTATATATGTTCCCTGAAGGCACTCGTAGTCGTGGCAAGGGTTTACTGCCTTTCAAAAAAGGCGCCTTCGCTTTGGCGGTAGAGTCGGGTTTACCCATAGTACCTGTGGTGTTTAGTACCATTCATACCCAAATCAACGTAAGTCGCTGGAAAGCGGGTACGATAATGGCAGAGTTCTTAGAGCCCATCGACACTAAGGGCATGACACAAGCGGACGTACCAGCCTTGCTGGATCAAACCAGAGCGTTAATGGCAGCCGGAATCGAGCGCCTCGATCAGGAAGTCAGTACCCTATAAAGTTAAGATGCTCTCTCGAAGACAAAAGAAGCCAGTAAGCAACCTCTAGCTGTATCTTTGCCACTGGCAGACTACACTCTACCTACAGAGGTAGACTTACTGCTGGGTGATACGGCTATGCTAAAAAAAATTTTATGTTTATTGTTGATCATCCCTGCATTCTCATACGCCAATGATTGCAGCCGCTTAACGGCTAGTAGCAATACCGAATACCCTCCCTATTTATGGCACACAAACACCCAGCCGGTGCAGCTTGAAGGTCTTTTAGTTGCTTTTATGCAGCGCCTAGGCGAAGTTGCCGGTATAAGCATCGATACAATTTATGCAGGCCCTTGGGTCAGAACTCAATCGCAAGCACACGATGGCAAGCTGGATCTAATTGCTGCTTTCTATACTGATGGCCGTGCACAATGGTTAGATTATTTACATCCAGAGGTTATACAAACTCAGTCTGCGGTTTGGATAAATAAAAAGAATCCCTTTGTCTTTAATCAACTGAGTGACTTAAAAAATCGTACAGGATTATCTGTTATTGGTAATAGCCTTGGCCAAGAGTTTGATAACTACGCTAATGAAAACTTGGTCGTGACTGAAGTCAGTAGCGTCCATCAAGCATTGCGCATGATGGAAGAGCAAAGAGCGGATTACTTAGTCTATGAGCTTGAACCCGGCAGAGCTTACAGCATGCAACTAAACACCAACGAAGTAATATCTCTAGCCAAACCGGTTAGCAGCGAGGTACTTTTTCTGGCCTTCAGTAAACAGTCCAAATGCAATACCGAGTTGATTAAAGAAAAACTGTCTGCAGCGTTGCAACAGGCTCTGCAAGAAAACTGGGCAGAGGAGCTTATTAACAAAGCGCAGTTAAGGTGGCAGCATCTTCAAAATAGTAACTAAGCAGCTTATATACAATCAATTCTGCTGAGGCAATCTCACTTAGACATTAGGTGCCAACAAGTAACCTATAACCACATCCCTACTACTTGAGTACTACACTAATCTCATGCAAAGAGTTGTTATAAGGTGAAACCATCATGCTAAGAAAGTGCTTATATTTATTGTTAATTATACCTGCTTTTACACAGGCCATTGAATGTAGCCGCTTAACGGTAAGCAGCAATCCAGAATACCCACCTTATTTATGGCAAACCGATACTCAGCCAATACAGCTCGAGGGGCTTTTAGTCTCTTTTATAAAGCGTTTTAGCGAGGTTTCTGGTTTAGAGTTAGAAATAGTTTATGCCGGCCCATGGCTACGCACTCAAAGCCAAGTACACAATGGTAACGTTGATCTTATTACGGGTTTTCACACTGATGACCGCGCTGAATGGTTGGACTATTTATACCCAGAGCTAATTAAAACGGATACCGCTGTTTGGGTAAACAAAGCAAAAAGAATAGAATTCACAGAACTAAAAGACCTCAAAGGTTACAATGGTTTAACCGTACTAGGTCACAGCCTTGGCCAAGACGCTGATGAATACGTTGAAGAAAACTTAACAATCTCTACCTTAAGCAGCGTTCAGCAGGCGCTTAAGATGTTAGAAGAACAAAGAGCCGATTATTTAGTCTATGCCCGTGATCCAGGCCAAGCTTACGCCATGCAGCTAAATACAAAGGACGTTATTAATCTACCTACGCCAATCAGTTCTGAGTTGATTTTTCTTGCGTTTAGCAAACAGTCTAAGTGCAATACCAGCGCTATCAGAGAGAAAATTACCACCACTTTAAAGCAAGCTAAACAAGAGAATTGGTCAGATGAGTTATTGATACAAGCTCAGCATTTATGGCAGCAACACAAAAGTAAACAGTAACTGTCTTTAATTGCCAAGACCGCCTTCAGCAAGACTACTGCTGCTGAACTAGTGATGTGCTAGTTGTGGCCTAAGTTAAAGTTAAATTATAAATAATCCTTACCCAGTTGTTCTCGAACCAACTGCTTTTGACGCTCACTTTTACGTAAAAGCACGTAAAAAGCTCCGGTACCGCCGTGCTGAGGCTGTGCGGTATGGAAAGCCTGTACTTCATCTAAATCTTTCAGCCAATGCACTAAATAGCTTTTTAATACCGCCGGTGTCGATGGTCCTCTATCACCCTTGCCCGGCAATATAAGTACCGTACGAATATCATGCTGCAGACAGTCTTTTATAAATCGCATCAGCTCATTATTGGCTTGCTCCAAAGTGTGGCGATGCAAGTCTAAGCGCGCTTCTATTTCATAGCGGCCGAGTCGTAATTTACGATAAATACCCTCTTGGATGCCTGGGCGTTTAAACCCTAAACTATCCTGAGGACCCACCCGAGGCGCCTCAATCATAGTAGAAAAGCCCGAGGCCTCTATTTCTGCATGCTTTTCAGCGGCCAATCGACGAGCAAAGACGTTTTTTTTATCTAAATTACCCTTAGCCAGCACCACCTTGTTTTTAGCTTGCAAAGGTTTAACACCTTGCATTTCTTGCAAAAAAAGTTCTGGGCTATTTGATTGTGAAGTATCTTCTGACATAAATTACTTACTTATATTTTCTAAATAGCATCTGAGCTAGGGCTATAGGTTGGCTTATGAGATATAGCTATTTACAGCAATTCTTTGCAACATCTGACACAACTTTAACTGCAAATCTGTACACTAACATAAACAAGTTAGCTTAACGGGCGAGTATGATATGAAACTAGTTACTTTTTCTTGCCGTTACTTAATGCTTTTGTCTTTTTTATTTTCCTCTAGCTTATCAATTGCCAGCCCCTATTCAAATAACGAATTTGATTGGGCAAAAACACTGATGTTGAGCACAAAACAACAACAACAGATAAAAGAAATTGAAAATGAATACCGCTCAAAGCATAAGGACGTGCAGGTGCGTGACTGCTTATTTAAAGATGATAGTGTGGTGGCGTCGGCGCATCTAAAACAATTAATGCACCAAGATATTCACAATATTTTAACGCCCACACAAAAAAAACAAGCTTCTGAAGTCATTCAAACTCAACACCGTCAAATGCAGTTACGTCATGCGCGTGAGCTAGCCTATCAATTAAAGATGGATAACACGCAACGATCATCATTTTTAAATGCTATTGAGGATGTTGAATACAGTTATCAATGGCCACTTAACATAAAGCAACGTGAACTTGCCCGCAGCTTATTTGTGCAAGTTTTAGAGCAACACCTAAATGCTGAGCAACTGCTGCAATGGCAAAGCCTCTCAAAAGAAAGGCCACACAATTGGCATAAATCTGATAAATTTAAAACCCAATGCGCTGCCACTGCTGACGAATCAAGTTAGAAACTGAACACTAATGTGACACCAAACTCGCCGTCTCTCTTTACAGCGTCGTCCGGTACATCTGACACATACTTTGTTTTATAAGTAATTTTAGTGGCTAAACTGCCATTGATCTGACTTTTCAAACCGGTTTCTGAGCGGTAAATGCTATTATCTGATCCAATAATAGCGGAGAACTCTTCAATAAACTCAACACCTTCCCGAATCTTCCAGCTGAAGTTGGCAACCAAGCGGGCCACTGCTTCTTCGTTAATATTTTCGCTAGCGGTGTCTGTAGCACTTTCACGCTCTCGGCTATAACCTGGCCCGGCTTCAAGGTCTAAGATTATATTTTCGTCTGCTATTGCGTGATAACCCAATCCTGCAGAGATCGTTCCTTGATAGTCGAATCCACTAAAACGATCTCTATCTTGCTGACCAACAATGGCTAAATATGAACGCTCACTGTAATTGCGGTTGATCTGAGCTAGGCCAGTATATTTTTCTTTAGAGGTGACATCTTTTTTAGTGATGTCATCTTCTTCTTTACTAGTAAGGGCGGTTAACCTCAGTTTTGTATCCCAGAATTCACCTTTACGTCTCACGTCAAACTGTCCGTTAACGCTACTGGTGTTAGTATTTCCCGTCGTCCAAACAGAGCCAAGTTCAGCCGAGCCTTTCCAAACAGGGAAAGAGGTATTGGCTTCTTCAGCGAAGGCGGGGGATAGTACGAATACAACAGGCAGGGTTTTTAAAAGGGCGCGCATAACTCTCTCGTCTGATCAATTAATTAAACTTAAAGGCGGATTATAAGGGGTTATGGCTTTATCAGACAGACCAAAAACAAAAGGTTCTTAGTTTCTCACTAAAAACCTCCTTTTTCTAAGCGTTTTTTATGCTTCTTTTGCTTGTGTACGCAAGACAAACTTTTGGATTTTACCGGTTGAGGTTTTAGGTAGCTCTCCAAAAATAATGTGTTTTGGTACTTTAAATCTGGCCATATTAGCTCGACAAAAATCGATAATGTCCTGCTCGGTCGTATTGGAATTAGGCTTAAGTTTGATAAAGGCACAAGGCGTTTCACCCCACTTCTCATCTGGACGCGCAACCACTGCTGCCTCCTCAACATCAGAGTGACGATAAAGAACGTCTTCTACTTCGATCGATGAGATATTCTCACCACCAGATATAATAATATCTTTGGAGCGATCCTTGATTTCAATATATCCGTCTGGATGCCAAGCAGCTAAATCGCCGGTACGGAACCAACCACCCTCGAAGGCTTCTTTAGTGGCATTGAGATTTTTCAAATAGCCTTTCATCACAATATTGCCACGAATAAAGATCTCACCAATGGTTGCGCCGTCTTTTTCTACGGGCTGCATACTGATTGAATCGGCCACCATCATGTCTTCCTGCAAGACCGACTTAACCCCTTGGCGGGCTTTTAATGCGGCACGTTCAGAAGGGGTTTTGCTATTCCAAGCATCATCCCACTCACACAGTATGCAAGGGCCGTAGGTCTTTCAATCACAGCCGCCGGTGGCGCAGCGCCTGCTACCATCACATTAACCTGATGCTCAACACCTTGCTTAAGATCGTCAGGGGCGTTATTCATCATATTTAAGACAATGGGAGCACCACAGAAATGAGTGACTTTATCGTGTCGAATGGCATTGTAAATAGGCTCGGCACGCACATGGCGTAAAGCCACACTGGTACCACCAGCAGCGGCAATGGTCCATGGAAAGCACCAGCCATTACAGTGGAACATAGGCAGCACCCATAAATACACCGGATGCTTACCCATATCCCATGAAATTATATTATTGGCCGCATTTAAATATGCACCACGGTGATGATAAACAACGCCTTTAGGGTTACCCGTTGTGCCTGAGGTATAGTTAAGCGTGATGGCATCCCACTCGTCAGCGGGCATTTGTATTGCAAACTCTGGATTTGCATTGGCTAGCAATGCTTCATAAGTTTGTTCGGCAATGAGTTTGCCTTCGCGGAAGTATTCATCGTCAATGGCAACCACTTCTGGTTTAACGGTCAAGGTATTTAGGGCTTGTTCGGCTATTTCACCAAATTCACGGTCAACAAACAGCACTTTCGTTTCTGCGTGTTTTAAAATAAATGCGACGGCTTCGGCATCTAAGCGCGTGTTGATGGCGTTTAACACAGCACCAGTCATAGGCACACCAAAGTGGGCTTCAAACAAAGGCGGGGTGTTGGCGCATAAAAAAGAAACTGTATCGCCTTTTTTTATTCCCATTTGTTGCAGCGCAGAGGCTAAACGCAAACAGCGCTCGTGAGTTTGCGCCCATGTATATTGAGTATCTTGATGGATTTGCGCTACCTTATGAGGATAAACTGCAGCGGTACGCTCTAAATAGCTAAGGGGTGACAGCACCGCATAGTTTGCGTTATTGGTGTCTAAACCCGTGTTGTAAATATTATTTTGCATATAGCCTCTTTACTAGCGCATGATTATTATTTGTTTGCAGGCATTAGATGTAACTATCCGTTTACTGTGAACCCGACTTAAGTCTAAGCTTAGTCAATTTTTACTATTTCACATAAACCTGTTCAGTGTTTGTAACAGCTGCGGTAACAGTTTAAGCCTGATAAACTGTTACTTTTAAACGCTTATCTGTGCCTTACCAATTTGGAACACCAACTATGCCGGAAGTAATAGCCGAAGATTCTGTCGGCCTTGTCACCCCAGAGCTAATACACTTCAGTGAACCATTAACGCTGCGTAGCGGTAAAGTGTTGCCCAGCTATGACTTAATGGTAGAAACCTACGGTACTTTAAATGCGGATAAATCCAACGCCGTCCTTATTTGTCATGCTTTAAGCGGTGACCATCATGTCGCAGGCTTTCACAGCATGGATGATAAAAAACCGGGTTGGTGGGACAGCGCAATTGGCCCAGGTAAAGCCATAGATACCAATAAGTTTTTTGTTGTTGGACTAAACAACCTCGGTGGTTGCTCAGGTTCAACCGGCCCGCTGAGCTTAAACCCAGAAACCGGTAAGCCTTATGGCCCTGAGTTTCCTATGTTAGCCGTGCGTGATTGGGTCACTAGCCAAGCACGCTTGGCCGATTATCTTGGTATTGAAAAATGGGCCGCTGTTGTCGGTGGCTCATTAGGCGGCATGCAAGTATTACGTTGGTCAATTCAATTCCCTGAACGTATTGCCAATGCCATTATTGTGGCTTCTGCACCTAAACTTTCCGCCCAGAATATTGCCTTTAACGAAGTGGCTCGCCAAGCCATCAGTAAAGATCCTGATTTCCATAACGGCTACTATCGCGAGCACGGCACCATTCCAAAAGCTGGTTTAATGCAAGCGCGCATGCTCGGGCATATTACTTATTTGTCGGCGGCTTCTATGCGTGACAAGTTTGGTCGTGACTTAAAGCACGGTAAATACAATTACAGCTTTGCGCCTGAATTTGAAGTAGAAAGTTACCTGCATTACCAAGGTGAAAAGTTCAGCAATAGCTTTGATGCCAATAGTTATATGTTAATGACACGAGCGTTAGACTACTTTGACCCAGCATCCGGCTGTGATGGCGATTTAGTTGCTTGTTTAAGCCAAGCCCAGTGCCGTTTTTTAGTGGTTTCCTTTACCACCGACTGGCGTTTTGACCCTTCTCGCTCTGAAGAAATTGTTAATGCATTGGTCGAAGCAAATAAATGCGTTAGCTACGCCTGTATTGAATCCGATCATGGTCACGATGCTTTTCTACTGCCTATTCCGCGTTATTTAGAAGTGTTTAAAGCGTATATGGACGGCATAAAAACAATAGCGGGGGGCAAATAATGGAACCGTTACGTGATGATTTAAATATTATTCAGCAATGGATAAAGCCAAACAGCAAGGTACTTGACCTAGGCTGTGGCCAAGGGATTTTATTAAAGTATTTGATTGAGCATAAAAACGTGCATGGATACGGCTTGGAAATTAATCCTGATAAAATTACCGCCTGTATTAAAAAGGGCCTTAATGTTATTGAACAAAACCTAGACAAAGGCTTAAGCAACTTCCAAGAAAACACCATCGACACCGTTGTGATGACGCAAGCACTGCAAGCAGTGCAGCGCCCTGATCTGTTATTGGATGAAATGTTGCGCATAGGCAATGAAGCTATTATCACCTTCCCTAACTTTGGCTACTGGCGTACCCGCTTTTATCTTCTGTTAAAAGGTCGTATGCCTATGTCTAAAACGTTACCTTACAACTGGTATGACACTCCTAACATTCATCTGTGTACCTTCCGTGATTTTGAAGTGCTCTGCCACGAAAAAGGCATTCGTATTTTAAACAGAACGGTAGTCGACGGTGAGCATAAGGAACACCTGAGCATTAACCTGTGGCCATCAATGCTCGGCGAAACTGCTATTTATCACATTAAAAGGAAATAAAATGTTACGTTTTTATAAAGTACTTACTGTTTTATGCGCTGGTTTCTTACTGGCTTTTTCAAGTCTCAGCATGGCCAACAGCCGTGGTGAACAAAAACAAGTATTTGGCGATTACGAAGTGCATTACATTGGCTTAACGTCCAGTTTTCTAAGCCCAGAAACTGCACAGGCATACGGCATTCAACGTTCGCGTACTATGGGGTTTTTAAGCATCTCTGTATTAGATGCCAACAAAAAGAATGACTTAGCCGTACCGGTAACGGCCAAGGTGACCGGCACTATTAGAAATCTAATAGGGCAATCGACTCAGTTAGAGTTTAAAGAAATCAAAGAAACGGGACGCACCTTCGACGTGAAATTTAGCCAACAATTTTACTTTGAAAAATAGTGATTATTCGATAACAAATCATGTCAAAAATTATTCTAGCTAGCGGTAACGCTGGCAAGCTGAAAGAATTCAGCCAGCTGTTTGTCACCCACTTTGCTGATCATGATATTAAGCTGGTGCCACAAACAGAACTGCAAGTTACTGATATTGAAGAAACCGGCTTAAGCTTTGTTGAAAACGCTATATTAAAAGCGCGCAATGCTTGTGCACAAACAGGTTTACCGGCACTGGCTGATGACTCCGGCTTAGAAGTCGATGCGCTGCAAGGTGCACCCGGCATTTACAGCGCCCGTTATGCCCAACCTGAAGATGGCTTTGGCAGTGGCGACAGCGCTAACAACCAAAAACTATTAGCTGCACTGGCTGGCGTACCAACAGAACAACGTACAGCTCGCTTTCAATGTGTGTTGGTGTACATGCGCCACGCTAACGACCCTACGCCACAAGTGTTCCAGGGCGCTTGGGAAGGGCTCATTGCCGACGCTCTCGAAGGTACAGAGGGTTTCGGTTACGACCCACTGTTCTTTGTGCCCAGTGAAGGCTGCAGCTCGGCAAGCCTAGGCAAAGAACGTAAGAACGAACTGTCTCATCGCGGGCAAGCTATTATACAACTTATCAAATACTGGCGGCCTTAAACTTATCTTATGTCTGTGTTAACGCTGCCACCTCTAAGTTTATATATTCATGTTCCTTGGTGTATTCGCAAGTGTCCTTACTGCGACTTTAACTCGCATGCCGCCACGCCTGTATTACCTGAAGACGAGTATATTGAAGCCTTACTGGCTGACTTAGCTCAAGACTTAGACTGGGTACAAGGTCGTGCTATTCAAAGTATTTTCATTGGCGGTGGCACGCCCAGCTTGTTATCTGTAGAAGCTTACCAAAAGCTATTTACTGGCTTAAGAAACACCTTAGAGTTTGCTCCTGACATTGAAATTACCATGGAAGCTAACCCAGGAACTTTTGAAGCCGAAAAGTTCGCCGGTTATTTTGAGCTAGGCATTAATAGACTGTCGATTGGCATTCAAAGCTTCAACTCCGAGTTTTTAGAGAAGCTAGGACGTGTACACGATGGCGAGCAAGCTTTAAACGCAGTGCAAATTGCCAAAGACGCTGGCTTTACCAACTTCAACTTAGACCTTATGCATGGCTTACCTGGCCAAAGCATAGAAGACGCCTTAGCCGACTTACAGCAAGCGATAGACTTTGCGCCACCGCATTTGTCTTGGTATCAGCTTACTATTGAACCCAATACAGAGTTTTATAAACGCCCGCCGGTATTGCCAGTAGACGATGCCTTGTGGGATATTCAAGAAGCAGGTTTAGAATTACTACAACAGCACGGCTACCAGCATTACGAAATTTCAGCGCACGCCAAAGCGGACTTTGAAGCGAGGCACAATATCAATTACTGGCAGTTTGGTGATTACCTAGGCATTGGTGCTGGCGCACACGGCAAGATCACCTTTGCCGACAGTGGTGAGATTATTCGCAGTCAAAAAACACGTATGCCCAGTGATTACTTAGACTCCAACAAGCTGGCTAAGCGTCATCATACTGTTATTGAAGCCGATGAAATAGGTTTGGAATGCTTAATGAACGCCTTGCGCCTAAACGATGGAATTAGCGTATTGGATTTTCAGCAACGTACTGGCTTAACGCTTGCAGACGTTAAACAGCCTATACAAAAAGCCATTCAGCTGGGCTTGTTAGAAATAACCGGTGTCATTAAAGCTACCGCTAAAGGACAGCAATATTTGAATGAACTGCTGGCTTTGTTCTTAAGCGAGTAGATTAAACCTGATAACCGGCTAACAATGCTTCAAAGTCGGTTTCTTGCCAGTGTATTTTTTCTTGTTCTTTCCTAAATGATCTTAATAGCCTGTTCAGGTTCTTTTTCTTCCAGCTTTCGCCTTTTTTGACAGCACACTTATCAAAATCGATTATCCAAACCTTACCATTTTTATCGAGCATAACATTGTGAATGTTTAAATCGGTATGGTTAACATACATGCGGTGCATTTTCTTAACTTCTTGACCAATTTTTTTATATTCCAGCGCGCTAAGCGAACGCTCTTTTAAGATTGAAATAAGGTCCTGCGCATTAGGGACTAGCTCACTTAATAAGTCGGCCTGATAAAACAGACCTTTTTTAACCACCCGTGCTGCAATCGGGCGTGGCACATGCACTCCTTGCCTGCTGAGATGGTCGAGCAAAACATACTCGGCATAACTACGAGTGCTGCGCTCTGTAGTGAACAGGTAATTGTCTTTTACTATTTTTCCGAACAAGCCACCACGTCGATAATGACGCAAGGCCGCAGCCAATTTTTCAGTTTGCACAAACCAAGTTATACCACGCCCTTTGGCGCTACCAAGAACACGATCTTGTAATTGCCAGTAAGCAGGATCAAACACCTTATTTAAGGGCTCGGTTAACAAATCTGGCTTATACCAAACCGTTTCAGTGGGTGAAACTTGCTGGCGGCGCATGGCTATACTCAAAGTTAAAAAGGCAGTTTACACTTTAGCAGCAACTCTATAAAGATGACAAAAACCTATCGTTTTTTGTATAAACACCGACCTGCGACTAAGCTTAATAGTGAAGATCCTTTTAGTAGGAGAGCCGCCATGGATACCGTACAAGTTCGTATGACCAATCTGTTTCGCCAGATGGGCTTAGACTCCACACCTGAAGGTATTGCAAAATTTATTAGCCAGCACCGCTTACCCGCCAAAACTCATATCGCTGAAGCTCCTTTCTGGAGTGCTTCCCAACGCGCACTTTTAACAGAGATGTTAGATAGTGATGCTGACTGGGCTGTAGTGGTTGATGAGTTAAGTGTTTCATTAACCGAGGTTAAATCAAATTTGTAGCATGGCCGCACTTGCATAGCTATGCAGCCGCTGTAAGACTGACTACACTGGAGCAAGCATTTAATTGAGGATGTGTTTGTGAGTGATAACTGGAGTTCTGCAGCATTATCAAGTTCTCTTCCGGCTATGGATTGGACTCTAAAACAACCTTTGTCTAATGAAGTGTGGCAGAGCTATTGCAAGTTTTATCAACTGCCCTGCAATGAGACGTCAGACCAAAAGCACTATGCTGGATTATTATCCATAGCAGGCTTTCATATTGTCGCTCAGGTTTGGCAGCCTAAAACTCCGACGGCCACCGCTTATATTGTGCATGGTTTATACGACCATATAGGTTTGTACCACCAATTAATTAAGTACTGCTTAAGCAGGGGCTGGCGCGTGGTCGCTTTCGATCTTCCTGGTCACGGGCTATCGTCTGGTAGGCGCAGTGCCATCAATAGTTTTCAGCAGTACGATCAAATATTCACTAAAATATTGACCAATATTTGTTTGCACTTTTCTGAACCTATTCATGTATTTGGACAAAGTACCGGTGGTGCCATCATTACTAACTATTTGCTTAAGTACGATGTTAATAAGGTCAATTCACCCTTTAAATCCGTTAACTTGATTTCGCCTTTAGTTCGTCCAAAAGGCTGGCTAAAAATTAAATTTTTATTACCGCTCGTGCGCTTATATAAAAATCAGCTAAATCGGGGCGTAAGCACTAACTCGCATGACAAAGAGTTTTTAGACTTTGTGCAAAACAAAGATCCATTACAAACTAAGTATTTACCACTAAGTTGGATTGACGCCGTACTCGCTTGGAACGATTTTATTGAAAAGAGAAAACCATCGAATGTTGTAGTGAATATCGTGCAAGGCACCAATGACTATTCAGTGATGTGGAAATACAACTTAAGTTTTTTAAAGAAGAATCTACCAAATTGCTCAATCGAACTGATTAAAAACGGTCGTCACCATTTAGTGAATGAGACCAAAGAGTTTCAGCAACCTATGTGGGATTTCTTTAATGAGAAAATCAATTAAATACGTACAGTTTTTTATCGGTGGCAATAGCATCTAAGGGAATATCCCAAGACTCGGTTGGCAAACTGTCTATTTTCTGTATTTCATAAGCCAAGCCCAGTAACGCGGGTTTGTTGCCTACACAGGCCTGCGTCATAAACGCTAACGTTCGATCGTAAAACCCCCCGCCCATTCCAAGACGATTACCTTGCTCATCAAAAGCCACCAGCGGCATACAAATAAGCTCTAAAAATGCGGTAGGAATAACATCTTCTTTTACGGCGACAGGCTCGGCAATATTAAATTTGTTTTTTATCATGCGGGTAGCGGCATGCCAGCGTACAAAGTTTAAATGACCTTTAGTGCATGGTTGCATGATTGGTAAGTAGAGGGTTTTCCCACGTTTTTTTAAATCTTCAATAAGAATAGAAGTATCAATTTCACCATCATTGGTTAAATAGATTGCAATGTGTTGGCTGTATTGGAAATGCGGGAACTGACGCAAGGTTTTTAATAAATTTTGTGCAGCCAAACGACGTTGGCTTGTACTAAGTGCGCGTCTCGATTGACGGACTTTTTGCCTTATTTCAGTTTTATTAATTAACTGATTAATAATAGGGCTCCCCGCTGTGCCGCTGTTTTAAGTAAAGCCCTTGAACCCTATGGTCCAAGGTGGTAGGACAGTCACCAAATTAGGCTTTCCGCCGAAACGGACATGCACACATTAGTAAATGAACCTTCCAAAAATAATAGCATCGGCTCAGGTCTTTACTACTGGCAAACACCCCAGGGAGCGAACTCAGTGTAGCAAAACTAAATATTAAATGCAGCGAGTTAATGCGCGCCAATATTTATAACTCTAGTTGCTGACCGTCTTCTAACGCTTCATCAAGTATTTTATGCATATATTCAATACTTTGCTTGTCAGCTTGTTGATTGCCCTGCGTCTCTAACAGCTGATGCGCAATATTCAGCGCTGCAATCACGGCAATACGATCAAGGCCAGGAATCGTTCCACTGGCAGAACTGGCTTGTTTAATTTCATTCATTTTTTCATCAAGTATACGCGCCGCAGCACGCAATTTTTCTTCTGCACCTGCTGGGCAGTTCACTCGATATTCTCTGCCTAAAATTGAAAGAGACAATGTTTTTGCAGGATTAGCCACTATTTCGCTCCAGTACTTGCAAACGCTCGATCATTTCATTGACCTTACGACGTGCAATTTCATTTTGTTGCATTAACTTCACACGCTCAAGCTGCCACTGAGCCTCGGTGTTTTTGAATATCTTATTCTGGCGACGCAAATCAGTCTGTATCGCCAGTAATTTTTCTATTTTTTGTAGCAAACCTTGAATATCCATAATCTCTGGCATCATCTAATATTTAACTGTGGTTACTATAAGAGCCGAATTGTCATGCGGTCAATGGTTATGGCTGAATCATTACTCGGTAGACAGCAATCTAATGCATTTAGTGCTAAAATTAACTCGTTTTTTATTTATCGAGACTACTTATGTCCTTAGACTTTAACGACCTTGCCGATATATGGCTAGAAGCACGCTGTTATCAGACTCCTTCAGCAATACACGGCTGGCTATCAGGCCACCTTGCTGCCGGTGCTCGACTGCAACCAGCCAAGTGGCTACAAGAGGCACGCGAGTTGTTGTCTCTAGACGGTGATATCCAACCCGATCTGCACAACGCCTTAATGGAAATGTATGAGCAAGTCTTATCCGACCTAAGCAACGATGGTTTATCCTATAGTTTACTTTTACCGTCCGATGAAGACGCCGATGTTGACGAGCAAGTTGATTGTCTTGCACAGTGGAGCCAAGGCTTTTTAACGGGTTTTGGTTATGCTGGTCGCGCCCAGCAAACACTGCCTGAGGACGTCCAAGAAGTACTGCAAGACTTAGCAGCATTTGCTCAGGCCGAACTTGACGACCATCAAGATCCTGATAACGAATTGCTGTATTTAGAGCTTGTTGAACATGCCAAAGTAGCGGCTTTGACTGTCTACTACTCCATGAACAACAGCACTCATGCAGCTCCATCACAATTACAGTAAGACTCACTTATGAAACTTGACCCAAAAGAGTACGCTAAGCGCCGCCGCCAGTTGTTGGATTTAATGCGCCCTAACAGTATTGCCATTATTCCTTCAGCGCCCACCACCATTCGCAACCGTGATGTTGAACACCCATTTCGTCAAGACTCAGATTTTTACTACCTGTCTGGTTTTGCTGAAGAGTTTGCAGTTATCGTTTTGATTTCTGGGCGAGAACAAGGTGAGTACGTACTTTTTTGCCAAGAAAAAATTAAAGAGCAAGAAATTTGGACCGGTCGTCGCGTTGGCCCTGAAGCTGCTATTGATGTATTAGGCTGCGATGATGCCTTCCCTATTACCGACATTGACGATATTTTGCCCGGCCTTATTGAAGGCAAAGACTGCGTTTATACCAACCTAGGTGTTAGTCCCGAATTCGACTCTCGACTAATGAACTGGGTAAACGATATTAAAGCGCAAGTACGTAACGGTGCCACTCCACCAAGAGAGTTCAGTGCCTTAGATTACTTATTGCATGAAATGCGTTTAATCAAATCTCCGGCTGAAGTTAAAGTAATGCAGCGTGCTGCAGAAATTAGCGCCGATGCTCATACCCGTGTTATGCAAATGGTCAAACCGGGCATGTACGAATACCAACTTGAAGCAGAACTGATGCGCACCTTTATGGCTGCAGGCAGTCGTTGGCCGGCCTATCCGTCTATTGTTGGTACGGGCGAAAATGGCTGCATTTTGCATTACACCCAAAACACTTCTGAAATTAAAGACGGTGATCTAATTCTAATAGACGCTGGTTGTGAACTCGACTATTACGCCAGCGATATTACCCGTACCTTTCCTGCTAATGGTAAATTCAGTCCAGCACAAGCGGCCATGTACCAACTGGTATTAGATGCCAACATCGCTGCTATTGCCGCAGTAAAACCGGGGGCTAACTGGAACAGCCCACACGAAGTCGCTGTCAGGATTCTAACCGCAGGCTTAGTCGAGCACGGCTTATTAACGGGCAATGTAGACGAGCTTATTGAAAGCGAAGCCTACCGCCAGTTCTATATGCATAAAACTGGTCACTGGCTGGGTATGGACGTACACGATGTCGGTGAATACCGCATCGATGGCCAATGGCGTATTTTAGAAGAAGGCATGGTCATGACCATCGAACCCGGCCTTTACATTGCACCGGACGATGGCAGCGTCGACCCTAAATGGCGTGGCATTGGTATTCGTATTGAAGACGATATAGTAGTTACTAAAACTGGCTGCAAAGTACTCACTGCTGATGTGGTAAAAGAGATTGCAGCCATTGAAGCATTGATGGCTTAAACTGGTTTTATACAAGAATATAAGGGTAGCGATGAGCAGCAATAGCACACACAAAGAAAGCGTCACCGATATTGCCATCATAGGCGCAGGCATGGTGGGTGCAAGCCTAGTGCACCTGCTGCAACCTTCTGTTGCCCAAGGCACTAAAGTTACCCTGATTGAACGCCAAGAATTACGTTGGGATGGAGAATTTGCTAGCCGCCCCCCCAGCTTTGATGGTCGTGCTACTGCCTTGTCTTACGGCACTCAAGTCATACTGGATAAAATTGGTGTGTGGCCGACCTTAGCAGAGCGAGCCTGTGCCATTCGCCACGTGCAAGTATCTGACCAAGGCCACTTTGGCCAAACGCATCTGCACGCTGAAGAACAAGGCACCGATGCTTTAGGCTACATTGTTGAAAACGCAGTGATTGGCCAAGGGCTATTAGCCGGGTTAGACCAAGCCGACATAGACATCAAAGCCTCCACCCAAGTTGAACAAGTACAAATGAATGCCGAAGGCGCTTTGCTTAGCCTTAACAATGGCGAGCGCTTACAAACAAAGTTATTGGTGTTAGCCGATGGTGCTCGTTCAGGCTTAGCAGAGCAGCTTGGTATTCGTCATAACAAAGAAGACTACGGCACCCATGCTTTAGTCACCCAAGTGAAAGTGAATCGTAGTCATCAGCACTGGGCCTACGAACGCTTCAGCCAACACGGGCCAATTGCTTTCTTACCTCTAAACGAACAAGACTACGTAGTGGTGTGGGCATTACCGAAAGACCGAATAGATAGGGTTGAAAACATGCCAGAGGCAGAATTTCTAGTTCATCTACAAAGTCAGGTTGGCGACCGTATAGGCACTTTAGTTAAAGTCGGTGAACGTGCCAGCTACCCGTTATCGTTAGTATTAAGTACCGAACAAGTACGTCGCTCGTTAGTATTACTTGGCAACGCCGCCCACGGCTTGCATCCTGTTGCTGGTCAAGGCTTTAACTTAGCCTTGCGAGACACCGCCGTTTTAGCCGAACATTTAAACCGTGCGATTGCTGCAGGCACTTCACCCGGTGATTTAGACCTATTAATGGCTTATCAACAACAGCAAGCCAATGACCAACGCAACACTATTTTATTAAGTGACTTATTACCTAAAGTGTTTGGCTCACAACAAATGCCCGTGCGTTTGCTGCGCAACCTAGGCTTAGTCGGCATGAGCTTAGCGCCCACCACCCGTAAACTATTTGCCCGTCATGCCATGGGGCTGGGGCACAGGGCGGCAAAGCTATAATTTTAAATTATGAGTGTTTACTGCTGGGCAGTGGATTAATCGTCGTGTTGGGGTTTTAGCGCTGCATGAGCAGGCTCTCTGCGACAGGGATGTCGCAGTGAAGCCTCCACGGATGGATTTACGGCGTGCCTGTGAGCCAGCGCTGATACCCCATCAATATTCAGAACATAAATTAGCAGAACACAAACTCAACCAGTGGTTAAAAGAAGCAGGAACAAAACAATGACAACCCACTTTGATGTAATAATTGTTGGCGCAGGCATGGTCGGTGAGGCCATTGCTGTTGCTCTGGCACAGGGAAATGCCGGTTTGAAGATTGCCATTGTTGACCCTGCTTACAATGAGCCTGCGCCTAACATGGGTACAGGTATTAACGATTACGGCATGCGAGTGTCGGCGTTGAGTGCCCAGTCACAAGACTTTCTTACACGCTTAGGCGCTTGGCAGAACATTCCGCAAGACCGCCTTAGCCCTTATACGGGCATGCACGTTTGGGATGCAGAAGGCACGGGCTCGGTGACCTTTGATGCCCTCGATTTACAAGTGCCTGCATTGGGGCATATTGTAGAAAACGACCAAACCCAGTGGGCACTACGTTTGTGCGTGGAAGCCGAAGAAAGTATTCAGATATTCGCTGAAAAAGTACGCTATTTTGATAACCGCCAAGAAGATGGCTATACCCCTGTGGTACTAGAAAACGGCGACACTCTTCAGGCTAAGTTAATTATTGGTGCTGATGGTGCTTTATCGCGCGTGCGCCAATGGGCAGGCTTGCCTACACGCGAATGGGATTACGGCCATCACGCCATCGTGGCCACCGTGCGTACAGAAAAGCCTAACCTTGCAACGGCTTGGCAACGCTTTCGCCCTGAAGGGCCGTTAGCGTTCTTACCCATGCCGCATGACCCACACCTATGTTCAATTGTTTGGTCGACCAGCCCTGAAGAAGCAGAGCAGGTTTTGGCTTTAAACGACGAAGAATTTAATGCTGCTTTAACTGAAGCATTAGAAGGCAAACTGGGCAACGTAATAAAGTCTTCTAAAAAGGCCAGTATTCCGCTACGCCAGCGTCACGCCAAAGACTATTGGTGCGAAGGTGTAGTGCTTGCCGGTGATGCCGCTCATAGCATTCACCCACTAGCAGGCCAAGGCGTTAACTTAGGCTTTAAAGACGCACTGGTATTAGCTGAAGAAATTCTGCGTGGCCACAACAGGGGCTTAGATATTGGTAGCAAACATGTATTGGCTCGTTATCAACGTCGCCGCCAAGCGGATAACTTGGCCATGATGGCCAGCATGGAAGGTTTTAAACAGCTGTTTGGTGCAGACCAACCGCTGCTTAGACTGCTGCGTAACCAAGGTATGAACTTATTTGATAAAATTTTACCCGTGAAGCAGCACATAGTAATGAAAGCCATGGGATTATAGTACTGGAGAAGACACACAGCATCAGCGTCAAGCAAGCAGAGCAACTAAACTTTTAATCCAGAAAGTCGTGCAAAGGTGTATTTCAGCCCACCACTTTCCTCAATAGGGTCACGATAAGCCATCTTGCGGTGAAGGGGTTGTAACCGCGATAGGTAGATAAAGCTTAAATGACCCATCCATCAAAGATTGAATAATAAAGTAACCCCACTGTTATAAAGACTCCCATCGTAGCAAGAGTAAAACCAAGCCATTCTCCTTTGGGTTCATGAACAACCGCCCTCGGTAAATACCAAAAAACCCAAATTTCAGCTAAAAAAATGTACACCTTAATATCATTAATACGATTAATATCTTTATGAAGAGTAGTAGAAACAATAGAAATAATAGAAATAATAGATATAAAGCTTATCCAACTTAGCCAGTGTGTTGCAATGAACAGAAAATTGCTCATTGCAACTTTATTAAACCTCATTATTCAGCGCACTCCGATTCATTATCTAAAGAATCAGAAACGCCTATCGTATACCCAGCGGCGTTGATGGCAGTGTCAAAAACAATGACTGAGGCGGTTCCCGCGAGTGTTGCAGGTGCTGCTAAGAATGATCCTACAGCCGCCGCACCACCGAGAGCACCATAACCCATACTATTTATTGCGGCTTTCATGTCTCCAGTGACAGCGTAAGTTGTAATTCCAGATGATAAACCACCGACGACTCCTCCCGCAGCGATAGCAATTAAAGGGTGTTTTCCATCGGTATCAACATAAGTAATCGGATCTCCACCCACATACTCATACAAATTCAGCCCACCATTTTCTTCAATCGGGTCACGGTTTAACCATCTTGCTTTGAATGGGTTATAGCCGCGATAGGTGGCTAAATACAAACCAGTTTCTTGGTGATAGTAAAGCCCTGCATAAGCCATGTTGGCTTGTATGCCTTCACTTTGCAGCAATTTACCGTAAGGGCTGTACAGTGTTGTGCCTGCTACCTTGCCTTGGGTATCAATCATCGCGGTGACGCTGCCGATTTGGTCTTGAGCGTAAAAATCAGCTCACTATAAAACCATTTATTTAAGACCGTGTTTGCGGTTTTTAAATTTAGTCGATAGATCTTTATAAATTTTATAAACAGCTAGCAGAGTTGAGTATGTATAAAAAGAATACAGGGCTAGCCAAAATATTTTTTCATTCATAGTTCCATGGAAAAGCATTGAAATAGAAGCTCCAGAAGCAATCATCCATGGATAAACGCATAACAAAAAAATAAAACCCCATTTTATAAGATTCCACCATTTTATCATTTCGTTAGCCCTTCTTCATGCAACTGTTGTAGGTACTTTAAAAATACTTCATCCTTAATTCTGCTTTGAGGATCATTGGTGCTGGTGGAGTCAAGGAAGGTTGGTGCTAGTGCTCTTAATGCTTCTGTAGCGGACAGTTTTCCATTATTAAAACATCTTAAAACAAGGGTTTGTATATCCCATACAAGCAGCCCAGGATAGGCATTGTCTGGAGATCCGCCAAGGTGTTTTTTATATATTTCATATTCGAAATTTCTTACCTTGCTGATTATGAGTGCCGCACGGCACTCATTTAAACTATTTGAATTTAAAGCTAACTCAGGCAGCGGAATTAATAATATTTGAGTAACGACCAGCAATATTATTAAGACTAGTTCTCTCATTTTTTTGTATCTTTGTTAAAGTATTCGCCTAAAAACCCACCGGCCTCGGACGCCAATGGGACTAAGTTTCCAAGGTCACCGGAAGGAGGAGTTGCAAGATTTGCACCTGCGGCCATTGCTCCGCATGCTTTAGAAAAATCTTCATTCGCTTTTTTGTAACGGTCTTGAGCACCTGGAACACCGTCAATAATGTCATTTATTCCTTGTTCACGGCGCCTTTGGGCATCCTTTACGAGGTTGCCTAACATCAGCTCGCCTTTCAAAGCTGCCAATGCAAGCCCCCCAGCAACCACTGGAATTAAAATGGTAGGATTTTTTCCATCAATATCAACATAAGTAATCGGATTCCCACCCACATACTCATACAAATTTAGCCCACCATTTTCTTCAATCGGGTCACGGTTTAACCATCTTGCTGTGAATGGGTTGTAGCCTCGGTAAGTGGCAAGGTACAAGCCGCTTTCTTGGTGATGGTAAAGCCCAGCTTTCTGCATCTCTTTGTCATAAGCCTAATTCGTATAGCAAGTAAACCCAATAAATAAATACAAGTACCGACAGGATTAGACTTACAAACGCCGCCTTAGAAGAGAAAACAAGACCGACTCCGTTAATTTTATGCAGATAAAATGCAAACATTATAGATATCGCTATAAAAATCAGAATAGGGACGATCAATACAGAAAACAAATACCCATCTGATGATCGCAAATCTATCCAACTTGAAACCATTTTTGCAACGAAATCTGCAAAATAAACCAGATAGTAATAATTTAAAATCACTATTAAGAGGGAACAAGATATTACCTTGATATAAATATGCATAAAACTATAGCCCTGGATTAAGCCCTGGCGGGTTGTAGTTACTTGGCACCACACCTCCTGCAGCATTTATTATATTTTTAACCGTTGTATGACAGTTGCCTGACTCATTGCCTCCATAGCCACCCCAAAGGCTATATTTTTAACTTTGGTTTTCTAAATAATATTCGCCTGTTTGGATGACTTTATCATCCCATTCTTTTTGAGACATACCTTTAGGTGGTTTAATCAGGGTTTGACTAGTAACTTTATGTTCTGCAAGCGCATAATCGGAAGGTACATTCTTAAGTACTTTATTCATCCCCTCACTATCTTTATAACTTCCATAGACCGTATTTTTGTTATCAGAATCAACAATGGATATAAAAGTATGAGCTCCAGTGCCTCCCAGTCCAATAACATCTCTTGATTTAATATAAACATCTAAACCAATAGTATCGATAAACATTAATGGGCTTCCACCCACGTACTCATACAAATTCAGCCCACCATTTTCTTCTATCGGGTCACGATTAAGCCATCTAGCAGTGAAGGGGTTGTAACCGCGATAGGTGGCAAGGTATAAGCCGCTTTCTTTATGGTGATACAATCCTGCATAGGCAATGTTTACTTGCACTCCTTCGCTTTGCAGTAACTTACCATAAGGGCTATATAACGCAGTGCCTGCTACATTGCCTTGGGCATCAATCATGGCGGTGACACTGCCAATTTGGTCTTGTGCATAAAAGTAAGCTTGGCCATTGTGCCATTCGCCTTGGCCAAAATATCTGTAGGTAATTTGGCCTTGCGCGCTGGCTTGAGCGCAGAGGGCTTCACCGCACCGAACGGTTTTCTACTTCTCAACCATAATTGGCAGCCAAAAATTAAATGACCCAACCATCAACGATGGAGTCGTAAAGCATCCCCACTATTGCAGCAGCTCCCATCAAAGTAAGAATAAAACCAAGCCACTCCCCTTTGGGCTCATGAACTATAGCCCTCGGCAAATACCAAAAGACTACAATTCCTGTCGCAAAAATGTATATCTTCAGGTCGCCAATACGATCCAAATCTCTAGAGATAGTTATAGAGATAATAGAAAGAATGGATACAAGGTTCACCCAACTTAACCAATGTGTTGTAATGAACAGAAAATTGTTCATTGCAACTTTATTAAACTTCATTATTCATCGCACTCCGTTTTATTATCTAAAGCATCAGAGACGCCTATCGTATACCCAGCGGCGTTGATGGCAGTGTCAAAAACAATGGCTGAGGCTGTTCCTGCAAGTGTTGCAGGTGCTGCTAAGAATGATCCTACAGCCGCTGCACCACCAAGAGCACCATAAAAGAAGCTATTTCTTGCAGCTTTCATGTCTCCAGTGATAGCGTAAGTTGTAATGCCAGACGACAAACCACCGACCACCGCCCCCAAGCCAACGGCAAATAATGGATGCTTTCCATCGATATCAACATAATTAACCGGACTTCCACCCACATACTCATACAAATTCAGCCCGCCATTTTCTTCTATCGGGTCACGATTAAGCCATCTAGCAGTGAAGGGGTTGTAACCACGATAGGTGGCAAGGTATAAGCCGTTTTCTTTATGATGATACAATCCTGCATAGGCAATGCTTGCTTGCACTCCTTCACTCTGCAGTAATTTACCATAAGGGCTGTAAAGTGCCGTGCCTGCTACATTGCCTTGGGTATCAATCATCGCGGTAACGCTGCCGATTTGGTCTTGTGCATAAAAGTAAGCTTGGCCATTGTGCCATTCACCTTGGCTGAAATAACGCTGGGTAACTTGGCCTTGTGCGTTAGCTTGGGCGCAGAGGGTTTCACCACACCATAGGTTATTAACAGTGTAAGCTTGGCCGTTGGCCTCAGTCATATTTTCGCTCACACGGCGAGAGTAAGCGTCGTATACAAATTCGCTCACTGCGTTTGTTTCGTGGTTCTGAATACGAATTAAGCGGTTTTCTGCGTCCCAATTGTAAGTGAATTGACCGTCGTTAATCAGGTTACCATTAAGATCATATTCATGGGTTTGTGCTTGGTTCAACTCATTGTAATGTTGTTGATAAGCAAAGCCGCTTTCTTCTATATCGGTAATGTTGCCCATCGGGTCGTAATAATAATCACCAGTGGCTCGGCGTTGCTTGTTAACAACAGTTAAACGGCCATTATCGTCATAGCTATATTGTTCGGTGCCATCGATGGTTTGTGGCTGTGTATGATGACCATAATGCATACCGAACAGCCAATGCAGTATCGGAAAGTGCAGGTGGTTATGAGCTTTTGATGGCTCGCCAGCTGCTGTGGTGCGCTCGACTAAACGACCTTCCGCTGAATAACTAAAATCATAATCCAGTAGAGAGTGGATTTTTATTTCAGGAGAAGGTTCTGGCAACACTAAATTTAGCGGCCATGGCCAGTGTTTTTGGATCGTTTCTAATTGCTGATATTGCACGGTTTTAAGCTGGCGATCATGGCTATTACCGTAATACTCACGCAGCCACTGATAAGGCACATCGGTTATTTTTTGTTGCGTAACTTGTTGGCTGTCACCCAAATACTGGTAGCTAAACTGTCCTAAGATATTGTTCTGGCTCGTGATACGGCCTAACGCATCGTATTGTTGAGAAATCGAAGCATTGGCAACACTTTGCGAAACCTCGCGCCCTAACGCATCGTAATTAAACCGCCAGTTTTGCCAAGCTTGTTCGCCTTGTATTGTTTTTAGTTGGTTGGCACCTAGCTCGCCTACTTGGTGATATTGATACAGCGTTTCGCCTAGCGTGTCTGTTACTTTGCTCGGTCTAGGGTAGATTGCGTCATACGAAAATTGCACATTAGCTGTAGGGTTTAAAGTATCTTCATAACGCTTTTCGGTTAACAAATTTGCCACGTTGTAGCGGTATACAATGCGTTGGTCGAGAGCATCCTGTTTTTCGATTAAGCGCCCAGCACTGTCATAACGAAGTTTGTAGCCTTGATAGTCCGCATAGGTTTTAGCCATTACTCGCCCTTGAATATCGCGCACCCACGTGGTGGTGTTGCCGCTTTTATCGGTGAGTGTTTTTAAATCGCCATTGGGGTAATAGCTGTATTGCAAAACATGCCCTAGCGGATCTGTTTCTTGAACAAGGTTGCGGTTAGCGTCGTATTCATAAGTGGTGGCTTTGCCTTCACGATCGGTAATGCTGGCTAAGTCCAATTTGTTCCACACCAAGGTTTTTTCAGTATTATCTGGATAGCGAATGGACGTTAAACGATTCAACGCATCGTATTGATAGCGCAGAGTATAGCCTTCACTATCGGTGGCGCTGGCTATGCGCCCAACATTATCGTAGCTGAAGATTTGTTGAACTCGGCTGGCATGGTTGTAGATCTTTATTAAATAACCTTGAGCATCGTATTGGTAAGTTGTTGTTTGCCCCAAGGCATTAGTAACCGCTGTTGGTTGTCCAAACTCGTTATAACGAATATTGGTGGTTTGGCCTGCAGCATCAGTAATGCTTAGTGGAAGGTGTTGGTTGTTATAGGTAATGGCTTGCAAGGTATCAAAAGTGGCGCCATTTTTTTGTTGTATTTGTACTAAATCAATGCTGTTTTCAGCATAGCGGTAATGTGTTTCTCGCCCTTCAGGGTCGATGCTGACCGTGATATTACCTTGAGCATTATATTTGTATTGGTGACACTGAGTCGTGCCATCATCAAGAACACGCCCAACCTGTTTGGGCTTGCCAAACGTTCCTGTATAAATTGTGTTGCTTTGCCCTACATAGTTAAACCAAACTCGGCTTTCTAATGGCTTTTTTATACTTTCTAATGCTCTTGCTGTTTGGCCTTTTTCATTGTGTAAAAAATGTTTGATTTGAGCTTGGGTATAATCACAACTCGTACGGTTATTCTCTCTATTACAAGCCTGCGCGAAAGCAGATTTATGCCAATAAAAAGAGTTACGGTAGTTTAAATAATTATTTAACATTCCCATACCTGTTGGTACTTGGCTTTCGCTATAACCAATACCGGGCGCACTGTGACGATATTCAGTTCTTTCTATATAGCCCATTGGGTCGATGGCTTGAATTGAAGCCGAGGAACTACCGTACTGTCCTTGGGTTTTCTCAAAGACAGTGGTGCCATAAGGCGTGGTCATAGTATTAATAAAATAACTGGCGTCCTGATAGATGAAGCTGGAGCGTAAACCAATAACGTCGGTAATTGCAGATAACCTTCCTTGGGCATCATATTCAATCTGTGCATTACGACCAAAAGGGTCTGCCATGCGCGTAACGGCTAAAGGGAAATCTATATTGTCGTAATAAAAATGACTAATCTGACCTATCGCATCCGTAATAGTATCTAAGCGCATCAAATTGTCATAAGACAGATGAATTGTATTACCTTGGGGGTCTATACGTTCTGTCAAATAAATTTTTCGTGGATAGCTACTTTTACTTTCTGCAAATGCAAAGCGCTCAATGCTTCCATCATTTTTACGTAATTCATACGCTTGGCTATTTAGCCGTACCAATACTGCGGCATTACCGTGCTGAGGCGTAAATTTCCCTGTAGAGATCTGATAGCCACTGTATTCTTGCGCACCACCCCCCGCAACATAACGCCGTACCTTATTACCAATAGAATTAGGATCGTCTTGAATAAATGTTAGCCAATTACTAGTCCACTGAGAGCCGAAATTTCCACCCGACACTACAGCATTTTGATCACCATCCTTTTCGTTATAATACAAAATAAATTCGATAGCAGAGCCTATAGGTGGTACATAACTTAATGGCGTATCACGCAAGCTTAAACCTGCTAGCATGGATTTGAATGAGTAAATTGGCATGCCCGATGAGCTGCTGCAATCCCCAGGGTCGGAAGAGTCACAAGGACTATTACCGTTCGGGTCGTTATTGGGGGTGGCTCCTGCATAAAGCCATGAAGAGCCTAAACACAAGATCGCTAACATTCCTGCTTTATTGATGCTGAGCACAATAAAATTCTTTTAAAAAAGTGGTTGGAAGGTTTCAGGATTAATAGAAGTTGCATGAGTTAATGCATTACCTTTTAAGTCGTAGGCTTTGCCATCTAATGCGAAAATACCGGAATGGTATTTTTCCATACAGAGCTTATCTTCTGCACTGCATAGTTGAGCAATGCAACCTGTAAGCGTTGCAAACAGTGCGTTTTCCGCAGGGCTCTTTGGTATTTCCCATTCAAGATTGTGTGGGCGATATCGAGCAAAATCATCTTTATGCAATGGGGCAGCATCAAATTCTTTTTGTAGCATGAATAATGATACTGGCTTTTTAGTAGGTGAGTATTGGATGGAAACTAAACGCGCCGCTTCTGCATAAATAGAGAAATCATCAGGCTGCGTTTGCCAATAACCTTGTTGTTTAGCAACCTGCAGCACTGTTTTAAATTCGTCATCGTTGGCAATATGTACAATCTTACCTACAACAAATTTATCAAAAGCCCCGTCAGCGGCGAGCTGGCAAAGCTGGTTTGGACAGGGAGATTCCGCTGTAAAAGCGTTAAACGAATAAATATAAGCAAAGATATAGAAAAGATATCGGGCAGCAGCATCCATGGCTAAAAGATCCTTTACATCGGCAGTTGATGGCTATAAAAAGCAACACAACCTATGCCGAGCTTTTCTAGTTTTCAATAAAAACTTAAATAAATTGCATGAATTTATACTTTTTTACTAGATGCATAATGCCAAATAATTTTCGAGTCGATTTTTAATGCGTGAATAAAAATAAAGCCCTATTGTTTGTTCAATCCCAAAAGAAGTGAAAATCGTATTAGCGCTTAGTGATAACGAATTTAATGCAGCCTTAAAACTCAAGCGTTGAAATGCACGTTACCAACGCCGCCGCCAAGCGGATAACTTAGCCATGATGGCCAGCATGGAAGGCTTTAAACAGTTATTTAGCGCTGACCAGCCCTTACTAAGACTGCTGCGTAACCAAGGTATGAATCTGCTTGATAAAGTTTTACCCGTGAAACAGCACATCGTTATGAAAGCGATGGGTTTATAAATACAGGGAACTAAAGTTTAGAAAGCTCTTCAGTGTTTAGCAAAACTCAACACTGAAGAGTTTAAACAACTACATGCTATAGTACATCTCAAATTCTAATGGATGTACGGCTTGCTCTAAGCGATACACTTCATCCATTTTCATTTTGATATAAGCATCAATCATATCTTTGCTGAACACACTGCCTTCCAATAAAAACGCATGATCTATTTTTAGGTTATCAATGGCTTCGCGCAAAGTACGACAGACTTGCGGGAAGTTTGCAGCTTCTTCGGCAGGCAAATCATATAAATCTTTATCAGCAGCATCACCAGGATGTACTTTGTTTTTCACGCCATCCAAACCAGCCATTAATAAAGCTGAAAAAGCTAAATATGGGTTAGCCATTGGGTCTGGGAAGCGTGCTTCAACACGTTTGCCTTTTGGTGAAGATACATAGGGTATGCGAATAGACGCTGAACGATTTCGAGCAGAATAAGCCAACATTACCGGCGCTTCATAACCAGGAACCAAGCGCTTATAAGAGTTGGTCGATGGATTAGTGAAGGCGTTTAATGCTTTGGCGTGTTTAATCAAACCACCAATAAAATACAAAGCGCTTTCTGACAAGCCAGCATAGCCGTCACCGGCAAACTGATTAACGCCGTCTTTCCAGTAAGATATATGCACATGCATACCTGAACCGCTGTCACCAACCAAAGGTTTAGGCATGAAGGTTACTGTTTTGCCGTAAGCATCGGCGACGTTATGCACAACGTATTTTAGCATTTGCACTTCGTCGGCTTTCTTCAATAGGGTGTTAAATCTCACCCCAATTTCATTTTGACCAGCACTAGCGACTTCATGATGATGCACTTCTACCTTTAGACCAATGGCCTCTAAGGTATTACACATAGCCGTACGAATATCATGATGGCTGTCTATCGGTGGCACAGGTAAATAACCACCTTTAATACGTGGGCGGTGTCCTGTATTACCACCTTCATATTGGGTAGCGCTGTTCCATGCGGCTTCTTGTGAATCTACTTTAAAAAAAGCGCCCGACATATCGCTGCCCCAGCGCACATCATCGAACATAAAAAACTCAGGTTCTGGCCCAAAAAAAGCGGTGTCGCCAAAACCGGTGGATCTTAAGAACTCTTCGGCACGACGAGCTACCGAGCGGGGATCACGCTCATAGCCTTGCATAGTGGCAGGCTCAATAATATCGCAACGCAATATGAGAGTGCGGTCTTCCATAAAGGGGTCAAGAAAACAGGTGCTGTCGTCAGGCATCATGATCATGTCGGAGGCATCTATGCCTTTCCAACCGGTAAAAGATGAGCCATCAAACATTTGGCCATCTTCAAAAAAATCGTCATCCACACTGGATGCAGGGATAGTGATATGCTGCTCTTTGCCGTTGAAATCCGTAAAGCGTAAATCAACCCATTTCACGTTCAGTTCTTTGATCATTCGCAGAGTATTCTCTGACATTAGGGTGTTCTCCAGGGGCAAAGGAACATTGGAAAATTTAAGGCGCATATTATAGGGCTAACAAGCACTAACAGTATATGGGATGCAAAAAATATTTAACAGACAAGCTGCCTAAGACTTCGGCATCTGCCTCTTTTTAACACTTCTAATCTCGAGCAAACGTAAAGTCGTATATTTTTCAGACAAAGGTTGTCTTTTCTGGTAAAATGCGCGTCCCTGTTTTTGCACAGAACTTAATCAATTTACCTTCAAGGCCTACCTGTGATCGAAAATCTTCGTAACATCGCCATTATTGCCCACGTTGACCATGGCAAAACCACTTTGGTTGATAAGCTTTTACAACAATCCGGTACCTTAGACCGTCGCGAACAAGAAGGCGAGCGGGTAATGGATTCCAGTGACCAAGAGAAAGAACGTGGCATTACCATCTTGGCAAAAAACACTGCTATTACTTGGAAGGACTACCGTATTAATATCGTAGACACCCCAGGTCACGCCGACTTCGGTGGTGAAGTAGAACGTGTAATGTCTATGGTCGACTCTGTGTGTTTAGTAGTAGACGCACAAGACGGCCCTATGCCACAAACTCGCTTTGTAACGCAAAAGGCGTTTGAACGTGGTTTACGTCCTATTGTTGTTATCAATAAAATTGACCGCCCAAGCGCACGCCCAGACTGGGTATTAGACGAAGTATTTGATCTTTTTGACCGCCTAGGCGCAACCGAAGAGCAGTTAGACTTCCCAGTTATTTATGCATCTGCTTTAAATGGCCAAGCGGGTCTTGCTCCAGATGAGCTAGGCGAAGACATGTCGGCCTTATTTGAAATGATTATTAAGCACGTCCCTGCTCCTGCAGTTGATGCTAATGGTCCATTACAGATGCAAATTTCTGCCCTAGATTATGACAGCTATGTTGGCGTCATCGGTGTTGGTCGTATCACACGTGGACACTTGAAAGCCGGTACTGATGTACAGATTATCGACCGTCATGGCAAAACTCGTAAAGGTCGTGTTTTAGAAGTGAAAGGCTTCCAAGGCCTACAACGTGTACCTATTGAAGATGCAGGTGCAGGTCATATTGTCTGTATTTCTGGTATCGACCGTTTAAATATTTCTGACACCATTTGCGATCCACACCATGTTGAAGCGTTACCGCCTCTATTGGTTGACGAGCCAACCGTTAGCATGACCTTCCAAGTTAACGACTCTCCTTTTGCTGGTAGAGAAGGTAAGTTTGTTACTACTCGTAATATACGTGAACGCCTAGATCGTGAACTGATTCATAACGTAGCGCTACGCGTAGAAGAAGGCGACAGCCCAGAGAAGTTTATTGTTTCTGGCCGTGGTGAACTACATCTTTCAGTATTAATTGAAACTATGCGCCGTGAAGGCTTCGAGATGGCAATTTCAAAGCCACAAGTAGTCATCAAGGAAGTTGACGGCGTTAAGCAAGAACCTTACGAACAAGTTGTGATTGACGTGGAAGAAGAGCACCAAGGCTCTATCATGGAAGAAATGGGTAACCGCAGAGCCGAAATGACCAACATGGTTCCTGATGGTAAAGGCCGTGTGCGTTTAGAATTTATGGCACCTGCACGTGGTTTAATCGGCTTCCGTGGTCTGTTTTTAACCCTGACTTCTGGTACTGGTATCTTAACCAATATTTTTGATCACTACGGTCCGATCCAGCCTTCTCTTACCCATAGCCGTCAAAACGGTGTATTGGTATCGATGGTGACTGGTAAAGCGTTAGGTTTTGCTTTGTTTAACCTACAGGAGCGTGGTCGTATGTTTATTGGCCCAGCCACTGAAGTGTACGAAGGTATGATTGTCGGCTTGCACAGCCGCGACAACGACTTAGCTGTTAACCCAACTAAGGCTAAGCAGCTTACCAACGTGCGTGCTTCGGGTACCGATGAAGCTATTGTATTAACACCACACATTAAGCACAGCTTAGAACAAGCGCTAGAGTTTATTGAAGACGATGAGCTGGTAGAAGTAACACCACTTAGCATTCGTTTCCGTAAGAAGTTCCTTACAGAAACTGAACGTAAACGCGCTTCACGTAGCGGCAACTAGAGCAACAATCTGGTCTGCTTAGCAGCGCACCAAAAAAGCTAATAAGGGAAACCTTGTTAGCTTTTTTTATGTCTCTAATAATTCATAAACACCAGAAACAAAAAAACCGGCCTGTAGGCCGGTTTTTTAAACGCTTAGATTAGATATCATCTAAGGAGGTCAGTGGGTAATTCGCAGGGTATGGTTTGCGAGCTACACCAGTATCAACCGCTGCTTTAGCAACTGCTGAAGAAACAGCACCTAACAAACGAGAGTCTACGGCTTTAGGGATAATATAATCACGGCCAAACTCTAGGCTATCAAGTTTATAAGCTTTTAAAACTTCTGCTGTTACCGGCTCTTTAGCTAAAGCAGCCAAAGCGTAGGCAGCAGCCAACTTCATTTCTTCGTTAATGCGACGTGCACGCACATCTAAAGCACCACGGAAAATAAAGGGGAAGCCTAATACGTTATTTACTTGGTTAGGGTAGTCTGAACGACCGGTTGCCATAATGGCATCTGGACGAAACTCAGCTACGATTTCCGGCATGATTTCAGGAGTGGGGTTAGCACATGCAAAGATGATTGGGTCTTTAGCCAATAGCATGATTTGCTCTTTAGTAACCATATTCGGACCAGATAAACCTAGCAGAATATCTGCACCAGTAAGTGCATCGTTAACGCTGCGCTTATCAGTGTCGATAGCAAATGCTTGTTTGTACTGATTCAAATCATCACGGCCTGAATGGATTACACCTTTACGATCACACATAAAGATATTTTCCGGCTTCATACCCGCTAGAATTAATAGCTTAGTACAAGAAATAGCAGCTGCACCCGCGCCAATAACGCACATGCTCGCTTCTTCTACTTTCTTGCCTACTATTTCTAGGGCATTGAGCATACCAGCTACTGTTACAATAGCGGTACCGTGTTGGTCATCATGAAAAACAGGGATGTCGCACTGCTCGATAAGAGTACGCTCAATTTCGAAACATTCTGGTGCTTTAATGTCTTCTAAATTGATTCCGCCGAAGGTAATGGCGATACGACGCACGGTATCTATAAAGGCCTGTGGGCTTTCAGATTCCACTTCAATATCGATTGCGTTCACACCAGC
>SMEQ01000238.1_pt1 | contig 46301 bp, 45 predicted proteins | sample 2456281 | NCBI WGS metagenome assembly SMEQ01 (sample SAMN10132596, study PRJNA489261) | soil metagenome | isolation source: day1 antibiotic-loamy sand soil ammended with raw manure from dairy cow... | place: USA | collected 2015-04-01
AATGTTTTCATACAAAGCGCCACGGTTGATTATGGCAATATGCCGCTACTCACAAAACACTGGGGCATTGATACCTTTTTCTCCGCCGAGGATTTTGATGGCAGCGGTTTAAAATCGAATGTGTTTGGTTATCAAGACGAGATAATGCTGACAAAAAGCGAGCAATGGTTAAACGAGGTTGAGCAACCATTTTTCGCCAACTACCTAACACTAGGGCCGCATTGGCCTTATGATTTCTACGATAAAAATCGGTATTTTGATTATGTGGGTGATGATAAAAAAGAGTATCTGTACAATTTTGGCATGCAGTTTAATAGTTATTTAAATACCGTTTACCATCTCGATGGTTTCTTAGAGCAGTTGTTCCAACAGTTCAAAGACAGCGGTCATTACGATAATACGATTTTCATATTTATTGCAGATCATGGCGAAAGCTTTGGTGAGCATTGGCATTATCAGCATGGCAATAATGTATATCAAGAAAGCATCAACATCCCTTTTATGATTCATGCACCTAAGTATCTAAAACAGCAAGGCTTAAGTGACGCATTACTGGATCAAAGAGATACGGCGCAAATAATTAGTAACATATTGGGCAATAAGCCGGTACTGGATGGCATTGATAACAAACGTATTTTTTCTGCCTGTTGGTTTTGGCAGTGGTGTATTGCACGCGTTGATCAACACTATAAATATATTCACAATTTTGACGATGCTAAAGACGAGCTCTATGATCTGCAACGTGATCCTCATGAGAAAAATAACATTATCGATCAGCACGCAGAGCTTAGCAGGCAGTTTAAGCAAGAAAGCGTAGCTTGGTATCGTGAGCAATTAGCAATTTATGCTCAGCACTATAAAAAGCAAGATACACAGTTTTATCAACGTGGTCACCCGCGATTGGATGGCACAGCCGCTCCATGGGTTGAGTGAAAATTAAAAACAAAAAAGCCTGTTAACGCTACAAGTAGCCGTATTACGGACTTTTATAAAAGAGTTATCGAATGAAGAAAGTGGTTTTCGCCTTGCGCCTTTTGTTTGTCTTGCTTGTTATGGCAGGCCTAGTAACTGCTAGCATGATGCGGGGTGATGCATTACTTTTTTTCCTGCAGGATCTGGGTTTTGGCCAGCAGATAATGGCCTCCTTACCGAGCATTTTATTTTATATTGGTCTATTGATTTGGCTTTTCACCATGGAGCGTTCCTGGGCGAAAAATAGCCTAATCAGGCTAATTGTTGTGAGTATTTATGCTTTGCTGGTATTAGCTTTTGATATGTTTACGTCATTTGCTTTGAAGTGGCAGGCTAGCGGTTTGAATTTGTTTTCTTTTTACTTCTCGCTGACCCAGTGGGGCGGGTTAAATAGCAGTTACTTCATCTTTAAATTATTTTTTTATGCCCTATTTGTTGGTGGATTTATCACCTTAACTTTATTGAATGTCTTTTCGTCGATGAAGCACAAGCCTATAAACTTTCAGTTTCTTATAGTGTTGAGCCTGACCTTTTTGCTAGCAAGCTTCACCGTCTATGGTTCAAAGCTTCGCAAAGATATCACCGCAAATGGTTTGGGTTATACGTTAAGCTCCATTGATAAAACACCGAGAGAGAGCGACTTTTCCAGTTTGAAATCAGCAGCAAAAGGTGCCTTCACGTTGGACTTGCAAGGTGTGGAGGCCGCAAATGTGGTCATTATCGTACTGGAGTCGACACGAAAGGATGCGCTGGACTTTTACAATAAAGAATTAAACATTGAAACACCTTTTTGGAATGATCTGGCTAGACAAAGCCATGTTTTTTCAGGCATGTACGCAACAATACCGTCAACGATTAAGGCATTAACTAGCATAAGCTGTGGTGTGGTGCCGTACCTTAATTTTCCAATTCTAGAGTCGATTTATGGCCTCCCGAATGATTGTTTGGGAGAGTCATTAAAGAGTTATGGCTACGATAGCCTGTTTATGCAAAGTGCGACGAATGATTACGGCAATATCACAGCATTAGCAAAAGAATGGGGCTTTGATGAATTTATAGGTGCAGATGATCTTGCGCAAGAGGGATTTAAGAGCAATCCATTTGGCTATGAAGATAATATCTTGCTAGAAAAAAGTGGAGAATGGCTAAGCGAGCAAAGTGAGCCTTTTATCGCACTATATTTAACCACCGGCCCCCATTGGCCTTATAACTTGTATGATGAAGCCGCAGGGCTTTATGTCGATACACAGCTAGGTGAGTCCTATACTGGAACGAACGAGAAATACCCTCTTGATGGCTCGGCGCATCTACGCCCCAACTATTTAAAAACTATCGTACATCAGGATGCTTTTTTACGTGAGCTGATAGAGCAATTCAAACAGACAGGCCACTATGATAATACCGTCTTTGTATTTATAGCGGATCACGGTGTGGTTTTAGGCGATCGTAAACAGTATTTACGTGCGAATAGTATGTTCCAAGAAGTTGTTAATGTGCCATTTATGGTGCATGTGCCTTGGCAAAAAACAGAAGCGCATGTCAGCGATGCCTTACTTAGCCAGACCGATATACCTCAAATAATCAGTAATGTATTACAAGCTAAGAATGTATTAGAGGATATTACAAATGATAAAGTGTTCTCTTCTTGTTGGTTCTGGAAGTGGTGTATTGCTAGGGTGGATCAGCAATATAAATATATTCACAACTTCGATAGTGCTCAAGATGAACTTTATGATTTGCAGCAAGATCCCAAAGAGCAGAATAATATTATTAATGAACATGCCGAGCGTGCAGTGCAATATAAACAAGAAACCTTAGCGTGGTATCAAGAGCAGTTGGCTATTTATGGTCAACTTTATCAGCAGCACGATAAGCAGTTTTATTTACGAGGTCATCCGGTTATTGAAGAGACCAATAGTAAAGCTGTACCGTAGAATGTAAGTACTGATAATACAGAAACTCAAAACTGCTCGTAAAAAACGTAGCAGTATTATAAATATGCTAAGCTTGCTAACTAAAAAAACAAACAATAACGCCATAGTAGACTATCCGTTACAAGCAGGGCCTCATGATTCAATTCGATAATGTCAGTATGCGCTATGAAAGTGGCCACGAAGCACTTAGCCGCTTAAGCTTCCATATTGAAAAAAACGAGATGGTTTTTTTAACAGGGCATTCCGGTGCGGGTAAAAGTAGCTTATTAAAGCTTATCATGATGATGGAACGGCCAAGCAATGGCCAAGTGATTGTCGATAGCCAAAATCTCAACCAGTTGAAGCGCAGCCAAATTCCGCAGCATAGACGAAAGATAGGTGTGGTCTTCCAAAATCACCATCTGCTCTTTGATCGTAGCGTTTTTGATAATATTGCCTTGCCATTGATTATTGCAGGTTACGATCAGCGTGAAATTACCCGCCGTAGCCGCGCTGCCTTAGATAAAGTGGGCTTGCTCAATAAAGAAAAGCAAAACCCCATTACCCTATCAGGCGGAGAGCAGCAGCGTGTGGGTATTGCGCGTGCCGTGGTTCACAGGCCAAGCATACTGCTAGCTGATGAGCCAACGGGTAACTTAGACCCTGAATTATCCGCAGAAATCATGTATTTATTCGAGCAGTTTAACCATGTGGGCGTTACGGTATTGCTGGCTTCACATGATTTAACATTAATCAGCAACTTAAAACACCGCATGATTACATTGCGTGACGGTAGCCTGGTGAGTGCAGATGAGTAAACAAGGCAGCGGTGCCAAGCTTAGCAAAGTCGGCTTTTCGCATAAGCTGATTGCGTGGTTCAAAGATCAAAGACGAGTGGCGAAAGATAGCGTGCGCCGCTTAGTTGCTAAACCTGTAAACAGCTTGGTGACAATCGCCGTCATTAGTATCGCTTTAGCATTACCGGTTGGTTTTTATGTGACTCTATCCAATGTCTATGATTTAGGTGAGCGCTGGCATGCCAGTACACAAATTTCTTTGTATTTGGATAAACGCGCCAGTGATGCTGCGATCGAAAACTTACGTCTTGATTTATCCCTATGGCCAGAAATCGAAAAGCTCATTGTTATCAATAAAGAGCAAGCCTTAGAAGAATTTAAAGCCAGTTCCGGCTTTGCTGATGTATTAAAGCACTTGGACGATAACCCCTTGCCGGTGGTTATCGAAGTGTTGCCGATTGCAGACTATAATAACTCCGAAAAAGCTTACGATCTGCTAAAAAAACTGCAGCAGCAGCCCTTGGTTGAGATGGCGCAATTGGATATGGAATGGTTGCAGCGTTTGAGTTTAATGCTGCAAATTGGCCAGCGCTTAGCTTTGGCCTTGGTGTTGTTACTCTCCTTGGGTGTATTGCTGATCATCGGTAATACAATACGCTTAGAGATAGAAAACCGTCGTGACGAGATCATTGTCGTCAAGCTCGTAGGGGGTACCGATGCCTTTGTGCGCCGCCCATTTTTATATAGCGGCTTATGGTACGGTTTAGCTGGCGGCATTATGGCAAGTATTATTGTTGCCTTGGCATGGTACTTACTATCAGGGCCTGTTATGAAGCTGGCGGGCTTATACCACAGTGATTATCAGCTACAAGGTCTATCGTTTTATGACACCCTATCATTATGGGGTATGGCGGGCTTATTGGGCTATTTTGGTGCTTGGCTGTCAGTTAGCCAGCACTTAGATGAACTAGAACCACGTTAGACGCAAATAAATGACTTTTTAGCCAGCACAGGCTACTATTTATCCTTTTCAGCGGAGGCAGTATGCAGGGCACTATTATTCGAGTTTTATCTATTATTTGTTTGCTCGGACTATTAGCTGCTTGCGGCCAAAAAGGCCCGTTAATATTGCCAGAAGACGCACCCTCCACTAACCCTCAGTAAAGCACCGAAACCTATGCCTCATTTTACTTATCAAAACGACCAATTATATGTTGAAGCGCTAACGGCCGAGTCTTTAGCCCAAAATTACGGCACGCCACTATATGTTTACTCCCGCGCGGCGCTAGAAGAACACTACACAGCTTATGCTGGCGCAATGGGCAAGCAAGATTTGATTTGTTATGCGGTAAAAGCCAATTCCAATATTGCCGTACTCAATGTGTTAGCACGACTCGGTGCCGGTTTTGATATTGTTTCTGTGGGTGAGTTAGAGCGCGTATTGCTAGCAGGCGGTAAGCCTGAAAAAATCGTTTTTTCGGGTGTAGCAAAAACGGCAGCGGAAATGCAGCGTGCATTGGATGTTGGCATTCACTGCTTTAATGTTGAGTCTGCTGCTGAATTACAGCGCCTGAACGATGTGGCTAAGGCAATGCAGGTACAAGCGCCAGTATCGTTACGCGTAAACCCGGATGTCGACGCCAAAACCCATCCTTATATTTCCACGGGCTTAAGTGAAAATAAATTCGGTATCCATTTTGACCAAGTGCTGGACGTGTATTTATTGGCCAAGCAAATGCCGAATATTGATATTAATGGTATTGATTGCCATATAGGCTCGCAGCTTACCGACCTAAAGCCCTTTCTTGATGCTTTAGAGCGCGTGCTGCACATGGTTGATACCTTAGCCGAGCACGACATACACTTGCGCCATATCGACCTAGGCGGTGGCCTTGGTGTGCGTTATAAAGACGAAAAACCGCCACACCCCAGTGAATACATAGAAAAAATAAAGGCCAAGCTGGCGGAACGTGATTTATCCGTCATTCTAGAGCCTGGCCGCTCTATCGCCGCCAATGCCGGAATTTTGCTCACCAAAGTGGAATATATAAAGCAAAATGGTGATAAGCACTTCGCTATTGTTGATGCGGCGATGAACGATATGATTCGCCCAGCGCTTTACCAAGCATGGATGGATATGCAAAAGGTGAATAAAAACAGCGAAGGTGCCGAGGCCTGCTACGATATTGTAGGTCCTGTCTGTGAAACCGGTGATTTCCTCGCTAAAGACCGTGATTTACGCCTACAGGCTGGTGATTACTTGGCGCTATTCTCTGCAGGCGCATACGGTTTTGTTATGGCATCGAACTACAATAGCCGAGGCCGTGCAGCAGAAATTATGGTCGATGGCGATAAGCACTATATTATACGCCAGCGTGAAACTATCACCGATTTAGTTCGCGGCGAAAGTCTACTACCTTAATCAAAGCGCTGAATAAGAGAGCAATAATGACTGAACAACTGGTACCAAGTGAAATGCGCCCCGAACAAGTGGCGCAATATCTGAAAGAAAACCCAACGTTTTTCTTAAAGCACGAGCATTTACTCAGTGATCTGTATTTGCCGCATCAAAGTGGCTCGGCGGTATCGCTGCAAGAAAGGCAAGTGAGCATACTGCGTGAGCGCAATATCGATATGCGTAAGCGTTTAAATGAGTTTTTAGAAGAAGGCCAGCGCAACGATGTGCTGTATAAAAAAACGACGACTTTAATTTTGCATCTATTAGAGGCTAAGTCTCTCGCGGAATTGATCAAACGCCTAGTCGAGTACTGCCAGACGGAATTTCAGGTTGATAGAGTACAGTTCAGCTTGTTTACGTCGGCCAGCCATCGTACTAACCAGTGTCGCATTGTTTCAAGCATTGAAGTGGAGCGCGCTATGCCCAGCTTGCTACGCAGTCAGCAATCGATCAGTGGCGTGTTTCGAGAAGATGAGCTTAGTTTTTTATTCGCCGGGAAAACAGATGATATTAGCTCAGCAATAGTTTTACCGATTACCGATACCGACGATGATAAAGTTATCGGCGTTTTAGCCATGGGCAGCAGTGATGTGCATTACTTTAAGGCCGGCATGAATACATTGTTTTTAGGCTTTATCGGTAATGTTATTAGTCGATTGCTGCCGCGATTTATGTAAGCTAAGCGATGCAGTGGCAAGCGGCTATACGGCAATATTGTGACTATATAGCGACGGTTCGTCGTTTATCGCCACACACAGTAGCGAATTACCAGCGAGATTTGCAAGAAGTCGCCCGCTATTTCACTGAGCAAAGCCCGCTTGAATTAAGTAGCCACGATATACGTTTGTATGTCGGTGCTTTGCATCGGCAAGGTCAGGCAGGTAAATCCATTCAGCGAAAGCTATCTTCTATCCGTCAGTTTTATCAATATTTTATTCGCCAGCGTCTGCATAATAGCAATCCTGCACTCGGCGTGCGTCCACCAAAAGCCGCTAAAAAGCTGCCGCGCGTATTCAGCACCGACGAATTAAACCACTTGCTAGACTATAGCGCGGAAGGTTTTTTTGAGGTGCGAGATAAGGCGATGGTGGAACTGTTCTATTCGTCGGGTTTACGTCTGGCAGAAATTGCCGATTTAGATGTGCCTGACGTGGATAAGCGTAGTGCGACAGTGAAAGTTACCGGTAAAGGCAATAAAGAACGTATTGTGCCGCTAGGTAAGCTTGCGTTAACAGCATTACAAGCATGGTTGCTGCTGCGCGAGGGTAAGCTGACAGAGGACCAGCAAGCGCTGTTTATTAGCCAGCAGGGCAAGCGCATGACGAATCGCAATATTCAATTGCGTTTGGCGAAGTTAGGCGCGGATAGAGGCTCACAAAAACGTCTACACCCCCATATGCTACGCCATTCATTTGCTAGTCATGTATTGGAATCTAGCGGAGATTTACGCGCCGTACAAGAAATGCTCGGCCATAGTGATATTTCGACGACGCAAGTATATACCCATTTGGATTTTCAGCACTTAGCAAAAACATACGATGCTGCCCATCCTAGAGCGCATAAAAAGAAAGGTAAGCCCTAAGCTGATTGCTGGCTATCGATAAGCTGAATAAGCAAGAGATGAAAATGCCCCTGCGCGTTACGCTCGAGATGCAATAGCCGTGTTTGTTGCTTTTGCTTGGCTAAGAAAGGTTGTAGTGCGTAGCCAATCTGGCCATTTTGTGTCGCTAGAGTCTGGCTATAAGGCCAATAAACAGCATCAAGGTTTTCTAGGTAACGATGCTGATCATCGGCTAAGCTTGCAGCCGCAGCAATCAACGTTGTCGTGTCTGCCACTTCATCGATATATGCCTTTGCATCCAGCCAATCGGTAAAGACGCGATTAGCCTCGATAGCTGCAATAGCATTATCTGTGTTTGAGCCGGTGAGTAGCCAGAAGCTGCTTTCACCGACGGCATCATGCTCGCCGATACCCAGTAACTTTCTTTGTAAAGCGATGGGCTCTGCGCACTCATCAACAATGCCCACTAAAGCCTGTTGGCAGCTCTTATCGGACAAATCCAAGGCGGCCAAACATAAGGATTTTTCTAGCGCCGCATACTGGCTATTAATAAATAACCCAGCGCCCTGCAGTTGCAATAATTGTGCAATATAAAATGATGCGGCATTGCTGACCATATTGACAAATTGCAGCGGCATAATGGCTTGTTGCTGGATAAAAACTTGCTGCAAGGCTTTGACGGTATTGGTTTTTGCTGTGTCAGCAGACGATAAATACAAATTGCAGTGCGGGTTAGCGGTTTGTTCAGCCACGCAGCGGCTAGCCCCAATAATGGCTAACTGGGTAAAGCGATCAATGCGGCGTATATGTTGGCCGCTACTTTCTTTTACTTGGGCTTTTAAAGGCAGTAATTGATCGGTTACGGTATTGTGGAAGGCGCCATAAGCGTAAATAAACATCATGATACTTGGCGCACCACAAGGGCAGTATTACTGCCGCCAAAGCCAAAAAAATTCAGCAAGTAATAGCTGTTGTCAGTGGGGCTGAAGGGCTTATTCAAAGCTACGGGTAAGGTGGGGTCGATGGGGTAATCAGCGGCAATAGGCCAGCTTTTATTAAGCAAGTAGCGCTGCAATAAAACCAGCTCGTTACTGCCACAGGCACCTAAAGTATGGCCTAGCATGGGCTTTAAACTACAAGCCGGTGGAATATCGTCACCATAAATACGCTGTAAGCCTGCAAATTCAGCATCATCATTGGCAAGGCTGGCTGTGCCATGTAACTTTACTGCAGCAATGTCATCGGCTTGAATCTTAGCATTGTTCAAGGCTTGGCGAATGACCTGCTCAATCACCGAGCCATCTGGGTTAGCTGCTGTCATGCTGTAATTATCGCCCTGTGTAGCGCCATGGATAAATTCCACGCAGGGCTTATTCGGCTTGTTGCCACTTAGCGCAATGGCGCTGCATGCTTCGCCTAAAATTAAACCATCCCGGTTAAGGCCAAAAGGCTGCATTTGTTTCGATTTGCTAATTAAACCCAAAGCGTTAAAGCCCAATAGCGTAATACTGTTATAAAATTCCAAGCCAATAACCAAAGCATACCGTACTACGCCTGCCCGAATCATTTTGGCTGCGTATAATAGGGCATTGGCGCTGGAGGTGCAGGCGGTATTGAAGGTAAAAAGCTGTGCTTTGGGTATTAGTTGTTGGATATGGTTGGCTAGCAAAGCAAGATCCGTTAAACCCAAACTTTCCGTCAGTAAATGCCGTTCAGTTCTTTGGTACAATAGCTCTGCAGCATACAAGCTATAGGATGTAGAGCCAATAAAAACAGCGCAATCACTGAGCTGTTTATCGCCCCAACCCGCTTCTTTAATGGCTTGGTGAATCACCTGTTCGGTGATAGCGAGCAAGCGCTGCTCATTATCGTGTAAGGGGTGATCAGCAATAGCGTAAAAGGGGATTTCCATGTTCTGCCCGTCGACAGAAAGGCAAACGTTGGTTGTTTCTACGGTTTCACCCAAAGCATGATGGTCAACAGCCGAGGTAAGAGCACTGCCTGCAAGGTAAAGCCTTTGCACCATTCTACTGGGCCTGCTGTTCAGTAATATAAAGCGCCAAGGTATTGACCGACAGCATAACTTTGCGAGCCTGGCCCGCACCTTCAATACGTACGCCGTATTTTTGCTGAATGGCCATAGAGATTTGTAAGGCGTCTAGAGAGTCCAAAGCGAGCGGACTTTTATTGCCAAATAACGGCATATCATCGGTAAAGTCAGCCAGCGCCATCTCGTCTTCTTTATCGCATTCCTCGATAATCAATTGCTTTAAGGTCTGTTTTAAAGAGTTATTCACATTATTGTCCATAGCTTGATAATTGTTTAAAACGCATCACGGCAAGTGTAAAACTAATGATGGCGAAGAATAATAATGCAGTTACATAGGGTAAGACTGCAAGCCAGGTATTGCCATATAGAATAACCGCTAAAAAGCCATCTAAAGCCCATGACATGGGTGATATATTCGCAACTGCCTGCATCACAGGTGGCATAATGAATTTAGGTATCATAATGCCGCCAATCGCCGCCAAAATAATATTCGCGGCGCCACCTAATGCGGTGGCTTGCTCGGTGCTTTTAACTAACACGGATATTAACATAGCAAAGCCTAAAGCAGCTAGGCTACATGCGGCTGATACCAGAAACAAGGCTGACAAAGTACCATTAATGACTAGTGCTTCACCACCTAAGAGTGGAATTAAAAAGAGACCGCAAGCCAGCATAAGTAAAAGTTGCAGCTGATTAATAATAAAGTAGGGCACTAGTTTGCCCAATAAAAACTGACTAGCGGAGACATTCATGGCGTGTAAACGGCGTAAAGTGCCCTGCTGCATCTCGACAATAATGGTCGCTGATAAGGGAATTAAAACAAAAAACATCCCAAACACTAGCCAAGCAGGCACGCTTTGCTGCACAGCATTCGGTATTGCTTGTTGTGCATTGCCGAACACATAGTGATGCTCGAGGAGATCTTTTGCTGTGGTTTGCTCAGCCTGTTGTTGCAGCGCAGCGATTTTCTCATTGGATTGTGCACCATTGAGCTCAATCAAGAACATCAATAAGCGCGTTTTCCCTAGCGCGGCCTTGATAGCAGCATCCAATAGCTGGCGACTTTGCGCATTGATATTAGGCGCTAAATGCAGTTCGCTAAGTGTGCGATCAAAGTTATCGCCATCGCCTTGTTGAGGTAAAACAAAAATGGCATCCAGTTGCTTTTCTTGCAACTGCCGTTGTCTCTCTGCCAAAGGTATGGCTTGTGTCTCCCAAGAGATAGCAGGTGTTGTTTGTAAGTAATCGCTCAGCGCAAGGCTGTAGACGGAGGGCGCTTGATTAACAAGGGCGACGGATAGTAGAGGTGATTGGTTTTTACTGGCATCTGGCATGGCCAAGGACATAATAATGACAAAAACCAAAGGCATTAAAAACAAAACAGCCAGTGCATGCAGATCACGTGAAAGCAGCAGTATTTCTTTACGGATAGTGGCTAGAAACATACGTTAATCTCGAAGATTACGTTGGGTGATGGATAAGTACACATCCTCTAAGCGATGTGTACGGCCAAACTGCCAGCTATTTACAGCCAAGCCAATGTCTTGGAGCTGAGTGATGGTAGGCGCTAATAAAGCTTCGTCATGTAAGCTTAAGCTGAATTGTTGCTGCTGCTCATCATAATGGGCAGCAGTAAAAGCATGCTGAAGCTGTTGCAATTGTTGGGTCGTGGGTGTTGCTGCTAATTGCAGGCAAAGTTGTTGCTGTTTATCTTGCAGTAGCGTGGATAAATCCCCTTGCAGGCAAATTTCGCCGTGGTCAATAATAGCGATTTTATCGCATAGCTGTTGTACTTCTTCCATGTAGTGGGATGTGTAAATTACCGTTGTGCCCTGCTGATTTAATTCGCGTATGCTATCGAGCAAAAAATTACGCGATTGCGCGTCCACCCCGACGGTAGGTTCATCCAAAAAAATCAATGTAGGTCGGTTGAGCAAACCAATGGCCAGATTTAAACGACGCTTTAAGCCACCAGAATAGGAGACCGCGCGAAAATCAGCATGACTCTCAAGCTGAGCAATAGCGATACAGCGTGCGATTTCCTGTTTCGCTTGTTGGCCTTTTAAGCCGAGTACATGGGCAAAAAAGTGCAAGTTTTCGTGGGCAGTCAGTTGGGGGTAAAAAGCAAAATCTTGCGGTATTAATGCGGTAAACTGTTTGATTCTTTTGCTATGCGCGGCCATGGATAAACCACCCACTTGCACTTGGCCTTCCTGTATCGGTAGCAAGCCAGATAGAATATTCAGCAAGGTAGATTTGCCAGCGCCGTTAGGACCTAGAAGGCCAAACAAAGCGCCTTGGGGAATATGCAAGTCAATGGCTTGCAGCGCAGGCTGGCGACGGCTCGCATAACAAAAGCTCAATCCCTGAATGGCAATCACAGCAATACCTAAGTAAGAAAAGCGAAAAGATAGCAAAAAAACAGCCTTACAGCTAGAAAAGCTCGCCGATAAACTTGCGAATTAATGCTATAGTTTAGCAACTGTTAATGGCTACCAAGGTAGTTATGCGACTTTAGAACCAAGGAGTTTTTAATGTCTCATCAAGATTTAGAAAAATCCATCCGTAGCTTAGGCGGTGTTAGTCCGAAGCTGGGTGAAAAAGTCTTTGTCGATAAAAGTGCGGTAATTATCGGTGATGTAGTGCTAGGTGACGACTGTTCCGTCTGGCCGTTGGTGGTTGTTCGTGGCGATATGCATAAAATACGCATTGGCGCGCGCACCAATATTCAAGATAATACCGTCTGCCATATTACCCATGCGAGCGATGCCAACCCCGGTGGCTGGCCGCTAACCATCGGTGAAGATTGCACCATTGCTCATGGCGTTATCGTACACGGCTGCACTATTGGCGATAGAGTATTAATCGGTATGGGTAGTATTGTTATGGATGGCGCAGTTATTGAGGATGAGGTGGTGGTGGGCGCAAACTCACTGGTAACACCCGGCAAAGTGCTAAAAAGCGGCTATTTATATACCGGCGCACCCGCACGTGAAGCAAGAGCGCTCACAGAAAAAGAGAAAAACCACTTTCGCTATTCCGCTAAAAACTACTGCAAGCTAAAAGATCAGTACTTAGCAGAAAGTTAAATTAAACTTTTATACTGTTTACCCATCAAACCCAAACCAAGAATAATTAGGAGTCACACCATGCCAAAGATTTTACTTGCTGCATTTGCCGCATTGTTATTTAGCGTGCAAACGGTTAACGCTGATACTTACGTAGCCGGACAGCATTACGAAGTTTTACCCAACCCCGTATTAACTCGCGATAAAAACAAAATCGAAGTGGTTGAACTGTTCTGGTATGGCTGCTCACACTGCTTTAGTTTCGAACCTATGCTAGGTACATGGGCCAATCAATTACCTGAAGATGTGGATTTTCACCAAGTGCCAGCAGTCTGGAACAAAACCATGGAACTGCACGCGCGTGCCTTCTACACCGCCAATGCGCTCGGTATACTGGATAAAGTCCACCAGCCATTTTTTACCGCTTTAAATGTTGAACGTCAGCGTTTAAACAACCAAGGCAGCATTGCTACCTTTTTCTCTAAGTTTGGTGTCGAAAAGAAAACCTTCGATAACACCTTCAATTCTTTTGGTGTGAATAGCCAAGTTAAATTGGCCGAGTCACGCGCCGTTAGCTATCGCATGCAAGGTACACCAGAAATCGTCGTCAACGGTAAGTATCGTGTTGCAGGTAATTTAGCTGGCAGCCACGAAAACATGCTCAAAGTTGCACAGTTTTTAGTCAATAAAGAGCGCGCAGAACGCAATAAATAATGGCAGAGAAAAGTCGTTTTTTCGCCTATTTAGGCCGTTTACGTTGGATAAAGCGCTGGGGTTTAAAGCGTAATATCGTTGAAGAAAACGTTATGGAGCATAGCTGGCAAGTAGCCACTATTGCTCATGCCTTAGCGCTTATTCATAATGAAAAATACCAAGGCAATCTCGATGTCTACAAGGTGACAACTGTCGCCTTGTATCATGATGCCTCGGAAATTATCACCGGCGATTTACCCTCGCCGATCAAATACCATTCCGACAAAATCCGCACGGCTTATCAAGAAATCGAGTACGAAGCTGAAAAAGAACTGCTCAATCAACTCCCCCAGTTTATGCAGCAGCACTATCAAAGCTTATTGCTGCACAATTGTATTGATGAAACTATCGCAAGCTTTGTAAAAGCTGCCGACATCATCAGTGCTTATGTAAAGTGCCAAGCAGAAATGCAGGCCGGTAATAATGAGTTTAAATCGGCATTAAAAGATTTAGAAAACCGCATACGCGGGCTAAAAATGCCAGAAGTGGATTACTTTATGAAAACCTTCAATGAAAGTTATCTACTCACCTTGGATGAGCTATTAACCCAGCACAAACCATAAAAACTAACCGTTACGCAAAGCCCTCTAGCCTGCGTAACGGCTTATCTTCATCGGCTAGCCTTTCACCAAGCCACCATCTACGATCAAATTCTGTCCTGTAACTGCGCGTGCCCAAGGACTGGCAAAAAATAAGATAGCATCGGCAAATTCTGCCGGTGTAGTCACCGAGCCTAAAGGCGTATTCGCCGCGATAATATCAAATACGGCCTCAGGTGTTGCGCTAGATGCATCGGTGGTACGTAATAAGCCACCTGATAACATATTCACTGTAATGCCATCGGTGCCTAACTCCTGCGATAACGTACGCGTTAGCGATAATAAAGCTGCTTTAGCTGCCGTATAGTCGTGGTAAGGCACTACCGGATTTTGAAATAAGTTAGTGCCGATATTGATAATACGGCCATAGCCGAGTTCACGCATACCCGTCAAAGCAGCTTTTGCCGTATTCAATGCGCCGCCTACAACACCGGTTAATTGTTGGTTTAAATGCTGCCAGTTTAAATCCGCTAAATGCGGACGCGCATCGCCATTAAACGAAAAGCGCGGCAAGGCATTATTCACCACCGTGCTAATAGGTGCGCCAAAGTGCGCCTTGGCTTGGGCAAACAAAGCCTCCACCGCTTTAGCATCGCTAATATCGGCTTGCACTGCCAATGCGCGATCTGAAAATTCTGCTGCTAATACTTTAGCTGCCGCTTGGCTTTGGTGATAATTTATCACGACCGAGGCGCCTTCACGTAAAAACGCACGGCTAATTTGCTCGCCTAAACCGCGAGCACCACCGGTAACTAAAACAATTTGCTGATTGATAGGGAAAGTGTGGGACAAAATAACCTCCTAAGAGGCGAAAGGTGCAGCGCTAGCAGACATCCCTTCGCCAGTATGAACTGGATCAGGTTCGACGGGTATTATCTCAGCCTTTTTCAAGACACCCCGTGCCAGCAGGCATTGTGCAGCAAAATATTCTTTAAACTTTCTCGCAAAGAATACAGACACATGCCTCACGTCTTCACACAATGCACACCAAGGAAGTTGCACTAATGTCCACACCCTTAGAGCAATCGGTCAGCCTATTAAAAGGTGTAGGGCCAAAACTGGGTGAAAAGCTCGCCAAACTAGGCATAGAGCGCATTATCGACTTATTGTTTCACTTGCCTTTACGCTACCAAGACCGCACGCGCATTACCCCCATACGGCAATTGCGTATGGGCCAAGAAGCCTTAATCCAAGGCGAAATTATCCATACGCGGATTATTGCCACCGGAAGACGTAGCCTGCTTTGCACCATAGGCGATGCCACCGGGCAAATGACTTTACGCTTTTTCCATTTTAACTGGCAGCAGCAACAAGCCTTTAGCACGGGTAAAAGCATACGCTGCTATGGCGAAGCACGTTCAGGTTATATAGGCCTTGAGATGGTGCACCCCGATTATCAACTGGATGTGCAAGACCTCAACGCGGTAGAGCAATCCCTCACGCCCGTATATCCCAGTACCGAAGGCATCCACCAAAGCCAGTGGCGTAATTTACAGCAGCAAGCCTTGCGATTATTGGAAGAAAGCGATGAAGCGCTTTTATATTTATTCGCCATGCCCGAACACTTGCAGTATATGGATGTGTCGTTAAAGCAGGCCTTATTGTATTTGCACCAACCGCCCGCTGATGCTGATTTGCAGTCAATAAAAGATGGCTTTCATCCCTTTCAGCAGCGTTTGGTCTTTGAAGAATTACTTGCCCAACAGCTTAGCCTGTTACAGCTACGCCAAGAGCGCCAAATACAAACAGCGCCGGTATTCTCGGGTGAATCCAAATTAGCCACGCAGCTAGTCGAGCATTTGGGTTTTAAGCTTACTGGTGCGCAAGAACGCTCCATTCACGATATCCGCCAAGACTGCCAACAAGCACTGCCTATGCAACGCTTAGTGCAAGGTGATGTCGGTTCGGGTAAAACCATTGTCGCTGCCGTTGCTGCCGCTTTAGCCGTGGATGCAGGCTATCAAGTGGCGATTATGGCACCGACAGAAATCCTTGCCGAACAACACAAACTGAGTTTTGAGCAATGGTTTAGTCCACTGGATATTCGCGTGGAATGGTTGGTCGGTAAGCAAACGGCAAAACAAAAAACCGCCATTATCGAGCGTTTAAGTAAAGGCGAAATCGATATTGTTTTAGGCACACACGCAATATTCCAAGATGCGGTGCAGTTTAAAAACCTAGGTTTAGTCATTATTGATGAACAGCACCGCTTTGGTGTGCATCAACGCCTTGCCTTGCGTGATAAAGGCGCACATGCCAATCAAGCACCACATCAGCTGATCATGACGGCAACACCGATTCCACGCACGCTAGCGATGACGGCCTACGCCGATCTGGATTTATCCGTGATTGACGAATTACCGCCCGGCAGAACGCCGATTAATACCGTGCTGGTTGAACAAAATCGCCGCGATGAAGTTATTGGCCGTGTGCATGCGGCCTGCCAAGATAAGCGCCAAGCCTACTGGGTATGTACATTAATTGAAGAGTCCGAAGCGCTTAACTGCCAAGCGGCAGAAAAAACGGCCGAACACCTACAGCAGCTGCTCAGTGATTTGCGTATAGGTTTGGTGCATGGCCGCCTAAAGCCCAAAGAAAAAGCCGAGGTCATGCAGCAATTTAGCCAAGGGAATCTGGATGTTTTGGTTGCCACTACGGTAATTGAAGTGGGTGTTAACGTCCCCAATGCTTCCATTATGGTGATAGAAAACCCCGAACGCTTAGGTTTAGCTCAGTTGCACCAATTACGTGGTCGTGTCGGTCGGGGCAGTGCCGCAAGCCACTGTGTGCTGCTGTATCAATCGCCACTATCCAAGCGGGCAAAAGCACGATTACGTATCTTAAGGGAAACTAACGACGGCTTTAAAATTGCAGAAACCGATTTAGAGCTTCGCGGCCCAGGTGAGGTATTAGGCAGCCGACAAACGGGAGTATTGCAGTTTCGTATTGCGGATTTGGAGCGTGATAAGCATTTATTGCCCGATGTTAGCGCCTATGCGAAACAGCTTTATCAGCAAGAAAGCCCCATTATCAATACCTTAGTGGAACGATGGATTTATAACGCAGCGTACTACGCCCAAGGCTAAAGCACAGGGCGTAAAAGCGTGTTATTTGTTTAAGCGGCAGACTAAAAAAACATCGCTAATGCTCGCCATATCGGCCATACCTTGCTGTAAATTCAGCGGCTTTTGGAAACGCAAACCCATGGGCATCAAAATGCGGTTATAAACCCACATCGCAGTGCGTGGCTTCTCTTGCATTTTTTTCATCCCCCAATCCACGAGCCCAGAGGATTTAGGCTTCATGCCAAAGCCCGCGCTTTGCTCCACGATTAAACCGTTATCAGCCAATAGCTTTTTTAATTGCTCAGGCTCGTAGCGGCGATAATGGCCGACTAACTCATCAAAAGGCGTCCAAAATGCAGCATATAGTGGCGTGGAAATCAGCACATAGGCGCCGGGCTTGGCAACACGGCATAGCTCTTTTAGTGCGCCAATATCGTCTTCCACATGCTCGATAATATCCAAGGCACTAATCAAATCGAAGGTATTATCATCAAAAGGCAGCTCGGCGATGGGCGCTTGCTGACAAATGCCACCTTTTTCCGATAGTTTCTGCAAAGCCGGCTGGCTAATATCGGCAAAATGCGTACCTTCTATTGGTAAGCGTGGGCGCATGCCCGGGCCTACTTCCAAGCGCATGGCGGCTTGCTTACTCAAAGGCTCAATCAACGGCCAAGTATTAAAACGGTGAGCCTCAATAAGCTTTGTATCAGACCATAAATTATCGTAAAACTGTTGGTTAATCTGACGTAATTGCGGATTTTCTTGGCTGCTCATCCGTTAGGTTCCATTAATGAATAAACGCCCATTATCTAGACATTAACAAAGCCTATCAAGTCGGATAATTTTCTGTATATAATTGCCAGTTACTTCAGCTATGCAGCAAGCCTAATAACAAATCATAAAATGAGAAGAATAATGAGCTTTGTCAAAGAATTTAAAGAGTTCGCAGTAAAAGGTAATGTGGTTGATATGGCCGTGGGTATCATTATTGGTGCCGCGTTTGGTAAAATTGTTGCCTCTTTTGTGGCGGATGTAGTGATGCCGCCGATTGGTGTATTGTTAGGGGGTGTCGATTTCTCCGATTTAGCCATTGTGTTGCAGCACGCTACAGACAGTCGCCCAGAAGTAGTGCTCGCCTACGGTAAATTTGTACAAGCGGTGGTTAATTTTATTATCGTGGCGATGGCCGTATTTGTCGGGGTCAAAGCGATTAACCGCTTAAAGCGCAAAGAGAAGGCCAAAGCGGCTGTAGAAACACCGGCACCAACGAAGCCTGCGCCACCGGCTGAAGATATCGTTCTGCTTGCAGAAATTCGTGATTTACTAAAACAAAGCAAAGGCTAATGGACAAAGGTAGCCACGGCTGCCTAAACTTGGCAGTCGCAAGCACTTCACTGTAAAGTATGGGCTTGATAAATAATAATAAATGGATAAGCCAGTGAAGAGTCTTGCCAAAGTATTCCATAAGGCCGTAGAGCGTGTGCAAACGCTTTATAAGGCCACAACAACAGCGCATTACTATACAGCCTTAGACCAATCCACCATCATAGGTGAGTTTTTAATCGACGGTACAGTGTTATTTGCCAATCGAAAGTTTCTCGCCGCCATGGCTTATCGCCTGAACGAGATAAAAGGCAAAAATCATCGATTATTCTTTAGCTCGGCCTATACCACCAGCCCAGAATACCAACAGATGTGGAAGACGCTCGCTAGCGGCGTGTCCGTGCAGCAACGTCTTGCCTACAACAATAAAAACGGCCAAACCGTTTGGCTAGAAGCTAGCTACAACCCAATAAAAGACAAAAACGGCAAATACAGCCGGGTGTTTTTGCTCGCCTCAGATATTACGCAGCATATCAGTAAAGAGCAGGCACAATCGCATATTATCAATGCCATACAGAGGGCAATGGCGGTTGCGGAATTCAGTCCAAGCGGTGAAATTATCGCGGCTAATGAAAATTTCCTAAACATTGTCGGCTATCAGCAGGATGAACTGGTCGGGAAAAATCACCGTATTCTCTGTGAACAAGCCTATGCTAAGTCGACAGCTTATAAAACGCTGTGGGAGAGCATTCTTAAAGGCGAGTTTGTTCTCGATCAGTTTCAGCGGGTCAATAAGCAGCAGCAAATTATCTGGCTACAGGCCAGCTATAATCCTATTTTTGATGCCGAAGGTAGATTGTATAAAGTTGTAAAATTTGCCCATGATGTAACGCAGATGGTAAGCGTACAACAAGCAGAGTCGCAAGCGGCCTCTTTAGCATTTGATATATCCATACGCACTGATCACACGGCACAGTCCGGTGCTTATATCGTACAAAAAACGATTCACACCGTGCAAAGTATCGCTGAGGAAACGCGTGCTGCTGCCGAGACAATTGCAGCCATCAGTGAGCAGTCCAAGCAAATCACCCATATTGTGCAAACGGTGAAAGATATCGCCGAGCAGACTAATTTGCTGGCATTAAATGCAACGATTGAAGCTGCTAGAGCTGGCGAGCAAGGGCGAGGTTTTGCTGTGGTTGCTGATGAAGTGAGAAAGCTAGCCGAGCGCACGGCAGAATCGATTGTTGAGGTTGAAAAGGTCGTCAGTAAAAACAACTATTTAACCCAATCTGCGGTGAGCAATATGCACAATAGCCGCGAAAAAGTAGAGCAAGGCATTGCCTTAGCCAACGAAGCCGAAAAAGCCATTAACGAGATTCAGCTAGGCGCTAAGCAAGTGGTTGACGCGATCAGCAAGCTACAAGACAGAACAAATCAATAATTAATTAATCGATCATAGGTTGTACTTACATGCCCTCTTTTACAGACAAAAAACTCGCAGTAATCGGTTTAGGTTATGTGGGCCTACCGCTAGCCGTAGAGTTTGGAAAAAACCGTTCGGTTATAGGTTTCGATATTAATCCAGCCCGTATCGCCGCACTTAGCCAAGGTGTTGATGCAACCTTAGAAGTCACAAGCGAAGAGCTTACAGCATCAAAATACCTAAGCTTTACGACTGAGCTAGAAGATTTAAGGGCTTGTGAACTGTTTATTGTTACCGTGCCTACGCCGATTAATCAGCATAAGCAGCCGGATTTAACTCCCTTACTCAAAGCTTCAAAAGCTATCGCCAAGGTATTAAAAAAAGGCGACATCGTTATTTATGAGTCGACGGTTTATCCAGGTGCCACAGAAGATGATTGTGTGCCGGTATTAGAAAAATTCTCAGGCTTGCAGCTGAACCGCGATTTTTATGTGGGCTATAGCCCAGAGCGCATCAACCCAGGTGATAAACAACGCCGCATTGCTAATATCATCAAGGTAACCTCAGGTTCTACGCCAGAAGTTGCCGACACGGTTGACGCGCTCTACCAAGAAATTGTTACCGCAGGTACGCATAAAGCCAGCAGTATCAAAGTGGCAGAAGCCGCTAAAGTGATTGAAAATACTCAGCGCGATGTGAATATTGCGCTAATCAACGAGCTAGCGATTATTTTTAATAAGCTGGGAATAGATACAGAAGCGGTATTAGAAGCCGCAGGCACCAAATGGAATTTCTTACCCTTTAGGCCCGGCCTAGTTGGCGGCCACTGTATCGGTGTTGATCCTTATTACTTAACCCATAAAGCGCAAAGCATCGGCTACCAACCAGAAATTATTCTCTCGGGTCGGCGCTTAAACGATGGCATGGGGGCTTATGTGGTATCGCAATTGATTAAAGCCATGCTGAAAAAGCGTATTCAGGTCGAAGGCGCAAAAGTGCTAGTGATGGGTTTGGCCTTTAAAGAAAATTGCCCCGATCTGCGCAATACGCGGGTTGTGGATATTATCAATGAGTTAAAGGATTATGGCGTGCAGGTAGATGTGCATGACCCTTGGGTAAGCGCAGCAGATGCAGAAAAAGAATACGGTATTACCCCTATTAAGCAGCCTGATAACGCGGAATACGATGCCATAGTGCTAGCAGTTGCACACAAAGCCTTTAAGCAGATGGGCAGCGATAAAATTCGCGCTTTAGGCAAGGCTGAGCACGTCCTTTATGATCTTAAGTATATTTTAAGCGCTGATGAAAGTGATTTGCGTCTATAGATAAGAAGCAGCGAGCTTGGCAATGACGCTAGCTTGAAATCAGGCTACAATACGCGCATTTAAAGCTAGGTATGTATTATGGCCGATAAAGAAACCACGCACTTTGGTTATCAAGACGTTGCCAAGGAAGAAAAAGCAGCCCGTGTAGCCGATGTTTTTCACTCGGTGGCGGCAAAATACGACATCATGAACGATTTGATGTCCGGCGGCATTCATCGTATATGGAAGCAATTCACTATTGAGGTGAGCCGGGCGCGTCGTGGCCAACGCATTTTAGATATTGCTGGTGGTACGGGTGATTTAGCCGCAAAATTCAGCAAAATCGTCGGCTCTACTGGCCAAGTTATACTGGCGGATATTAATAATTCCATGTTGAACGTCGGCCGCGATAAGCTGACCGATAAAGGCATTGTCAGTAATATCGATTACGTCCAAGCCAATGCCGAATGCCTGCCCTTCCCCGATAACTATTTTGATTGTATAACAATCGCTTTTGGCTTGCGTAATGTCACCGATAAGGACAAAGCCCTACGTTCTATGTACCGTGTATTAAAGCCCGGTGGCCAGTTATTGGTGTTAGAGTTTTCCAAGCCCAGCAATCCTTTAGTGGCAAAGGTTTACGATCAGTACTCGTTTAAGATACTGCCGAAAATGGGTGCCTTTATTGCCAACGACAGTGAAAGCTACCAGTATTTAGCAGAATCTATTCGTATGCATCCCGATCAAGAAACCCTAAAAAGCATGATGTTAGATGCCGGTTTTGATGCCTGTGAGTATCATAATTTAACCGGTGGTGTTGTGGCTCTACATAAAGGGCAAAAGTACTAATGAGCCAGCGTGCTATGCAGCTACAGGCCTTGTCACTGCTAATCAATCAGGCTTTATCATTAGATAATCAGTCGCAGCAGCGATTGCTGGCGCTTAGCGAGCAGTGTTTACGTTTAGAGTGCACAAAGCCCGCTGTTGATGTACATATTCGTATTGATAGCCAAGGTAAAATACAGCTTAGCGAAACGGATGAAACACCTGTCAATGCCCATTTGCGCGGCCCCTTATCATCGTTTATGCAACTGTTTGCCGATGACGATAAAGCCAGCGCCATGATCAATAGTGGCTTGCAGCTAAAAGGTAATAGCCAGCTGTTATTGGAGTTGGCAGAGGTTTTACAAAGCATAGATTTGGATTGGGAATATCATCTGGCCCAAGTGATTGGTGATTTACCGGCGCATGCCTTAGGGCGTATTAGCCGCCAAAGCACGCAATGGCTCAGCCGAACCCGACCCATATTTTTACGCCACCTGCAGGAATTTGTTTTAGAAGAGGCGCAGTTAAGTCCGCGTCCTGAAGAATTGGAGCAATATATTCAGCAAGTGCAGCAACTGCAACAACGCACTGAGCGCTTAGAGGCAAAAATACAACGGCTACAACAAGGAAGAAGCACTTGATCCGTTTATTTTTTATCCTCAAAGTCGTATGGATTTACCGTTTAGACAGTTTGCTCAATGGTAGCAATATCGCATGGTATATGCGTTTTCTATTATTCCCCCTACGAGTGTTTCCCAAAGGGCAAAAAAGCGATGCTGAACGTTTACGCTTAGCTTTAGAGCAATTAGGCCCAATATTTATTAAGTTCGGCCAAATGCTATCCACGCGCAAAGATTTACTTAACGAAGAATACGCTAACGAGCTGGCCAAGCTGCAAGACAATGTACCGCCTTTTTCTGGCCCGCAAGCACAAAAAATTATCGAAACGGCCTTAAAAAAACCGGTCGATGCGTTATTCGCCAGTTTTTCCGTTACTCCATTGGCCTCAGCCTCAGTAGCACAAGTACACGAAGCCACCTTAAGCACTGGCCAATCGGTAGTGGTTAAAGTGGTGCGCCCGGGCATAGAGCGCATTATCAAACAAGATATCGCCTTATTATTAATGCTTGCTCGACTGATTGAGCGCTTCCACCCAGATGGCAGGCGTCTGCATGCTATAGAGGTGGTGAGTGATTACCAACATACGATATTAGACGAACTCGATTTACAAAGAGAAGCCGCCAATACCTCGCAACTACGTCGTAATTTTATCGACTCCGACTTGCTGTACATCCCCGAAGTGTATTGGGAGTACTGCAGTAAAAACGTGTTGGTGATGGAGCGCATTAACGGTATTCCTGTGACCAATATCGACGAGTTAAAAGCCCTAGGCATACCCATGCGTATCTTAGCGGAGCGTGGCTTAGAGATATTTTTCACCCAAGTATTTCGAGACAGCTTTTTCCACGCCGATATGCACCCAGGCAATATTTTCGTCTCACGTGAGCATCCGCACAACCCGCAATACATCGGTATAGATTGTGCCATCGTTGGCAGTCTCAGCGAGTTTGATCAATATTATTTAGCACGTAATCTGCTCGCCATATTCAACCGCGATTACCGCCTCGTTGCACAGTTACACGTGGAGTGCGGCTGGGTACCTGCACATACCAAAGTCACGGAGTTTGAATCCGCCATACGTGCGGTATGCGAGCCTATCTTTGAACGCCCCTTAGGCGAAATATCCTTCGGCCAGATTTTATTGTACCTATTCCAAACGGCACGCCGCTTTGAAATGGAAGTACAACCCTCTTTGGTACTGCTACAGAAAACCCTATTGAACGTCGAAGGCCTAGGCCGCCAACTCTACCCCGAATTAGATCTCTGGCAAACTGCCAAACCTTTTCTAGAAAACTGGATACGCGAACGTTACTCACCTCGCTCGATGTTAAAGCAAATACAACGCCACGCCCCAGGCTGGCTAGAGCAACTACCCCACGTGCCGGATTTGGTATTAGATCGCCTTAGTAGCGCCCCAAGTTCGCCACAAAAAGTAGAAAACGATAGCGACCAACAGCTTCTATTAAGCCTAATAAAAAACCAACAACGCATGCAGTGGCTACTGCTGGCGGCTTTATTAGCCAGCACAGCGGTGCTGTTTAAAACCCTATAGCTAAATAAAAAATTAAATCGCAGCCATGGCTGCTCCAACAAAGCTAAATCCGTGGGAGTCGATCTTATCGACGATGTTGGCTTAAAAGCCAACCTACAGCAAAACGCATCGCGAAAAAGTTTCGCTCCCACACTTAACCCTTCACCCTTTACGCCTAACACGCTCGTAAGAGTGACCACGGTCGCGATAAGTCATCAAAAAGAACCTGCTGCAAATTAAAACGTTTAAAATCGCAGCCATGGCAGCTCCAACACTTTCCGTGCTTTCTGTGGATTCCGTGGCAAAACCTGTGGGAGCGAAACTTTTTCGCAATGTGATAGTGTAGCTATCACAACAAGATAAATAACACACAATCGCAGCCATGGCTGCTCCAACGGTGGCTTTTATGACACACTTTAAACACATTGCCCTACTGCTTCTACTAATCTTAGGCAGCCACCTACATGCCGAAGTTGCCCCCGAAGCGGCAAGCCAGATCACAGCCGTTAAAACCGCAGAATCCACAGGCTGGATGGCCGTTATAGCTAACCACTATGCCAGCGATGCCGCTGCAGAAATCCTCCAAAAAGGCGGTAGTGCGGTGGATGCGGCGATAGCTGCACAGTTGGTGCTAGGCTTAACCGAACCACAATCCTCTGGCATTGGCGGTGGTGCGTTTATGCTGTACTACGATAAGCAAAGCCAAGCCCTACAAAGTTTTGATGGCCGAGAAACCGCGCCACAGGCGATTAACAGCCAACACTTTCTTATCGATGGCGAACCCATGGGATTTTTTGATGCCGTTGTCGGTGGCCACGCCGTGGGCACGCCAGGTGTTTTACACATGCTAGAACAAGCCCATCAGCAGCACGGCAAACTACCGTGGAAAGATTTATTCCAGCCAGCGATCAAATTAGCTAAACAAGGCTTTATCGTTTCCCCACGTTTACACAGTCTGTTGATTAACGTCAGTCAACACCCTGCGACCATGCAGCAAGAAGCTTTTGTGCGTTATTTTTTCCCCAAAGGCGAACCTGTAGCTATTGGCAGCCGGCTTAAAAACCGCGCCTATGCGAAAAGCCTACAGCGCATTGCCAAACACGGCACAAAAGCGTTTTACCAAGGCAAACTCGCAAAAGACATAGTAAAAGCGGTTCAAGGCAATACCATGCGCCAAGGGGTACTTAGCTTAGAGGATTTAGCCCAGTATCAATCGCTAGAAACTGATGCCTTATGCGCCGATATACAAGCCTATCGCCTATGCGGCACACCGCCGCCTTCATCAGGGCCTTTAGCGGTTATGCAAATTGTCGGTATATTGAACTACCTACCAGCGCAGCACGATTTGGATAGCGAATCACCGGTGTTTTACCAGCGCTTTACCGAGGCTTTGCAGTTAGCCATGGCCGATAGAAATCGCTATATCGCCGACCCTGCTTTTGTACAAATGCCCATAGAACAAATGCTAGAGCCGGATTATTTACAGCGAAGAGCAGCACTTATCCCCAAGCAAAAAGCATCGAATGCCCATGTAAAAGCCGGCATTTTCAGTGATTTTGAAGAAAAACACGCAAACGGCTTAGAGCTAGAGCAACCCTCCACCACACACCTATCCATCATCGATAGCAAGGGTAATATCGTCAGCATGACCAGCTCCATCGAGATGGCTTTTGGCTCGCGCATTATGGTCGATGGCTTTTTACTCAATAACCAATTGACCGACTTCTCTTTTCACGATAAAAACCAAGAAAACGGAGAAAATATCGCCAATCGTATAGAAGCGAATAAACGGCCACGCAGCTCGATGGCGCCGATGATTATTTTTTATGAGGACAAACCCGTACTAGCGATTGGCTCGCCCGGTGGTTCGCGGATTATCGCTTATGTCGCCAAAGTATTAGCGCAATCCTTATACGGTAGTTTGCGCGTGCAAGATGCCGTGGCTAGCCCGCATAGCAGCTACTTTAGACAAACCGTAGAGCTAGAAGCTAGCGGAAAATCACAAGCAGACGCTTTAGAAACGATGGGCTATAAAACCAAGCTGGTCGAGCAAACCAGCGGCCTGCATATTTTAGACATGCGCGGTGATAAGGTCTTGGGCATTGCTGATGGTAGACGCGAAGGCAGCATTCGCCATGCGGATGAAGTTTCAGAGTAGGCTTTCTAACACGCTATTCAAATAACGAAAGCCTAAATCGGTAGTGCAAATGCGCTTATCAATGCGTAAAAGCCCTTTATCGATCATCGCCTGGCAGTGGGCTTTTAAGTCTTCAAGACTAATGCCTGTACGTTGGCAAAATTGCGCTGCTTCCACGCCGTCAATTAAGCGCAGGGCATTCATTAAGTATTCGAAAATAAGCGCGTCACGGCTCAAATACTGCGTCTGAGCGACAAAATTATCGCCACGTGCTAAATAGTCTTTCGGTGTGCGGGTATTATTAAAGCGCATCACTTGCTCTTGCGCTGGTAAAGTGATTTTACCGTGGGCACCGGCACCTATCGCCAAGTAATCACCAAACTGCCAATAATTGATATTGTGCTGGGCTTCTTGCCCGGGTTTTGCAAAAGCCGATACCTCGTACTGTACAAAACCATGTTTTTGTAGCAATTCAAAACCACGATCTTGAATATTGGCCAAGGTATCTTCTACTGGTAATAAAGGCGGATCACGAAAAAAAGCGGTGTTTTGCTCGATGGTTAATTGATACCAAGAGATATGGCTAATGCCGGCATCAATGGCGTACTGTAAATCTGCCAAGGCCATGGCTTCGCTTTGCTGTGGCAAACCATGCATTAAATCCACATTAATACGATCAAAGCCCGCAAGTTGTGCAGCTTTAATGGCTTTATGCGCCTCATCGGCACAATGCACACGGCCTAAAGCACCTAGTTGTGCGTCTCGGAAGCTTTGCACACCAATGGAAAGACGCGTAACACCGGCTTGTTTTAAGGCGGCAAACTTCGCCTGCTCGCTGCTGCCGGGGTTGGCCTCCATGGTGATTTCTATAGCGTCGCTAAAATTAAAAGTTTTGGATAAAGCATCCAATAAAAAAGCGATGGACGAGGCTTTGAACAAACTCGGTGTGCCGCCACCAATAAAAATGCTGCTAATTTCGCGGCCCTGCACCCAATCCACTTGGCTTTGTGCATCGTGTAACAGCGCTTGTATATAGTCGTCTTCAGGAATAGTTTGCGCCACATGCGAGTTAAAGTCGCAATAAGGGCATTTTTTCTCGCACCAAGGAATATGGATATACAAAGCCAAAGGCGGTAAAGCGAATAAATTAGCCATTGATTGCCTGTATTAGCGCGGCAACTGCCTGGCCACGGTGGCTGATTTTATTTTTTAACTCGGCGGCTAATTCCGCAGAGCTACACCGTTGTTCGGGCACATAAAACAAAGGATCGTAGCCAAAGCCTTGCTCACCTTGGGCTTGCGACAAAATAATACCCTGCCATTGGCCATGAAAAATTAAAGGCACAGGATCTTCCGCGTGTTGCATCAATACCAATACGCAGTGAAAGCTTGCCGTGCGCAGGTTTTCAGGCACGTCTTTTAAACGCTGCAGCAAGAGTTCGTTATTACTTTGGTCGGTGGCATTCGCGCCGCTAAAACGTGATGAATAAATACCCGGCGCACCGTCTAAAAAATCCACCGCAAGGCCAGAATCATCGGCTAATGCTGGTAAACCTGAAAGCTTAGCGGCATGGCGTGCTTTAATAATGGCGTTTTCAACAAAAGTAAGGCCGGTTTCTTCCGCATCGGTTATAGCAAATTCCGCTTGTGGCAGTACATCCATGCCGCTAAGAGCAAATATTTGCTGAAACTCGCGCAGTTTCCCCGCATTGCCGCTGGCTAAAACCAGTTTTTTTCCAAGCTTATTCATCACGGTACAGTCTTTTTTGGAATTTCACCGTAAATACGCTGGGCTCGCCTTCTACTTGTACATTTACGGTAAAGTAAACATCAATGCGGTGGACGATATCGAAGCTGCTTAAGTAGTACACAGCGTTTTCTTCGCGTACTTCTTGGAATGTCAGTACTTCTTTTCTGATAAGGTCAAAATGATCGCCGCTGACTTTAGCCAATACGCCTTTATAGGTGCCATCGGCTTGCTTTTTTAATACCGAGATATTCATCAATGCGGTTTTTTTAGAACGTACAATGCCGTATTCACTAGCGATTTCAGGCGTTAAAAACGTCGTATTAAAAACATTGTAGTGCACTTGGTAGTCACCAAATTGCTGCATGGTTTCGCCGGTTTCAGCAAAGCTTGTTAGCGCAAAAAACAGGCTGCATAAAAGCAAAAAAGGTTTAATCACAGTGTTCATATTATTTACTCAAATGATAAATAGCGGTCGTCGCTAATAGATTGGGCCAAGCCGAGGCTAAGCCGTTAATTCTACCGCCGGCGGTCATTAGCGCCCTATCCAGTATTTTTATATCCATTTCTTTACACAAATGCTCAAAATCAGCGATGGTGCAAAAATGAATATTCGGTGTGTCGTACCAATTGTACGGCATAAATTTAGACACCGGCATACGGCCTTTGGCGCCCAAATGCATACGCGAAATCCAGTGGCCAAAGTTCGGGAAAGCCACAATGCTCTCTTTGCCGATGCGGTTTGCGACATCACCACCACATCAAAGCTTTTATCGCCAAAGTTAGATAAGCCTTTATCCACATCTTGTTCGATAACGCTTAAACCCTTGCGTATGCACAGATTGAATTTTTCGGGGTTTATCTCAATACCGACGCCTTTTACTTTTTTGCGGTTTTTAAGATTGAGCAATAAAGAGCCATCACCACAACCCAAATCCAACACGCGGCTACTTGGCGCTATCCAGTTTTCGATTACATCCAAATCAAGACGCATCAGTAAACTCCCTTGCCACACGCTGCATATATTCACCAAAAACCGTTTCAAAACGCGGATCTTTTAATAAGAAGGCATCATGGCCATAATCGGATTCAATATTGGCATAGCAGACGTTTTTATCTGCAGCAATCAATGCGGTGGCAATTTCTTGTGAGCGCATGGGTGAAAAGCGCCAATCGGTGGTAAAAGAAACCACTAAAAATGACGATTGTGCATGGCTAAAAGCTTCTACCGGATCGTGATTATATTCACGCGCCAAATCAAAATAATCCAAGGTGTGGGTCAGTAAAATATAGGTATTGGCATCAAAGCTTTCAGCAAAATTACTACCTTGATAACGTAAATAGCTTTCCACTTGAAACTCAAGGTTACTATCTTGCCCTAGCTGAAAGCTACCGGAACGTAGGTCTCGACCAAACTTCAGGTCCATCACATCATTAGACAGGTAGGTTAAATGGCCTATCATGCGTGCCAAAGCCAAGCCTTTTCGCGGTAAGGTATTATGTTTGGCGTAATGGCCATGATGAAAATCAGGGTCCGATATAATTGCTTGTCTGGCAGTTTCATTAAAAGCAATGTTCTGCGCGGTCAGCTTCATGCTGGACGCAATCACCACGCTATGGCGCATTAACTCAGGGTATTCCAAAGCCCAGCGCATAACTTGCATGCCGCCCATGCTGCCACCAATAATAGCGGCCCACTGGGTAATACCTAAAAATTCCATTAAACGTTTTTGTGATTTCACCCAATCGCGAATACGCAAAGTAGGAAAATCCGGTCCATAAATTTCACCCGTTTCAGGGTTAATACTGGTAGGCCCTGTGCTACCAAAGCAACTGCCTAAGTTATTCACCGACACCACATAAAAATGGTTGGTATCAATGGCTTTACCGGGGCCTATATAATTATCCCACCAGCCCGGTTTTTTATCGTTTTCACTGTAATAGCCCGCAGCGTGATGGCTGCCACTTAAGGCATGGCAAATTAATACCGCGTTGGATTTATCAGCGTTCAACTGGCCATAACACTCATAAGACAAGGCATAGCTTGGCAGGCTACGCCCATTGGCTAGCGTTAAGCTTTCATGGAATGTATGTGACAAGGCGTGGACTATACCAACCGAGTCTTGGGCAAAGGCTTTGCTCATGAATATTAAACGTCTACAACAATAAGGTTTTGCGAGTCTAATAACAGCACACAGTTGCTGCAAGCACTTTAGCGATTCTGCTTTATTTTCACCCTTTTACAGCAAAAAACTCTATGCTAATAGCTAAGTTTTACAGCAATACAAGGTAAGCGTATGTGCCATCAACAAGCGGTTTTGTTAATTGACCAAGGCGGACATAGTACGCGTGCCTTACTCTATGCAGAAAATGGTCAATTGCTTGCGGAATCGCGCGTGGCGGTTCAGGTGCAATACCTTAACAGTTTTCAGGTAGAAATGGCACTGACACCACTATTGCACTCTGTGGATTGGGTGTTAGCGGATATCGATAAAAAAGCCAAGCAGCTAGGTATTAAAACCATCAGTAAAGCCGGGCTTATCGTACAGCGCTCCAGCTTTTTAGTGGTAGATAAAAAAAGCCTACAAGCCATCGGTGACGTGATCAGTTGGATGGATACGCGCAACCATGCTTGGCTGGAACAGCAAGACAAGCAATTTGAAGAGATACAACGCATCAGTGGCCTATATCCCAACGCGCACTACGCATTGAGTAAAATCCGTTGGCTGCTGGAACATGATTCAGTCATTGCGAAAAAACAACAGCAGGGACAGCTGATTTTTACACCATTAGCGGCCTATTTAGCGCATTATCTGTGCCAAACGACAGCTATCGTTGTTGATGCGGTTATCGCCTCACGCACCATGCTGATGGACATAGAGCGTCTGCAATGGAGTGAGCGTTTATTAGCGATGGCGGGTATTAAAGCTGCCGATATGCCATCCATTGTCGCCAGTGACTACAATGTCGGCAGCCTCACTACAGCAAACTACAGGATTCCTTTAATGCTGGTCGGCGGCGACCAATCCTTTGTGGCTTTTTCTGCGGGTTTAGATAAAGCGCAGGATTATGCCTTTATCAATGTCGGTAGTGGGGCATTTGTGCAGCAACTCAGTACGCAACTACCTCAGCAAACGCGCTTGTTAAAAAGTCCTTTATTTATTAACGACAAGCAGCACTATATTGCCTTAGAAGGCACAATCAATGCTGCGGCATCGGCCTTAAGTGATTTATATGGCGCTGCTAAACCTGATTTTGCTGCCATCGAGAAGGTCATGCGTAGTGAGATATCGATTCCGCATTACAAAAATACCTTGGCTGGCACAGGGTCGCCTTATTGGATACCCGCAGCAAAACCTGCTTTCAGTTTTGAAGCCAGCAAAACTGTGCAAGCAGCGGCAATATTAGAAAGTGTGATTTTTGCGTTAAGCGATAACTTGGCACTAATTCAGCAATTTTGCACAAGCCAAGCGATTGTTATTAGCGGAGGATTATCGCAATCTGCGAGTTTTTGCCAAAAGCTGGCAGATTGCACGCGTTTAATGGTGATTAGGCCAAGCGATATTGAAGCATCAAGCCGGGGAGCAGTATTTTTTTTACTAGCGATAAATGCCGAACAGGCAAACTTAGTAAGCGATAACTTTACGCCAAAGGCCAATCCCAGCTTACTTAAACGCTACGCGTTACATCAAGATACCATGCTTTTAATTGACCAAACTTGATTTCTATATCATGTAAAACCATATACAAACAAGGCAGTAAAATTAACGTTACTGTGGTGGCAAATAACACCCCAAAACCTAAGGATATGGCCATGGGGATCATATTCGCCGCCTGCATAGAGGTTTCTAACGTCATTGGCAGCACACCAAAAAAGGTAGTGGCCGTGGTTAAAATAATTGCGCGGAAACGTTTTTGACCAGCAGTCATAATTGCATCCAGCCGCGACATCTCACCATCGCGAACCGAATCATTCACAAAACTGACCATCACCAAACTATCGTTAACAACAACACCGCTGAGAGCAATCACACCAAATATCGACATCATGCTAAAGGGATAGCCCATTAACCAGTGGCCTAATATAGCGCCCACAATACCAAACGGTATAACACTCATAATAATCAGGGGTTGGAAATACGATTTTAACGGAATGCAAAGCAGTACAAAAACTCCCAGTAGCGCGAGAATAAAACTACGCTTCATACTGGATTCCATATTCTTCTCTTCCAAGTTAAATCCCTGCAACTGCGTGCGTACACTGGGGTATTTTTTAAATAACTCCGGCAAAAACTCGTTATTAATCTTGTTGCGGATAGGGCCGGGCTCGCTAATATCGTGATTCACCTTGCCCGCGACAACAACAGCAGCAACGCCATTGGAGTAAGTTAAACGTGTGGGTGACATAACAAATTCGATATCAACCACTTCATTGAGTGGCACGTAGCTGCCATTACTTAAACGGATAGGCATGTTTTCTAGATTCTGCACGCTGGAGCGCTCTGCTTCTGGGTAGCGCACCATGACGGTAATTTCTTGCCTATCACGCTGGATACGCTGTGCTTCTACACCATAAAACGCTTCTTTTACCTGTAAAGCAACACCGCCAAGCGTTAAGCCTAATGCAGACGCTTTGGGTTTTAAATGCAACACATACTCTTGGCGTTTGCTATCTAAGGAACTATTGATATTGCTAACACCCTTTACCGTGTGTAGCTCATTGAAAAGTTCTTCGGCGGCAAGCTGTAAAGCCTCACTATTTTCGCTGACCAATACAAATGATAAATCACGGCCTCCGGCAAAGCCTGCGGTAGCAAAATCCAGCATATCGGCGCCATCAATGCTGCCAACTTCGGCGCGCCACTGGTCAACAATCTCAAAGCTGGATAACTCTCGAATTTCTTCTTTGCTTAACTCCACAAAAAACGTGCCGCTTAAGCCACCTGCGCTAAAGCGAAACTCATGCATAATCAAACTTTCATCGGTATTAAATTGCTGTTTATAGCGCGCATCTACTCTTTGTAAGCCGTCATGGATACGTTGCATTACCGCTTCGGTTTGCTCATCGGATGTACCTTCACCCATCAATAAAGAAACCTGCAAAAAGTCACTGGCCTCAGCAGGGTGTAATTCATAACGCACAATGCCCGATTTCACCAAGCCTATGCTCAGTATCAAAATGGCAATAAAAACAGAAAAGGTAAGGTAACGAAATTGCACGCAGCGCTTTAAAAAAGGTGTGTAATTGGCTTTTAGCCATACTTGCAGGTTGGCGCTAATGCGTGCTTGCATTCTGTGTTGATACTGAAAAGGTCCCCATAGCAAGGGTTTACGCGCCGCATGAATATGCGAAGGGAGTATCAGTTTAGATTCAACAATCGATACCAACATACACACGCTAAATATATAGCCAATGGCGAAAAGCCAGTGTGATTGCGGCCCTGAAGTAAATAATAAAGGGGCAAAAGCCGCCATATTGGTTAGCCCACCAAACATTGCTGGCATGGCAACGCGCTCCGCACCGCGAATAACGCTTGCGCGACTATTGCCCGACAACTTCATCTCATCATCGACGCTTTCAGATATCACGATGGCATCATCCACCAAGATACCCAACACTAAAATAAAGCCAAATAAGGAAATCATATTGATGCTGATATCCGCCAGCGGCATCAATAAAAAAGTACCCGCAAAACATACTGGTAAACCAAGAATGACCCAGAAAACTGTCTTGATAGGCATGAAAAAAATCAGACAGAGCACAACCAGCAGCGCGCCCATCCACAAATTCGTCACCATCGAGCTGAGACGATCTTCTAAATAGTAAGAAAGATCTGCCCAAACCGATAGTTTTACGCCAGGCGGTAAATCATCTTGCTTGTATTTGACATAGGCATGAACAGCTCGTGACACTTCCAGCAAATCTTGCTCAGGTAGCGATAACACCGCTAAACCTACGCCATACTCGCCATCAAAATAGGCGTGTGCATCCCACTCCACAAAATCATCTTTCACGGTAGCGATATCGCGCACGCGGATTTGTGTACCGTCTTCCGATGTGAATAGCACAATGTTATTGAACTGCTCGCCATAATACGATTGGTTATCAACGGTAATAATGATATTACCGTTTTCTGCACGAATACCGCCGCTGGGCACGCTCAGCGACTCCATACGAATGCGATCGGCAATTTGTTGCAAACTGATATTGTGCTTAAGTAGTTGATGCTCAGGCACTTCAACAACAATTTCGAACGGTCTATCACCCCAAACGGCGACTTTTTTGATATTAGGCACGTTAAGCATCTCGCGCTTAATATCTTCCGCTAAAATTTTTGCTGTTCGCTCGTCAAGATCGCCATATAACTGCACTTGCATAGCCAGCGTACTGCCCTTGCTATAGCTAACGCGTAAGCGTTCTGCATCTTTAGGAAAGCTACTAATACGCTCCACGGCCGTACGCACATCGTCGAGTACACGCCTAACGTCTTCGCCTTCTTCAACGGTAATTGTAACGCCAGCGCTACCTAAAGATGCCACGGAATGCACTTCTTGAATGCCTTCGACGTCTAAAATGGCTTCTTCAATTTTTAGGACAACGCCTTCTTGCACCTCTCTTGGCGAGGCTGCAGGGTAAGACATGCTAACGGATATCGAGCGGTTTTCTTTCGTTGGCAGTAGCTCTTTAGGAATATTGGCCAGTGACAAATAGCCGGCAATTAATAAAAAAGCCATTAATAGGTTGGCGGCTACCGGGTTATCAACAAACCAAGCGATGGCACCTTGACGCTCATTGCTCATATTAATCTTCCAAGCTGTCGATTAAAGTCACGCTGACAGGGTTGCCCGGATAAGCATCAACAATACTGCTGGTGATCACTCTATCGTCGGGTTTTAAGCCATGCTGAACGTAAATAGTGTCACTTTGTGAAGGTAATAAGATAACAGCACGTAACTGTAAACGATCGTCTGTATCGGCTACCCAAATACGGTTGCCTGGGCGCAATAAGCGTTTAGGTAGCTGAACAATATCAGCCTGCTCTTTACTAGCAATGGCTACTTCAACAAAAGCGCCCATAGGTAAAACCACCTTATCGGCTTTTTTCTGTAAATTATAAGGGTCATCAACCTCGATAATGCCGTGCAATACGCGGGTTTTCTCATCCAGCACGCCGCTCGTGCGCACTAAGCGCGCTTCCATGCGGTGTGTTCTATCGGCTGAGTTGTAGATAACCTCAACGGGCGTACTTGTTGCTTTGGCTAAGGGCGGCAAATCCAAATAGGCTTGCTGCGCTTGGGTTAAAGGCACTTGGATTTCAGCTTTGCTAATGCCGTAGAAATCGGCTAAATGCTGGCCTGAGCTAAGTACCTGCCCAATATCGACCAACTTATTATTAATGATGCCATCAAAAGGTGCGCGAATGCGTGTTTTTTCTAACATAATACGGGCTAGTTCTACGTCGGCTTTTGCTGCCGCTAACTGTGCTTTAGCTGCCTCTATTTGTGGCTCACGTAAAGCTAAAGAGCGCGCTGCGGGATTGTCATCGGTACGTTTGCCGGCTTCCCAGGTTTTTTCAGCCACATCGGCTAAGGCAATTTCTTGCGTTAAGGTCATTTGCGCTTGGGCTAATTGTGCTTCGGCTTTGGCCAACTGGCTTTTGTAGGCAGGGTCTTCCACGCTCAGCATAATATCGCCTTTATGGAAAAAGCCGCCATCTTGCCAGTTAGAGGCCACAGAAATAATTTGTCCACTGACTTGCGACAAATAACGAATATGCGTTATCGGTAGAACCACGCCTTGGGAATCTATAGGGAACAGTGCCTGCTGTTTGGTCACCACAATCGCCTGCACCTGTCGGATGATTTCCTCACCGGTTTTTTTCTCTACCGGGGGTTTACTAGCGACTAACCAATAAGCGGTGGCAATGGCAATAAAAAATACAAATAAAGGCGCAATCGCCTTATAAACGAAAACTTTCTTACTCATAACATCTCGGTATACGCGCTTCATGTAAAAGCAATGGCGCGTGTTATTATTGTTATAGGCAGGGCATTCCCTGCTATTCTTGTCGTGCAAAAGTGTTTAAGGTGCGGCGCTTCGCCCTCTTAAAACTTCCAGCTCTTTAAAGCGCTCTATGGCACGCAGATACTCTTGGTTCATTTTTTCAATTTCTTGCATTTGGTTGTTAAGCATTTGCTTCGTAACCGTTATACGTTCTTCTAAGCTTTCGATACGTTTTTTTAAGCTATCGGGCATGGGCTTGTTTTGTCGCTCAAAGTCAGCGGCTTGCTCGTAAGTCTTTTCTAAGTCAAAGCGAAAACTGTTTAAATTACCTCGCAAAATAGCAGAACGGGTATCTAATTGCGCCACTTGACGTTTTTGTTCGGCCTCGATGTCGCCAACAAAGCTATAGCGTTGCAATAAAGAGATGTCGTACTCTTGCTGCTTTTTTGCTTGTTGATCTTGCTGTGACTGTATAGCAAACTCATCGCCCGATAGTGCTGGGGCAACACGCTCTACGAGGCGACCATTGGCATCGAGTATGTCATAGCCTAGCGCCGCTCTATCAGGGTTTATCGCGCTATTAATCACCACGGTACCGTTGGTATCGGTATAGCGGTAATAGCGATCATTTGCCGCAATAGCCATACTCGATAGCAAAAGACTGAAAGTGAGGATGTAGCGAATAATCTGCATTATGTGATTTTTACACCGTATTGTTGTCGGTAGCTATGAATGCTTTCCAATAGTTGCCCATTATTACCTTGCTGAAGGTAACACACAATATCTTCAAGCGAGATAATGCTAGCAACTTCAATGTTCAAACTGTTTTCTACCTCTTGTAGCGCTGAAATCTCAGACCGTCCTTTTTCTTGTCGGTTCAGGCCAATCAATACACCAGCAATGGTCGCGTTTTCTGCTACTAATAGCTTGCTCACTTCACGAATGGCCGTGCCAGCGGTAATCACGTCATCGATAATAAGCACGCGCTTACCTGCTAAACTAGCGCCAACTAACTGGCCGCCCTCACCATGATTCTTTTTCTCTTTGCGGTTATAAGCGAAGGCTTTATCAATGCCATGATGCTCAAATAAAGCGGCAGTGGTTAAAGCTGCTAAGGGAATACCTTTATAAGCAGGGCCAAAAATCACATCAAAATCCAGATTCTGCTCAACAATGGCAGCAGCATAGCTTTTCGCCAAACAAGCCAAGGCTTTGCCTTGAAACAATAAGCCCGCATTAAAAAAGTAAGGGCTGATGCGACCTGATTTTAGCTCGAACTCACCAAAGCATAAGGCTTTAGCGTCAATCGCGGTATCAATAAAGGCTTCTTGGTAACTTTTCATAGGGTAGACTTCGTGCAGGAATTTAATTGACTATTTTTGGCTGGCTTATAATACAATACCTAGGATTTTAGAGTAAGCCCATGTTTTTTAATATAATCCTAATAATCGTAGGGCTGCTAAATAAACGATTTGGCTAACCGCAGTTTTCTGCACTACCTAAGGCGGGTTTCCATGCGCATTATCAATTTCTCGGCAGACGGTATAGAAACGGCTGCGCAGCTAGGTTTCTTTGAGTGGATCAAGAAACAAGACGCTGATGTTATTTGCATTCAAGATCTGCGTACCCAAGAGCATAAGCTGCGTGACGATTGCTATTTCCCAGAAGGTTATTTTCCGTATTTTTTAGACCATCCGGACAACCAAAACGGCGTTGCTATTTATACCAAAAAGCTACCCAAAGCCATCATGTTTGGCTTAGGCTTCCCTGAGTTCGATGCCGAAGCACGCTATATACAAGCCGATTTCGATAATTTAAGTATAGGCTCTATTTTTGTTCCAGAAGCCAATGCCGATGATCCTGTATCAATGGCACGCAAAGCTGAATTTTTAGAGCTATTGTATGCCCATCTAGAAAAAATATTGAATAAACGCAGGCAGTATATCCTAGTGGGTAACTGGCAAATAGCCCATAAAATACAAGACACCCAGCAAAGTGTTGACAGCAAACAGCCCGGTTTTTTATTGTCAGAGCGCCGCTGGTTGGATGATGTAACCCACAAGTTAGGCTATTTAGACGCATTTCGTAGGGTTCATCAAGACGATGATGAGTTCTCATGGTGGCCAAATAATAACCAAGATGATGGAAGACGTGTAGATTTTCAGTTGATCTCACAAGGTTTACGCGACAAAGTGGAATACGGCGCTATTTATAAAAACCAGCGATTCTCCAGCCATGCGCCTGTTATTATGGATTACGATCTGTTGTTTCCGGATGAGTTAATCTGATCAAATCGCTTGATTGAATTTTTGCCACGGAAGACACGGAATTATTTTGTGGTGGGTTTCGTGGATTTCGTAGCAAAAACTGCAGCCAGGGCATCGCTTTGTCAGGCTAAATCCACGACCTACGCTGTGTTATTTGAACGCACGGCCATCACATCGCGAAAAAGTTTCGCTCCCACAGTTAACCATCATCATTCAAAATGAGTTGTTCAGCATTGCTGCCCAAAGCCTGGGCTTTACTCTTATTGATGGTCTATGAGCTAATTTGTGGGAGTCGATCTTATCGACGATGCTGGCTTAAAAGCCAACTTACAGCCAATCTTAATCAAACCTAAAATCACATCCATGGCAGCTTCAACAACGAAGTTTACTTCCCTGCCAAGCTATCCCGCTGTAGAGCAAACAGCTCTTCAATACCTTTTTCAGCAACGCTTAACATTCCCTGCAGCTGATCCCCCACAAAAGGCTTACCCTCAGCCGTGCCTTGTACTTCAACAAAGCCCCCAGCTGAAGTCATCACCACATTCATATCGGTTTCAGCTTGCGAATCTTCTTTATAATCTAAATCCAGCAGCACGCGGCCTTTATATACACCCACAGAAACCGCCGCAATCTGATGCAGCATCGGGTTTTCTTTAATCTTGCCGCTAGCTAACAAACCATTCAACGCGTCCGTCAGCGCCACTGCAGCACCAGTAATTGCCGCCGTACGCGTGCCGCCATCTGCCTGAATCACATCGCAGTCAATCTGAATGCTGCGCTCACCTAGCAAGTTTAAATCCACCACCGCACGTAAAGACCGGCCAATTAAACGCTGAATTTCCACCGTTCTACCGGACTGCTTACCCGCCGATGCCTCACGCTTCATGCGCGAACCTGTAGAGCGTGGCAACATACCGTATTCCGCTGTTACCCAACCCTGGCCTTGGCCACGTAAAAAGCTAGGCACGGATTCGCTAACCGAGGCGGTACAAATCACTTTGGTATCACCAAAGCTGACTAAAACGGAGCCTTCAGCATGGCAAGTAAAGTTGCGAATAATAGAGATGTCGCGTAATTGATCGGCCGCGCGGCCACTGGGTCTAAACATAATAAAAGCTCCTAAAAAAGGTGTGCAACACTACGCAAGGCAACACAGTAAGGCAAGTGTTAATCCCTGGCTAGTGGGGTAGAATAAGCGCATTGAATGCATATTACATGAAGGAACGAACATGATAGCCAGTATGACCGCTTTTGCTCGCCACGAACAACAAGAAAGTTTCGGTACGTTAATCTGGGAAATACGTTCAGTTAACCAACGTTATTTAGAGCCCAACTTTCGAATGCCTGATCTTGCTCGTAGTAGCGAACACTTACTACGTGACATCCTGCGCAAGCAGCTCAACCGCGGCAAATTAGAATGCAGCTTGCGTTTTGAAAAAAACACGCAAAGCAGCAGTCAAATACAACTCAACCACGACTTACTCAATGCACTATTGCTCGCTAACCAAAGCATCGCTGAAAAAATCCCTAATGCCAGCCCAGAAAAAGCCAGTACATTTTTGCAGTGGCCAGGCGTTATCGAATCCCTAGAGCTAGAAAAAGAAGCGTTAGAAGCGGCGCTATTGCATAGCTTTAAGCAAACCGTGAAGCAGTTAGCTATGCATAGACAAACCGAAGGTGAGCAGCTGAAATTGCTAATCGAACAAAGGCTAGCAACCATCGAGGTAATCTGCCAACAAGTACGAGGCTTTCTGCCCGATATCATCGCAAAACAAAAACAAAAGCTAGTGGATAGGTTCGAAGAGCTACAGCTCAACGTCGATCCCGAGCGTATAGAGCAGGAAATCGTCCTGCTAGCGCAAAAAATCGATGTCGATGAAGAGCTAGATCGCCTAGAAACGCATATTAAGGAAGTCAAAAACACCCTGAAAAAAGGCGGCCCCTGCGGCAGACGATTAGATTTTCTGATGCAAGAGCTCAATCGCGAAGCCAATACCCTAGGCTCTAAATCCATTAATAGCGAAACTACCCAAGCCGCGGTGGATTTAAAAATAGCCATAGAGCAAATGCGCGAACAAATTCAAAACATTGAGTAAAATAAAGGCCTAATTTGCGAAAGGCGCTCACAAGCTCAAACCCAAGCACCTTATCTCCAGGCTAGGTGGTGTTTTGCCACGAAATCCACCAAACCCACCAAAAATTTCGTGTTTTTAGTGGATTTCGTGGCAAAAACAATCCATCACCCTCCATTAAAGGCAACTCTCCCCCAAACATTCCGTGTCTTCAGTGGGTTTCGTGGCCTCCTATCGCCCCAACCCCCAAGCCAATCTCAAAAATTCGCTCCGCTGAGTCTTAGCACGTATAATACCCGTCCATCAACCCTAATTGAGCACATAAAGCCCTATGCATATAGATTGGCAAGCCATTGATACCTTGTTGTTGGATATGGATGGCACCTTGCTGGATTTACATTTCGATAATTATTTTTGGGTGCATTATTTACCCCAACGCTATATCGAAACATTCAAGCTAGAGCCCACCCAAACGTTGGCTTATTTAGAGCAGCTTTTTGCCGATCAGCAAGGCAGCTTATCGTGGTATTGCATCGATTACTGGTCCGATCAATTACAGCTTGATATTGTCGCTTTAAAAAAAGAAGTAAAAGACAAAATCGCCATCCGCCCCTTTGTTGAAGACTTTCTAAGTGCTATGCGCCAAACAGGCAAAAAAACCATTTTGATTACCAACGCCCACCGCGCCAGTTTGGATTTAAAGATGGAAGAAACCGCCTTAACACCTTATTTAGATGCGCTAGCCAGTACACACGATTATGGTAAGCCCAAGGAAGACCCAAGGCTCTGGTCAGATCTACAAAGCGATTTTAAATATGATCCTGCGCGTAGCTTGTTAATTGATGATGGTGAGGTCATTTTAGATTGCGCCAAAGCCTGTGGCATAGGCCATTTGCTAACGTTAAAGCAACCCGACTCGCAAAAAGCCCTACGTAAAAACTTGCGCCATCCTGCTATATTGCACTTTGACGAAATCATGCCTAATGTCTGAACAAGTAGCCCCCGTTCGCTTAGATAAATGGCTTTGGGCGGCACGTTTTTTCAAAAGCCGCAGCCTAGCAAAAGACGCCATAGAAGGTGGCAAAGTGCATTACAATGGCGCGCGGGTTAAAGTCAGCAAAAATGTAGAGCTTGGTGCTGAATTGCGCATACGCCAAGGCTATGATGAGAAAACCATCGTTGTACTAAAATTAGCCGAAAAGCGCGGCCCTGCCAGTGTTGCGCAAACTTTATACCAAGAAACGGATCAAAGCCTTGCCGAGCGAGAACAACGTGCCCTGCAACGCAAACAAATGAATATGGCAGCACCCGAACATAAGCCGGATAAAAAGCAAAGACGGCAAATCATGCAAATAAAACAGCAGACAGGTACCTTATGAACAGCGATTTTTTACAAAGTTTTCTTTTCGATAATACCGATATACGTGGCGCCGTAGTAAAGCTGGACGACAGTTTTGCACAAATGCTCATCAATCAAAGTTACAGCCAAGGCCAGCAACAGCTGTTAGCGCAATTCACCGCAGCTAACTTGCTCGCCGCAAGCCATTTAAAGTTTAACGGTTTGCTCTCCTTACAAGCCCGAGGCGACAACCATGTGTCACTGGCGATGTCTGAATGCACGCACGACTTAGATTTTCGCAGTATTATCCGAGGCGATGGTCAAGGCAGCCCAGAACAGTTTGACGCGCTATTCAGTAGCGGTGCTTTAGCGCTGACTATCGAGCCGGAAAACGGCCAACGCTATCAAGGTATTGTGCCTATAGAAGGCGGCTCACTTGCCAATAGTTTGGCTGGCTACTTTCAGCAATCCGAACAAATACCCAGCTGGTTTTACTTCGCCCAGCACGGTAATAGCGTAGCCGGTTTAATGCTACAGGCACTACCCGCACAAATTTGCACCGACGAAGAACAGCGTAAAGAAGATTGGCAGCGCGTTATACACTTAGCCAGCACACTCAGTGAGCAAGAGCTATGTCAGCTATCCGTGGAAGATATGCTTTACCGTCTCTACCACGAAGAGCCTTTGCGCGTATTCGATAAAAGAGCCGTGCGTTTTCGTTGTAGTTGTAGCCAAGAGCGTATGGAGCGTGCCCTCACCCATATGGATAAGGAGGAGCTGCTTGAAATACTCGATGAAGATGGTTTGATAGAGGCTCAATGCCACTTTTGTAACCGCAATTATACGTTTCAACGAGTGGAAATCCTTCAGCTATTGCAAAGCGGCGGCACGCACTAATTATGCCAGAACTGCCCGAAGTTGAGACCACTAGCCGCGGTATATCGCCGCATATAAACCAGCAACGGATCAGTAAGATTACCGTGCGTAATCCGCGCTTGCGCTGGCCTGTACCGGTTGAGGCATTGCAACAGTTGCACGGCCAGTTATTAACCAAAGTAGAGCGACGCGCTAAGTACTTGCTGCTGCACTGCGAAACCGGCTATATATTGCTGCACCTGGGTATGTCAGGTAATTTGCGTATCGTCGATAATCAGCACCCTGCTAGCAAACACGATCATGTTGATATTGCCTTTGCTAACGGCAAAACCTTACGGCTGAATGATCCACGTCGCTTTGGCTGCTGTTTATACCAAAGCTATGCCGATGGTGAGCATCCCTTATTAGCCAAGCTAGGCCCAGAACCATTAAGTGATATGTTCACGGGGGATTACTTATATCAGCTATCACGCGGCAAAAAACAAGCGGTAAAAAGCTGGATAATGAGTAACCCAACAGTGGTCGGTGTAGGCAATATTTATGCGGCAGAATCCTTATTTAAAGCGGGCATAAACCCCAAGCGCGCTGCGGGTAACGTTGGCCGCCAACGCTATGTAAACCTCGTACTAGCTATCCAAGAGACGCTTGAGCAAGCTATTATTCAAGGCGGCACCACTTTACGCGATTTTGTGAATAGCGAAGGCAAGCCGGGTTATTTTCAACAAACATTGCAGGTTTATGGTAGAGAGGGGCATAATTGCTATCAATGTGGCACGATAATACGTAGCATTAAATTAGCTCAAAGAAGCACTTACTATTGCAGTCAATGTCAAAAATAGTGTAAAAAGACAAGTACTAAAGCAAATTCTAAAAAAATGAGAAAAAGTACCTGAAATTGATAGTTTTTTCTGATTTTTTATAAAAAAGCATCTACGCTGAACTGCTTACCAGTATCAACGATAGCTGCAAAACTCATTGGAGAGTAAAGATGATCAGTTTATTAAGCAGGACAATGCTAATCCTATCGCTTGCATTGACTCTGTCTGTACCGCAAGTCATGGCTAGCAACAGTAACAACACCGTTGTCGAAGAAAAGCCCAGCGAATTAGCAATGGCAGCCGATTTAGTCTTAGTTAGGCCAACACTGTTTGTCGCCAGTATCCTCGGCAGCGGCTTGTGGCTTGTTAGTTTGCCTTTTTCTTTAGCAGGCGGTAATGCCATGCAAGCCGGTGAAACCTTAGTAGCGAAGCCCATCAAGGGCACTTTTGTACGCTGCTTAGGCTGCAAACACTCCGGCTACAAAAAAAGCGTTAAGCGCGTAAAAGAAGCCGAAGAATAAAAAAAGTTAAGGTTTGCAAGCCAATACCTGCGCTTGTAAACCTTGTTTATAATCTGCATAGATAAACTGATAACCACTATCGAGCAAGCGTTGATTATTGCAGCGCTTGCTACCTGCCTTACCGACTTCACTTACACCTTCTTTTCCCAGCGTAAAGCCTGATTGTTCAGCCAGCCAATACAGTAAATCGCTATACCGCACGGGCAAACAATCACTCGCAAGATACAAAGCCTCTACCGGCAAAGCCTGCGCACTACGGCCGATCAAATGCGCCAACGCCCCAGCACAGTCATCCACATGAATACGATTGCTGTATGGATTAGGCTGAATTGTCTGGCTAATCTCACCGCGCTTTATACGCGCCAGCAAACGATACTGGCTATCACGATAAATGCCCGAAAAACGCACCACCGTCGCCTGCGGCACATCGGCCAACAAAGCCTCCGCCTGCAACTGCATACGCCCAGAAAAGCTGCTAGGCGCGGTTATCGAAGACTCATCCACCCAGCTATCGTCATTCTGTGCATACACACTGGTGCTCGAAGCCCACAACAAACGCTGCAAACGGCTACGATTCAAGCAAGCCAAAATATTCGCCAAACCCTGCACATACGTTTGCCTATACGTCTCCTCGCTAAAACGATCCGGCGTTAAGGTAATCACCACAAAATCAAAAGCAATATCAGTAAGCACCCGCAAACTGGCTATATCTTGCACATCCACACTATGCGCATGCACATAATCCGGTAAAGCCGCTGCATTACGGCGAAAACCATGCACCTCAGCACCTCGCGCAAGCAATAACTTCGCTAAACGACCACCAATATCCCCACAACCAATCAAAGCAACTCGCTTACCTGACAACATAAAAACCTCAAATAAAACCCAACTCATCGAACAAACCAAACGCACAGCTAATTTAAAAACCCAATCGCAGCCATGGCTGCTCCAACAGCACACTTTGCCTTAAAAACCCCATCAACGTAGGAGCGACCACGGTCGCGATAAGCCACCAAACCAAACGCACAGCTAATTTAAAAAACCAATCGCAGCCATGGCAGCTCCAACAGCGCTCTTTGCCTTAACAGCCTCATCAACGTAGGAGCGACCATGGTCGCGATAAAGCTATCCACCATTTACACTTAACCACAACAAGCTTAGAATGCGCCCTATTAATAATCAGTAACCAAAAAAATTCTAGGCCTAAAACCCTTCATAAGGCTTAAGGTTTTTACTTTAGGTAAAGCATGAAAATTCTCATCACCGGTGGCGCAGGCTTCATAGGTTCTGCTGTTATTCGCCATATTATCAATAATACCAATGATAGCGTTGTCAACCTAGACAAACTGACCTACGCTGGCAACCTAGAATCTCTCGCCGAGATAAGCGATAGCCAACGTTACACCTTCGAGCAAGTCGACATCTGTAACCGCGCAGAGCTTGATCGCGTTTTCAAACAATATCAACCCGATGCAGTAATGCACCTAGCCGCAGAAAGCCACGTGGATAGATCCATCGACGGCCCAGCAGAATTCATCCAAACCAATATCGTTGGCACTTACACGCTACTCGAAGCCGCCCGTGCCTATTGGAGTAAGCTCGACGAAAAGCGCAAACAAACCTTCCGCTTCCATCATATAAGCACAGACGAAGTGTATGGCGATTTACCTCATCCGAATGATAATGATGAATGCTTAATGGTGAATGATGAATGTAAGAGTAAGAGTGAGAGTGAGAGTAATGTTGAATGTTTAATGGTGAATGGTGAATTAAATGAAAACACCGACAACTCATTAAACATTCAAGACACTGATACCTCATTAAACATTCATAATTCAAAATTAAACATTGGAAATCTGCCTCTGTTTACAGAGCAGACTTCCTACGCCCCCAGTAGCCCTTACAGCGCTAGCAAAGCCAGCTCCGACCATCTAGTACGCGCCTGGCTACGCACCTACGGCTTGCCAACATTAATCACCAATTGCTCCAACAACTACGGCCCCTACCATTTTCCCGAAAAGCTAATACCGCTGGTAATACTCAACGCCCTAGAAGGCAAGCCGCTACCTATTTACGGCAAAGGCGACCAAATCCGCGACTGGCTCTACGTAGAAGACCACGCCCGTGCACTGTATAAAGTCGTCACCGAAGGCAAAATAGGCGAAACCTACAACATCGGCGGCCATAACGAAAAAACTAATCTAGAAGTCGTAGAAACCATCTGTGAAATACTCGACGAGCTAGCCCCCATGT
>SMEQ01000033.1_pt1 | contig 46223 bp, 39 predicted proteins | sample 2456281 | NCBI WGS metagenome assembly SMEQ01 (sample SAMN10132596, study PRJNA489261) | soil metagenome | isolation source: day1 antibiotic-loamy sand soil ammended with raw manure from dairy cow... | place: USA | collected 2015-04-01
TGGGATCCCAACTCCAATAATGCCCCCAAGCCTCTTTATCCCATATAGCACCCAACAGCATACCAATGGTTATGAAAGCAGTGCCTACATAAACCAAATTGTCTGTCATCTCCATCAGCTTATTCTTGTCACTAAATTTCTTTTCTTTAAAAAGATAGTAAATAGCAATAAGTGTTACGGCACCCAATATGGCATACGAAAACATGTAAATAATTACGTGAGGCGAAAACCATGGGCTTTGCAATGCAGGCATCAACACTTTATTGTGAATTTCGGGCTTTACAATATTGATAACAATAAACACTGTAGAGAGCAATGCACTAAAAGATAGCAACCACTTGTAGCGCCATCTCTCGTAGGTGATAAGCCCCACAACAGGGAGGAAGAACGAATACCACAAACGCGTTTCGCCCATTGTGCGCAAGGGAGGGCGTTCAAGCGATATCCACATACCAACAATGAAAAGGAAGAAAACAACAAGACCAGCAACGGTGAAGATGGTGGGAACGAGACGTTTGCTTGTTCTAAATGCTACCACAGCTCCTATTATCCATAGAATAACGGATACAGAAGAAAAATATATGAAATAATCCCAGCTCATGATTTTTTAGTTTTTGGACCTACAATAAATAGATAGAACGAACCAGCCAAAAGCATAATAATTCCTGCATATACAATTGGCAACCATGGGTCGCGAACTAACTCGAAGATACTTGTTTCTGAATACTTGCCTTTCGACTGATCGTAACTCAATTGATAGATAGTCCAATTGGCAATTCGCAAAGGCTTATTTACTTCTATGACCGCAGCCTTACTTTCACCCTCTTCAGTGAAAACTTGTACATGCGAAGTATATTTTTTCACCTCTTGCATGGGCATTGCCACAGCCAAATCTTTATTGATGTAAACCACACTATGTGGAAACATAAAACTACCATTACTCACCCATCCTACTACAGGGTCGGTCATATTTTCATTGCTGACCCTCACTTTTATAGCATGAGTATTTCCTTCTGAAAGATATGCCACAGCAGATGTATTGATAGAATCGCGCAAAATAGCTGCATTGGGTAGGTAAGACAAAATGTCAATTTTGTAATCCATTAATTGAGTTGATTTTCCCTCACCTTCATATAAGTATGCTACAGGTTTATTGTAAGGCAAAGCCTTACCGCTTTCTAAATCAACTAACATTAGCTTTGGTGGATACTCTTCAATCATGAAGGTGTCTAACTGAATAGCAATAGGTAATTCAACTAACTTTTGAAGTTGGTCTTGTGCCCGCCACTCCATTTGTCCTTCACTCACAGTCATGCGCATTCGATTCATATCTGCACTTCCCAGCATTCCGCCCATAAATGCAAGAAAAAGCCCCACATGGTTCAAATAAAACCCAATATCCTGCCATGTAAACTTTCTTCGAGTACGTTTGAGAATAGTAAATCCGAGAATGATAAGCGAATAGTAGCTACTGAAAATGAATGTCCATGAAGTAGTCATTTGATACCAACCAAACAGTGCACTCAAATTGTGAGGCATATCGGCCTTAGTAGCATAAGATACAAACTGAGGAATAATTCCTAAAATAATGACTATGCCTAAAAGCACCACAATAGCTGGCACAGTAGCATATACAGAAGAAAGCCACCGAACTACGGCAGCTTTTCTTAAAAAGAAATGACTAAATAGGATTGCTAAAATAAAGATTAGTCCTACAACGGCATTGACAGGATATTGAAAAGCAGTGAGTTGGAGGTTGCCTATAGCTATTTGTAGTAAGAAGCCGCTCAACGCTATTCCAATAGCTACATAAAATCCTTCTGCATACCTCCAGGGCTGCTCCCAAATAAGTTTTTCTGTTTTATCCATAAGTGTGTAAAAAAGTGAACCGCTAAGATAATTAATGTCGGTTAGAAAACTATAGCATTGTTGTTTTTTGACTAAAAAATCTGTTTATTTTAACGACACTATACGATTGTTTGCCTTAGCTGTTTTTATCCACTCTGGTACAACTGTTTCCATAAACACTTTCTTGTCTGCTCTCTCCTTGTCCATATCCAAACCAATGTAAGCTTGCGCTTTTGCTTTAGTTGAGACATCGGGCATGGGTACTCGGCCAGTAAAACCAAGTTGAGCTAAAACACCCGCAACTTCAAAACGAGCTTTGTGCGCTCTGTCTAAACTATGCGACATGATGCGTTGATATTCAACAGGCGAGTGGAATGAGCTTCCATGAGAAGCAACCACATAATCCCAACGCCATTGTGACTGACGCAACAAATCTAACACAGGTTGCATTTGAGTTTCATTTGCTCCCTTTTCCCAAGCAAATTGGGCTTCGATATGAGCAGTAGAAAGTTCTTTCTCTACTAAATTTCTAATTTGATCAGCGCTGCGTTGACGCTCGTAAACAGTATTTCTTAAATCATCTTCCGATTCACGATGACATACCTGACATGTATTACTGATGCTGGCCAGAGGACTTCTCACATGATGGTTGCTATATTTCACACCACCTTCAGATACATATGGCATGTGACAATCTGCACAACTAACGCCACGCTGAGCGTGAATTCCCGTGGTGAATATCTCATAATCTGGATGTTGTGCCTTGATTATTGGAGTTTTACTCAACTTGTGCGTGTAATCAAAGAACTGAATGCTATCATAATACTGCTCTGCTCCCTCCATAGTAGTTCCATTATGCCATGGGAAAGTAAGATAACTTGTTTGTTTGTCGAAGTAATATTCAACATGACACTGAGCACAAACCAATGATCGCATGTCTTGATGCTTAGCGTCGTTTATGTTTTTACCCATTGCTTGATAACCCTCAATTAAACCAGGACGAGTAACTCTCAGATTCATAGTCTCAGCGTCGTGACAGTCTGCACAGCCAATTGGGTTAACTATTTCTGTTCCATAAGCAGCCCATTTATTATCATAGAATGTAGCTACACCCAAAGAGTCCATCAAGCGTGGCACATCTGGGCCTTTACAAGTCCAACACGTTGCAGGTTGTGGTCCTTCTGTGGGACCCATTGGAGCTCCTACTCTTAAAGTATGTTGTAAATCTTCAATAGCATGCTGGTGTCCGCGAGGAGTAGAGTAATCTTTAGAGAAAGCATAGCCGGCCCACAAAATAACCATTTCTGGACGTTGTTCAAGTACATCTATTGCACTACTTCCGTTAAATTCGCTTTGGAAAGTAGTGTCAGCAGTTTGAGCCCAAGTTTCGTATTCTCTTGGATAGTTTTGTTGGAATATCTCGCTACGCGGTTCAATCCCTTTAATTTCAACTTTCTTATTATACATTATGCTTGTAATTTCTGCCCTTCTTTCGGTGATGGATGCTGCGAGCATACCAAGCAAGAAAACTGCTCCGAGAGTAACAAAAAATATGAGCCAACCCATCCAGGGTTTCATTTTTCTTTCTTTCCTTGTTTCCATATCTGTATAAAATTTGATAGTTATTTTTTACCTTTTGTTATGTTACTTAGCCATTTAGGCACGTTTGTTTGGGGCAGGGGCACAAGAGCATTGGGACTCGATGACAAGGATCTGCTACGCGTGTGTGCTATATCACGGTGACAATCCCAACACGCCATTCCATTCTCAGCCTTCATTTCTTTGTAAGTCATGCGACCTGTTTTTACAAACTCAGTATTGAGTTGCTCGTGACAGCGCACACAGTTATTCATAATTACTTGCGAACTTGCCTCTATAGCTTGCATAGCTTGTGGTTCACTTCGCATGGTGAAAACATATGAATGACGCAAACCATCCATGGCTTTAAAGTAATATTTACTCACAATGTTGTCTTGTGGAACATGGCAATCGTTACAAGTAGTATTGCGTCCATGAGAACTATGCAACCATGTTGCATAATAAGGGGCCATCACGTGACAGTTGACACATGTAGCAGGTTCGTCCGACAGATAGCTGTATGCTCTTGAAGTGTAAACTGTATAGACAAATAAACCCAGGAAGGATGCAATAATAACAATTGCAGGTATTTTCCAACCACCTCGTGGTCGTATAAAATCTATTAAGTCTTCAATTAATTTTCTTATTCTATTCATGATAAATGTATATAAAGTGAGAGCATGAATGAAGTTTCGAACAAAAATAAAAAACTAATAGCGAAAAAAGTGTAATATATATTACATTCCTCAAAATTAATGACCATATTTGTCATCGAAACATTAGTTTTATACAATTATGAACAAATCTTTTATATTTAAATGTCCATTATGCAGTTCAATCCCTGATTCTGAAAAAGAAGATTTCTTAAACGAGGTGCATTTCAACATCAAAAGTTATATCAAAGATGAATGGATCATTTCGCAAGGCGAAGAATTCTCAGCGCTTCATATTCTTATTGAAGGAGAGGTGAAAACTGTAATGGTAGATGAAAAAGGAGATTTTATGCATATCGAGAATATTAAAGCTCCACTTCCAATAGCATCGGGATTTTTGTTTGCGGGCAATAACAAATCGCCTGTTTCTGTTATTGCAAAGAGAGAAGCTAAGATTATCGCTATTCCAAAAGACAATGTCTTTATGCTGATGAAAAAGCATGACACTTTTATGCTCGCTATCTTAGCTTCCATCTCAAATAAAACTCAGTTCTTATCTGAAAAGGTTAGACTTACATCATTGAGAACTATTAAAGCAAAAACTGCTTATTATATTCTTAGGGAATCTGAAGGTGAAAGCATCTTCCAATTAAAAATGTCAAAACAAGACATAGCCAGTCTGTTTGGTGTTTCACGTCAAGCACTTACCAATGTGATGAAACAGTTACACGAAGATAATATTATATCTATGGATAGAAGAAAAATAAAGATAGTAAATCGCAATGCACTCAAAATCATGTTTTAAAAACACTACTTTATGAAAAATAGAACTTTAAACTTACTTGCTTTATTGATAATAATGTCTGCAACTACTATGGCTCAAACCCAATTCTCTATAGAAAGATATGTAACACAAACAGGCGACACTTTGCTCTACCGTCAATTGGAGCCCCAAAAAATTGATGCTAACACGGAATATCCGCTTGTTTTGTTTCTTCATGGAGCAGGCGAGCGAGGAAATGACAATGAAGCCCAACTGCTTCACGGAGCATATATGTTTACCAATCCTGTAAATAGAGACAAATATCCAGCATTTGCACTTTTCCCTCAATGCCCCACCGATTCTTTTTGGGCTCCCATCAATCGAAGCGGGACAAAAAGTGAAACTTTTTTTCCTTACGATGCTAATATAACCCCTTCTCTGCAAGTAGTGAAAGAACTTGTAGATAAATTTATTGAGAATTACCCTGTAGATCGTAACAGAATATACATAATGGGCATTTCGATGGGTGGAATGGGTACGTTTGACATGGTGTGTCGTTATCCAGATTTGTTTGCAGCAGCCATTCCCATCTGTGGAGGTGTTAATCCCAATAGATTGAATGAAATCGAAACTTCCACTGCTTTCAAGATATTTCATGGTGATGCTGATCCGGTTGTTCCTGTAGAATTTTCAAGAGAAGCATATACAATACTAAAAGCTAAAGATATAAATGTTGCGTATATGGAGTTTCCAGGCGTTGACCACAATAGTTGGACACCAGCTTTCAATTCTCCTCATTTCATGGATTGGATTTTTAGTCAAAGCAAGTAAAATAGAGAACAAATTGCAAAAACCTACAAATATTAAATAACACATTTTAATTAGAGGAATTTTCAACCACACAATCCTTTTTATGTACCTTTGCAGGCTCATTTTCACAGCTGCAGGATGCAGTTACGTAAAAAGCATCAATAATGAAAAGTAATTTCAATAAACCGCTGTTTTTCATTGGTATTGCAGCATGTTTTCTCCCATTTGTAAGTCCGGCTATAGCCCTTTTCACAGGACTTCTTTTAGGTTTTACGGTTGGAAACCCCTTTATAAAGCAATCTTCAAAAGCTTCTAAATATCTGCTCCAATTTGCAGTTGTAGGACTTGGCTTTGGCATGAATCTATTTGAATCACTGCAAAGCGGGAAAGAGGGGATGCTTTTCACCATAGTTTCAGTTGTAGGAGTTATAGCCCTTGGATATTGGTTGGGACGACGCATGCTTATAGACAACAAAACAGCCTATCTCATCTCTTCTGGAACTGCCATTTGTGGAGGCAGTGCCATTGCTGCTGTAGCACCCATTCTGAAAGCCACTCCCAATCAAATGTCGGTTTCATTAGGCACCATCTTCATACTCAATGCAATTGCACTATTTATATTTCCTCCCATTGGACGTCTTTTGGAACTAACACAAGAGCAGTTTGGATTGTGGGCTGCTATTGCCATTCACGATACGAGCTCGGTTGTAGGGGCCGGTGCAGCTTTTGGACAAAAGGCACTTGAAGTAGCCACTATGGTAAAGCTAACACGCGCACTTTGGATTATCCCTGTATCAATTGCCACAACCTTCTTTTTTAAACAAAAAGACAGTAAAGTAAAAATACCTTGGTTCATTCTTTTCTTTATTCTGGCCATGGTAGCCAATACTATTTTAAGTTTGCCCGAAAATCTAACTTCATTCATCGTCATGCTTTCAAAAAAAGGAATGACCATCACCTTATTCTTAATCGGCTCTGGTCTATCTCTCAAAGTTCTAAAATCAGTAGGTGTAAAGCCTTTGGTTTTAGGGGTAACATTGTGGGTCGTAATTGGAGTTGTTAGTTTACTCTCAATATTATTTATTTAGTCGTAGAACAAGGCTAATGTTGGAATTTCAACCTATTTATTTTCCCAATTTTGTATAATTATTTGTCTCTCAGATAAACAGTTTCTATATTTTCATCAAAATATTGTATCTTTGCACCCTGAAAAAAAGATTATAAATGCAAAATATAAGAAATATCGCCATTATTGCTCACGTTGATCATGGCAAAACAACTTTGGTGGACAAAATGCTCATGGCAGGTCACCTATTTAGAGATAATCAACATCAAGATGATTTATATCTCGATAGTAACGATTTAGAACGCGAAAGAGGAATAACAATTCTGTCTAAAAACGTATCTATCCGTTACAAAGATGTCAAGATAAACATCATTGATACTCCTGGTCACGCGGACTTTGGAGGAGAAGTAGAACGTGTACTGAACATGGCAGACGGGGTTTTGCTTGTAGTAGATGCTTTTGAAGGACCCATGCCTCAAACACGATTTGTGTTAGAAAAGGCATTGGAGCTTGGTCTAAAACCAGTAGTGGTTATCAATAAAGTAGATAAGCCAAACTGCCGACCTGAAGAGGCGCAAGAGAAAGTATTCGATTTAATGTTTAACCTTGATGCTACAGAAGATCAATTAGATTTTCCTACAGTATATGGTTCAGCAAAAAACGGATGGATGTCTGATGATTGGAATAAACCAACTGAAGATATTTTTGCTTTGCTTGATACTATTGTTGAACATATTCCCGCACCTGTTTCATTGGAAGGCACACCGCAGATGCTAATTACATCGTTAGTATTTTCAAGTTATGTAGGTCGTATTGCAGTGGGGCGCATTCATCGAGGCTCTCTTGTTCCCAACAAAGACTATGCTCTATGCAAGCGTGATGGAGTAATCAAAAAAGTACGCATTAAGGAACTTGACGTATTTGAAGGACTCGGACGTATTAAAACCGACGAGGTGAAATCAGGAGATATATGTGCCTTGATAGGTATTGAAGGTTTTGAAATTGGAGATACTATCACAGATTATGAAAACCCTGAACCACTACCTACTATTGCAATAGACGAACCAACCATGTCGATGCTCTTTACTATCAACAACTCTCCATTTTTTGGACAGGATGGTAAATTTGTAACTTCAAGACATATATACGATCGCTTGATGCACGAATTGGACAAAAATCTTGCGTTAAGAGTTGAGAAGTCTGATACTGCTGATTCTTGGATTGTTTTTGGACGTGGTGTGTTACATCTATCTATATTGATTGAGACCATGCGTCGCGAAGGATATGAATTGCAAGTAGGACAACCACAAGTAATAATTAAAGAAATAGATGGTGTAAAACATGAGCCCATTGAGCAACTAAGCATTAATTTACCAGAAGAAAATGCCAGTAAGATCATTGATGTGGTAACACGCAGACGTGGAGATTTGATTTCGATGGAAAGCAAAAACGATCGCATGCACATGGAATTCACTATTCCTTCAAGAGGAATCATAGGAATGAACAATACTATTCTTACTTTATCTGCAGGTGAAGCTATTATGGCACATCGCTTTTTAGAGTTTCAACCAATGAAAGGAGCTATTGAGAAACGACAAAACGGATCTATTGTAGCTGGTGAAACCGGAAATGCTTATGCTTATGCTTTAGATAAATTGCAAGATAGAGGAAAGTTCTTTATCGAACCGCAGACTAATGTATATGCCGGTCAGGTAGTTGGTGAAAGTTCTAAAGAGGGAGACTTAATTGTAAACGTAACGAAGGCTAAGAAAATGTCTAACGTTCGTGCGTCTGGTACAGATGATAAAGCAGCGTTAGCTCCTCCCATTCTATTTAGTCTTGAAGAAGCTTTGGAATATATAAAAGAGGACGAGTTTGTAGAGATTACACCTAAATTTATGAGAATTCGAAAAGTACTCTTAGACGAAAATGAGCGTAAACGTGCCTCAAGAAAATAGTATTGAAAAAAAAGAAAACTACACAAAAATATTAATGCATAAAAAATGCCGACTAAATAAGATAGTCGGCATTTTTTTAGATTACTAAAATAATTTTTGTCCCGTCAGGACATATTCTGCTACTGATAATTACTTAAACGTAATAAAAGAATAATTGTTTCAAATTCTAAATAATTCCTTATTTAACATGTTCTTTTTTATTAAATCATGCAACAATAAAATTTAGAACATTTCTTTCGTGGAGAAAATGTTCCAATTTGTTGAAACTCGCGTCCACGTCCTACAATATGATTTAAATGTCATTATTTCCGAATTCTCCTCTTATTTTTCGGCATTTATATCATAAAAAACTCAATTCGTCTCTTAGATTTGTTCTCTTATATCTTGTTTTTTCAATTCACAGCAACATTTTCTCCATTCATGGCATATATTTACAATTTTCTGTTTAATAATAACCATTCAATTTGTTTAAAATGCAATCCACGGCCGTAGATTGAGTTTTCATCGCATGATCGTCCGATTGTAGGCTGTAGATTTAATTTCCAACTTATTTATGGCGTATTTACGTATAAATTGTAAAATACAGCACCCTATTATTTGCAAATTGATACTTGTAAACCAATAAGAATAAAATATATGTGATATAAAACTATAAGTTGGAGACAAAAACACAATTTTCTTAGAAGATTTGAGGTTGGCTATAATTGAATACTGTAAAATATCATTAGATTGCAGTCATTAAACTGCTGCACTATTAGCAGTCATTAACAATCTATCAATCCTAAATTATAAGTATAAAGCTCCAAGAAACTTCAAATTTGTATCTCGAATGGAGAAAGTAATATTTAGCAACTGAAAAGACAAGACAAAAAATATGCATCAAACAGACCTAAAGTTAATCATATAATTATGCTGTTGATCGCATTAAAAGAACTACCCCACAAAAAAAAGCCGACTGTCTTATTTGGTCGGCATTTTTTATAAGCTCTTCTCTCGAATGCCTATCTTATCTGATACAGTTGAAACTTTGCAATAATAAGAGCAAAGCCAAATCTGTCACTATTTTATTAAGCTAATAAACTCTTCGCGAGTTTTGGCCTCTTTAAATATACCCGTAAAATCTGAGGTTGTGGTTACCGAATTTTGTTTTTCCACACCGCGCATTTGCATACACATATGTTGAGCCTCTATTACCACCATCACACCCATAGGTTTTAATGTATCCTGAATGGCTTCTTTTATCTGAGTAGTCATTCGTTCTTGCACCTGTAAGCGACGTGCAAACACGTCCACAACACGCGCTATTTTGCTCAATCCTGTAATGGTCCCGTCTGGAATATAGGCAACATGAGCCTTACCAAAAAAAGGTAACATGTGATGTTCGCACATTGAGTAGAAGTGAATGTCTTTTACAATCACCATTTGGCGATAGTTTTCTTTGAAAAGGGCACCCATTAATATTTCTCGGGGGTCTTGACTATATCCTTGCGTTAAGTATTGCATTGCTTTGGCAACGCGTTCAGGTGTTTTTATTAAACCTTCTCGGTTCACATCTTCACCTAAAGATTGAATTATCTCTTTGTAATGAGAAGCCATTTGTGTGGTTTTCTCTAAATCAAATTTCATTCGATTGACCTTTTGTATGTTGTGTAATGATTCGCACTTTGTGCGTGAATATGTGTTTTAAAGAGGTATTTTAACATTATCAGAAATGATATACATCTCCTTACCAAAATTGGGAAACTGACTCATTATTTGTCTTAATACTACATTGGCCTCCTCACGAGTCCTGAAATTACCTGCTCTTAAAATCCATCGAGGAGAATTGAAGTAAACAACAGTCTCAATATCTTCGAAAGAATCATTTATAAGCTTTTGCTTATAATGGGCTTCATCTCTCGATTTACGTTGGTCATTTCCTGAGAACACTTGAATCTTGTAGCCTCTCATCTTAACGTATTGTGTGGTGCCGTCAGCTGAAGAATAAACAGGACGTTCCGCAGGAGCTGGCTTTGCAAGAATACCTTTGATAGCCTCATCTTGATAAACCATAACATTGCCCTGTCCCACACTGTTTGAGTTTAACTCTTCAATAATTGTCTGATTATTCTGCTTGCTCGCATTTGATTGTATTGGTTGTTGAGCCGAAGCAAAAAGTGCCTGGAAAAAGAAGGATATCAAAAATAATTTTGAAACTAATTGCATATTCATAGAATTCAGTTTATAATACAAATAAAAAAGAATTACCGCTACAATAAGCGGTAATTCTATAATTTTATTGACTGCTTAGTTGAAAGCTTCAATTATCGGTAAAAACTTATCAGCTTCAAGTGATGCACCACCAATTAATCCACCATCTACATCAGGATTTGAGAATAATTCTTTAGCATTACCAGCATTACAGCTTCCACCATACAAGATTGATGTGTTATCAGCAACTTCTTTACCATATTTCTCGGTAAGTGTTTCGCGAATAAATGCATGAATCTCTTGTGCTTGGTCTGCAGAAGCAGTTTTACCTGTTCCAATAGCCCAAACAGGTTCGTAAGCAATTACTAATTTGCTGAAATCTTCTTTAGATAGTTCAAACAAAGAGTCTTTTAATTGCGCTGCAACTACTTCAAAATGTTTGCCCGATTCGCGCTCTTCTAATACTTCACCCACACAGAAAATAGGAGTTAAGTTGTTAGCCAAAGCTACAACAACTTTTTCTTTCAACAATTCAGGTGTTTCATTATAATATGCACGACGCTCACTATGACCCAATATCACGTGGTTTGCTCCTGTAGAAGCAACCATGGATGCAGATATTTCGCCCGTATATGCTCCTGACTCTTTATTGGCACAGTTTTGTGCTGCAACATGAACTTTAGTTCCTTCAAATGCTTTAGAAACTTCACTTAAGTGGATAAATGGAGTTCCTATAACCACTTCACAATTTATAGTTTTGTTGTTTAGCAACTCTTTCAATTCAGTGCTAAATGTAAGACCCTCTTGAAGGGTTTTGTTCATTTTCCAGTTTCCTGCTACAATCTTTTTTCTCATTCTATTATATTTATCGAATTTATATATTGACCCTATAAAGAAAGGTCTACTAATTTATTTATTATTACAATTTTCTTGTTTGTTTTCTTGCATCTCTTCTATCATACCACTTAATACCTAACAATGGTAGCACAAATAAGATACACAATATGAACAACCTACCCGAAGAATTGTTGTGAGGCACACCATTCTTTTTCAATTGAATTTTAACAAGCAACCTATCCAATTCTTGTGCTTTTGGCAAGTTTCTGCTGCTCCATTTTGCTTCAATTGTCCCCTTGTTCAGTAATAGCAATCCGGGGTTTGATCTAACAATAGTTTTCAATGTCAGCTCATCCATCCCTGCAAAGTTTAAATTGGGATTACCCAACTTCTCACTCCATTGCTCTACAGCAACCGCTTGCGATGAAGTGACAATTTGCATTTTTATATTGTTGGCTGCTGCATAGTCTGCCATTGTTGTTATTTGCTTCATGGCGGACTCATTTGCATCATCCAATGACAAAGATACAACTAATAAAGTTATATGCTCAGATAGCACTTGGTGCGTTATATCATCAGCCTTTACAAACATACCCGTAGAGTCTTTATTGTAAGCAACAATATGAAATTCTTCTATCACGGATTGTTCGGCTTCTTTTATCAACTTTGAATTTAAATCTACAAAAGTCCAAGTGCTGTCTTCCCACGGAAATGTTTCTTCAGTAAACTCTTTCTCTACACCATCTTTCTCGTAAATGTAAATATTCTCGTAAACATCTCCATTGTTCAAATCAACTTCCATTTGCTCGGGGATATTCACACCCACTCTATAGGGCCTGAAATCCATAATAGGCAAATATAGAATATTATAAAGACAAAACAGTATAGAAAACAATAATAAAAACCAAAGCACTATATTCTTAGTTTTACTTGAGAAAGAAGGTCTAATATTGTTTCGATATACAAACAAAAATAGGGCTAAAGATATAAGTACAATGTTTTTGTAAAACGTAGCCCAATTGCTTATAACCAAGGCATCGCCAAAGCAACCACAGTCTGCCACTGGATTCTCCAGTGCTATATAAAGTGTCATAGGAGTCATTACGAGCATAAACAGAACTGCCAATGAAGTGCTCCATTTACGGAAAAGACCCAATAGGATAAAGATACCCAGCAAAAACTCCAATATTATTAAGACAACTGCAACAGTTAATGCTAATGGAATAAACTGAGTTAGGTGAAATGAAATAAGGTAGTCTTCAATTTTGTATGCAAAACCAAGTGGATCTACAGCTTTTACAAAGCCCGAAAATAGGAAAGTAATGCCAAACAGAATCCGAGCAATTACTAATCCAATTTTTATAAACCTATCATTTCTACTCATACCTATTATTTTTCTCCGAAGTGTAGTTTTATTAATCCAAAAAGTGCATAATTTATCATGTCTTGATAGTTAGCTCCTACACCTTCAGACACCAATGTCTTTCCTTTGTTACTCTCTATCTGTTTGGTTCTGTATATTTTCATCAGAATCAAATCTGTGTAAGAACTTATCCGCATAGAACGCCAGGCCTCATCATAATCATGATTTTTGTTATACATCAACTCCTTAGATGCTGTTATATGTTTGTCATAGAGGGTAAGTGCCTTCTCCACAGACATATCTACATCTTCAGCAAAGCCCAGTTCTAACTGAATTAAACCAATTACTCCGTAATTAACAATAGCAATAAATTCGGGGAATATACCCTCGTCAACTTTACTCTCTTTTTTTATTTCAATAGAGCGTATTCTGCTTGCTTTAATATAAATTTGGTCGGTCACAGATTCTCCTCGAAGTATTCTCCATGCGGTTCCATAATCCTTCAGTTTTTCGTGAAACAAATTACGGCAAATCAAAATCACATCGTCAAACTGACTCTTAGTAGCATCCATTTTTACACAAATATAAAGTTGTTATTTCTTGACTATCATTATTTACAAAGGTAGATAAAAAAAGAAAAAGGTGCAAAACTATTCATCTTGCACCTTTACTTTATATTTTATCAATTACTCTATGTCTTACGAAACTCGCAAAGTAGTACCTATTTTCAATGTGGTACGAGTAGATATATTGTTGAGAGAACATAGTGTATTTACAGACACACCATTTCTCTTGGCTATTGCACCAAGTGTATCGCCACTTCTAACCTTGTAGTGTTTTACTTGGTCTGCATCAGCAGTAGTTTCTTCTTTAGCGTTGGTTTTAGACGTTACTGTTGAATTGATAAGCAAGCTTTTGCCAATCCTTAAAGTTGTGCGCTTTGTTATATTATTGAGAGCACATATCTGACTTACAGATACGCCATTTTTATTGGCTATTTTTTCTAACGTATCACCGCTTTTAATCTTATAATGTGTTACACTACCCGAAACAAATTTATTGTTACTCGCAATTGTCGATTTTGCAGTGCGAATTGGCTCTTGTCTTTTTATTACACGACTGCTTAGCGTAGTTTTCTTGTAACTATCGTTTGAAACTAAATAAGTATCGCGATGACACACTTTGTTGTCAAAGTCGATAATGAAATTAGGATCGATAGGTTTTCCTAAAAAGCGTGTTTCAAAATGAAGGTGTGAACCAAACGAACGGCCAGTATTACCAGCCAAACCAATTGGATCGCCAGACATCACAAAGTCATTTTCAGTTACTAAAAATTTAGACATATGACCATAAAGCGTCTCTAATCCATTAAGATGACGAATCACAACGTAATACCCATAACCTCTTCTGTCAAATTGCTTCACACGAATCTTACCATCAAATGCAGCATAGATTGTATCGCCTGTTTGAGCTTTAATATCGATTCCATAATGATACCTACGACTACCTCTTCGTCCAAAATTTGATGTAACATGCCCTTCTGCTGGAATTGTGAAATTGCTCAAGTCAACTTCGAACTCTGAAGGACTGTCAATAGCAGTTCCATAAGCATTTACTCTACTATTTACCCAAATACCGCCATACAAATCTTCAGCTGGAATTGCATCCATATCTATATTATCGCGCAGATCTGCTGCTTCTTCTAAAATAGAGATATCCATTTTCAACTTGAAGCCATCGGCAAATAAACTTCCATCTTCTGAATGTTCAAGCCCATGAGTTTGCTTATACTGCAATTTGGCTCTTGAATTATCGGGCTGGTCTTTAGTTCCAGTCCCTTGAGAAAAAGCTGTTGTGGAGAGAACTAAGCAACCTGAAATTGCAAACAGCTTACATCCCGATAGTAATTTTTGAAACGTCATAAGTTATATTTTGATAGTAAAAGTAAGCTACACTCCTATTGGTTGACAGCAGAGTGTGCTTCTTGTCTATTTTAATTCTTTGTTTTCACAATTCATCATTTGCATACAAATGAGAAAAAAGTAACGGTTGATATTCAAATATTTCGTCTTCGTTGAAAAAACGATTCAACTCAATTTGTGCATTTTCTGGTGAATCTGAGGTGTGTACAATATTCTCTTGAATACTCATACTGAAGTCGCCTCTAATAGTTCCAGGCTCAGCCTCTCGCCCAAGAGTTTCCCCACTCATTTTTCTCACCACCTCTACAGCATCCAATCCTTTCAGTGCTAACGCAAATATAGGAGTAACTTGCATTGAATCTTTTATTCTTTTAAAAAAAGGTCTTGTTACTAAATGAGCATAATGAATTTGAAGCGTCTCATCGCTCAAATTCATCATTTTAAAGCCAACTATCTGTAAGCCTTTTTTTTCAAAACGAGAAACTACTTCCCCAACAAGATGACGCTGTATAGCGGAGGGTTTTATAAGCACTAAGGTTTTCTGCATGAGTCTATGAAAAAAGTTGATGAAACCGTGGATTCCTGTACTGAATTGTTGAATATTTTCTTTAATTTGCCCCAAAGTAAACTTTTTCATCTTGTTTCTCCAAATTTTGAGTAGTATAAATTCACCTCCAAAGATGGTGTTTTGAGTGTAGGAGCATCAAAATAAACCCAACCATTTGTAAAACAGCATAATAGTCCAAACATGTTCTACAACATGTTTTACTTTTGTTAGCTAATTAAAGGAATCTTTAGACTCTCCGTAAGGGTTAATAGAGTGATCACCACAGACATGTATACAAATATTACTAACATCCATCAACAATGCAATAGCAAGCTATTCACTGTTTTCTAATACAACATTTTCTACACCAATTTTCGTCCACTTTTTTCATTAATCTAAGCATTGCGCTTATTTGTGAAATATATCATTTTCATGTATCTTTGTATTCTTCAAAAAAAAGTGATAACTAATAGAATTACAATAATATGTTTGAAAATTTAAGTGATAGATTAGAACGATCGTTTAAGATACTGAAAGGACAAGGCAAGATTACAGAAATTAATGTTGCGGAAACATTAAAAGACGTGCGCAGAGCACTCCTCGAAGCCGACGTTAACTTCAAGACAGCAAAAGAATTTACAGAAAATGTAAAGGAAAAGGCCCTTGGTCAGGATGTGCTTACAGCACTAAAGCCACACCAATTGATGGTGAAAATTGTGCAAGACGAACTGGCCCTACTCATGGGAGGCGAAACAGCCGATATCAACATTAAAGGTTCTCCAGCTGTTATTCTTATGTCTGGATTGCAGGGATCGGGTAAAACCACTTTCTCTGGAAAACTTGCAAACCTACTTAAAACCAAAAGAGGAAAGAAACCCATGCTTGCAGCAGCCGACGTATACCGTCCTGCAGCTATAGAGCAGCTAAAAATATTGGGTGAGCAAATTGGTGTTCATGTATATTTTGAAGAAGATAACAAGAACCCTGTAGAAATTGCCAAAAACGCAGTTAAATATGCCAAACAACATGGTCACGATGTAGTCATTGTAGATACTGCTGGTCGTCTTGCTGTTGACGAACTAATGATGAATGAAATTGCAGCCATTAAGAAAGCTGTAAACCCAGAGGAGATTTTGTTTGTTGTAGATGCGATGACGGGTCAAGATGCTGTGAATACAGCTAAGGAGTTTAACGACAGGTTGGACTTTGATGGCGTAATACTCACAAAGCTTGATGGAGACACACGGGGTGGAGCTGCATTGTCAATTCGCTCAGTAGTTGAGAAACCCATTAAATTTGTAGGTACAGGTGAGAAGTTAGATGCAATAGATGTGTTTCATCCAGATCGTATGGCAGATCGTATACTTGGAATGGGAGATATTGTATCGCTGGTAGAGAGAGCACAAGAACAATATGACGAAGAAGATGCTCGCCGCCTGCAAAAGAGAATTGCCAAGAATCAATTCGATTTTGACGATTTCATTGGACAAATACAGCAAATTAAAAAGATGGGTAATCTGAAAGACCTTGCAGCCATGATTCCTGGAGTGGGTAAACAGATAAAAGATTTGGATATAGACGACGATGCATTTAAAGGTATAGAAGCCATCATCCGATCCATGACTCCTGCAGAGCGTACAAACCCCGAAATACTCAATGGATCGAGACGTGCACGTATTGCAAATGGTAGCGGCACAAATGTGCAAGAGGTGAACAAGCTAATCAAACAGTTTGACGAAACCCGCAAAATGATGCGCATGATGACCCAAGGTGGTGGGAAAGCTGCTATGCGCAAAATGAGAAATAGATAAAATGGGAAATACCCCTGTCATGCTGAACGAAGTGAAGTATCTGTTAGACTATTATTGTCATGCTGAGTGAAGTGAAGCATATGTTAGATAATACGCACACTCATCTGGCAGACTCCTTATTACGTGTCGGAATGACAATAACCCTCTGTTATGCTGAACAAACAAAATTATCCGTTTAATAATGCGCTTACTCTTTATACAGATTCCTCACTACGTGTCGGAATGACAAAGATTCACTATTCACTGCTTACTGCTCACTATTCACAATTCACTAACTATAAAAAAATATGCAACTAATAGACGGTAAAGCCACATCGGAAGAGATAAAAAAAGAAATAGCTAAAGAAGTAGAAGAGATTAAAGCTGCAGGAGGAAGAGCTCCACACTTGGCTGCAATTCTTGTTGGCCACGATGGTGGAAGCGAAACCTATGTTGCCAATAAAGTAAAATCTTGCGAGCAAGTAGGGTTTCAGTCAACCCTCATCCGCTTCGAAGACGATGTAACCGAAAAAGAACTATTGCGCAGTGTAGATAAATTGAACAACGACCCTGAAATAGATGGATTTATTGTCCAATTGCCTCTGCCCAAACATATATCGGAAGATAAAGTAACAGAAGCCATCGATTATCGCAAAGATGTAGATGGTTTTCATCCTGTAAATGTGGGTCGTATGTCATTGGGCATGCCTTGTTTCCTTTCTGCCACTCCTTCGGGAATTTTAGAGCTATTGAAGCGTTATGAGATTGAGACAAAAGGAAAGCATTGCGTCATCCTTGGCCGAAGCAATATTGTGGGCAAACCAGCAGCCATTCTCATGATGCAAAAGAACTATCCAGGCGATGCCACAGTAACAGTTTGCCACAGTCGCACCCCAAACATTAAGAATATTTGCTTGCAAGCAGACATTATTATAGCAGCAATGGGAGTTCCAGAATTCTTGAAAGGCGATATGGTAAAACAAGGAGCAGTGGTAATAGATGTGGGTACAACTCGTGTGCCTTCCACCAAAACCAAATCGGGGTTCAAGCTATCGGGCGATGTAGCCTTTGACGAAGTTGCACCGAAATGCTCATACATCACTCCCGTTCCAGGTGGAGTGGGCCCGATGACCATTGTATCGTTGCTCAAAAACACCCTCTTGGCAGGTAAGAAAGAGATCTATAAATAGTCTTTCTAAGAAAAGAACAAATAGTCACTTAGCTTGTTAAAGTGTTTTCCACTGAGGCTGTCGAGGTGTGGTCATTCTTTATAAAATACTTAAATCATAAGCTTTTTACAAGCATTAAAGTAAAAAGCCAATAGAATATACGTATCACCACTACATAATAAACGTGCAAGTATAATATGTAAACAATGCGTAAACAGTACATCATAGCAATAATACTCTCTATTTCTTTGGCAGCGACGGTTGCACAAGAAAGGAGAGTAACGCTTCTGTTTGCAGGCGATGCCATGATGCACACTCCCCAAATATACGCAGCTAAAACTGATAGCGGCTACAATTTCCACTCAGTATTCGATCACGTCAAAGATCAGATAAAAGCTGTCGATATAGCAGGGGTGAACCTTGAAACCACCTTTGGAGGAGAACCTTTCACTGGTTATCCCACTTTTAGTTCTCCCAAAGAGTATGCCACAGCACTGCGTCAGGCAGGCTTCAACATCTTCTTCACAGCCAATAATCATGCATTAGACACTGGTCAAGAGGGTTTGGAGCAGACGATACAGACGATCAGAGAAGTGGGGGCTAAACAGACAGGCACATTCGTTAACCAAGAACAACGCTACCTACTATACCCTCTCATGATTATCAAAAATGGCATTCGCATAGCTTTGCTCAATTACACCTACGGGACCAACGGTCTGCGGGTTTCCTCACCCAATATTGTGAACCTCATAGATACTATCCTTATAAAACAAGACATAGTAGCAACTCAAAAACTTCAACCCGATATAGTCATAGCTGTTATGCATTGGGGAGAGGAGTATCATACCGAACCATCTGTTCATCAAAAAAAGATTGCCCAATTTCTCTTCCGCCACAATGTGCGCATCATCATTGGTCATCATCCTCATATGGTACAACCCATTGAAACACACCGGGCTCCCAATGATAGTATCACTCACACCGTGTATTACTCCTTGGGCAATTTCTATAGCAATCAGCGCAAACCCAACCGAGATGGGGGCATGTTAGCGCACATTGTGCTCAGCAAAGCGCATAGCAATGCTACTGTCACCATAGATAAAGCTGACTACTCGTTGGTGTGGGTAAATAAGTATTTTGAGAGAGGCAATCCTGTTTATCGGATCCTTCCCATACAGACTGATACTACAGGCTATAACTTACAGCCTTATGAACAGTGGACTATGGATAGGTTTGAGAAAGTGGCTAAAGGATTTTAAAGAGGTAATTATAAAGCTTACTGCTGACTTTCGTTCGCGCAGCTTGCATCTCATCGACGATTAATGAGCCTGTCGAAAGATGCAAAACAGCGAGAGCGAGTACTTAATCAACTCATATCTGAATGTATATTACTCACTCGAAATAATATAATTGGCATTAGTAAATAACGCCCCTGCACCTTCAGTCTTCATAAATGTCCATTTCGTATCATCTTCATGCAACAGCATATACAACTGCATTCCTAAAAGCGATCTGCTATCTAACTTTAGAAATGAGGCATTAAATTGTTGGTTAAAATTGTCATTAACACTTAACTCTCTCAGAAAACGTCCAATTAAATGAGCAGAATCAATAATCGATTTGCTTAATCTCTTACTTTTATTTATTCTGTTTAGCAACTCTTGTTTTGTAAAGTTCCAGAGATGAATGTTCTTTCTGTACTTAATATATTCTTTCCAATTATCTTTTATAGGAGTTTGTTCTATTGGATTAATCAAAATTTCTCCGTTTACATTTAGTAACATGGCATGATGTGTTTTAATTGTTTTGTCTCAATATTGAGCAAATCTGTTGTATATTTGTTATTTGTCTCAGACGTAATAAAGTACTTAGATTTCTATTTCTTGTGAGGAGGAGGTTTCATACAATATATGAGCATTCGGAATGCAAATGCAATCTTTGCGCTATTCTCTTCATTATTAAATAGTAGACACCTATAATATAATGATTTAATTCGATTAAACAAATCAATTTACAGAATACTCTATAACAGAAGAGACGCAATTAATTGCGTCTCTTCTGTTATAGTCATGTTATTAAAAAATCTTGTAATTCTTCTACGCAGTCCTCACCCTATAATGACAACTAACTTTCCCCTTTGTCATATTGGTCAGTTTTGATTTTATTAGGCGTTTGCGAATGGCAGAGATATGATCTACAAACAAAATGCCATCGATGTGGTCATATTCGTGTTGGATAACACGGGCAGTGAAACCTGTATATGTTTCGCTATGTGGCTCAAAATTCTCGTCGAGATATTCAATTTCAATTGTTCCAGGGCGAGGCACACCTTCGTGTACTCCAGGAATACTCAGACATCCTTCTTCGGTTGAAGCTATATCGCCAGTACGACTTGTGATGCGTGCATTTATAAATACTTTTTTGAGATCTTTGTAATGTGGATTCTCCTCATCGGCAAGTGGAGAAAGGTCGATAACAAAAATGCGATCTTCAAGACCAACTTGTGGAGCAGCAAGTCCAATGCCCTCAGCATTGTGCATGGTTTCGTACATATTGTCTATCAATTCTTTCAGATTTGGAAAAGAAGCGTCAATGTCTTTAGTAACTTTTCTCAATACGGGATGCCCGTATATGTATATAGGTAAAATCATAATATTATAATAGTTTTATTTTCGCTTTTGTATTTGAGCGCTTGTTAAGACAAATTCATTCGTCGACCTTCCATATATCCTTGCAAGATGATAGTGGCACTTATCTCATCGACTAATGCTTTGTTTTGACGTTGCTTTTTCTTCAATCCTCCATCAATCATGGTTTGATGTGCTATTTGGGAGGTGAAACGCTCATCGGAATATTCAACAGGAATATCTGGAATCTCTTTCTGCAATTTCTTCACAAATGGTTTGATGTATTGCATACTTTCCGACTCTTCGTAATTCATTTGGCGAGGTAGTCCAATAATAAAAAGTTCTACAGACTCTTTCTCAACATAATCTTTCAGAAAATTGATTAAGGTATGAGAAGGTACAGTGGTGAGTCCGTTGGCAATAATTTGCAGCGAATCGCTCACGGCTATTCCCGAACGTTTTCTTCCATAATCAATTGCAAGCAATCGAGCCATAATTATTAATACTTTATATCGAAACTTTTACGTTTCAACTCGAAATCTTTTCCGAGATATTTCTCTCGCACTACTTCGTTAGCAGCTAATTCATGGGCAGTTCCTTGAAACAACACTTTTCCTTCGAAAAGGAGGTAAGCCCTATCGGTAATGCTCAATGTTTCGTTCACATTGTGGTCGGTAATCAAAATGCCAATGTTGCGATATTTCAATTGAGCAACTATAGACTGTATATCTTGCACGGCAATGGGATCGACCCCTGCAAAAGGTTCGTCAAGCATGATAAACTTTGGATCGATGGCTAAACAACGGGCTATTTCGGCACGTCGTCTCTCACCACCCGACAATTGATCGCCAAGATTTTTACGCACTTTGTGCAAACCAAACTCATCAATCAGACTCTCCATCTTTTCATGTTGTTCATCCCGATTTTTGGAGGTCATTTCAAGCACTGAAAGAATATTGTCTTCAACCGACATTTTGCGAAAAATGGATGCTTCTTGAGCCAAATATCCAATTCCGTTTTGTGCACGCTTATATACAGGAAACTTTGTGATATTTTGATTACCCAAAAATATTTCTCCCTGATTAGGCACTATCAAGCCAACAGCCATATAAAAGGTAGTAGTTTTGCCAGCCCCATTTGGTCCTAACAAACCCACAATTTCACCTTGCTTCACATCAATGGAAACATGGCTTACTACAGTACGTTTGCCATACTTTTTCACCAAGTTTTCGGTGCGAAGCACCAAGTGTTCTTGTACTTTTGGCGCATCAGTTACAATAGAGTCCATTGTTTCTGATTTGTTGTTGTATGTGTCGTTATTTAATTGCTCGTTGTCCATCTGTTTCCAATATTTATGCAAAGATACAAAATCTAAAAGAGTACAATATCATTTTACACTTAGAACTTCTATAGAAATGACAATGAATGTTATTCGCTTATTATTATCTCGGCCGATTTCACCTCCCCACTAATGGGAGGATTGTTTTTCGCCAAGCGTACTTCCAAAGATGTGATTTGAGGAAATGCAGAGCGAATAGATTGGTAGATGCGCATTGCCACATGTTCCAACAGCTTTGACGGTTGCACCATTTGAGCCTTCACCAAGTCATAAATAAGGGCATAGCTAATGGTATCGTCCACATTGTCTGTTTGGCAAGCGTGCAACAAGTTAGCATCCATGCAAATATTCACCACATAGTTATTACCTACTTTTGTCTCTTGCGCCATCACTCCATGATAAGCATAAAATTGCATATCGTTGAGTTTAATACTTGTCTTCATTATCTGTATGTTTCAAATTTCTGTTCAAAAGTAACTATTTTATATGACCTAACTACAGTATTAAGCGCAAATATAGCTTTGCAAAGTCAATAAATAAGTGTTGAAATAGCTTTTAAGCAAATATTATACTCTACGATTTGTAAGAATTTCAATAATTCAGAATAACGAAACCGACTAAAAACAGAAAATAAGTAAAAAAAACCTGACCAAACTGTACAGTATAAGAAGAATAGACAGACACCAACTATTTATAGACCAAACCTTGAGACTACTCCACCAACAGACCAAACAGGTCGACTACAAGAGCCATATATCTGATAATTAAGGCATAAGACACATACTAATACTTGCATAGCATTAAACTTTTCACTACATTTGAGTTCAATATAACAGTAATAACCCAATAAACCATTAAGATATGAAAAAGTATTTATTTTTATTAGCAACATTATTGCTTACAGTAAGCATGTCTGTTTCTGCTCAAAGAAACCAGAGAAATACTGGTAATAGAGGCAACATGAACAACAGACGCAGCGAACAGATGATGAGAATGACTCCACAAGAAAGAGTAACTCTAATGACTAAAGAGCTGAATCTGACAACTAAAGAAGCAGCAGATGTATTAGCATTGTGTAAAAAACAAGAAGCCGAACGCAACAAGCAAATTGAAGAAAACAGAGCACAACGCAACTTGACGCGTCAAGCAAATGTAGCACGCCGTGAAGAAATGCGCGAAAAAAGACTTAAAGAAGTTGAGAAACAAACCGCAGAACTTGAAAAAATTATCGGTAAAGAGCGAGTTCAAAAATGGAACGATTTACGTCAAAACGTAAGAGATTCAAACCGAGCTGGAAGAATGGATGGACGAGGCAATAATCGAACCATTAAAGGAAATATTGATAACAGACAGAGCTTTGATAGTAGACGCAGCGATAATAGGATGAGGATGTCGACTAAAGAGAGAGTAGATTTGATGACAAAAGAACTTGATTTGACAACCCAACAGGCTGCAAAAGTATTAGCATTGACTGAAAAACAAGAAGCTGAAAGCATTGCACAAGTTACAGAAAACAGAAAACTACGCGATTCAGGATCTCTGAATAGTGAGGCTCGTCGTAAAGAGATGCGCGAAATGAGAGACAAACAAGTTAAAAATCACTATGCTGAACTTGAGAAAATTATAGGCAAAGAAAAACTGGAAAAATGGAAAAATCTTCGTCAAGACGTTAGAGATGATAATAGAGCAGGAAGAAGAAATCCAACCAATCAAAACAGATAATCAAAACACTATATAACTTACAATTATAGCATCTTTCTTTATAAGAAAGATGCTTTTTTTGTGTCTGAATAAATGTAAGATAACGCAATCACTAACAGTGTTCAAACTCGCTCCCCCTTTAACCAATGCATTTGTATTGAGCGTTAAATATGGTTACAGTGCTATCACATTGTATATTAACAGAATACGCTTACTTTAACATTTATGATATTTTCTTATTACACAAATTAATGTTCATTAAAATAAATATCATTGCGTTTATAGTGTAATGTGTATTTGATTTAATAAGTTTGCTTAACTAATAATTGAGAACATGGCAGTAATAGCAATAGATATAGGTGCAACAAAGATATCATCGGCAATATTCACACCCAATGGTGAAATGTCTTCTTTTAGAAAAAGGCTTCTCAATAAGCGCGAAGGTATAGAGGTTGGGGGTTTAATTACCAGTATATTAGATGGCTTATTGACAACTGCAAGAAAAAAGAAGATCAATATCGAAAGTATTGGCGTTTGTATACCTGGCATTGTTAATTCTAAGACCGGAGATGTTTGGGCTCCCAACATTCAAAAATGGGAGTCATTTCCTCTTTATAGGGTATTGAAGCAATGCGTAAACAATCCATCAATTGATATCTATATTGAATCTGATAGATCTTGTTATTTATATGGAGAACTTTGGAAAGGAGCAGCTAAAGATTGTCATAGTGCAGTTTTTATTGCTGTGGGATCTGGTATTGGTGCAGGAATAATGATTGATAATAGATTTCTCCATGGAGCAGGTGATATTATTGGAGCTACTGGTTGGATGACATTAAAGCCTTCCTACAATAATGAATACAAAGAGTGTGGATATTTCGAATATTATTGTTCAGGCAACGGCATCAAAGAAAGGACGAAAGACTTAGTCCGAGTTGAGAAAGAATATAGAGGTATACTAAGGCAAAAACCCATTACCCGGATTACTGCTCAAGATGTACTTCTGGCATTTGAAGAAAACGACCCAATTGCACAACAGATAATAAATCAAGCTATTAAGTATTGGGGTATGGCAGCTGCTAATATAGTAAGTCTGCTAAATCCTCAAAAGATAGTTTGGGGAGGAGGGGTATTTGGACCGGCAGCAAGTTTAATTCCTGAAATTTACAAAGAATCATGCAAATGGGCACAACCCATAGCCATAAAACAAGTAGAATATACTGCTTCTCAATTATCAGGTAATGCAGGATTAATTGGAGCAGCTTATTTGGCAATAAAAAGCAAAAACGATGAAAACGAAACCTTATAAAGTTACAAAAGTTTTTATTGCAGCATGCATTGGAATGTCTCTTTTTGGTATATCAATGATGGTCATGGGAGCATTATTACCTTTATTGTCTGCCAAATTTTCTCTCAACACAGTTCAGGCAACAACTTTAGTAGCATTTCTACCAGTAGGAATGCTCATTGGATCCACAATATTTGGTCCAATTGTTGACCGATATGGCTATAAAGCATTACTAATTGTAAGTTCGGCATTGGTACTTCTGGGGCTGGAAGGGATGATGTTATTTGAAGATATACTTTTAGTACAACTGTCTATTATGGGTATAGGTTTAGGAGGAGGTATTTTGAATGGAGAGACCAATGCAATGGTTTCAGATATATATGACGAAACCAAAAGAGAGTCAAAACTAAGTTTTCTGGGGATTTTCTACGGAATTGGAGCACTGGGAATACCTTTATTATTAAGCAATTTAGGTAACATCTATACTTACAGCCAAATAATAAGAAGCTTAGAAGTTATTTTTGTATTAGGTATTATTTATTGTATTGTTATCACCTACCCTCTCCCCAAGCATCAGCAAGGATTTCCCATTAGAAAAAGCTTCAAACTATTGCGCAATAAGCAATTATTGTTCTTGTCTTTTATTCTATTTTTTCAAAGTGGTATAGAGGGATCTACTAATAATTGGACTGTGCTTTATCTTGTAAATAACGCATTTACAAGTCAGGAAACAGCTCTTTTGAGCATAACAGTCATGATTTTAGCCTTAACTATGGCCAGAATAATACTGGTATGGCTGCTGAAAAGAATAGATCCAAACAAAATATTGATATTCTGTATCCTACTTGCTATTGTGGGATATCTTTTACTCATCAAACCTACTTATACTACAACATTGATAGGAATGGCATGTATAGGAATGGGTCTTGCATCAACATTTCCAATTGTTTTGGGCAAAATAGGTTCCCTCTACTCTTCGTTATCAGGTACAGCTTTTAGCATAGCTTTAGTAATAGCTCTTATTGGGAATAATATATTAAACAGTATGACGGGTGTATTTACAGGAACTATAGCGCCAGTTTTGTATCCGCTACTAATGATTGTCTCTCTAATAGCTATATTATTATTAAATAGAAAAACTTTTAAAATCAAACATTAAAAAACTTACAATTATGTTAGCACTACAGTGGTTAGAAAATGCGTACAAAACAATGGAGAAAATTGAAAAAACGCAAATTGAAAATATTAAAGCAGCAGCAACAATAATGGCTGATGCCATTGAGAAGAAAAAATGGGTTCACACATTTGGTTGTGGACATGCTACAATACCTGTGGAAGAAATGTATCCACGAATTGGAAGTTTTGTTGGATTTCATCCATTAGTTGAAATGCCTCTCACTTTTTTCACTCAAATAATTGGTCAAATGGGCATTCATCAATTTCTTTTCCTTGAAAGAACAGAAGGATACGGAGTTGAGATAATGAAAAACTATGACTTTGACGCTGAAGATGCAATATGGTTATTTTCGCACACTGGCATAAACGCTGTGAATATAGACGTTGCACTTGAAGCTAAAAAACGGGGTATGAAAGTGATCGTATATGGATCGGCTTCGGAAGCAGAAGGAAAAACAACCCGTCACTCATCTGGTAAGACTTTGTTTGAATTGGCCGACGTAGTAGTAGATTCATGTGTGAAACTTGAAGATGCTTCTGTGCCATTAAAAAACCATTTTGACAAAGTTGGTCCTCTTTCAACGCTTGGTTTTGTTACATTAGTTTGGATGACAATCACCACTGTTGCCGAAATTCTTGAAGAGAGAGGTGTAAAACTTTACATACATCCTTCACACAATATACCTGGAGATACAACTGCCAGAGAAAGATTGGATGATGCAATAGGAGAATATAAGAAAAGAGTGAAATCGCTATAGATAAGAATTTGTAAAGATATTATTTCTTAAAGTGGAGATATATTCAGTGGTTTTTACGATATTGAACATCTTAAAAATTATGTAGGTAGTGAAATGTAATACCACTTAACAAAACCGACTTATCTCTTGTATAAAGCTATAAGCAAGATGTGGAAATAAAACAAATCCAATAAAAAAACAATTTATATATACATATCTATGACAATGAAAACTTTTAAACTAAAGTATTTTTTAATTCTTCTTCTATTTGTTTCTTTTTCTGCAGTTTCAATTGCGAAAGATACATCTAAAGCAAATATGAAAGACTACTTCCCTTTCTCAGTATGGTATAGCGGAGGAAAGTCACGAGCACCGATGCTCTCTAAGATAACTGAAGATTCTGAAAAAGAGTGGCGTGCTGATCTAATGCAAATAAAGGAATTAGGCTTTAATACTGTACGTACTTGGGTTGAATGGTCAACCTGTGAACCTGAACAAGGAAAGTATAATTTTGAAAACCTTCGCCTCTTGATGCGTTTAGCAGACGAAATAGGACTGCGTGTTTTTATTCAAGTTTATGTTGACTCTGCACCAGACTGGGTTGCACAACAATTTCCTCATGCACTTTACGAAACACAGAGTGGTAGTAAAGTTCTGCCTCAATCTTCGCCCGGTGCTTGTACAGATAACGATGATTATGGTGAAGTTGTACTTAATTTTTACACAGAACTTGCAAAGGTTGCTACATCTTATCCAAGCCTATTTGGATGGGATCTCTGGAGTGAGCCACACATTATAAACTGGGCTTCAATAGATTATGTGTCAAATGTGCAATTCTGTTTTTGTCCAGGTACAAAAGATAAATTTCGTGATTGGTTAAAAGAAAAATACGGTACATTAGAGAACTTAAACCAAGCTTGGCATCGTAATCTCACGGATTGGAACTTAGTAGATCCACCACGCTTTAGTACAATTCTAAGCTATACTGATTTTATCGATTGGAAAACATTTATTTACGAAAAACTGCAATCGGACATGCAGAATCGCTATAATGCCATTCGTAAAGCAGACCCCGACCATCTGATTACTGCTCACGCTGTGGGAGCTTCACTTTTTCAATCACCACATAATGGTTATGGTGCAACAGATGACTTTTTGATGGCTAAACCTTTGGATTACTACGGAGTGTCAATATATCCCAAACACAATCATCCTGACAGAGCGTGGTCTGTAACCACACTACGAACAGTAATGGATTTCACCAGAAGTGCCAATCGTGAGAAAGGTGGATGGTATGTGGGTGAACTTCAGGCAGGTAAAGGAACAGTTTCTCTTATGATAAGTAACCCCGTTACTGCCGATGACCATCGAATATGGGCATGGTCTGCCATAGCCAAAGGGGCTAAGGGAGTAAACATATTTTCTTATTACCCCATGTCATCTGGCTATGAAGCTGATGGTTACGGGTTAATAAATCTCGACGGAACTATTACTGATAGAGCTGAAAAAGCTGGCGAATTAGCTGCAATTGTAGATAAAAATCAAAAACTATTTTTGTCCTCAACACCAGAGAAATCACAAATAGGTATCGTTTATAATCCACTAACCCAAATGGTGGGAGGAATGCAACAACGTGATTATCCTGGAGCGCTCACCAATTCACTTATAGGCTATTTCCAGTCGTTTGCTAACCATAATATTCCTGTTGATTTTATTCACAGAGAGCATCTTGAGCAAAAACAATTATCACAATACAAATTAATAATTGTGCCTTTTCCACTCATGTTTACAACTGAAGCTGCTGAAGGACTGAAAGAGTTTGTTAGAAACGGTGGATATGTTTTAGCTGAAGCTCGTTTAGCATGGAACGATAATAGAGGGTATGCCTCTGAGATTATACCTGGACTCGGTTTACAAGAGGTGTTTGGAGTTCGTGAAAGTGAAGTGCGCATGGGAGATAACATAGGTCTTTCATTAACTGATAATAAACATCGTGTTCTTAAAGGTCTAAAAATGGGAGACACGCTTAAAGGCTCGCTATTTGAACAATCATTAACCCCTTTAGAAGGCCATAATGTAGATGTATTAGCAACTAATTCTCAAGGAGCTCCTGCATTGGTAAACACTACTTTCGGAAAAGGTGAGGCAATGCTTGCAGGGTCATTCCTTGGCATGGGCAACTTTTCTGAAGTAAATGCTATCAATGATAAGTTTTTTGTAAATCTTTTAGAGTGGGCCAATGTTGATAGACCATTTACAACCTCGCTTGATGGAAGAACATCTAAACAAGTAGAAGTGAGATTGCAAAGAAACAATCAAAGTTCTATCGTCTACATAATAAACCATAGCGACGAAAATGAAGAGGTAACTATTGATTTAAATGTTGAGAAAAGCGGGAATTTTACAATTAGGAATATAATTGAAAACGAAGTGAAAACCCAAAAGAGTAACGGTAAGGTTTTAGAATTAAAGACCTCGATTGCTCCTAAACAAGTGTATGTATGGGAAATAGTACAAAATTGATTCATCATTTCTCTTCTTTATCACTGTAATAATTCCATATTAATTATAACATTTCGATTTGTCAACGCTATTGTAACGGTTTTAAATAGATGCAATTTCGTAGGCAAGTCGATTTTTCTTTTTCAACATGTAGTGGAAATACCACAATTTGCAGACGCTCAGTATTTATATATTAGCTCCATTTATTTGGAAATCTATAAATATATATTTTACAAAACTCTTTGCAGGCAGGGAAAAGGTTTAAAACAGTTGAAACTTGCATCCACCGCGGGGGAAATGTTTGAAAACACATTATTTTCCGTTTTGTTGCCCTAATTTGCTTCATTCATACCTTAAAACATTAATTCCTGATGTAAAATTCTCTTTTCATCAGTTGATTTTTCAATCTTAGTCGGTTTTTTCTTTTCATGCGGCATTTTTCTTACATATTTGCAGAATAAAGCCTGATTTTAGCGACTCAAAACATTTCCACGGCGATGGATTCAATTTTCATGACATAAACGTCCCATCTACGACCGTGGATTTAATTTCTAACTGTTTTACGCCACATCTTTGAGTGAATTGTAAAAAACAACGATCTATTATTTGCAAATCGACACCTCTACAGACTCAGATATAATATAAGTAGCCAAATAAACCTACTTGATAGAAACAATATTGCAATTTTAGAAGAATCCACAATATCCACAATTAATTACTTTTTTGCTATCTTTGTATCAAACAACAAAATAATAACAATGAAAAAACTTATTTTTATGCTATCAACCCTTTTCTTGCTTGCAGGATGCAACAGTGGCAACAAAGCAGGAACAGAAGAACAACCGGCGCAAAACACGCCATTTGAGTACACAGCAGATCAATTTGCGGATGTAGAAATACTCCGTTATCAAGTTCCAGGATTTGAAGACTTGTCTCTTCAACAAAAAGAGCTGATTTATTATCTCTCAGAAGCTGCACTTGAAGGAAGAGATATATTGTATGATCAGCACAACAAATATAACTTGACCATTCGTCGTACATTGGAAGGTATTTACGAAAATTACTTTGGTGATAAAACCACAGAAGATTTCAAGAACTTCGAAACTTACCTAAAACGTGTGTGGATGGCAAACGGTATACACCATCATTATTCTGAAGATAAAATGATTCCCGAGTTCTCTAAAGAGTATTTTGCACAGTTGATCAACTCAGTAGACCCTGCTCGTATGCCTGTGAAAGACGGAGCTTCTGCCAGTAAACTCATCGAAACACTTACTCCTATCCTATTCGATCCAGCTGTTATGCCAAAGCGCATCAATCAGACTGCTGGAGTAGATTTAGTACAAACATCGGCTGTCAACTTTTACGAAGGTGTAACCGAAAAAGAAGTAGATGCCTTCTACAATAAAATGAAAGACCCCAATGACAACACCCCCATTTCCTACGGCCTCAACAGCAAAGTAGTAAAAGAGAATGGCGTTGTAACCGAACAGGTATATAAAATAGGTGGAATGTACTCTCCTGCTCTTGAGCGAGTTGTGAAATGGTTGGAGAAAGCAGCTACTGTTGCCGAAAATGACAAACAGAAGCAAGTAATTCTTTCTCTTATCGATTTCTACAAAACTGGTAGTTTGAAAAAATATGATGACTATTCAGTGCTTTGGGTTAAAGATTTGGATTCGAGAATTGACTTTGTAAATGGATTTACAGAAACCTATACAGACCCATTAGGCATGAAAGGAACGTGGGAATCGATTGTAAACTTCAAAGACATGGAAGCTACAAAACGAACAGAAATTATTAGCAACAATGCACAATGGTTTGAGGACAACTCACCTGTTGATAAACAATTCAAAAAAGAAGAAGTAAAAGGTGTATCGGCTAAGGTAATTAACGTAGCAATGTTAGGTGGCGACTGCTATCCCTCAACTCCTATTGGCATTAATCTACCCAATGCTAATTGGATACGTCGTGATTATGGATCAAAATCGGTAACTATTCAAAACATAACTGATGCCTATAACAATGCATCTCTTGGAAATGGTTTTGCAGAAGAGTTTATGTGGAGCGACGAGGAGGTAGAGTTGGCTAAAAATCATGGTTCTCTTACTGGCAACCTGCACACCGATCTACACGAATGTCTCGGACATGGCTCTGGCAAATTGCTTCCTGGTGTAGATAGCGATGCTCTCAAAGCTTATGGTAGCCCCATTGAAGAGACACGTGCCGACTTGTTTGGTTTGTACTATTTGGGCGATCCAAAGTTGGTAGAGCTTGGTCTTTTGCCAAACAGTGATGCATACAAAGCACAATACTACAGCTACTTGATGAATGGCGCTATGACACAACTCACACGCATCCAGCCTGGTAAAGATGTAGAACAAGCTCACATGCGCAACCGTCAACTTGTTGCTACATGGATACTTGAACACGCTAAAGAGTCAAAAGCTGCCGAAATGAAACAACGCGATGGCAAAACATTTATTGTGATAAATGATTATGAAAAAGTGCGCGATCTGTTTGGTCAATTGCTTGCAGAAATACAACGCATAAAATCGACAGGCGATTTTGAAGCGGGAAAGAAGCTTATAGAAACCTATGCAGTGAAAGTAAACCGACCCATCCATGAAGAAGTGTTGGAGCGTTACGAAGCATTGAGCTTGTCACCCTATCGTGGTTTTGTAAACCCTGTTTACAAATTAGTCAAAAACGATAAAGGCGAAGTTACTGATGTGACAGTATCTTATGATGAAGACTATGCCAAACAACACTTGCGCTATTCGAAACAATACTCGGCGCTACCAAACATCAATTAAATCAGATAAGAAAAGTTGTCTTGCAGAAAGGCAACTTTTCTTATCTTTTATAACCGTTCAATTCACATAAATAATTCAACAGCTTGGTCAATATAAAATCAAATCAAAATCCACTTGTCACCGTTGTAACAGTTTGTTACAACTCTGCAACCATGATAGAGAAAACATTGAAAAGTGTAACAGAACAAAGCTATCCGAACAAACAATATGTAGTGATTGATGGGGCATCAACAGATGGAACACAGGAAGTAGTTGAACGTTATATTAACTCTATTGGCCATTTTGTATCTGAACATGATAATGGAATCTATCATGCTATGAACAAAGCAGTAAAGGTGGCAAAGGGCGAATGGATCATTTTCATGAATGCTGGTGATGTATTTGTAGATAACGATGTGTTGTCCAAAGTGAGCCAAAGGCTTAGTAAAGAAAACGATATTGTATATGGAGACATATTTACATCGAGCAACAATGAACTACATTTAAAAGAGGCCCCAGAAGAAATAACTCGCATACACAGAATGCCTTTTTGTCATCAAGCTGTGTTCACACGTACTTCCTTATTGCGGATGTTCCCTTTTGATGAGAAATATAAGCTTTCAGCCGATTTCAAGCTTTACAAACAACTCAGTTTAGAAGAAACTGTATTCAGAAGATTACCTATTCCTATAACCATATATGACCGAACGGGACTTTCTAACAGTCAGCGTGCAAGGGGGCTGGCAGAGAATATTGCCATCATAAAAGAGATTGACAGTTGGCAAGACAAGCTTCACTTATTACCAAGACTTTACTTTGTGAAGGGCTGGACAACAATTAGACATTTTTTGAAGAAAAAGAAAATTAAATTGCACAAACAATGAATTACGATGAAACTGTTGCATATCTGTACAAACAAATGCCCGCCTACCAGCGTGTGGGCCAGTCTGCATATAAAGAAGGATTGGACAATAGCCTTGCTCTTGATACTTATTTTGAATATCCACATAGAAGTTATCGAACCATTCATGTGGCGGGAACAAATGGCAAGGGATCTACCTCCCATCTTTTAGCAGCAGTGCTCAATAAAGCAGGATATAAAGTGGGGTTGTACACTTCGCCACACCTCATAGATTTTCGTGAGCGTATTCGTGTGAATGGTGAAATGATTGATAAACAATTCGTGGTTGATTTTGTAAAAAACCATCGCGAAGCTTTTGAACCTATCATGCCCTCTTTTTTTGAATTGACCATGGAGATGGCTTTTCTCTATTTTAAGCATTGTGAAGTTGATGTTGCTATTGTAGAAACAGGATTGGGAGGACGATTGGACAGCACAAATATTATTTTGCCTAACCTAAGCATTATCACCAACATAGGATTTGATCACATACAATATCTTGGAAACACATTACCGAAGATTGCAGCAGAGAAAGCGGGTATTATAAAACCCAATACGCCAGTGGTGATTGGAGAGATAGAAAACGAAGAGGTAAGAGCAGTATTTGCTGCAAAAGCTGAACAAGAGAATGCTACAATAGTTTTTGCAGAAGAGAGCATGGACAATTTTACTTCTGAAATATCAAAAGACGGATGGATATTAAATAATGACAGCTACCAAAACTTGCGAAGCGAATTGGGTGGATGGGTGCAAAACAAAAATGCACGAACGGTGCTTACTGCCATTCACGAGCTAATGAAAATGGATTATAAAATTCCTAACCAAGCAGTCTATCAAGGCTTTGCCAATGTAGTAGAGTTGACTGCATTGATGGGTCGCTGGCAAACATTGCAAGAAAATCCAAAAGTGGTGTGCGACACAGGACACAACGACCATGGTGTTCGTTACATAGTAGAGCAATTGGGGATGGAGAGTTACGAAACACTACACATAGTGTTTGGCGTGGCCAATGATAAAGACTCAGCTGCCATTTTATCAATGCTTCCAAAAGATGCAGTTTACTATTTCACACAAGCATCAATAGAGAGAGCTCTTAATGTGAACATATTAGCTGAAACTGCACATCAGTATGGTCTGAAAGGAAATAAGTATAATACTGTAGAGTTGGCGATGAAAGCAGCAAAAGAAAACGCCAACAAAAATGATTTCATTTTTATTGGCGGTAGTTCTTTTGTAGTGGCTGATGCTTTGACACTCTTTATAAATAGTGAAGCGTGAGCAATTTGCTGTGTAAATAAGAGATAAGAATAGTAGTTACCAAATCAGAACAACTCTAAAATCATAATCTCTCAAAATATCATCATTTCTAAACAAGTCTGATGCTTGAATGTAGAAAGCAACACTGCTTGGCGATCCGTACATGAAGTCGCAACTGATGGTCTCAGTGTACAATATTTCACCTCCTTGACCATCATCTTCCCAGTATGTGTGTACAAAAGGTAATAATTTTTGCACTTCTTTTCCATTATTCATTGGCATGAAAACGTAACCAAACTGTGCACCTTTTTCATATACAAACTGAGTTAACTCTGGAAGATCAATTACAGCTAAATACCTCCCATCATTATTATCCCATTCCCAATCGGCTTTCTTTATAGTCACGTTTACAATTTCCCATTGTGTTTCATTATAGTCAATTTGCTGAACAGGATCGCTGTCAGAACATGAATATCCTATCAATAATAGAGATAAAAGAAGAAGTGCATATTTAGCTGATCTTAAAAGTTTTGTTTTCATATAAGTGTTTGTTAATAGTTATCGGATATATTATTGTTTTAATCACATTCGTCTATTTAGAACGAATAACTAATTGAAAAAGTTCTAAATTACTTGCATTTTCTAACAAATGTAGCAATTTAAACAATATCCAACAGCCTTTAGGGTGTATTTCCTTTATATCATTGCTTAAAACCAAAAGATTCATTATTTTTGTATTTGTTATTAAGGTGTGGTTATCATTTTAACACCCTATATTATAAGAAAAAAAGAATGAGACAGTATAAAGAACTTCTACAGCGAGTGCTGACAGAAGGTGTAAGAAAAGATGACCGAACCGGAACGGGCACAATCAGCCTATTTGGACATCAAAGCAGATACAACCTTGCAGAAGGTTTCCCGATGCTCACAACCAAGAAGCTACATCTGAAATCAATCATATATGAACTTTTATGGTTTTTGAATGGAGACACCAATGTAAAATACTTACAAGAAAATGGTGTGAGAATATGGAATGAATGGGCTGACGAAAATGGTGAACTTGGCCCAATCTACGGAAATCAATGGCGCTCGTGGCCAGACTATAACGGAGGGCACATTGATCAAATATCCGAAGTGATTGATACAATCAAAAACAAACCTGATTCAAGACGTATTATTGTAAGCTCATGGAATGTGGCTCAACTACCCCAAATGAAGCTTGCACCATGTCATGCCTTCTTTCAACTATATGTGGCAGATGGAAAGCTGAGCTTACAACTCTTTCAACGAAGTGCCGATATCTTCTTGGGCGTTCCTTTTAATATTGCCTCTTATGCCTTGTTGCTTAAGATGATGGCACAAGTAACCGACTTGGAAGAAGGCGATTTTGTGCATACATTTGGCGATGCACACATTTATTCTAATCATATTGATCAGGTGAAATTGCAACTTAGCCGTGAGCTAAGGCCTTTGCCAACTATTAAGATTAATCCTGATGTAAAAGATATCTTCAGTTTTAAATTTGAAGACTTCGAACTCATCAACTACAATCCTCATCCACATATAAAAGGAGAAGTGGCTATATAGCAGATATATGAATAAGAACAACAATATAGAACAAAAGAGACCCATTGCATCCATTGTTGTGGTTGTAGATGAAAACAATGCTATTGGTAAAGACGGTGACTTGCTTACTCACTTACCCAATGATTTGCGTCATTTCAAAAAAATTACTCTTCACAATACAATTATTATGGGACGCCGCACACTTGAAGCTATGCCAAACGGTAAGGCATTACCAAAGCGCACAAATATTGTGCTTACAACTAATAAATATACAAAGTTTGAAAACTGCGTGATGCTTCACTCCATACCTGAAGTATGGGAATATTGCAAAGATAAAAAAGAGATTTACTTTATTGGTGGTGGACAAATTTTTAATGAAGTGATGAACGATGTTAACAAGCTGTATCTTACAAGGATACATCACACTTTTGAAGAAGCTGACACATTCTTTCCTGCAATAGACTTAAATGAATGGAAACTTGTAGAGGAAGAAAAACACAAGGCAGATGAAAGACACGATTATGACTACACATTCCAAACATACATACGAAAACTGAATTAGTAATATGTAATTAGCATGAAAAAACAAATACTTTTTATCTTTTATTTAATCGTTTTGACTGCATCAGCTCAAAACGTATCTCAATTGAAAGATCTATTGTCACAGCCTCTTTCCAATATTTATTCAGAAAGCAAGGTGCAACCAACTAAATTAAAAGTTGATAGCATTGCAATTAATCATCAAGAGCAAACTATTGAGATATATGCAGGCCTGCCACTATCTTATATACCCATGCGTGAAGAGATTGTGAATAGTATTTACGACAGCATTCGAAATTATCTTCCTTACCAACAAAATAAATATGTTATAAGCGTTTTCACCGATCAACAAGAGATAACAAACCTTATACCTAATTTCTACCGACACACCATTCAGAAAGATAAAGACAGGGTTATAGCTCATGAAGTTTCAGCTCCTCTCACCAAAAACATATCATCTCCTATAGGTTCATTTTCCAAAGGCTTACAGAACAATCATATAGCCCTTTGGCAAAGCCATGGTTGGTATTATGAGCAAAAGCTAAGCCGATGGGAGTGGCAGCGAGCGCGCATATTCCAAACAGTAGAGGACATTTATACCCAGAGCTATGTTGTCCCCTTCATAGTTCCGATGCTCGAAAATGCAGGAGCCAATGTATTATTGCCTCGCGAACGTGATTATAATCGGACCGAGATTATTGTAGATAACAACAAAACTGTTAATTCACAATCTTTATACCGAGAGACAAACGGAAAAACAGATTGGCAAGACACATCTATGCCCGGTTTTGCTCACACAAAAGAGTTTTATTTGGATGGGGAGAATCCTTTTAAGATGGGAACAGCTCGCCAAATAAAAACCATAACTGAAGGAAAAGAGAGTTTAGCTGAATGGTTTCCTGCCATTGCACGAAAAGACAAATATGGTGTGTATGTTTCCTATCAATCATTAGACAACAGTACTGAAGAAGCACACTACAGGGTATATCATGCTGGTGGCGAAACAGATTTTTTAGTCAATCAACAAATGGGTGGTGGAACTTGGATTTTTTTAGGGCATTTCACATTTGACAAAGAAAAAAATCATAGAGTTGTTTTAAGTAACAAAAGCAACAAAGCTGGAGAAATAGTAACAGCTGACGCTGTGAAAATTGGAGGAGGCATGGGAAACATTGCACGACTCCCGCACCCCACAGGTTTTGAAAAAGAGAATGCGAAGAGTTCCGATAAACCATCTACCCAACAAAAAACATTGGCTAATATAGAGTTTACTCCCGAAGTGAGTGGATATCCTCGTTACACCGAGGCAGCACGTTATTGGTTACAATGGGCTGGAACACCCGATAGCATTTACAATATAAGTGAGAGCAAAAATGATTATACCGACGATTTTCAGAGCAGAGGTTATTGGGTTAATTACATAGCTGGTGGTTCATCTGTATTACCAAAAGCCAAAGGACTAAAAGTTCCTATTGATTTAGCTTTTGCTTTCCACTCTGATGCAGGTACAACAATGAATGACTCCATCATAGGGACATTGGGGATTTATATGACACACCACAACGATGAGAAGTTTGAAAATGGATCGTCAAGATGGGCGGCGCGCGACCTGACCGAGTTAATAATGCAAGAAATAACCAACGATATTCGTGCAGACTTTGAACCCAATTGGACTCGTCGTCATTTATGGAATAGATCGTACAGCGAAGCGCGAGTTCCTAATGTTCCAACCATGCTGTTGGAATTACTATCCCACCAAAACTTTGCCGATATGCGTTATGGTTTAGACCCCGCATTTCGCTTCACTGTTAGTAGAGCTATTTATAAAGGAATGCTTAAATTTATTGCTTCGCAATATAACAGAGACTATGTGGTACAACCTCTTCCCGTACAGAAATTCAGTTCTGAGTTTAGCGGAGACAAACAAATTGAACTGAAATGGGAAGAAACCTTTGATGAGAAAGAACCAACTGCGAAACCAACTAAATATATTGTATATACGCGAATTGACGACAATGATTTTGACAACGGATTTGTGACATCACAAAGCACTGTGAAAATTGCGATTGAAAAAGACAAACTGTATAGCTTTAAAGTTACAGCAATGAATGAAGGTGGACAAAGTTTTCCATCTGAGATATTATCAGTATATCGCAATAGTAAGGAAAAAGGCTCTGTTATGATTGTGAATGGATTCACACGTACATCAGCTCCATTTAGTTTTTCCAGCAGAGATAGTATTGCAGGCTTTGTTGGTAGAGAAGATAATGGTATTCCGTATATTTCTGACCATCACTTTATTGGACAGATGCACGAATTTAGGCGAAGTATCCCGTGGATGGATGACGACTCATCTGGTTTTGGAGATAGCGATGCCAATTATGAGACTACTGCCATTGCAGGGAATAGTTTTGATTATCCTTCATTGCATGGTAAAGGTTTTGCCGAGGCTGGTTATTCATTTGTATCTACATCGGCAAAGGCTATAGAACATGGAATAGTCCTGCTCAATAAGAATTACAAAATTGTAGATTGGATATTGGGTAAACAACGTGAATGGCCCATTGCCCGTGGTGCAATGATGGCACAGCACAAGACATTTACAAAAGCTCATCAACAAATCATAAGAGACTACTGCAACAGTGGTGGTAATATCATAGTGAGCGGTGCTTTCGTTGGCACAGATTTGTGGGACAATCAGTTTGCTGACATTGCTGATAAGGAATGGGCTGAAGAAATACTTAAATATAAATGGCGCAACAATTATGGTAGCGTTACAGGTAGAGTGAAATCAGTTACATCACCATTTAAATCGATTGAAGGCAATTACAACTACTACAACGAGCTAAACAGCAAATCGTATGTGGTGGAAAACCCTGACGCTATTGAACCTGTGGGAGACAATGCTTACACCGTATATAGATACACAGAGAACAACTTTAGCGCTGGTACTTTTTATAAAGGAGATCGATACAACACTTGCATACTGGGCTTTCCTATTGAATCGATAAAAGATCAGAACATGCGTATCCAACTAATAAAAGGAATTGTGAAAGCCATGGAGGAGTAAGGAAAGTAGTATCAAATTAGAAATATAAATCTAAAATAGAAACAAATAATTTAAACCGATAAAAAATAGAAACAATGAAAACTATTGACGCTTTTATCTTATACACGCAGCAAGAACAAGCTGCAAAGACTGTAGACCAAATAAAACAATCTGAGTATGTGAAAAAGATCTTTCTGCTTTCACCTCAAAAAGGGATGAATCCAATAGAAGGATGCGAAATAATTGAAATTGACAGCATGCAAAGTACTCAGACAGTGCTGAAAATTGCTGAAAAGACAACAGCTGACTATACACTTATTTATCAGAAATCAACTGTTTTGAAATTAGGATACTTTGCTTTGGAGCGTATGATTAAAATAGCCGAAGATACAAGTGCAGGGATGGTATACGCTGACTATTATGCAATTGCTGATGGTGTGAAGAAAAACAATCCTGTTATTAGCTACCAAAAAGGAAGCTTGCGAGACGATTTTAATTTTGGATCGCTCATGATTTATAGCAGCAAGGCTCTAAAAAATGCTGCGGAAAATATTGAAAAGCAAAGTTATGACTTCGCTGGATTGTACGATTTACGATTGAAAGTTTCTCAAAAAAACAACCTTGTTCACATCAACGAATATCTCTACTCTGAAATAGACGAAGACACCCGCAAATCGGGCGAAAAGATATTTGATTACGTTGATCCAAAGAACCGCAAAGTTCAAATAGAGATGGAGCAGGCTTGCACACAGCATCTAAAAGATGTTGGAGCATATCTTGAACCTAAATTTCAACCAATAGCATTTGATAAAGACGATTTCGAATTTGAAGCCTCTGTAATCATTCCTGTTCGCGATAGAATAAAAACAGTGAAAGATGCAATTGAATCTGTTCTCATTCAAAAAACAGACTTTAAGTTTAATCTCATCGTTGTTGACAATCACTCTACAGATGGAACAACAGAAGCGATTGCTGAATTTGCAAAAAATGACGAAAGATTAATACACGTAATACCCAATAGAGACGACCTTGGCATTGGAGGATGTTGGAATATGGGAGTTCACCACGAAAAATGTGGAAAGTTTTCAATACAATTAGATAGTGATGATGTGTATAGTGATGAGAACACACTACAAAAGATTGTAAATGCTTTTTATGAGCAGAACTGTGCAATGGTAGTGGGAACATATAAAATGACCGACTTTGATATGAACACTATAGCTCCTGGTATCATTGATCACAAAGAGTGGACCCCTGATAACGGTAGAAACAATGCACTACGTATTAATGGATTGGGTGCTCCTCGCGCTTTCTATACTCCCGTGTTGCGCGACATAAAAGTGCCAAACACAAGTTATGGTGAAGACTATGCATTAGGATTGAATATATCTCGCAACTATCAGATAGGTAGAATATACGATGTGTTGTACCTTTGTCGTAGATGGGAAGATAACTCAGATGCCTCTTTAGACATTGTGAAAATGAACGGTCATAATACATATAAAGATCGAATTCGTACTTGGGAGTTTTTGGCAAGACAATCAATGAAAAAATAAGAGAGAAAAATCATTTAATAACAAAACAGAAACATCACAAACATGATAGAACCTCAAATAAATGTGGGCATAATGAGTGCTCAAGAAATAAAGTTCTCTCTTTTCAATTTATACAAACATAATAATGATAGCCTTGAGAAGGGCGATTATAGTGCGCAGATATCCAATGGAAAAATTGAATTCAATGGCAAGTTGTACGATGAAGTGTTATTGCAATCCAATGATATTCATGGAGACTCTTTTGAATTGAAAGATGCCGTTATTGGGATCAACTTCCATTGGGAAAGAAAAGAAGATCAACAGTTTCAAGGGCATCTCAAACTTATAGTGGAAAATGATATGATAACGGCAGTAAACATAGTGTCATTAGAAGATTATTTGGTGAGTGTAATTTCATCCGAAATGAGTGCCACCAGTTCTGAAGAGTTGCTAAAAGCTCACGCCGTTATATCAAGGAGTTGGTTATTGGCTCAAGTAGATAAAAATAAATCGTTGGAAACAAGCAAAGAGAATTACCAAACTTCATATGAAGATGGTAACGAAATTGTGCGTTGGTGGGATCGTGAAGACCATGCTAATTTTGATGTATGTGCCGACGATCATTGTCAACGCTACCAAGGAATCACCAAACAATCTACGCCTTTGGTTACCGATGTAATTGAAAAAACTCATGGACAAGTGATGATGTATGATGATGCGATTTGCGATACTCGCTTCTACAAATGTTGCGGAGGTTTCTTAGAAACCTTCGAAAACGTTTGGGAACCAACACCTCATCCTTATTTGGTTGGAAAAGCAGACTCTAAAAACATTGCTTTTGAAAAACCTGATCTTACTATTGAGGAAGAAGCAGAAGAATGGATCAAAACTTCGCCTGCGGCCTTCTGTAATACAAAAGATGCAAGAGTGCTCAAACAAGTATTGAACGACTATGACCAAGAGACATCCGATTTTTACCGTTGGAAAGTTACCTATACACAAGAGGAAATTGCAGCATTAATATTGAAGCGATCTGGTATAGATTATGGTGATATATTAGAAATAACACCTCTTGAACGTGGCACATCTGGACGCATCATTCGTTTAAAAATTGTTGGTACAGAAAGAGTAATGACTATTGGCAAAGAGTTGGAAATAAGACGTACATTATCAGAATCACATCTTTATAGTTCAGCCTTTGTAGTGGAAGCAGCCAAAGAAAATGATGAAGGTATTCCCTCAGGATTTACACTATATGGGGCCGGTTGGGGTCATGGAGTCGGTCTTTGCCAGATTGGCGCAGCGGTTATGGCAGACAAGGGATATAAATATGATGCAATTTTGGAGCATTATTATCCTGGTGCAAGGATAGAAAATAGATATTAAAAAAGAATTAGACACAACAACCAATATAAAATGAATCAAACAAAAACACACAAAACAAGAAACCCATGGACATGGATACCTACCCTATATTTTGGGCAAGGAATTCCTTATGTGGTGGTTATGACCGTAGCGGTGATAATGTACAAGCGTTTTGGATTGTCGAACACCGACATAGCTTTATATACCAGTTGGCTCTATCTGCCATGGGTTATTAAACCCTTCTGGAGTCCATTTGTTGATATTCTAAAAACCAAACGATGGTGGATTGTCACGATGCAACTGCTCATAGGAGCAGGTTTGGCGGGAGTAGCATTCACATTGCCCACTCCATTTTATTTTCAAGCTACGATTGGATTCTTTTGGTTGTTGGCATTTAGTTCTGCCACACACGACATTGCGGCCGATGGATTCTATATGATTGCATTGGACGATTCTCAACAATCATTTTTTGTAGGTATTCGTAGCACGTTCTATCGTCTTGCCATGATTACTGGACAAGGTTTGTTGATTATATTGGCAGGTTTTTTAGAAGTAAAGACCAGCAATGTACCTTTGGCATGGAGTATTACATTCTTTGTTCTTGCTGGGCTTTTTATTGTTCTGTTTGTATATCACAATTTCATTCTACCCAAACCTATTGCAGACAAAGGTAAAATTGCACATTCTGCAGCCGATATAGCGAGCGAATTTGGAAGAACTTTTGCATCCTTTTTCTCTAAAAAAGGAATTGGATTAGCCATTGCATTCATGCTATTATACAGATTGGCAGAAGCGATGTTAGTAAAACTGGCATCTCCTTTTTTAATTGATGTAAGAGAAGTTGGAGGACTGGGTCTTTCTACTCAAGAAGTAGGTGTGGTATATGGTTCAGTGGGAGTAATAGCTCTAACATTGGGTGGTATAATAGGTGGAGTGGTTGCATCAAGAAAAGGATTGAAATATTGGTTGTGGCCGATGGCGCTCAGTATTACATTACCGAATGCAGCTTATCTGTTACTTGCTTATTTTCAACCCGATAGCTTCCTATGGATTAATACTGCTGTAGCTATAGAGCAATTTGGTTATGGTTTTGGTTTTACTGCCTACATGTTATATATGATTTACTTCTCTCAAGGAGAACACAAAACAGCCCACTATTCAATCTGCACAGGATTTATGGCACTTGGAATGATGGTTCCGGGTATGATCTCAGGATGGTTGCAAGAATCGGTCGGTTACACAACTTTCTTCGTTATCATTATGATTGCTACTATTCCAACACTATTACTTGTGCCATTTCTGAAAATAGATCCCGAATTTGGGAAAGGAGCTAAAAAAGAGAAAAAGATAACGCAAATAAAAACAGAAGAATAAAACAGAGTTACAATGAAAAAAAGAAGCTTACTTATATTATTTTGTGTAGCTATGATGTCATCATCAATTTATGCACAAAAGATAAAAATAAAGACAGGCATAGAAGTGTTAAAACAAACCAACTTTAAAGCTATTGAGGGCAAACGTGTAGGACTAATTACTAATCCAACTGGAGTTGACAATAATCTAAAATCGACGATTGACATATTGCATGAAGCTCCCAACGTAAACTTGGTGGCATTGTATGGCCCAGAGCACGGAGTGAGAGGCGATGTACATGCTGGTGATAAAGTTGACACATTTACCGATCCCAATACTGGCGTTCCTGTATATTCTTTATATGGTGCAACGCGTAAACCAACAGCCGAAATGCTGGAAGGTATAGAAGTATTGGTATATGATATTCAAGATATTGGATGCCGTTCATATACTTATATCTCAACAATGTATTTAGCCATGGAAGCTGCAGCCGAAAACAACATTGCATTTGTGGTGTTGGATCGTCCCAATCCCGTGGGAGGATTGAAAGTAGAAGGAAACTTGGTGGAAGATGGCTTTATATCTTTTGTTAGCCAACTAAAGATCCCGTATCTATATGGGCTTACTTGTGGCGAATTGGCATTAATGATAAACAAAGAGATGATGTCAACCTCTTCTTGTCAATTGGAAGTGGTGAAGATGAAAAAATGGAAGAGAAAAATGAAGTTTGAAGATACCAACTTGCAATGGGTTCCTGCTTCTCCACATATTCCTTTCAATCATTCAGCTACATTCTATCCCGTATCTGGAATTTTAGGAGAGTTGGGCTACATGTCTATTGGCGTTGGTTACACACTTCCTTTCGAAATGTTTGCTGCAGACTGGATCAATGCAGAAGAGCTTGCTACAGCACTCAATGCAAAAGATCTTCCAGGAGTTGAGTTTAGACCAATTCATCTTAAACCTTTCTATTCGGTGGGTAAGGGAACCAATATGCAAGGTGTGCAAGTACACCTTATGAACTTTGAAAAAGCTCGCCTATCTGACATTCAATTTCATGTAATGGAAGTTGCTGCAGAACTATACCCTGACAAAGCTGTTTTTGATAACGCAGACGAGGGAAGATACAATATGTTTGACAAAGTAAGTGGTAGTGATTATATTCGCACAGAATTTTCTAAGAATCATAAATTCTCTGATATACGAGGATATTGGATGAAAGATGAATTACTCTTCAAGAAAAAATCTAAAAGATATTATTTATACAAATAAGTTTGCAGTGAGGCAAATAAAAATATTATGAAACCAAAATTACATTCTAATCGTCTAATATCATTAGACATATTGAGAGGAATTACCATTGCAGGCATGATTATGGTAAATAATCCTGGATCATGGGGCTCTATCTATAAACCATTGGGACATGCAAGTTGGCATGGACTAACGCCCACCGATTTGGTTTTCCCTTTCTTCATGTTCATCATGGGTGTATCCACATTCATGTCACTTCGTAAATATAATTTCAAACCATCAAAAGAGAGCGTTTGCAAAATAGTGAAGCGTACCATTATTATATTCCTTATTGGATTAGCACTAAATTGGTTTGGTCTACTTAGCAGAGGATTGGGGGCAGGTGAAAACTTTGTCACAGCTGCTACTCATTTTGATACTATTCGCATACTTGGTGTTATGCAACGTCTCGCACTTGCGTATGGTTTTGCATCAATTATTGCATTATTCTTCAAACCCAAACAAGTGGTATGGGTAATTGCTACGCTACTCATCGGCTACTTCTTTATCCTCTTTTTTGGAAATGGATTTGAATTGTCGGAGCAAAACATTATTTCGGTTATTGACAGAAATCTTTGGGGTGAAGCCCATATGTATAAAGATTCGGGAGTTGCTTTAGACCCAGAAGGCCTTCTGAGCACCCTACCCTCTATTGCACATGTTTTGATTGGTTTCTTATTTGGAAAAATGATTATGGATACAAAAGAC
>SMEQ01000069.1_pt1 | contig 46205 bp, 38 predicted proteins | sample 2456281 | NCBI WGS metagenome assembly SMEQ01 (sample SAMN10132596, study PRJNA489261) | soil metagenome | isolation source: day1 antibiotic-loamy sand soil ammended with raw manure from dairy cow... | place: USA | collected 2015-04-01
CAAGCCGTAATTGCCATCTTCTGCCTCATCAATGGCCAACTGAATCAAATAGTTGCGCAGCATATACAGTGGATTCACTGCATGCATCTGGGTGCGGCGCTGTGCTTGACTGCGGGTGTCTGTACTGCAGCGCAGCAAAAACTCATCCACCCACTCAGCAAAAGCGGCTTGATTGGCAAACTCAGAGCGCATCGTGGCCAACGCCGCAGCTGCAGGCTGCTCACCTAAGCGGCGGAAGAACAATGTGTAATCCACAGCACTGTGATCCATCTGTACTAAGAGCTTGTCAATCAACAACGCATCACCTGCATCTGCACCAAGCAAGCCTAAGCGGGCGCGCATGGCAGTTAAATAAGCCTGTTGCTGTATGTCAGCATAGCCATCAAGAATTTCTTGTAAGCGCTCAATGGCGACATAACGGGTTAGGGTTTCGGCAAAAGCCGTGAGGTTCCAATAACCGATACTGACCTGCTGATTAAAGGCATAACGGCCATGGTGATCAGAATGATTACAAATATGCGCCTGTTGAAAATCATCCAAAAAAGCATAGGGGCCAAAATCAAAGGTCAAACCTAAAATCGACATATTGTCAGTGTTGAGCACGCCATGGCAAAAACCATAAGCTTGCCACTGCGCAATGGTGTGCGCCGTACGTTTAACCACTGCTTGCAACAATGCAGCCAGTGGCTCAGCAGCAGTTAAACACTCAGGGTATAAGTCCTTCAGCACGTGCTCGTGTAACTGTTCTAGCTCGGCGTACTGTTTGTTGTAATAAAAATACTCAAAATGCCCAAAACGAATATGACTGGGAGCCAAGCGAATTAACATCGCTGCGGTTTCTCGATGCTCACGCCACACGGTTGTATCAGAGTCAGTCACACAGAGTGCTCGCGAAGTGGCAATACCCAGCGTGTGTAAATACTCACTGGCTAAAAACTCACGGATGCTACTGCGCAATACTGCGCGGCCATCGCCACTGCGAGAAAAGGGCGTCAGACCTGCCCCTTTTAGATGCACATCCCAATACTCACCAGCGTTATTGAGTACCTCAGCCAGCAACAGTCCACGACCATCACCTAAACGCGGGGTATAGCCGCCAAATTGGTGCCCAGCATAAACCATGGCCCGCGGCGTCACCTCTGGCCAATGCCAAGCACCGCTGGCCAGTTGCAATAAGCGTGGGTCACTTGCGGTTTCTGCCGGCAAATCCAGCAACGCTAAAGCGTCAGTACTGCAAATCACCATCTTCGCCTGCTCCACAGCAGTGGGTTCAACAGCGGCAGAAAATGCATCACCTAAGCGCGCAAAACGCCCAGCAAATTCGAGGGTGTCTAGGCTTTTCATGGGATAGGCACTCCGGCACGGCACAGCGACTAAACTGACGGTGCTTGATTAGTAGTAAGCGGGTTGCGCGTGGTCTGCAGTAACTGTCGCTCATCACCCTGACGGTTTTTCAGGGTGACATCCAGCTGGTTAAAGGCCATATCAATGTCGTGCTCTCGGAAACTAAACACAATGCGCTGCAATACCTCATCAATCGACGGATTGCGATCGGACAGCTCACTCACATGGTAACGCAACTCATGCTCAAAAATGCTCGGTGTCACTTGTAAAAACAACACTAAAGGCTCTGGATCACGCATCACCCGTGGGTTTTCTTGCATGGCTTGAATCATCAGCTTGCGCGCTAAATCCATATCGGCGTCATAGGCAATACCAATTTTAATCACCACACGCGTTACCGTATCACTTAACGACCAGTTCACTAACTGATCGGTAACAAACACCTTATTGGGTACAATTATTTCTTTGCGGTCAAAGTCAGTAATGGTGGTGGCACGAATGCGAATACGGCTAACCGTGCCAGATAAATTGCCAATAGTCACCACATCACCAATGCGCACAGGCCGCTCAAACAAGATAATTAAGCCGGAAACAAAGTTGGCGAATATTTCTTGCAAACCAAAGCCTAAACCCACAGATAACGCCGCGACCAGCCACTGCAGCTTATCCCAACTCACCCCTAAGACCGATAAGGTCGCAACAAAACCTGTGGCAGAAATCGTATACGACAGCAAGGTTGTGGTCGCATACGCTGTGCCTTGCGCCAGCTTCAGGCGAGATAAAAACAACACCTCCAGCAAACCCGGTAAGTTACGCGCCAGCATAATGGCGATAACAATAATAGCGCCAGCATCCAGCACGTCACGCAGACTAATGGGCACGATAGCACCCACACTGCTGATATTTTCATACAGCGTGACATTGTCCAAGTATGTAAATAAAGACAATAAGTCTGACCAAACCCAATACAAACTGACGACAAACACACCCAATAACACCAAGCGTGCTAAACGCAGAGATTGGTCATTGATCTGTGAAATATCCAACAGCATATCGTCGGTGGCAACTTCACCTTCCACGCCATCTTTAGGTTGATTCTGTCGAGCATCTTGCGCGCGCTGCCAAGCTAAACGGCGTGCAGCCAAAGCCAAACCGCGTACAATCATGGCCTCAAGCAAGATCCAAATCAGCACCAAAGATAACGTATTGATTAGGCGCTCACTGAGCTTCAGTGCGGTGTAGTAATAGCCAGAAACCAAAGCCACGGTAAAGAAGAAAGGCAGCAGTACCACCACCAAGCCAATTAAACGGCGCAATAGTGAGGTATTTTCAAAGCTATAACGATGAAAAACCAAACGTGCCATCAGCCAAGTCAGTGACAACAGGCAGCCCATCAATAAGATAATGCCGACCACATCCTCACTTAAAGCCGCTGGCTGCCCTTGGGCAACAGTCACCACTGCACTCAGTAATAAGGCCGTTAAGCCCAGCGCACGGATCTTGGGCTGCAAAAAAGCCACCTGCGCCCGTGGCCAGCGAAAATGCATGATCGCCATCCCGTTAGGCGCTAAAATTCGATACATGCAATAAAATACCAACCAAACCTGCGCCATAGCTAACAAGGCATCGCCAATTTCTAAGACGCTGCCTTGGCCACCCACCGATAAGGCCAAACCAAAGCTGGCCAACGCCAACGCACCTGGCGCGGCTAACAGCAGATTTAAAAACAGCGCCCGTGGCGTGTGCATCTGACTGTCTTTGCGAAAGTGACCAATATCTGCATGCAAATCACGTAGCGCTTGGATGATTTTTGGCCGCTTCCAGAGCACCACAAACATAAAGACAAATAACGGTGTAAACCACCAAATACGCTTGACCAAGGACTGCCAAACCAGACTTGTCTCATTCCCCCAAAGCACCGAAGTAAACTGATACTTAAGCCGATCTGGTGCAGCTTTGATCCAGTCCCAGTCCAAAGGTTTATTACTGGGTATCCAAAACATTTGCTCATCAAGGGTGGTGCGCAGCGCTGCCGTCATACTTTGCAGTTGTTTTTGATTGAGCTGCAGAGTAATCGACTCACTTAAATAAGCATTGAGTTCGCGGTTTAAGCGATCCAGTAAATCCGCCCGTGAACGGACTAAATCCAGCAAGCTGGAGCGTAATGCAATTTGCTCATCACTGGACGGGGTATCTCTTAACACCCGCTCCACGTACTCATCCGAGCGGCTGACGGTATCGCGCAATTGGCGTAACTCAAATTGATACAAGCGCGTATCAGCTATTTGATCGGCCAAACTGCGGTCAAAGCTCAATTGCGGCAAGGCTTGCTTTTGCTCATATAGGATTTTCGCCAAGAGCAAACTGCCCTGTAACACGCTGATTTGCTCTTCCAAGGCTTGATCAGTTTGCTGCACGCTATCGAGCTGCTGGCGAACCAGCAAGTTGCGTTGAGTCAGCTGATTACGACGCTCGGTAATCGTTAGTAGGTAATCGGATAGTTTTAAATTTAAGTTACTTTCACGCAACAATAAGCTGTCAGTCCCAGCTTTACTCACCTCCAAGGACAGCTCTGCAACAGTTTTTTCAGAATCCGCTTGGCGCTTTTGATTCAACAAAGACTGCAAGGCGAGGATGTCTTGTTCCTGACGATTGACTTGGCTGAGCAATAGATCACGGCGACTGCTGCCCAGTTCCTGCAACACGCTATTGCCCGATAACTCAGCACGGCGTAAGTTGCTTTTACTTTCTAAGGCCAAGAGCTCGGCTTTCAGCGCGTAGTTCTTTTCACTACTGGACAGTTTGCTATCGTCTTTAACCGTTTTCAGTAAGTTATTAATTTCTTGAATGCGAGTTTGGTTGCTACTGATTTCTGCTTGGGCACGCTCAGGATGGGTTTGCGCGGTGACAATTAAAGCATTGGCATCATTTAAGTCTTTTTGTAACTCGCGAAGTTTGAGGTTGTGCTCAGCCAGCAAGTCTTCCAGCTCTTTAACTGAAGCCTTGGCCAGATGTTGGCTCGGATCAGCTTGAGTTGACGCCAGTAGGCGCTGCAAATCGTTCTGCGCTGCGCTAATCTGTTGCGGCGCAGCAGCCAGCTGCTCTTGGAGTTTTTTCTGCGCTTGCTCAGTGCGCTCAACAATGTCGAGCCAAGCCAAAGTCTGCTCCAAGGCTTGCTGTACTGCTTGCTGTTCAGCTTCTGGTAGCTTGCGAGTGGGCAAGTCAGTTAGGGCTTGGCGCACATCCTGAGGATTGAGTGCGATACTATTGGCGCTCACTGGGAAACCGACAAGGCAAGCGATTAACAGCAACAACACTCTAAACTTCATAAGCCAGCAACCTTTTTAAGTAGCAATAAGTCCTAAATGACCCGCAATGTCGTTTGATCAGACGTGCATATTTTAAAACAACGGTAACTCGGGACGTTTTCCTTCGGGAAATTTCAAACCAACTTTACTGACTTTATGGCCGTCCATTAATGCCACTGTCCAAGTCAATCCTTGCCACTGCAGATGGTCACCCAAAACTGCTTCACCGGCCACAGCATTCGTCATAAATTCGGCGAGGGTCATTTTCGGATCTAAATCATCCAGTTTTAAACCGTACACATCAGCCACAGCGCCCAGTTGCGCATCCCCCTCCAGCACAAAGTCACCAAAGAAGCGCATATCTAAACCTCGTTGCGGCGCTTTGCTGAATAAGCGTCCCAGTGCCGGCAGATCATCTTCACAGCCGATGACACATAGAAAGTCATCCGCTTCTAGGCGCGTACTGCCGCTGGGGTGCAACAATTGATTATTACGAAACAATGCCGCAATTCGAGTTCCAGCAGGCATGTTAAGTTCACGCAACTGCGCGCCAATACACCATTTTTGACTGCTTAAACTATAAACAAATAGCTCCCAATGACTGGTGGGATGCATTTCCAAACCTACCCGTGAAATGGGCGCGGGCGCTGGTGGTAAGTCCACTTTAGCTTTACGGGCCGCCCAAGACAAAGTTGAGCCTTGCAGTAATAACGACACCAAAACAATAAAGAAAGCCACGTTAAAAAACAGTTGCGCATTCGGCAGGCCGGCAACCAGCGGGAATACCGCCAAGACCACAGGTACCGCACCACGCAAGCCAATCCAGGAAATAAACATGCGTTCGCGCAGGCTAAAACCACGGAACGGCAACAAGCCAAGAAAAACCGATAAGGGACGAGCAAACAAAATCATCCAAAGTGAGAGCAATAAAGCCGGCACGGCAATGGGTAAAAGCTCGTGAGGCGTTAGCAACAAGCCTAAAACCAAGAACATGCCAATCTGACTGAGCCAAGCCAAGCCATCAAACATATGCAAAATACTGTGACGACTACGGATTGGGCTATTACCCAGCACCATACCGCACACATAGACTGCTAAAATACCACTGCCGCCTACTTCGCCAGAAAAAGCGTAGATCATAATACTGCCGCTAACAGCTAAAAGCGGATAGAGCCCACCCTCAACTTGAATGCGATTGATGACCTGTAATAAGAACCAACCACCACCCAAACCTAACACTATGCCCAAACCAAACTGGCGAGCTAAACTGCTAAAGAACTCTAAGCTAAAGCTGGTTTCTCCGGCCACCAACATGGCAATTAAAGTGACCGTGAGGAACATCGCCATAGGGTCATTACTGCCAGACTCAATTTCGAGGGTAGAGCCAACCCGTTCGTTGAGCCCTTTACCATTGAGCAGGTTAAAGACCGCAGCCGCATCAGTGGAGCCAACAATGGCACCAATCAATAAGCCTTCTAAGAGCGTGAGATTAAACAGCCAAGCGGCAGCTACACCGGTTAAAGCAGCGGTAAGCAATACGCCAAAGGTGGCCAAAGATAAGGCTGGCCAAAGCGCTACGCGGAAGGTTGCGACCCGTGTGCGCATTCCGCCATCGAGCAAAATTACCGCAAGGGCAAGGTTACTGACGAGGTAAGTCAGGGTGTAGTCATCGAAAGCAATACCACCGACGCCATCGGTGCCGGCCACCATACCCACACCCATGAAAATAACCAAAATGGGAATGCCGATGCGTGATGAGATGGCGCTGACCAGAATACTGATAACAACTAATAAACCACCAACAAAAAATATACTATTGGTTGCTACAGAATCCACAAGCGCCTCTCCTTTATAATCACAAAGCTATTCCACATCTTTTTTATTCTAACCTGTAGATGGCTATTAATTTGAAAAATCTTATATTTGTTTACGGCTAGTCGTTAAAGATTCACATTTTCGGCAAAATACTCAGCAAGTCAGCGTTTTTTCTCATTTTTATGGTCATTTTCTCAGCGAGGTTGTCATGCCCAGCACATCGAGCCACAGTGCCTGCCAACATCTGGCGCAGGTTTTCGCCAGTGATATTCCCTTAACTTCAGCACTAGCTATTGAGGTGCGCGACTGGCAAAACCATTGCTTGCAGTTGCATTTGCCTCTACCAGAAAACCGTAACCATCAAGAGTCTATGTTTGGCGGTAGTTTGTACTGTGCTGGTGTCTTAGCCAGTTGGGGCTGGTTGCACTTACGTTTACGTGAGATGGGTATAAATACCACACATATCGTTGTACAGGCAGGGCAAATTGATTATCCGTTGCCGGTTTTAGCTGATGCCAAGGTTATCTGCTCTGCGCCAGATCAAGCTATTTGGACGCGCTTTATTAAGATGTACCAACGCCACGGTAAGGCACGTATTCGCTTAGACAGTCGCATTTTAACCCACGACGGCCAAGATGGCGCTTGCTTTACTGGGCAATTTGTCTTGCATAGCTAAATATATGAACTTCAGCTTGTAGGTATTTTTATAGCGAGGCGCTGCGAGCCGGGAGCGCGGGCCGCTGACCCGCAATTGCAAACGCAAACGCAAACGCAAACGCCACAACCATACAACCCATGCCGCATATTACGAACAACTCCAATATTGACTACCGCTTTTATGCGGACGAGCCGCCCGTGCTCCCAAAGACTCCTGACGATTGTTGCCTACGTGAAGGGTAAAGCCGCTAAACTTCAGCTTTGATTTTTAAACTTCAGGTTGTATTCATTGTGGATGTAATAATTATTGGTGCCGGTGCTGCTGGATTAATGTGCGCGTTAACTGCCGCGCAGCGTGGTCGTAAAGTTTTAGTAATTGATCATGCCAATAAAGCTGGCAAAAAAATCCTCATGTCGGGTGGTGGGCGCTGCAACTTCACCAACATGTACACCGAGCCGGATAATTTTCTCTCCAACAACCCTCATTTTTGCAAATCAGCACTGGCCCGTTATACCCAGTGGGACTTTCTCGAAATGGTCCAGCGCCACCAAGTGCCGTATCACGAGAAAAAACTTGGCCAACTTTTTTGCGATAACAAAGCCAGTGACATCCTCGAGATGCTACTGAAAGAATGCGCAGATGCCGGCGCCACCATCCAACTCAACACTCCAGTCACTCATATTCAAGCTAAAAACAGCGGCTTCACTCTGCAGTGCAACAAAAAAACCTTGCACTGCCAATCCTTAGTCATTGCCAGCGGTGGCTTATCCATTCCAACTTTGGGCGCGACGGGCTTTGGCTATCAAGTCGCGGAACAGTTTGGCCATACTATTCTGCCCACCCGCGCCGGCTTAGTGCCCTTCACCATCACTGATCCACAACTCAAAGAACTTTGCAGCGCCTTATCTGGCACCTCCATTGCTGATTGCGTAGTGCAATGCAACGGCCAAAGCTTTAAAGAAGACCTGCTGTTTACTCATCGCGGCCTTAGTGGCCCAGTGATTTTACAGATTTCCTCTTATTGGCAACCGGGCGACAGTATAGCGATTGATTTACTCAGCGACCGTGATGCCAGCGCTTGGCTGTTAGAGCAACAAGCACAGCACCCCAATACGGAACTGAAAACCCTACTGAGCGAGTGCTTCACCCGCAAAATGGCGCAACTCCTCTGCGAGCACTGGTTTAGCAGCACACCACTTAAGCAATACAACGCCAAGCAGCTCAGCGCGATTGCTGAGAAATTGAACAATTGGCAGCTAACCCCTTCAGGCACCGAAGGCTATCGCACCGCAGAAGTCACTTTGGGTGGGGTTGATACCCAAGAAGTCTCGTCCAAAACCATGCAGTCGCAAAAACAAGAGAACCTTTACTTTATCGGCGAAGTACTCGATGTTAGCGGCCATTTAGGCGGCTTTAACTTCCAGTGGGCCTGGGCCAGTGGCCATGCCGCCGGCTCAGTAGTCTAGGCTATTGGCATCGCTTGGTGGCGTAGCTCGCTACTACTGGCGCGGCCCAAGCGCTTAAGAACAACACAGCCAACCAGCAGCACACAACCCAACTTCACGACAAACCCCTGTCGCCCATAAATGAACCACCTACGGATAGCTCCAGCAGGTGTAATTTGGGGTCAATCAAGACCGCGCGCAAAGTCCGACACATTTACTTGGTTATTAATTGCCCAGGGTACTACGCTGCTCAGTTAATGGCTGTTAGAATAGCTCAGTATTTTTATTTTCTTGAGTTTTACTATGTCGACCCCCTTTCGTCCTGAGCTGCTGTCACCCGCTGGCACCTTAAAAAACATGCGTTATGCTTTTGCCTATGGCGCTGATGCGGTCTATGCCGGACAGCCGCGCTATAGCTTACGCGTGCGTAATAACGAGTTTAACCACGCCAACCTAGCGCTGGGTATTAAAGAAGCACACGCCCAAGGCAAACAGTTTTATGTGGTGGTGAACATCTCACCGCACAACGCCAAACTAAAAACCTTTCTCAAAGACTTAGAGCCTGTGGTGGCCATGGGCCCTGATGCGCTGATTATGTCGGATCCCGGTCTAATCATGATGGTGCGTGAGCATTTCCCGCAGATGAACATTCACCTGTCAGTGCAAGCCAACGCAGTCAACTATGCCAGCGTAAAGTTTTGGCATAACCAAGGCTTAACCCGTGCCATCTTATCCCGCGAACTGTCATTGGATGAAATTGAACAAATTCGCCATGAAGTACCAGAAATGGAACTGGAAGTATTTGTGCATGGTGCGTTATGCATGGCCTACTCCGGTCGTTGCTTGCTGTCGGGCTACATCAATAAGCGCGACCCGAACCAAGGGACCTGCACCAACGCCTGCCGCTGGGAATACAAAACCCACGAAGGCAAAGAAAATGAACTGGGCGATATCGTGCATAAGTACGAGCCGATTGCTGCGGTGCAACAGGTCGATCCAGCGCTGATGCAAGCCGTTGAGCCGATCCTCGGGGTTGGTGCACCAACCGATGAAGTCTTCCTCTTAGAAGAAGCCGGACGTCCGGGTGAGTATATGTCCGTCTCTGAAGATGAGCACGGCACTTATATTATGAACTCGAAAGATTTACGTGCCGTACAACACGTCGAGCGCATGGTGCAGATGGGTTTACACTCATTGAAAATCGAAGGTCGCACCAAGTCCCATTACTATGTCGCGCGCACTGCTCAAGTCTACCGTAAAGCCATTGATGATGCGGTGGCTGGTCGTCCTTTTGATAAGTCGTTGATGGACACCTTGGAGTCTCTGGCGCACCGTGGTTATACCGAAGGTTTCCTGCGTCGCCACGTGCACGATGAATACCAAAACTACGAGTACGGCTACTCCATCTCTGATCGTCAGCAGTTTGTTGGTGAAATGACCGGTGAGCGTCGCGGTGATTTAGCCGAAGTAATCGTCAAAAACCGTTTTGCGTTAGACGATTCCATTGAGCTTATGACGCCACAGGGCAATATGACCTTTGACCTCAAGCACATTGAAGATCAAAAAGGTAAAGGCCGCTCTGATGCGCCCGGTGACGGCCATGTGCTGTATATTCCGATACCTGAGAACGTCAATCTAGAGCATGCACTACTGATGCGTAACCTCACCAGCGGCAACACCCGCGGCGCATAATCAAGCCCCCGGAAAACACTGAGTCTTACTTGTACAGATCAATTAAGACTCAGTTGCAGCGGCGGTGTGAGCCAGCAAGAACTCGGTAAACTGCTCAGCGGCAACCGGACGGCAAATGAGATAGCCTTGCACTTCATCACATAAATTGGCGTGTAAGAAATCCATTTGCGCTTGAGTCTCTACCCCTTCAGCAACCACTAATAAGTTTAAGCCATGTGCCATCGCAATAATGGCGCGAGTAATGGCCGCATCCTCATGGTTTTCAGCCACATCGCGAATAAAGCTCTGATCAATTTTCACGCTATTGGCGGGAAAACGCTTTAAATAACTCAGCGATGAGTAACCTGTACCAAAATCATCGATAGCCAGGTGCACACCCAACTCTCGCAACTGTTTAAAGGTAGCGATAATGCTTTCGGCGTTCTCTAGCATCTGGCTTTCAGTCAGCTCAAGCTCCAACAAATAAGCCGGTAAACCGGTTTTCTTCAGCACATCCTGCACTAAAGTAACCAAGTTACCTTGGCGCACATGGCTAACAGATAAGTTCACTGAAACGCGAATGGGCATACCTTGCTGTAGCCACAGTAACGCCTGCTCACAGGCCTGTTGCAGCATCATCTCACTGATCACACCAATAAGGCCGGTTTCTTCTGCTAATGGAATAAATTCACCTGGCGATACCAAGCCGCGCTGCGGATGATTCCAGCGCACCAGCGCTTCTGCCGAACGCACTACACCATCAGACAGCGTCAGCTTAGGCTGGTAGTAGGCTTGTAACTGCCCTTCCTCAATAGCTCGTCGCAATTGTTGCTCAAGCTGCAAGCGCTCTAAGGTGCTGGCTTGCAGTTGGTTATTATAAAACTGGAAAGTATCCCCACCCAAATGCTTCGCTTGCTGCATGGCCATATTGGCCTGACTAATCAGTGCTGCCGGTGTTCTAGCATTATCCGGTAACACACTGATACCCAAAGAGGCACTAATGATCAGCTCATTGCCCGCCACAGTAATGGGTTCTCGGATATTGGCCAAGATAGCCGCGGCCAGTTTTTTCAAGCTCGTAATAGATACACAGTCATCTAAAATCACTGCGAACTCATTACCACCGAGGCGTGCCACAGTATCAGCAGCGGGCAACTGCTCAGTTAAGCGCAAACTAATTGCCCGTAGCACTTGGTCGGCAATTTCAACACCCAAGCTATCATTCAGAACTTTAAAACGATCTAAATCAATATGCATTAAGGCCATGCAGCCATCATGTTTACGCGCGTGTTCTACTGCTTGTTGCAAGCGTTGTTGGAATAGGGTGCGATTGGATAACTCGGTTAATTCATCATACTGCGTCAAATAGCTTAAACGCTCTTCAGTCTGGCGCCGTTCAGTGAGGTCAGTGAAAAACCCTACAATATGCGTTGCCTTGCCATCGTCATCACGCACCATATGCGCTTGCAACCATTGCGGGTAAATTTCCCCGCTCTTGCGCACCCCCAAGGCCTCGCCTTGCCAAGAGCCATGTTCTTTTATAGCGGCACGAATCAATTGGTATTGCTCGCGTAACTCAGCATTGTGCTGATTGACTAAGCCGGCGTAGCCCACAACATCTTCGCGGCTATAGCCGGTCACGGCACTGTAAGCTTTATTAATCGCCAAGATAATGAACTGCGAATCCATCACCACGATACTTTCAGTGCCGGCATCAAACACTTTTGAGGCTAACCACAGCTCTTCGTCATGTTGCTTTTGGGCACTGATATCACGGCGTGTGCCCAGCATACGCAGGACATAACCCGTGGCATCGCGCTCAACTGCACGGCCACGGTCCTCAATCCAGACCCAGTGACCAGCGCTGTGTTTTACTCGGTATTCAACAATATAACTTTCGGTTTTCTGCTTCATATGCTCAAGCATAGCGGTGCGCAAGACCGGTAAATCATCGGGGTGCAATAAGGGCCGCAAGTCACTTAAGACGCCACGCACCTGCTCATGCTCCAAGCCAAAAATACTTTTAACTCGAGTGTGATGAATTTCATCTGTTGCTAAGTTCCAATCCCAAAGCGCTAACTGACTGGCATCTAAAGCCAGTTCTAATCGTTCTTGGATTTTCTCTAAAGCCAGCAAAGCTTCTTTAAGCTCCGTGGTCCGCTCCTGCACACTGTGCTCAAGCCCAGCCTGCACAGTAAGCAGCTGCTGTTCGGCAATTTGCTTGCCCGCAATCTCCTGCGTGAGCTCAAGATTTAAAGCCTCAGTTTTATATTGCGCGGCCTGCAAGGTGCAAATCAGCTCTTGGTTTTTCAAGCGTTGCTGAGTTGTTTGCAAGATCAGACGGTTCACTTGGAGCACTGCTGCAGTAATAGCCAGCAAGCACATGAGCACTAACATACCCAAGCTCTGCAACACTTCAGTGTCACCGCTTAAGTAAACCCAAGCAATGGGTAAAAAACCAAATAAGACGTACCAAACAAACAGCAAGAAACTCACCGCATAAGCGATGCTGGTTGAAGCAGCCACCAACGATAACAAACCTAGCAGCAATAACTGCAAGGTAAACTCTTCCCCAGGAATAAATAAAATAGCAAACGACGATAGCACTGCGCCGCAAGCACAAGCGCCAGCCAAGAGCAGATAACGCCAAATAGGTAAGATCTGCTGCTGCGCTGTAGCCCGCTCAAAAAAAGTAGCGGCCAACAAACGCGCTGCAGTTAAACTAGCGGTGACCAAGAGCCAGACTAAAGCTAACGCAAAGTTAGCACTGTCCTGTAGCAGCCAAACGCACGCCATCGAACACAAGACGGTTAGCAAAGAAGGCGCATATGAATTGCGATAAATCACTTGCACGCTATCGGCATCCAGCTGCCACCAAACCGATGGCGACAGGCTACTGAGCTGCTTTTTTTTACCCATTAACATTTTTTATTATTATCTCGCACAATAATCTGCACTTAATCCGCGATGATGCCAGTTGAGTCATCAAACCAGCTAAAATAACCCTGAGCCAACTGCTTATGGGCGGCTAACATTAAAGGCATTGCCCCTCTAACCACAAGCCCTAGATGTATAATACATAAAGCAGAACTGATAAACCTGCCCTCTGCGACTTAGGACCAGTGCATTTATAACCAGTATTGTGTTTGCCCTTACTCAGCGCGCCAACTAGAATACGCTGATGCATGATGATATCTCACACTTATTAAACGCCCTCAACGAAGCCCAGCGTGAAGCTGTGGCTGCGCCCATTGGTCAACAGCGGGTTTTAGCCGGCGCTGGTTCAGGCAAAACACGGGTGTTAGTCCACCGTATTGCTTGGCTGATTCAAGTTGAAGGGGCTTCCCCGCACAGTATTTTATCGGTGACTTTTACCAATAAAGCCGCTGCCGAAATGCGCCTGCGTATTGAAGAGCTGCTGGGCATGAACCCAGCGGGCATGTGGGTGGGCACTTTCCACGGTTTAGCCCACCGCTTACTGCGTGCTCACTGGCAAGAAGCAGGTTTAGCTGAAGGTTTTAGCATTCTCGATGGCGATGACCAACAGCGCTTATTAAAGCGGGTAATGCGCGAACTCAATCTGGACGAAAAACGCTGGCCAGTGCGTCAAGCGCAGTGGTTTATTAATGGCCAAAAAGACGAAGGCCTGCGCCCGCAGCATATTCAAGCCGGTGGCGATTTGTTTTTAGCCACCATGCTGCAAGTTTATACGGCCTACGAAGAAGCCTGCGCTCGCGCTGGGGCCATTGATTTTGCTGAGCTATTGCTGCGTGCCTTGGATCTCTGGCGCGACAACCCAAGCTTACTGCAGCATTACCAACAGCGCTTTAAGCATGTGTTGGTAGACGAGTTTCAAGACACTAACGCCGTGCAATATGCTTGGTTACGCCTGCTCGCCCAAGGCGGCAAAAGCCTGATGGTAGTGGGCGATGATGACCAATCCATTTATGGCTGGCGCGGCGCCAAAATTGAGAACATCCAAGAGTTCTCTAACGACTTTGTTAACACGCAAAGCATTCGTTTGGAGCAAAATTACCGCTCCACCGCCACCATTCTTAAAGCTGCCAACGCCTTAATCGACAATAACCAAGGCCGCTTAGGTAAAGAACTGTGGACCGACGGCGCAGAAGGTGAACCAATCCGCTTGTATAGCGCTTATAACGAGCACGATGAAGCCCGTTATATCGTTGAATGTATTGAGCAAGCGCTGCGCAAAGGCGAGCTCAAGCGCAGTGATATTGCCATTTTATACCGCTCCAACGCCCAGTCTCGGGTGCTGGAAGAAGCCTTATTACGCGCCGCAGTGCCGTACCGGATTTACGGCGGGCAACGCTTCTTTGAACGCCTCGAAATTAAAAACGCCCTGGCCTATTTGCGTTTGCTGCGCAGCCGCCATGATGACGGCGCCATTGAGCGAGTGATTAATGTGCCCACCCGCGGTATTGGTGAAAAAACCATTGAAACTGTACGCCATGCAGCGCGGGAACATGATCTTTCCCTGTGGGCAGCGATGCACTTGCTGATTGAGCAAAAAACCTTAACCGGCCGCGCCAGTAACGCTCTCAAGGGTTTTATTGAGCTGATTGAAGAGCTGGCTGTGCGCACCCAAGATTGTGATTTGCATGCCATGACGCAAATTACCATTGAGCAATCAGGCTTGCTCACCTATCACCAAGAAGAGAAAGGTGAAAAAGGCCAAGCGCGAGTGGAAAACCTCGAAGAGCTGGTCAGTGCCGCCCGCACCTTTACCAAAGACGGCGATCTCAGTGCCACAGACGGCGAGATTGACGATGATTTACCGCCACTGGTGGCGTTTTTAGATCATGCGGTACTGGAAGCGGGCGATACCCAAGCCGATGAGTTTACTGAAGCCGTGCAACTGATGACCTTGCATAGCGCCAAAGGCCTGGAGTTTCCTATTGTCTTTATCGCCGGTATGGAAGAAGGCTTATTTCCTCACAAGATGAGCCTTGAAGAGCCGGGCCGCTTAGAAGAAGAGCGCCGTTTAGCCTATGTGGGCATTACTCGGGCCATGCAGCAGCTGTATATCACTTGTGCTGAAACCCGCCGCCTATATGGCACTGAAACCTATAACAAGGTTTCGCGTTTTGTTCGCGAGATCCCTGCTGATTTGCTGCAGGAAGTACGCATGAACAACAGTGTCAGCCGCCCCTACCAAAGCTCGCACCAAGTGCAATCGAGCCCTATGTTTAGTGGTGCGGAAGTTCCAGAAACAGGCTTTAATTTGGGCCAATTGGTGCAGCACGCAGTGTTCGGAGAGGGCGTCATTTTAAACTTTGAAGGCTCTGGTGCCCAAGCGCGCGTGCAAGTCAACTTCGCCAATGAGGGGATCAAATGGCTAATGGTCGCTTACGCTAAGCTTGAGCCACTATAGTACTTAACAGGCATGCCATAAGCTGCTCGCTGGCCGCGGTTAAAATCAAGCTAGAGCTTTATTTTATCGATAATATAAGCCAGCAACGTATTGGCATCACAGTGTTCACTTTACCGCGGTGCTATGACACTCATAACGCCGCTTAGCTAAACTAACCTGACAATAAAAGAGATATTTTATGCAACGTTTTCTCACAATCGCCTTCGCTCTATTCTTAGGCTTAAGCTTTAGCATTGATGCTGATGCGCGCCGCTTTGGTGGTGGTAAGTCCTTTGGTGGCGGCATGAAACATCGCCAAGCACAGCAACAGCAAAAACCTGCTCCCCAGCCTAACAAACAAGCGCCAAACGCAGGCGCCAAACCAGCTATGGGCGGCTTTGGCGGTATGCTAATGGGCATGGCTGCCGGTGGTTTATTGGCCTCAATGTTTATGGGTGAAGGTTTTGAAGGCCTAAAAATGATGGACATGCTGATTTTTGGCCTCATTGCTTTCGTCATCTTTAAGCTGATTGCCAGTCGCCGCCGGCAAATGCCGCAAGCAGCCACAGCCGGTGGCCCAGCCATGCAACGTGAAGCCCACCAGCCAGCGCAGAACATTTTTGGCAGCACAGCTTCTGCGGCACCAGCACCAGCCGTTATCAATGCTCCAGCTTGGTTTAATGAAAGCAGTTTTCTGCAAGCGGCGGAAAGTCATTTCAATGCTCTACAGCAACACTGGGATGCCAATGAAATGGAGCTCATTGCTGAGTTTGTTACCCCAGAAATGCTGACCTTCCTAAGCAACGAGCGCAACAGCCTCGGTGATGGCATGCAATCCACTTATATTGACGACCTCAGCGTGCAGTTGGATGGTGTCGATCAAGAAGGCGAGCTGACTATTGCCACCCTAACTTTCCACGGCGTGGCGAAAACTTCGCGCTTTGATCAGGGTGAAGCATTCAGTGAAAGCTGGCGCATGGAGCGCAAAGAGGGTGAGAACCAACCTTGGCTAATCGCTGGTATTCGTCAAAACGCTTAATCAGTAACCCCCTCCTGCAGGCGCATACGCCAGCCTGCAGGCATTCATTCGTTATCTATAGAGCATACCAACCGTGGAAGAAGTCATTGATGAACTACGCGAACGCAATGAGCCAGTGCCGGTGCCGCTGGAATTGCCCGACGAAGAGACTCTAGTAGAGATTCAAGAGCAAATCCTGATTCATCTACCCTATGCTTTGCGCGATTTTTTACTCACAGTCAGCGATGTGGTTTACGGCCATTTAGAGCCAGTTACCGCCAGTGATCCGCATTCACACACCTTCCTGCCTGAGGTTACAGCCACAGCTTGGGATCTTGGCTTGCCACGCTACCTGGTTCCCCTTTGCCATGCGCAGCCACTGTATTACGCCGTAGACGAAGAAGGGGAAGTGTTTGCCTGGAATGCTGACACCCAAGAAATGCTTGAAGAAACGTGGGAAAGCGTTTGGCACTGGGCTCGTGATGTTTGGCTGGAAAGCTAATCTGCTTCAGATTAAGGTATAATTGCTTTTTTAAAAGTGCGCACGCCAGATGCACTAAACAAATAAGAGAGCACTATGCAACCAGGATCTCCAACCCTCACCATGACCGTTTTAATGACCCCGGATAACGCTAACTTTTCGGGTAATGTGCATGGTGGTACCTTACTTAAGTACCTTGATGAAGTGGCTTACGCCTGTGCGAGTCGCTATGCGGGCAGCTACGTGGTGACTTTGTCTGTTGACCAAGTGGCCTTCCGTCAACCCATCCATGTGGGCGAGCTGGTAACCTTCCTCGCCTCAGTTAACTACACCGGCCGCACGTCAATGGAAGTGGGTATTAAAGTCGTTACAGAAAACATCCGCGAAAAACTGGTGAGACACACCAATAGCTGCTTTTTCACTATGGTTGCGATTGACGAGAATGGTAAGACCGTGGAAGTCCCACCATTGGTGCCAAGCACTGAAGATGAGATCAGGCGCTTTGCCAACGCCCAGGAGCGTCGCGCCATACGCCATGAGCTGGCCGAGCGTTACAAAGCACTGAAAGACTAGCGTACAAGCTGAAATGGTCACTGCAACGACCCAGCCGGTGAGATAAACCGCTGGGTCGTTGCATTAATAATTCGCTGCTGACTTAAACGTCAATTTTGTTCTCTACTTCTTGCACCTTGCCACCACGGGCCAAAAACTCTTCCATAGCTTTAGCTAGAGCATCGCGATCCTTTTGCTTGGCTTCCAACGACGGCAAATCCTCAACGCTGCTTGCTGCTTTGCTTTTGCTGCGGGCGATGGGTTCAGCCACATCCGAACCATCATCAACGCTGTCGTCAGCGATATCTTCTACATCCTCGACATCATCCACGTCATCTAGACTGATATCATCCGCATCAAGATCAGCATCATCGTTTGCATCTAACTCTTCTGTTTCTAATTCTTCATCGTACATAGTCAACCTCAAGCCTGCCTTCAGCAAGATAGTTATATTTCTGGCGCCAAACACCTTCAGCACCTAAATTGAGAGCGCATAATAACCAGCAAAACTGGCTGGTAAGCAAGTACGCGTAGCACAGCCACAGCTGACAACGGACCATTACCTGTTATGCATTGGGCGCGCATTCTAGTGCGATAAAAAGAAAATAACTACGCTATTTGCATACTTTTTTATTATTTTCCGAAACCGCTTGGTTTGGCAGCGCGCTGCGTATAATAAGTCATAAAAAGCACTAAGGCGCAACCCCGCGAAGAGCTGCGCCTTAATTGTATGCAAGCGCGCTGTCTGGCTTAGTATTACAGCTCAGGCAGAACAATACTGTTGCTGATGTTAAATAGCATCTGAGCCAGTTTCACCAGTACGAATACGTACAGCCTGCTCTAGGCTAACCACAAAAATCTTACCATCACCGATTTTACCGGTATTGGCTGCTTTACTGATGGATTCAATGACGCGGTCTAACTGCGCTGCGGCAATGGCCACTTCGATTTTCACCTTAGGTAAGAAATCAACCACATACTCCGCACCACGGTATAACTCTGTGTGACCTTTCTGACGGCCGAAGCCTTTCACTTCAGTGACTGTAATACCTTGTACGCCAATTTCTGATAATGCTTCACGCACATCGTCGAGCTTGAAAGGTTTGATAATGGCGGTAACTAATTTCATACAGTTTCTCCGAGATTAAATGACTTATTATTCAAGTCAATTTCTAACATGCTGAAGCTTAACAGTTGTGCATAAAAGCTGGGCAAATACACCTCTGCAGCCACACAGCCAGTCACACCACAACTACTTATAGCATGCGAGCAAGTATACAAAGACAATACGCTTTTTTGCTACTACTAGAAATTATACGCAAGATTATGCAGTTTCTCTTGGCTTTCATAAACATTCATATTTAAGCTGACGTGCTAAACTGAATCACATCATTGTTAAGGAATGTATTTATGTTACCGCCAAAGGCCTTATTTGACAGCATTAGCACCCAAGCGGGACGCTTACTTGGCAGTGAAAACCCATTACCAAAAGCGGAAATTGAAGCGCAATTAAAAGCACTACTGCAAAGTTCTTTCAGCAAGCTCGATTTAGTCAGCCGTGAAGAGTTTGACAGCCAAATGGTTGTGCTCGCACGCACTCGGGCCCGTCTAGAAGCACTCGAAAGCAAAGTAGCAGCACTGGAAGAACAACTCAGCAGCAATGACCCTGTAAGCAGTGATTAAGCAACTTACCTAACTCAAATAGGTTTTACATAAGATCAAGGAGGATCTATGTCACTCGCCATTATGCACAGCCGCGCCCAAATTGGTGTTGAAGCACCGGCCGTTAGCGTAGAAATTCACCTGACTAACGGCTTACCGTCGCTAACCATTGTTGGCTTACCAGAAACAGCCGTACGTGAAAGTAAAGACCGTGTGCGTAGCGCTATTTTAAACAGCGCCCTAGAGTTTCCACGCAAACGCATCACCCTTAATTTAGCACCAGCGGATCTCCCCAAAGAAGGCGGGCGCTTTGATTTAGCCATTGCCCTAGGCTTACTAGCCGCCAGCGCACAGCTACCCGGTGGTTGTCTGGATGACTTTGAATGTTTGGGTGAGCTGGCTCTCTCAGGCCATGTGCGTCCAGTGCGTGGCGTGCTCCCCGCTGCCTTAGCCGCCCGCGATGCCGGACGCGCATTGGTAGTAGCTTTAGCCAATGCCGAAGAAGCCTGCTTAGCCAGCGGCTTAAAAGTCTATGCCATAGATCATTTACTGGAGCTTGTTGCCCATTTCAACCAGCAAAACACTTTAAAACCCTATCAGTCGCAGGGTTTATTAGCACAACCACCAAGCTACCCCGACTTACTCGAGGTGCAAGGCCAAGATGCAGCCAAGCGTGCTTTGGTGGTCGCCGCGGCCGGCATGCATAATTTGCTTCTCAGTGGGCCACCGGGCACCGGCAAAACTCTTTTGGCCAGCCGCTTACCTGGCCTACTGCCGCCGCTCACGGAGCATGAGGCACTAGAAGTGGCAGCTGTGCAGTCAATGATCAACCTTGAACCACTGCGCAACTTACCGCAGCGGCCTTTTCGCCAACCGCACCACAGTGCTTCCAGTCCAGCCTTAGTCGGCGGTGGCAGCCGCCCACAACCAGGAGAAATCAGCTTAGCTCACCAAGGTATTTTATTTTTAGATGAGCTTCCGGAGTTTGACCGTAAGGTCTTGGAAGTTTTGCGTGAGCCACTCGAGTCCGGCTATATAGTGATTGCCCGAGCCCACAGCAAAGTGCGCTTTCCAGCTCGTTTTCAGCTGGTGGCAGCGATGAACCCTTGTCCCTGTGGGTACTTTGCCGACCCCAATGGGCGCTGTCGCTGTACCCAAGAGCAAGTGCAGCGCTATCGCAACAAGCTCTCGGGGCCGCTGCTGGACCGCATTGACTTACATATTAGCGTGGCCCGTGAAACCACCTCATTGCGTAAACCAAAAACACCGGGACTCAGCTCTGCACAAGCAGTTAGTCAAGTCTGTGCTGCACGGCAGCGCCAACTGCAACGGCAAGGTTGCAGTAACGCGCAATTGGATTTAAATGCCTTACGTCAGCACTGCACTCTTACAGAGGAGGACCGTACCTGGCTCGAGCAAGCCAGCGAGCGTTTAAACTTATCGCTACGGGCCACTCATCGAGTCTTAAAAGTCGCACGGACCTTGGCAGATCTGGCGGCCAGTAGCATGATTTCCCGTGAACACTTAGCTGAAGCCCTGCAATACCGTTTTCACGAGCAGCAATAAACCCATAAGGTGCGCAAACGCTAAGCGCACCTTATCTATCGACAGCTAGTTGGCTTTTGCTTTACTTTTCTTCGGCATTAAGTATTTCATTAAACCTTGGAACCACATCACCATGGCAGTGTTGCCTTGGATCTGAATATTTTTATCTTGGATACCCTGCATAAAAGCCAACTGCTTATTCTTTGCATTCATGGTGGCAAAACCAAAGGCCGCATCTTTAAAGCCAATGGAGAAAGTTGGCTCCTGTGCAACACCTGAACGACTTTCTAGGCGATTATTTTTAATCACAAAATGACGCGCCACCTTGCCATCCAAGGTATGCAGCATAAAAGTTAAATCTTTATCTTGCAGCTGCTGCTGAAAAGCTGGGTTGTTTTTACTGGCCTTGTTCATCATCCGGCCGAGCATCCATAGTAAAAAACGAAATTTCATTTAGAGTTCCAATTAGTGTATTGCACACAACGTGAGCTGGATCAGCTTAAACAGCCGCGTGTCACAATGAGATGATTAATTTTATGAGCTTTATCGACAAAGCTCTCGCTAAACAGCATCAGAAGAGGATTTTGCCCATACCGAAACACTGATTAATAGCGGTTGCGCGACCTTTGCTAAACCTAACAAGCCACTGTTGTTATTAATCTGCAGCTTACCACTTCAGCAAAGCAGGCATCATACTAATGTCTAAAGACGGGTGCGTAAAGCGTCTGCTGCTGACTTGCGCGGAGAAACTCTTAGCTACTTTAGCTGTACCCGCCTCTGCCACAGTCTGCTGGCCGCTACTGTCGTTTACATTGACAGCTTGCCTGCTCTGAATAAAAACCACGACAGTAAAAACCGCAATTAATGCGTGCTAAACTGAGCTTTCATTTTCACTAGTAAGTAGTTCTTGTGTCCAGCAACCAACCCTGCCCTAGCAGCGCCCTATGGCGCACCACTCCCACATCTTCTGCCATTTTAAATACTTGGCTTTTTGATCAAGGCTCGTTAACCCAACGCTTAACGCAGCAGTGCCAAGGGGTGTTTAATGTGCAGGTACTAAAAGAAGGCTGGCAACCACTCAGCGATGCTGAGTGCCAAGCTTTAGCCATTGCTCAACATAGCCTAGGCTGGGTGCGCGAAGTGTTTTTATGTGATGGCCAGCAGCCTTGGGTATTTGCTCGTAGCGTGGCCGGTCAAGCACAGCTGCAAGCAGTTGGTTTTGATCTCAGCCAACTGGGCCGCCGCTCCCTTGGCGAACTATTATTTAGCCAGCAAGCTTTTCAGCGTGGGGCTTTAGAAATCAGTCAAATACCTTGCCAGCAACTGCCTGAAATTGCCCAACAACAAGCGCTCAACCATAGTTTTTTATGGGCGCGGCGCTCCTGCTTCACAAAAAACGCATTAGGCGTACTGGTGGCAGAGGTTTTTCTGCCCAAACTTTGGCAGGATAGCGGGCTCAACCTGTAACACTTACGTCTTTGGCTGCATTCAGCTTTACCCATTTCGCGGAGTCTTATATGTATATCAAACTGCTGAAATCCTGTAATCGCCTGCACCCCAGAGCTTGGGATTTTATTCAGTTAATGCGTTTGGATCGCCCCATTGGTATTTACCTTTTGTTGTGGCCAACTTTGTGGGCACTATGGATTGCAGGCGATGGCGCACCCAGCATTAAAAATACAATTATTTTTGTCCTTGGCGTGATTTTTATGCGCTCCGCTGGCTGTGCTATTAACGACTTTGCCGACCGCGGTATTGATGCTGACATTTGGCGCACTAAAGACCGCCCCATTGTCACCGGTCGAGTCAGTGCAAAAGAGGCGCTCATAACTTTTGCCCTATTGGTAGGTGCAAGTTTTGTTTTGGTGCTGCTCACTAATACGCAAACAATTTACTGGTCGTTTCTAGCAGTGGGCCTGGCTGCTCTTTATCCATTTACTAAACGCTATACCTATTACCCACAGGTGGCGCTAGGTGCAGCGTACTCATGCAGTATTTTACTGGCTTTTAGTGCTCAGCAAGGCTCAGTGCCCGCAGCCGTTTGGCTGATTTATATTGCTAACCTGTTGTGGACCATTGCCTATGATACTTACTACGCCATGAGTGACCGTGAAGATGATTTAAAGATCGGGGTTAAATCCACGGCTGTTTTATTTGGTGACGCTGATCGCTTTATTATCATAACCCTGCAAGGCAGTGCATTATTCTGCTTACTATTAGCGGGTAATAATTTTGCCTTAGGTGGGTATTTTCAGCTGGGACTACTGGCTGCAGCCGCCTGCTTTATTTGGGAGTTTATCCATACTCGCCAGCGTGACGCACAGTCCTCTCTTCGGGCTTTCCTGCATAACCACTGGGCCGGCTTCTGTATTTTCTTAGGGATTGTTGCCCACTATACTTTCGCAGCGCAATAGCGCTCGCGTGTGAACAAGGGCACTGTCAATACCGTGCCCTGCCAGAGTCACTCACCGCCCACCGCAAAATGCGGCAAGCTGTTAACCGGCTGATTAAAGTCAAACGGAATCGACTCTACTGCTAAACCTACGTTGCGTTGCACCACAAAGTGTAAATGCGGGCCAGTGCTATTACCGGTATTACCTGAGCGGGCCAACAGTGAGCCTTGGGCCACACGCTGTCCCTCGACAACGCTAACTGAACCTCTTTGCAGATGCAGATAGACACCCATGGTGCCGTCATCATGCAAAATACGGACAAAATTGCCCGCCGGGTTAGTACCTCGTCCAGTTTGCTGGTTCTCTGTTTTCACCACCACACCGGCCCGCGCGGCCACAATTGGCGTTCCTTCAGGCATCGCAATGTCCAATGCGTAACGTCCCTTGGGCGTGAAGTGACTGTACTTTCCGTTCGGTCCTTGGGTTAAACGAAATGGCCCGCCGCGCCACGGCAATGGGTATTTACTGGTTGTCGGTAAAAGTCGTGGGTCGCCTAGGGCATGGCGTAATTTAGGTTTGTATTGCAGCGGCTGTGCAGAATCTTTTGGCGCTAAAGTAAGCAGGCGGATATGGCTGCGCGGTGGCAAAACCCAGCGTACCGGCTGCTTAAAACCACCGGCCAAATTAGCTTGCTCCTCTAATGTCAGCTCAATCTCCACTGGTGCATACAAATTATTGTGCACTAAGAGCGTTTCACCGGCAGCATGCTTCAGGGTTTCAAGTTTTACGTCATCTTCGATACGCTCAACCATGCGGTCATTAAAAACAAAAACCTGCGCACCGGCCTTGGCCTTGTCGGTATAAGTGACCACACCATTTTCATCGGTGTATTTGTACACCGTAAAGGCATGGCTGTAGCCACTTAGCAGCAGCCATGTTAAAAAAAGGAGTTTTTTGCTCATAGCACAGAGACCTGAACCTAATTAACCCAGCAACATAGCAATACTTATCACAGAGTTCGAATGCAATAAACAAAGATGTGACCCGGTTGGCCTAGAATACTAAATGTGCGGCGAATTTCTGCGTATTGACCTAACTAGGCACTAGGACTGAAATGCCGCTGCGCTGTTCCTCGCGCAATCAGCCGAGATAGATAATCGAGTTTTTTCGGATCGCTATCAACAAAACGGCAGGCTATTTGTAACCACTCACTGTCTGGACGTGCTTCTAAAGCACTGACGCTATGCACATAAGCATTAAGACGAGCGATTTCTGCCTCTTCACCTTGCTCTAAATCCAGCACAGCACTATCCAGCACTTGCGGCAGATTATCGCTGCGTTTCACCACCAGTAATGCTTCTTTAAGGCTTAAGGCTTTAATCACGCAAGCAAACTCACCATTGGACAGCCGTAATCGAGCCTGTCCTTGACCGCGCAAAGCACCACTAGACGAAGCCGCAGCTGCTACCGGTGCTGCAGGCGCTAATAAAGGCGAGCTGGCAGGCGCTTTGGCCGCTGCGGTTGGTGTTGGCACTGCGGGTGCCTGATGGGCAGTTAAAGCAGACAATGAATCATTGGCCACGCCTGTGCTTAAGTGCTTATTGGGGGCCGAGGCACTCAAAGCAGCTAAGCGACCACTGCGCGATAGAGCTTTAGTGACTTTAGTGCTTAATTGCTCTTGAGTGAAAGGCTTACCAATGTAATCACTCACTCCAGACTGGATTGCTTGCACAACATTATCTTTATCGCCGCGGCTGGTTACCATGATAAATGGCGTCGCTTTAAACTCAGACTGCTGCCGAAACCAGGTCAGCAATTCTAAGCCGCTCATTTCTGGCATTTCCCAATCGCACAAAACCAGATCAAACTTTTGCACGCCAAGCATTTGTTGGGCTTTACGGCCGTTTACTGCTTCATCAATCTGGATACCAGGGAAATGGCTGCGTAGACCTTTCTTAATTAAATCGCGAATAAATGAGGCATCATCAACGACTAAAACACTGACTTTACTCATTGACACCCCTATATTCTGGTTTGAACTGATCTTGCGCATGCCGGACTTATCGGCCAGCTGCGCAAGAGCTTTATACTGGTTGCCGCAGCTAATTAAGCTTGGGCTTCAGCACTGGCTTGCATGCGCTGTAACTCTTGCGCATAAAGCGCATCAAAGTTAACGGGTGCTAACATCAAGGCTGGGAAGGAGCCACGAACCACTAGGCTGTCTAAAGTCTCCCGTGCATATGGGAAGAGCAAGCTTGGGCAGAAAGCACCCAGCGCATGGCCTTTAGAACCGGCATCCAAACCTTGGATCAAGAAAATACCAGCCTGCTGAACTTCAGCAATAAAAGCAATATCCTCACCTGATTTAGCTGTCACTGTGACAGTTAATACCACCTCATGAAACTCACCGTCTAAGACGCGCTGGCTGGTGCTCAGGTCCAGCTCAATATTAGGGCTCCAGTCTTCACGGAAAATCTCTGGGCTTTTTGGTGCTTCAAAAGACAAGTCTTTAACGTAAATACGCTGTAAAGCAAACTGTGTGGTTTCTTCTTGCGCAGCTGCATTATTATTTTGTTCGGTCATATCTGTGTTGCCCCTCAACCTTAAATATATAGATTAAATACTCAGCCAGTAAGCTAGGCCTGTTTGTACAGTAACCTTGCCGAGTTGCCTAGCCCTAGCCGGCTAGCAAAGCGTCCAGTTTACCTGCTCGCTCAAGCGCAAAGAGCTCATCACAGCCACCCACATGAAGCTCATCAATCCAAATTTGTGGAACCGACGTGCGCTTGGCTTTTTCTGCCATTTGCGCTCGTACAGCTGGCTTACCGTCTACTTTAATTTCTTCAAAAGCCACGCCTTTATTGCTCAGCAAAGTTTTTGCTCGAACACAGAAAGGACACCAATCACTGCAATAGATAACTACTTTAGCCATATTATTTCACCACAGGCAGGTTTTCACTGCGCCAACCGGTAATACCACCAGATAAGCGTGCAGCGTTAAAACCTGCTTTCTTTAATTCAGAACAAGCGCTACCAGCATTTACACCAGAAGCACACACAACAATAATGGTTTTATCTTTATACTTTTCCAAATCAGCCATACGCGTTTTTAGTTGATCGCTGCTGATGTTTTCTGAGCCAACAATATGCCCAGCAACAAAGTCTTTTTTCGGTCGAATATCCAGAATAAAAGCCTCATCACGATTGACCATCGCGGTCAACTCACGGGAGCTTAAGTTTCGCCCTGAATTGCGCGACTGCTGCACAATCAACAGCACCACGATGATTAAAAAAGCACCACTGAGCATATAGTGCACAGTAATAAACTCAAGGAATTTGGCCAGCGTATCAGTAAGCATAATGGGTACTCAAAGCATTAGAATCAGCAAAGTATACACAGACCTGTGCATTCTCTGAACTACTAACAATGACGTACCGAGTACATCCAGCTAAACTTAACCTATATTTTGTTACTTACTTGCGAGTTTACTCTTATGGATACCACGCCCAAACCATTGGTTTTAGTTATTCTCGACGGTTTTGGTCATAGCGACAGCCCTGACTATAACGCCATTTACAGCGCCACCACTCCAGTCTATGACCAGCTCCGCGCCGAGTACCCCCATGGGCTGATTTCTGGCAGCGGCATGGATGTTGGTTTGCCCGATGGGCAAATGGGTAACTCAGAAGTTGGCCATATGAACCTTGGCGCAGGCCGCGTGGTGTATCAAGACTTCACCCGTATTACTAAAGCAATTGACGATGGCGACTTTTTCACTAACCCTGCCTTAACTAAAGCAGTTGACCAAGCCGCAGAGCAGGGCAAAGCTGTGCATATACTGGGTTTGTTGTCTGAAGGCGGCGTACACAGCCACCAAGATCACCTCATTGCCATGCTTGAGCTAGCGGCACAACGGGGGGCAGACAAGATCTATCTGCACGCCTTTTTAGATGGCCGTGATACCCCTCCGCGCAGCGCAAAACCTTCACTTGAAGCCATTGAAGCTGCCTGCAGTAAACTGGGCAAAGGCCGTATTGCCAGCCTAATTGGTCGCTACTACGCCATGGACCGGGACAACCGCTGGGATCGAGTTGAAAAAGCTTGGCAACTGATTGTCGATGGTCAAGCAACTTTCCAGGCCAATACCGCAAGTGCTGCATTAGCTGCAGCCTATGCCCGCGATGAATCAGATGAGTTCGTACAATCCACCAGCATTGGTGAGCCGGTCAGCATTGCTGATGGTGACAGTGTGATTTTCATGAACTTCCGCGCCGACCGCGCACGGGAACTGAGTCATGCTTTCTTAGATGATGAATTTTCTGGCTTTAACCGCAAGCGTCGACCACAGCTCAGTGAGTTTGTCATGCTCACCCAATACGCTGCTAATTTACCTGCCCCCAGCGCCTTTGCACCAACCGCTTTAGTCAATGTGCTGGGTGAATACCTGGCCGATCAAGGCAAAACTCAACTGCGCATTGCCGAAACCGAAAAGTACGCCCATGTGACATTTTTCTTCTCTGGCGGCCGTGAAGAGCCTTTCCCTGGTGAGGAGCGCATTTTAATTCCTTCACCCAATGTTGCCACCTATGACCTACAACCAGAAATGAGCGCTCCTGAAGTCACTGACCGGATTGTCGAAGCCATCGAGCAGCAACGTTACGACGTTATTGTCGTGAACTACGCCAATGGTGATATGGTCGGTCACACTGGCGTTTTCTCTGCAGCAGTCCAAGCGGTAGAGTGTTTAGATAGCTGCTTAGGCCGCATTGTCAAGGCACTGGATCAAGTAGGCGGCGAAGCCTTAATTACCGCAGACCATGGCAACGTAGAACAAATGGAAGACGAAAGTACAGGCCAGGCACACACCGCCCACACCTGTGAGCCAGTACCCTTTATTTACGTGGGTAAACGACCAGCCAGTATCCGCGCCAATGGCGTGTTAGCTGATGTGGCTCCGACTATGCTGACCTTAATGGGCTTGCCTGTGCCAGCAGAAATGACCGGGCGTAGCATTGTCGAGCTGAGCTAAACGACACCGCCCTTGCCTGAGCACTCATAAGCAATCAGGCAAGGGCTTACCATCTGCTTTAGTATGCTGCGTGCTGCATCATTATTAGGCATAATCACCTTTTGTATTGCTCAGGTCACCCGACGTTATGCTACGCACAATTTTCATTCTTATCCTCAGCTGTGTCGCCACTTTTAGTCTGGCCAACGAGCAGCGTGCGCAAACCAAGCAAGAGCTGGCCCAAGCCGCTAAAGACATTGCCGAGTTAGAAAAACTGGTAAAAAAAATCCAGCAAGAAAAATCCAGTGCTGAGCAAGCATTAAAAAAGACTGAAGTGGAAATCGGCGACTTAGAAAAACAAGTCAAAGAGCTGCAGCAAGAGGAAAAAAAAACCGAGCAAGAACTGAAAGAACTGGATGAACAGAAAAAAAAACTCCAGAGTTCACGCCTTGAGCAACAAAAGTTAATCGCTATTCAGGCCCGTGCTGCTTATCAGTCCGGCCAGCAAGAACCCCTACGCTTGCTGCTAAATCAGCAGCAACCCGAAAAATTTTCGCGCAACCTGACCTACTACCAATACATTGGCAAAGCGCGTCAGCAGCAAATCAATGCTTTTAACGAAACCCTGCGCCAACTGAATAATATTTCCAGCCAAATCACTGCGCAACAAAGCAAACTTGCCCAACAGCAAACCCGCTTACTCAGCAAGCAAGAATCCCTAACTGAACTGCGCAAACAGCGCCAGCAAAAAGTGGCCAGCCTTAGTCAGCAACAACGCAAAGAAAGCCAGTCACTAAAAAGCCGCAAAGCAGATCAGTCTGAACTGAATAAGGTCTTACAAACCATTGAGGCAACTCTGGCTCGACAAGCGCGCGAAGCCGAGGCCGAGCGCAAGCGTCAACAGCTGCTGGCCGAGCAACAACGCCAACAAGCCGAGCAACTACTGGATAAACAACCCACCGTCAGTGCTGGCAAGCAGCCGCAAAGCCCTATGGTCTCCACTGCAGTTATTCATCAAGGCGGCCCCTTTTCTAGTGTGCGCGGTAAACTGCCTTGGCCAGTGAATGGTCGCTTGATTGCCCGTTTTGGTAGCGCTCGCGGCGACACCCGCAGCAAGTGGGACGGAGTGCTCATCAGCTCGCAACCGGGCACACAAGTACGCGCAATCCATTCAGGTCGTGTAGTATTTGCCGACTGGCTACGTGGCGCAGGGTTATTAGTGATTATTGATCATGGCGACGGCTATCTAAGCCTCTACGGGCATAATCAAAGCTTATTGAGCAGCCCCGGCGATATTGTGCAAACCGGTCAAGTCATTTCAACGGTTGGCAACACGGGTGGCCAGGATCAAGCAGCGCTCTACTTTGCTATACGCCAACAAGGCAAGCCTGCAGATCCAACGCAGTGGTGTCGTACACAAGGCTAATTGGAATGCCAACATTCTCTAGGAGTTACATCATCATGCCCTTTACTAAAACACGTTTAGCCTCAACGGTATTAAGCACTTTGCTGGTATTGGGTCTGATTAGTTCTGGTGCCAATGCAGCACCCAGCCCCACCGCCCTCACTGAGGCACCGGCAGAAACTTTACCCCTCAATGATCTGCGCACTTTTGCGGAAGTTCTAGAGCGCATTAAAACTGCCTATGTTGAACCCATTGACGATAAGACTTTATTTGAAAATGCCATTAAAGGCATGCTCAGCAATTTAGACCCCCACTCCAGCTATTTAGAGCCTGATGCTTTTCGTGAGCTGCAAGAAAGCACCAGCGGTGAGTTCGGCGGCCTAGGCATTGAAGTGGGCTTAGAAGATGGTATTTTGCAAGTCATCGCACCCATTGATGACTCTCCGGCTGCCGCTGCTGGCCTAGAAGCCCAAGACTTAATTATCAAGATTAATGATCAGCCCACCAAAGGCATGTCATTAATGAAAGCGGTAGAGCAAATGCGCGGGAAGCCCGGCACCAGCATCCGTTTAACCATCGCCCGCGATGGCCGCAAGCCTTTTGACGTAACCCTCAAGCGCGCCATCATCAAAAGTACTAGCGTAAAAAGTCAGCTCCTGGAAGACGGTTACGGCTTGATCCGCATCAGTCAGTTCCAAGTCAATACCGGTGCAGAAGTTGCCAAGGCTTTAGCTAAACTGAAAAAAGACAACAAAGGCCAAGCGCTGAAAGGCTTGATTCTAGACTTGCGCAACAATCCCGGTGGCGTCTTGCAAGCGGCGGTAGAGGTCACCGACCATTTCATCAGCTCTGGACTCATCGTCTATACCAAAGGGCGCATCGCCAATGCTGAGCTACGTTTTTCTGCCACAGCAGCTAACGCCAGTGATGATGTACCTTTAGTGGTGCTCATTAACGGCGGTAGCGCTTCGGCATCGGAGATTGTTGCTGGAGCCTTACAAGATCATAAACGCGCCGTAGTCATGGGCACAGACACCTTTGGTAAAGGCTCAGTGCAGACGGTTTTACCCCTCAATAATGATCGGGCACTAAAGCTCACCACAGCGCTGTATTACACCCCCAGTGGTCGCTCCATTCAGGCACAAGGCATTGTTCCAGACATCACTGTAGAGCGGGCGAAAATCAGCCAGGAAGAACACACGCTGGGAGTAAAAGAGGCAGACTTAGCCGGTCACTTAGGCAATGGCAATGCTGCCGCGGACAAGCGCGCGAAGACCGATAAACAGCAAACGCCACGCTTACAAGATGAGGATTATCAAATTAATCAGGCTATCAACCTGCTGAAAGGGGTAAACGTGTTACAAGGCCAAAAAGCACCTTAAACCCTGCCATTCAGTAGCGGCACTGCCAACATGCCGCTACTGAAGACTTAGAAGTACTTATTAAAATACTGCTCCAACTCGCCCTGTTCACGCATGGCATCCAGCGCTTCTTGCAGCTGTATAACCACGGCATCATCAACATCCTTATTGAGAGCAAGGTACAAATCTGCACGGTTAAAGCGCGACACCGTTTTTAGATTATGCACACCTTCCAGCGCAGCCAAATAACGCCCAGCAGGGTCGCCAGTAGCCCATAAGTCAATCTCGCCGCGCATAAGCTTTCCAGCATTTTCTTGATCACGTAACGCTGTTATCGGCTCAATGGCATGCTTTTGCAAATGTTCAGTGATCACATCACCACGGTATGAACCCACTTTATAGCGACCCGCTTCATCCAATGACTGCAACGTAATGGGGCTGTCACTGCGAGCTAAAAACACCCAGTCATCAGGGCCAATTGGGCCAACCCATTGAAACAACTCTTCGCGCTCAGGCGAGCGTGACATGACAAACACGCCAACATCAGCTTTCTCTAAGACCTGCTTATACACGCGCTCCCATGGAAAACGTAACGTCAAAGTGTATTCAATACCTGCTCGGTGAAACATTTCACGCACTATATCTGTCGCAATGCCTTCAATATTTTCATCTCGACCAAAATTCTTGCCTTCTTTTTCCATATTGTATGGAGGAAAATTCTCAGTCAGCAAATGCACTTTGTGAGCGGGCTCTGCCGCCCAGCTTACTGCCGAATATAACAAAGCAGCCAGCACGAAGCTGGCTCTAAACTTAAACATGTTGTCCCCTAAAGTTAACTCTTATTATAGATTTTCGCGTACCACAATACCTTGGCTGGCCAAATACTCTTTGGCTTCTTGGATAGTGTATTCACCAAAGTGAAAAATACTTGCAGCTAAGACAGCATCGGCTTTACCCAATAAAATACCGTCGGCCAAATGCTGTAAGTTACCGACGCCACCCGAGGCAATAATAGGAATATTAACCGCTTCACTGACAGCGCGAGTCACACCTAGATCAAAACCGTTTTTCATCCCATCTTGATCCATGCTGGTCAGTAAAATCTCACCGGCACCATAGCTTTCCATTTTTTTCGCCCACTCAACCGCATCAATGCCAGTGGGTTTACGTCCGCCATGGGTAAAGATTTCCCAGCGTGGCGGCTCGCCCACTGCAGATACCTGTTTAGCATCAATGGCTACCACAATTGACTGTGAGCCAAAATGCTCGGCTGCTTCGCGGACAAACTCTGGCGTAAATACCGCAGCGGAGTTGATCGAGACTTTATCGGCACCGGCATTGAGCAAGTTACGAATATCGTTGACCGTGCGCACACCACCACCCACAGTCAGCGGGATAAAGATCTGGCTGGCCATGCGCTCAACTGTCTGCAGCATGGTGTCGCGCCCTTCTACGGTGGCCGTAATATCCAGAAAGGTCAGCTCATCAGCACCTTGCTCGCTGTAACGGCGGGCAATTTCTACCGGATCGCCAGCATCGCGAATATTCTCAAATTTTACGCCTTTTACCACGCGGCCATTTTCAACATCAAGGCAAGGAATGATACGTTTCGCGAGCGTCGCTTGGGCTTCAGCAATATCTAAGGTGCCTTCATAAATCGCGCGGCCGGTAATCGCCCCGACAATACCTGGCGCACGGGCATTCAATAGCGACTGCACATCACCTAGATTATGAATACCGCCTGAAGCAATCACAGGAATGCTGGTGGCGCGGGATAAGGCCGCTGTCGCTTCCACGTTACAGCCCTGCATCATGCCGTCTTTGGCAATATCGGTATACACAATGGCTGATACGCCATCAGCTTCAAAACGCTTAGCCAGATCCACCACTTGTAGCTCGCTGGTTTCAGCCCAACCATCGGTGGCAACAAAACCATCGCGCGCATCTAAACCAACAATCACTTTACCGGGGAAGGCTTTACAGGCCTCTGCAACAAACTCAGGCTCTTTCACCGCTTTGGTACCAATAATCACATAGCTAACACCGGCGCGCACATAGTGCTCGATAGTTTCCAGATTACGAATACCACCGCCAATTTGAATCGGCAGATCAGGGTAGCGCGCCGCAATGGCCTTAACTACGTCACCGTTGACTGGCTCACCAGCAAAAGCGCCATTAAGGTCCACTAAGTGCAAACGACGGCAACCCGCCTCTACCCACTTTGCAGCCATTTCCACTGGATCGTTTGAAAAAACAGTAGAATCTTCCATACGCCCTTGGCGCAGTCGAACACACGCACCATCTTTTAAATCAATCGCGGGAATAATCAGCATTAAATCAGCCTGCCTAAAAGTTAAGTCAATAAATCAACTCAGAATCAAGCGCTACCAGCGCCCATCCCAAGCTACAAAGTTCTGTAATAGTTGTAAGCCGTGAGTATCGCTTTTTTCTGGGTGAAATTGCACTGCAAAACGCGCACCATCAGCCAAAGCAGCAGCAAACTCAACGCCATACTGGCAGCTACCGGCCACCTGCCGCGGATTATCAGCTTGTACATAGTAGCTGTGGACAAAGTAAAAACGCGCTAAATCAGGAATCCCGTGCCACATTGGATGCGGTAAGCTTTGCGTAACTTGATTCCAGCCCATATGCGGGACTTTTAAATGCTCAGCACCGGCCGCTAACTCAGCACCAAAAGCACGCACCTGCCCAGCAAACAAGCCTAGACCAGCAACCCCACCATTCTCTTCACTGCGCTCAAGCAATGCTTGCATACCCACACAAATGCCGAGAAAAGGTCGGTCGCTGCTGACTTCACGAATCACATCGAGCAGGTCATGGCGCTGCATCTCAGCCATGCAATCACGTATTGCGCCCACACCCGGCAGCACAATACGGTCAGCATCACGGATCACTTGTGGATCACTGGTGATTTGCACCCGCGCCGCAGCCACATGCTGCAGTGCTTTGCCCACAGAATGTAAATTACCCATCCCGTAATCAATTACGGCGATGGTTTGCATCACAGGCTGCCCTTAGTAGAAGGCATACGTCCTTCCATGCGTGGGTCCACTTCCACCGCCATACGCAGGGCGCGGCCAAAGGCCTTAAATACAGTTTCAATCTGGTGGTGAGTGTTGGTGCCGCGCAAGTTATCAATATGCAAAGTCACTTGGGCATGGTTAACAAAACCTTGGAAGAACTCTTGGAATAAGTCCACATCAAAGCCGCCCACTAAAGCGCGGGAGTAAGGCACATTCATTTGCAAGCCTGGACGGCCTGAGAAATCTAGGGCAACACGGGATAATGCCTCATCCATAGGGACATAAGAGTGGCCATAGCGACGTAAACCGCGCTTATCACCCACAGCTTTTGCAAAAGCTTGGCCAATGGTAATGCCCACATCCTCAACGGTGTGGTGATCATCAATATGGGTGTCACCGATGCACTCTACATCGATATCAATCAAACCATGGCGCGCAACCTGATCCAACATGTGCTCCATAAAAGGCACACCAATGGCAAAACGCCCCTCACCAGTTCCATCCAAATTAATCGTAGCCTTAATTTGTGTCTCAAGGGTATTACGCTCTACTGAAACCTTACGTTCGGTCATGATTTACTCCACCGCTAAAAGCCGCATGATACGGCCGAGTTAACTCATTAGTTACCCATTATAGGCCTGCAACGTGTATGACCGCTACCGATAGACGTTTTTGAGCGTTACACTTACAGTTCAGTTTAGGAGTTTTTGTAATGCCTGTTTACTTTGAAAGCGCTGAACAGCCTAGCGCGCAAGACTTGGCTGACCTTGAAAAAATCTACGCCGATGCACCCGCCTGGCTGCTCACCCCTTACGCGGATGCAGCTGCTCTCATCGAGCATGGTTTAGCCAGCAACAGCTTGGTTACTGCGCGCTTTAATAGCCGTTTACTGGGTGCTGCCTTGCTGGATAAGCAGCCTGGCACTTGGACGCTTTCACACTTATGTGTCCGTGCTTTAACACGCAAGCGTGGCGTTGCCCGCCGAGTTTTAGAAGAAGCAACTCGTTTAGCCACAGAAGCACAAGCAACTTTGCAAGTAAGTATTGCGCAAGACCAAACAGAGCTCCAACAGATCGCGCAAAACAAGTCACTGGCCATTGTACTGACAGGTTAACAGCGCAGGCTCGCCTGTTTTGCACAGCATCCTGCTCTACACTGTGAGCAATACCATTTATTTTAAAAGAGGAAACAGCCCGTGAAATCTTTTAGCAAGCTTATCGGTCTGCTCCTGCTTGGCGTATTACTGATAGTAGTGGCCGCAGGATTTGCCCTGACCCATTTTTTTGATCCAAACGACTATAAAGAAGAAATCCGCCAACTCGCCCGCGAGCATGCCAACCTTGAGTTGGAGCTCAACGGTGATATTGGCTGGAGTCTATTTCCATGGCTGGGTATCGAAATCACTGATGCCAAAATCGCCAGCGCCGACACCCCCGATGACCCTTTTGCTGATTTGCGTTTGCTGGGTTTATCAGTGCAAGTAATGCCATTGCTGCGCAAAGAAATCCAAATGAGTGACATCCGCATTGACGGTTTAAACTTGACCCTACACCGCAATGCGCAAGGCCAAGGCAACTGGGAGCATATCGGCCAGCCCAGCACTAGCGAGCAAACAACAAGCGCTGAACAACAAACAGCCAGCAGTTCTGAATCCTCTCCCAAGGCACAGCAGCCCGGTCGTGCCAGCAAACCACTGAAGCTGGATATCAACAGCCTAATTGTTAATGGCGCGCGCATTGACTTTCACGACGAGCAAAGCGGCCAACAGTTCAACTTAGAAAGTGTGCAACTCACCACCGGAGCCATTCGTGATGCAGAACCTATTGCGCTAAAGTTCTCTGGCTTTTTCGGCAACAGCAAACCCCTGTTACGGGCCCGCATAGAGCTCACCACTAAAGCCAGTATTGACCAAGGCTTACAACGCTTCGCCCTAGACAGCTTAAAGCTTTCTGGTGAAGTGGCTGGGGAACCGCTCAATGGGAAAACAGCGAACTTCACGGCACGGGGTAATTTACTCTATGACCAAAGCGCACAGGTGGCACGCTGGGATAATCTCCGTCTGTCTGTCAACCAGCTCAAAGCCCTGGGTGAGCTGCAAGTTGCCGAATTAAATACAGCAGCAAAACTCACTGGCGCATTCTCCATTGCTCCAGTCAATTTGCACGAGTTTCTCAGTGGGGTTGGCATTGAATTACCAGCCATGGCGGACAAAAAAGCCCTCAGCCATTTTGAGCTCAGCACCCGTCTCAACGGCACTCACAACAGCTTACTGCTCGATGAGCTGGCTTTGAGTTTTGACCAAACTGCACTCTCCGGCAGCGCTGGTATTAAAGATTTTACTAACAGCACGCTCTACGCCCATCTCAAGGGTGATCAACTGGATGCCGACCGTTACTTGCCCGCGGCTGAAAAAGCAGCAAGCACAGAGCGTCAAGCTGAAGTTAAGCAGCAAACTCAACAAGCTGGCAGCAGCGGCAGCACTGATCTACCGCAAGCTCCGTCAAAATCGGCTTGGAGCTCAGCTGATTTATTGCCCATGGAGCAACTGGGTAAGGTTAATGCTGATGTGGCTCTAACCTTTAATGAACTCACCATCAGCAAATTCCCCATCCTTCAAGCCCAGCTCAAATTACTGGCTAAAGAGGGGGTCATCACCTTAAACAACCTGCAAGGTAACTTGTTTAACGGCGAGTTTAAGAGCAGCGCCAGCCTCAATACGACAACGCCACAGCCGCAATTAACCGCGAAGCTCAATATCAACAATATCCCTATTGAGAAAATCACCCAAACCCTTGGTCAAGAAGTCACCATGACTGGCTTGCTAGATAGCAACATGGATTTACGCAGCCAAGGCAACAGCGAACAAGCTTGGGTTGATCACCTTAATGGCACATTGGACTTTGCTCTACACCAAGGTGTTTTGCTTGACGCTAACCTTGAACGCCAACTGTGCATTGGTATTGCCACGTTAAACCGCAAACAACTGGCTCCAGCCACAGGCAGCAAAGACACGCCATTTAATGATTTGCGCGGCACCTTAAAAATCCGTAATGGCGTAGCTAATAATCAAAACTTACGGGTCGCCATTCCCGGTTTAAGCGTTAAAGGCCAAGGCGATATAAACTTGCGCGTACTCAGTTTAGATTACCACTTAGGCATCTTAATTGAGGGCGACACCCAGCCTCAGGCTGACCCTGCCTGCCAAGTGAATAAAAACTTTGCCGGTTTAGAGTGGCCAGTACGCTGCCGCGGTCCACTGGAGCTTGGCGCAAAAGCCTGCCGCATTGATCAAGATGCTTTAGCTAAAGCTGCGGCCAGCCGTGCCGGCGAAAAAATCACCGAGAAACTCCACGAAAAGCTGGATGAAAAACTCGGTGGTAAGGTTCGCCCTGAACTCAAAGACGCCATTAAAGGGTTATTTAACCGATGAACCCTGCAGCCTTTGGCCCCGCGGTAGTCGCTTGGTACGCCGAGCATGGACGTAAGAACTTGCCCTGGCAGCAAGCTGTTTCGCCCTACCGCGTTTGGGTTTCGGAAATTATGTTGCAACAAACCCAAGTCAGCACCGTCATCGACTACTTCACCCGTTTTATGCACGCCCTGCCCAATGTCCAAGCCTTAGCTGCTGCGCCACTGGATGAAGTCCTGCATTTATGGACCGGCCTAGGTTATTACACGCGAGCGCGCAATTTACATAAAACCGCTCAGCTCATTTGTCAAGATTATGACGGTGAGTTTCCCCGCAGCGCTGCAGCCTTGGCTACGTTGCCCGGCATTGGGCCTTCGACCGCCGGCGCTATAGCCAGCTTAAGCATGGGCTTGCGTGCACCTATTTTGGATGGCAACGTCAAGCGTGTCTTAGCGCGCTACAGCGCCGAGAGCGAATACCCCGGTGCCAGCCAAGCCAGTAAGCGTTTATGGCAATTATCAGAACAACTCACGCCGCAACAGGACGTTGCCCATTACACCCAAGCTATGATGGATTTAGGTGCCACACTCTGTACCCGCAAACAGCCTGATTGTCCGCGCTGCCCTGTGCGCAGAGGCTGCTTAGCTTATGCCAATGAGCAACAGCACCTGATTCCGGTTCCCCGCCCACGCAAAAAGCTGCCGGTAAGGTGCGTAGCGATGCCGCTGTTGGTTAACCAAGATAACGCTATACTTCTGCAAGAGCGTCCCGCTACGGGCATCTGGGGTGGTTTATGGAGCCTGCCAGAGCTGGACAGCATTGATCTTCTTGAGCCGCTGTTACAGCAATATCAACTGCACACCCAGCAGCAACAACCGCTAGCACCGCTACGGCATACCTTTAGCCACTTCCACTTGGACATTGAACCATGGCTCATTCATGTACACAGCAATGCAGCACCGGTCGTGGCCGAACACAATTGGCTCTGGTATAACTCAGCCAACCCTCCGCGCTTAGGTTTAGCAGCTCCCGTTAAGGAGTTGCTTGAGCGCGCACTTATTCAGTTGCAACAGGAGATTTAAGATGACTCGTATGGTTATGTGTCGTAAACACCACAAAGAACTCGCCGGTTTAGCCCGTGCGCCATTCCCTGGCAGCAAAGGCGAAGATATTTACAACAACATTTCACAACAGGCTTGGGATGAGTGGCAAACCCATCAGACCATGCTAATTAACGAACGCCACCTCAATATGATGGATGCTGATGACCGTAAATTCATCATGGCGGAAATGGATAAATTCTTCGCCGGCGAAGAATTTGCGCAAGCTGAAGGCTATGTTCCACCAAGCGAATAAAACTATTTTCAACAACAGGCTTGACAGCAGGGGTTAAAATCTATTTAATTACGCCCCGTTGGCCCGGATAGCTCAGTCGGTAGAGCAGAGGATTGAAAATCCTCGTGTCGGCGGTTCGATTCCGTCTCCGGGCACGAGCTTTTTTTTTGCCGAACAACTGGCACCCGCCATAAAGTTGTATTTCAACTTATTTTCATCTTGCTTAGCAGCGAAACCCTATACAATGTGAATACCCTCTCATTTTGAGTTTGCTACCCAAATGAAATCAGAGCACACCCTATTAAAGTTTTTTTTAACCTATGCAGTGCTGGTAATAGGCGGGTTGCTGGGTAGCTATTTTTTCTCTCCTGGCCTTGCTCCTGATTCAGCCTCGACAACCCCGTTACAACTGCTTGGCATAGCCAGTTTCGGTGTATTTTCTTTGTTGTATTGGGGCCTAGCTTTGTTAAGCAGTAGCAAGCAAAAATCTCACGATCAAGATAGTCTTAAAGTTGATCAAGAGCGCATCAATCTAGCTTTGGACGCAGCCCAAATAGCCCTTTGGGACTGGAGTCTAAATGAGCAACAAGAAGTGTTCTTCTCCACCACCTACTGCGCTAATTTAGGCTACAGCCAAGAAGAATTTGGTAACAACCAGCAGGCTTGGCAAAGTCGCTTACTCGCCGAAGAGCGTGAGCGCATTTATCTTTCAGTAATGAATTTTATCGCTGAAGGCGAAGGCAGCTATGACAGCACCTACCGCATGCTGCACAAAGACAACACCCCTCGCTGGATCCGCTCCCGTGGTCGCTTACTAAGGAACTCAGCTGGCCAAGCCACACGTTTTATTGGTATTGCCCAAGATATTACTGAGCAGCGCAGCACCGAAGAGCGTTTGCAACAAGCCAATGCTGTATTTGCATCGAGCCATGAAGGCATCTTGATTACCGACCACACCAATACAATTGTGCATATCAACCCAGCCTTCAGTAAAATTACCGGTTACAGCGCCGATGAAGTACTTGGGCAAACACCGCGCATGTTTAAATCCGGTCGCCACAGTCCAGAGTTTTACAAAATCTTATGGACTACCCTAGAGTCAACTAACCAGTGGAGCGGTGAGATCTGGAATCGCCGTAAAAGCGGTGAAATCCTCCCGCAATACCAAACCATTCGCGTGATCCGTGATGAAAACGGCTTTATCTCCCATAATGTTGCCGTATTCTCAGACATTTCAGTTCTAAGAAATTCTCAAACCGAACTGAATTATCTGTCACATTACGATCCTCTCACCGGTTTAGCTAATCGCTCGCAGTTACATGAGCTACTCAAAAAATCCTTACAAAACGCTATTGTAGGGCAGAAAGATAGTTCAATATTTTTAATCGACTTGGATCACTTTAAAAATATCAATGAAAGCTTAGGGCATAGCTTGGGCGATCAACTGTTACAAGCAGTGGCGCAACGCATTAGCCAGAGCCTAGGTAATAAATGCTCCTTGGCACGTATAGGCGGCGATGAGTTTGTGGTGATTTGCGAAACGGCTAATACCCCTGGGGAAGCAGCAGTAATAGCTCAAAGACTTCTACAAGCTAGCAAAGAACCTTTTATCATCAATGGCCAACAGTTATTTATTACTGGCAGCGTTGGTATTTGTCTATTCCCTAGTGCCGGTAGCAGCGTAGAAGAAATCATGCGCAATGCCGACTCAGCCCTAAGCAAAGCTAAAGCCAGCGGTCGTGAAACCTTCGCTTTTTACTCAAGCGAACTCACGGCTCATGCGTTCCAGCGGATTCGCATTGCTAGCGAGCTGCGCCAAGCGATAGAAGGCACCGGACTGCAACTCTACTACCAGCCGGTCTATGCCATGGCAGAACAAAAGCTGGTGGGTTGTGAAGCCTTAATACGCTGGGAACACCCTGAGCGCGGCTTAATACCACCCAATGAGTTTATTCCCATTGCTGAAGAGAGCGGCTTAATCAAAGCCATTGACCAGTGGGTACTGCAACACTCCTGTCAACAAATGCGCATCTGGCAAGAGCAAGGACTACACATGCAGTTTATTGCGGTTAATATTTCCAGCCGCTCCTTATCCTCTAAGCCCGCACTACCGGAAATAGTTGCTCAAGTTCTGCAAGATAGCCAAGTAGCAGCACAGTACTTAGAAATTGAAGTGACCGAAAGCGCTGTCATGGAAAACCCCAAAAATGCTGATGCGATTCTAAAAGAGCTACGCTCCTTAGGCGTGAGCTTAGCCATTGATGATTTTGGCACCGGCTACTCATCCTTGTCGCGGTTAAAGTCTTTGCCTGTGCATAAGCTAAAAATTGATCAAAGCTTTATTAGCAATTTACCCACAGACCCCGAAGATATCGCGATTGTCCGCGCTATCTTAGCCCTAGGCGCTAGCATTGGTCTTGAAGTACAAGCTGAAGGTATAGAAACCGCTGAACAAATGCTCTTTTTACAAGAGCAGAATTGTAAGCTCGGACAAGGCTACTGGTTAGGCCGCCCCATGCCCGTTAAGGCCTTTACTGAACTGCTGACCGATAGTTTAACGGCTAAGCTTGCCTTACCCGCAAACGATCAGCAGGCGCCCTAAGAGACGCTAGCGAAGCTTAAAAAGAACAACATAAAGAACGGCGCAGCCACGGTAAGAATTAAGCCGCTGATAATCGCCGTGGGCACATACTCATAATTACAGGCTTTGCGCACAAACGGCAGGGTGGTGTCCATGGCAGTGGCCGCGCAGACACCAATGCTGCTATTGGCATAATTGCGCCCCAACAGAAACACCACAGTCAAGCCAATCAGCTCGCGCATTAAGTCATTGAGTAACGCCACACTGCCGTAGACATCACCTAAATACTGCCCGGCCAAAGCACCGGACAAACTAAACCAACCAAAGCCAGTACTGAGCGCCAAAGCCACCGCCAACTCTTCGCCAGTCATAAAGCTGAGCAACACGCCAGCAAGCATCGAGCCAATCATCACCAGCGCCGGAATCACTAACACCCGCGGAGCCAACCAAGAACGGCTGATTGAGACCTGAGCTAAATCCAAACCAATCATCAGCAATAGCACATACAGCCAGTAAGAAATATTAAACACCACCGCGCCCAGCTGATTCTCATGCCAGTGTAGACGGTAAAAAAATGCGCCCAATAACACTAGGCTAAACGCAATTAAACACTCTTTAATCGGATGCCACAGCGCAGCCCAAGAACTGGGTTCATCATCCTCTGCCGCGGGCTTGCGGTTAAACGGCAGAATCAACGCAAACACCACTGCACTGATGGTAAAAGCGTACAGCGCTGAATGCTTTAAAATACTCAAACCTGAGGCCAGTGAACTAAAGGCTTCGCCAGACTCCAAGCCAATCACAAATAAAATAATCCACACCACTGGGGTAATGGTTTTTACTGCGTGGTGAATAAAGGCTTTAGGCAGTACTTTACCGAGACCATAGCCGCCGACTAAAAACAATAAAATGGGGATTACTGACGATAATATATTGTGCAATACAGCAGTCACAAATGGCCTCTGATAATCAAGGTAAAACGCGCTAGGAAAATAATAAGCGCATAGTTTAGTGCATTGCCCTTTTGAAAAGGGCCAGTCAGCGCAGTTATTTACGAATAATCGCCTGATTGGCCTGCAAGACAGCGTAAATCGTTGATTTATGGGTGGTGTGAGCAGCACACTAATCTGCGCATGATCAGCACCGGACGCATCTATTGACCTTGAAAGGTCGACCTACCAATAGACCTACCAATAGACCGACAAATAGATCTGCAAAACACTGCAAGCCGTCCATTTGTGGGCGACAAAGGCGGCAGAGCAGCGTGATTCTGTTAAAAGTCACCCCAAAGCTGCTGCGCCACACTGAGTGCCACTATAGGTGCAGTTTCGGTACGCAGCACTCGCGGGCCGAGGCGAGCCGGTTGAAAACCATGCTGCGCCGCTTGCGCAACCTCAGCCTCGCTTAAGCCGCCTTCAGGACCAATTAAAAAAGCTAAGCGGTTGGGCGTGGCATGTTCTGTTAACGGCTGCGCCACCGGATGCAAGACCAACTTCAAATCGGCTACGACAGTGCCTTGCCAGTCTTTGAGCTGCTGCGGTGGATGAATTAACGGCACTTTAGAGCGCCCACACTGCTCACAGGCGCTGATTGCGATCTGCTGCCAATGCTCTAGACGCTTTTGTAGCCGCTCTTGATTTAAGCGCACTTCACAGCGCTCAGTAAACAGTGGGGTAATCTCGGCCACACCCAACTCAGTGGCTTTTTGAATGGCCCAATCCATGCGCTCGCCACGGGATAAACCTTGCCCCAGATGAATGCGCAAAGACGACTCGGCTAAACCATCGATGCATTGCTGCAACTCCACCTGCACCGACTTTTTACCCACTTGAGTCAGCTCGCCAATATACTCCTGGCCGCTCCCATCAAATAGCTGCACTGGCGCACCTGCAGTTAAACGCAGCACGCGGCTTAAATAGTGCGCTTGCGCTTCAGGCAAGTCATGCACACCTAACGCCAAGGGCGCAGCAACGAAAAAACGCGGTAGCGACATGTGTTAACTCCAGCCATTAAAAAACCACGCTATGGTGCGTGGTTTTTTATTAAGCGTCTAGCGCTTAATCCCGAGTAGCCAGATCAATCCCTTCGGTGGCCACTTCAGCCAACCAGTGAATTTGTTCAGGGGTGATCACATACGGCGGAATAAAGTACACCACATTGCCCAATGGCCGCAGCAGTGCACCTTTGGCCATGGCATGCTCATAGACTTTTAAGCCGCGGCGCTCTTGCCAAGCAAAGGGCTCTTTAGTGGCTTTATCTTTAACCATTTCAATGGCCAGCACCATACCGGTCTGGCGCACTTCGGCGACATGGGCATGCTGTTTGAGATGCTCAGTGGCATCCGCCATATGCTGAGCTAAGACCTTGTTGTTCTCAATCACATTGTCTTGCTCAAAGATATCCAAGGTAGCCAAAGCGGCAGCACAGGCCAACGGGTTACCGGTATAGGTATGGGAGTGCAGAAAGGCGCGCATGGTGTCGTATTCATCATAAAACGCCTGATACACATCATCGGTGGTCATTATTGCCGCCATGGGCAAATAACCCCCGGTTAGGGCTTTGGAGAGCACCATAAAGTCCGGGGTGATATTGGCTTGGTTACAGGCAAACATGCTACCGGTACGGCCAAAGCCCATGGCGATTTCATCCAGAATCAGATGCACACCATAGTGATCACAGGCTTCACGCAGTAAGGTTAAATAAATGGGATGGTACATGCGCATGCCGCCGGCACCTTGCACCAAAGGCTCCAAGATCACCGCGGAAAGCTCAGTGTGATGCAGCTCCAGAGTCTGGCGCATATGCTCAAACATCAAGCGCGAATGCTCTGCCCAGCTCACCCCTTCTGGACGGTGGTAGCAGTCGGGACTGGGCACTTTAATGCAGTCCATCAGCAAGGCTTTATAGGTTTCGGTGTACAAGGCCACATCACCCACCGCTAAGGTGGCAAGGGTCTCACCGTGATAACCATTGCTGATGGTGGCAAAGCGCTTTTTCTCTGGCTTGCCATGGTTGAGCCAATAGTGGTGGCTCATTTTTAGCGCCACTTCAATCCCAGAGGAACCGTTGTCAGCATAAAATACGCGGTTTAGGCCCTCTGGTGTAATCTGCACCAAACGCTCCGACAGCTCAACCACCGGACCATGGGTAAAGCCTGCCAGCATGACATGCTCCAGCTGATCCAGTTGCTGTTTAATCCGATTATTAATCCGTGGATTGCAGTGACCGAAAATATTGGTCCACCACGAACTCACCGCATCTAAATAACGGCGGCCATCAAAATCTTCTAACCAAATGCCCTCAGCCCGACGAATCGGTACGATGGGTAAGGTTTCATGGTCTTTCATTTGTGTACAAGGATGCCATAACACGTCTAAATCACGTTGCATCCAATGATCATTTGAACTCAATTGCTTGCTCCCGTTAATGGACGATTTAGCCTAACAGATGCGCCCGAAACTGGCTGAGAAAGTTAGTCATGTGGTGACTCATAAACCTGCACTAGTACTTAACTCCAACTGTAAACAATGCTGCTCACCTGGCGCCAGCAGCAGATGGTCATCCAGCACATTGGCACTTTCAATACAGAGCATTTGTTGCCAAGCATCACTGGCAAAACCGCTGAGGGTTTGCGCTTTAGCAATCCAAGGGTTCCAAACAATGGCTGAGTGTGAGCCTTGGCTGCGCAAATCTATCCGCCGCTGCCAACCTAAATCAATAATCTGTAAATGCTCCGGCACTTGCAGGTAGATTCTGTCGGTTTCGCCGCTAAACTTTAAATTTCCCTCTTGTTCGCGTAACTGCCATTGTTCAAGGGTGTCGTAATAAGTACAGCCGGCTAAACCTTCGACCTGAGTCTGACGAATATCACTGACGGCAAAATAGCTGTGCAGCGCCTGACTGATCGCCAACGGCTCACTGCCAAGATTATGGTTGTGCAAACGAATGGTTAAACGTTCAGCCAATTCGATCTGTAATTGCACAGTGGCCGCATGGGGCCAGCCAGACAAACCTTGGCTAGCATCCAGCTGCAAACTTAACTGCACGCCATTATTAGCGGCACTGCTGTGGGTAAGTTGCCAATCCAGCGTGCGCGCCAAACCATGGAAAGGCGCATCCTTAGTAGTCATTTTCTGTACAGCTGCAGGGTTGCGCTGGATATCGCCAAACCATGGCCAACACACCGGCACGCCACCGCGCACGCTATGCCCCTGCTGATACTCAGCACAAGCACTGAGCCAAATCAGCGGCGGCTGATTGATATCGGGAAAATAACTGAGAATCTGCCCGCCCTGTTGAACAATATCCAGCTGCGCTTGACCAAAACATAAGCGCCAGCCCGGTAAGCCAGAAAAGTCCATTGCCGTAATCGAAGACTGCATATTTTTATGTTCCTTAGTGCGTAGGTTAATAGGCGCCATACAGCCACCTTGTCTTGGTCTGATTGTAGGGCCTGTGCACAAGATTAGGCTATGCGGATGTTATCCACTGGCTAGGTGCATGGTGCTGTGGATAAGCTGGGGAGACTCAGCGCAAGAGCAGGGCAGGCGTAGCTTACAGAGCACTGTTCAAAAAACGTACAGAACTTTTAATCTGTGCACAAAGCCATGGGACGGTGCTGTGGATAACCTGTTCACCCTTGCCTATACAGCACGGCTAGCAAGGCTTACAGCGAGCTGTTTGTTTTTTGATCAGTTATTTTGAGTTATAGCAGCCAATAAGCATCATTAGCTTATCCACAACACCAATTGAGCAAGTGCATTGAGAAAAACACTAAAAAAAGCAACCTAACTGT
>SMEQ01000034.1_pt1 | contig 45171 bp, 40 predicted proteins | sample 2456281 | NCBI WGS metagenome assembly SMEQ01 (sample SAMN10132596, study PRJNA489261) | soil metagenome | isolation source: day1 antibiotic-loamy sand soil ammended with raw manure from dairy cow... | place: USA | collected 2015-04-01
CCTTATGCAAAGCGGTGTTGAGGATTCTGAGCATTATAATCTATTGCTAGAAATACACTCGTTACTGAAAGAGATACGCAAAGATTTCAGAATACGCACCGCCAAAGACAAGACCAGAAGAAGAAAAAAAGCTGCTAAAGATGCAGCATTAACTCAAGAGAATACTGTTAAGCAGGCACAAGAGAAGCAAGCTCACTCTTTGGATCGAAACCCACAAGGAAAACCTTCGAAAAGACAGATAACTGAAACATTTGAACAACCATCAACGAACAAATCATTGAATCAGAAAGCTATTGAAGCACCCAATAAATCTAATAAACAGAAAAGTGTAAAAGCAAAGTCTAAAGTGAGTAGGCGGAAAATAAAGAGAATGCTGGTTTAGGAATACAACTAAAGGAAAGAAGAAAAAATTTAGATGCAAACACATACTTTTGATTGTGGTTATAATTCCTATACTGGATACCTAGCTATTGCCTAAATCTTCCTTCCTCTCAATATTTCTCTTTTTCCAGGAGGTCCTGGCAATCTTTCAACGGTGAATCCTGCTGATTGCATCATGCGGCGTACAACTCCCTTGGCGCAATAGGTGGTGATGATGGCATTGGGGTTGCAAAGCGAGAAGAGTTTGTCGAATATGGGTTGTGACCACATTTCGGGTTGTTTTTCTGGAGCGAATGCATCAAAATAGATTACATCAAAAAGGATGTCAGTGTCCAGATTGTTAGGATTGCTAAAATCAGTCTCTATTTTATGCAATATAAATGTAGGAGTTATTTCAATTGCTTTGTCCCAAGGTGCACTGTGTAAAGCCATAAATAAAGGTGTCTGCTCCACATCGGTTAGCTGTTGTGTATAGTTGAGTTGTTTGACACTGTCAATGTTTAGTGGATATAACTCTAAGGAGGTGTAGTAAACAATCTTGTTTAAACTCTCTGCTTTCAGAAGGGTCAAGAAAGCATTAAGGCCTGTACCAAAACCAATTTCCAACACATTTATTTGTTGCAACTCGCAAGCATCAAACCCGGCGCTGATATAAACATGGCGTGACTCTTGAATGGCTCCGTGAGTTGAATGATAGTGCTCTTCAAGATGTGGCACAAATAGTGAGTGCGATCCGTCTTCTGTTGTAATCAGTTCTGTTTTTTGTTGCCTGTGCATAGGTGGTTGCAAATTTGAAAATATAAAAAGCAAATGTATCAAATTCTTCCTTGATGCATTGCTTAAAGCATTAATATTACTAAATTTGTACTTTGGTAGTAGTCAAATCAAACTGAATCAATTTTAATGAAAAATTATATATTCCTCGCTTTACTTGTTTTCTTTGTTGCAAGCTGCAACTCTTTCACTGATAATGGACCTACCATATCGGTAACTATTGAGCCACAACGCTATTTTGCAGAGATGATTGTGGGCGACAATTTTAAGATAAACACTATTGTGCCACCCGGGACAAGTCCTGAGACATACGATCCAACTCCATCACAAATGATAGCATTGGGAAAAAGTACGCTGTACTTCAAAGTGGGTTATTTGGGCTTTGAGAAAGCTTGGGGCAAAACGCTCCAAGAAAATAATGCGGAAGTAGAAGTGGTGAATACATCCCATGAAATTATCTTGATAGAGGGTGGGGATCATAACATAGAGATTGACCACCAACATCATGATGGACACGATCATTCAGGAATAGATCCACATACTTGGAGCTCGCCCAAAAGCGCTCTTATTATGGCCGAGAATATGCTAAACGCTTTGGTTATGGTCGATGTGGAGAATCAAAAGATGTATCGCGACAATTTTAAGGTGTTACAAGAGGAGATAATAAAAACAGATTTAAAGATTGCTTCTCTTTTAGAGAATGCTCCTGTCAAATCATTTATTATTTACCATCCTGCATTGGGCTATTTTGCTAGAGACTACAACTTGACGCAATACAGCATTGAGTTTGAAGGTAAAAATCCATCACCACAACAATTGAAAAAGATGATAGACTTTGCCCACGAGCAAGGCGTTAAAACTATATTTGTGCAAAAGGGATTTGATATGAAAAATGCTGAGTCGTTGGCCAATGAAGTAGGTGCTTCTATCCATTCCATCGACCCCTTGTCGTATAATTGGAGCCAAGAATTAATAAGAATTGCTGAAATACTTGCCAATAATGAATAAGGTACTCGACATATCAAATGTATCTGCTGGTTATGAGAACAATCCGCGTATTATAAAGAATATCTCCTTCTCGGTATATCAAAAAGATTTTCTAGGAATAATTGGACCCAATGGTGGAGGCAAAACTACTTTGTTGCGCACCATAATGGGTTTAATAAAACCCACTGAGGGCAAAGTAAGTTTCTATAATGATGAGGGTAAAAATGTATCTAAGATAAATATTGGTTATTTGCCACAACTAAATAAAATAGATCGGAAATTTCCCATCACAGTACACGATGTTATACTCTCGGGTTTATCTATGAGTAGTAAACTGCCCGCGTTTACACTTCCCGAAAAATACAGAAAAAGAGTACAGAAAGTGGCTGAGCAAATGGGAGTGGAAAACTTGTTGAAGCGACCCATTGGAGAATTGTCGGGAGGACAATTGCAAAGGGTTTTGCTAGGGCGTTCCATTATAGACAACCCCGTGTTGTTGATATTAGACGAGCCTATATCATATGTTGATAAACTGTTTGAGAACAATTTCTACAAAATATTGGATGAGATAAACGATAGAATGGGCATTATTTTGGTTTCGCATGATATTGGAACTATTTTATCGACAGTGCGGAATGTGTTGTGTGTGAGTCAAACGGCTCACTATCATTGCGGCACTGAAATTTCGCAAGACTGGCTGGACAAGGCTTACGATTCATGTCCTTTTGAAATTGTAGGGCATGGAGATGTTCCTCATAGGGTGTTGAGGAAACATCATTAGTAAGACTAAGGATGCATTTACTTCTATGAGATTCAGATTTTGACCTTCAGCATCTGTTTTATTCATTTCATTTAAACATACGCACGCATGATAGAACCTCTATTAATTTCTTTAGCCGTTATTCTGCTCGTAGTTGGTATTGCAGGTTCTGTATTGCCTGTGCTGCCAGGACCACCACTGTCGTGGTTGGGCTTATTGGCGCTTAAGTTTGTTCCCTCTGTAGGTCATCGCCTTTCATGGTCGGTCATTGTTGCTGTTGGGTTGTTTACATTGGTAGTGGCAATTCTCGACAATGTGTTGCCCATATGGAGCACCAAACGTATTGGTGGTAACAAGATGGTAGTGTGGGGTTCAGGTATAGGCTTTGTTGCTGGGTTTTGGTTTGGACCTTTTGGTATTATCCTTGGTCCTTTTTTTGGTGCATTGGTGGGTGGATTGCTATCCGGTTCTCACATAAAAGCAGCATTGAAACATGCTTCTGGGGCCTTCATTGGATTTTTAACCGGGGTTGTGCTCAAGTTTATAAACTTGGGGATTATATTGTATTGGTTTGTGAAGGTGTTGGTTTAAGAAAACAGCCGTTAGGTTATCAAATAGCTATTAGCAAATTTGAGTGAATCACAAATATAACAGAGAGGATCCTAACAAAAACACAAAACCTAGGGTTAAAAGAAAAGACGCAAGCCTTTCATTGAAGAAAGTCATGCGTCTACATTTTTCTAGTTCGAAACGAATAATCTTTAGCCAAAGGCTAAGAGCTTTTATTTCTGAAACTCTTTCTCTACTATATACTCTGCAATTTGCACAGCATTAAGGGCGGCACCTTTTTTAATCTGATCAGATACGCTCCAGAAAGTCAATCCATTTTCGTTAGTCAAATCTTTTCTCACACGTCCCACAAACACTTCATCTTTTCCCTCTAGGAATAGTGGCATTGGATACTCTTGTGTTTCCATATTGTCCATCAATATAACTCCTGGTGTGTTTGCAAAAGCTTTCTTTGCTTCTTCAACTGAGATAGGTCTTTCGGTTTCTACCCACACCGACTCAGAGTGTGCGCGCAGTACCGGTACACGAATACAGGTAGCACTTACTTTGATGTCAGAGTGCATAATCTTGCGGGTCTCGTGATACATTTTCAACTCTTCCTTGGTGTATCCGTTTTCTGTAAATGAGTCTACTTGAGGAATTAAGTTATAGGCCAATTGGTAAGCAAATTTAGACACTGTTGGTTCTTCGCCACGTTCGATTTGTGCGTACTGCTCTTGCAACTCGTCCATGCCCGATGCGCCAGCACCCGATGATGCTTGATAGGTGGATACGTGCACTTTGGTAATGTGCGATAAATTTTCAATAGCTTTTAGTGACACTACCAACTGAGTAGTGGTGCAATTGGGGTTGGCTATAATGTTGCGTGGACGTGTCAATGCATCTTCTGCATTCAATTCTGGCACTACCAATGGTACATCTTTGTCCATTCGGAATGCACTTGAATTGTCAATCATAATGGCGCCATGTTTGGTGATGGTTTCGGCAAACTCTACAGATATGCTTCCACCAGCTGATACGAAGGCTATATCGATGTTCCTGAAGTCGTCGTTGTGTTGCAGTTCTTTTACTTTTATCTCTTTACCTCTAAATGTGTATTTGTTTCCAGCACTACGGCCCGATCCAAAAAGCTTTAAACTTTCCACGGGAAAGTTCCTTTCAGTCAATACGCTTAAAAGTTCTTGTCCAACAGCTCCGCTGATGCCTACAATTGCTACTTTCATGTTAATGGTTTTATTATTTGGGTTGGTTGAATAATCTTATTGTTTAATACATTACAAAAATAGAAATATTTTGCTCAATTAATAAGTAAAGCAATAGTTTTATTGATAGTTAGGTATCGTTTTATTTTTATTTTAGTGAAATAGACGGCTAATTGATTATTGAGTGATTGTTTAACAACTTTGTGAAGTTATAGTTTAATCACTTTTCCCTCATGTGCCAATTCAGTTGTGGGGAATACAGCTTTGGCTTCTTCTAGTAATGGAGTTAGACTGGTGTATCGTGATGAGTAGTGTCCAATAACCAATTTCTTCACTTCAGCCAATTTGGCTATTTCGGCTGCTTGTCTAGCGGTGGAGTGTCCTGTTTTGAGAGCCCTTGCTAGTTCTGACTCACCAAAGGTAGCTTCGTGATAGAGCACATCTACTCCTTTAATATGAGGAACTATAGACTCGTCATAAGCTGTGTCCGAACAATAAGCATATGTGCGCGGTGGAGCGGCAGCGCTAGTGAGCCGTTCGTTGGGAATAATCTCTCCTTTGGGAGTAGTGAAATTCGCACCATTTTTTATATCATTTATCTCACGAATGGGGATATTGTAGAAGTCAATCATTTCCCGTTTGATGTGGCGCTGCTTTTCTTTCTCTTTGAAAAGGAAGCCGTTAGTGGCGATGCGATGTTTCAGGGGAAATGAGTAGATGCAGATTGATTTATTTTCATAAATTAAATTGTAGCCTTTTCGCTTCAATAGCACCAAGCTTACATTGTACGAAAGATTCTTGCAAAAGAAATTGAGTATAGGGTTTAAAAACTGCTCCATCTCTTGGTGTGCATAAATGGTGAGTTCTGCAGTGCGCCCCAGCAGACCGAGTGATGAAATAAGACCAGGAAGCCCAAACACATGGTCGCCATGCAAGTGCGATATGAATATGCTGTGAAGTTTGCCCATGCGAGCACCCAGCTTTCTCATTTGTAACTGTGTGCCCTCGCCACAATCTATCATAAAAAGTTTGCCGTTCACATCTATTAGTTGAGATGAAGGGTTGTGCATAGTTGTTGGCAAGGCTGAGCCACAGCCTAATATTTGGACTTCGAATGTTGTCATTGGTTGGGTTGATTTTTTCAGGGAATTTTAATTAGTTTGTGAAGTTGTACGCTCAATGACCATTGAGAATTTTCTTTTATCAACTTCACACAATAGTCAAGATTCTCTATGTTCAATTTATCAGCGTCGAAGATGGGACTCAGTAAATAGTTGTCTGCCTCAGGGAGATCTTGCAATTTCGGCAATTCATCGCCCTTTGCCATAGGGAAACGGAGTTCGTGAGCGTGAGGGATGAGTTCCTTTATTCTTTCGAAATGCTGTTTTGGACTGCATGTTATATAGTCAATACCTTCTGGCACTTTGCGTGTTCCATTGGTTTCGATGGCTTGCAAGTATCCTTTGTTATTGAAAAAAGCCACCATTTCATCGGTAAGTTGCAATGTAGGTTCGCCACCTGTCCACACAATCCACTTGCATCCAAACTTCTCTATCTCGTTTTGTATATCTTCCAGAGACATCTCTTTACCCAATTCGAACTCTGTATCGCAAAAGCTGCAAAGCAAGTTGCATTTAGAGAGCCGAATGAAAATAGAGGGTCTTCCTGCTCTTGCGCCTTCGCCTTGCAACGAATAGAATATTTCATTGACTATCAATTTCATTCGGGCTCGTATATAGCATTGGTTTTGGGCGTTTCGCTCACTTCCACTGCATATAGGTTGGGAAAATGGGGCTTGAAGATATCAAATAGCATTTTTGCTAAATTTTCGGCCGATGAGTTAAGTGGATTCATAATATCGTTGAGGTGCCGATGGTCCAATGTATTATCGATGTATTCTTTTATTGGTTTCAAATCGTGATAGTCTATCACAAAGCCGTTTTTGTTGAGCTCTTTACTCTTGAGGTGGATGGTAACAATATAGTTGTGACCATGCAAGCGTGTGCATGGATGGCATTCCTCCAAGCCTATAAGAGCATGAGATGCAGAGAATGCAAACTCTTTGCTTATTTTATACATAGTTTGTTTTGAGATAAGTGTGAGACAATAGTGACAATCTAATAATTTTAAACAAGAAGCGCAAACTTATTGTTCTGTCAGATAGGTTAATACAGGATAATGATCGGAGAATTTTACTCTGTCGACAATTGTCTTGTGTGATTTAAGATTCTTGCTGTGTAAAATATAATCTATTCTGAACAGAAAGAAATCTTCGTAATAGGTAATCCCCGGACCAAAACCTGTGGACACATAAGCATCTATGCGATCTCCTTTCATTTTCTTGTATGCATATGAGATGGGCATGTCGTTGAAATCGCCACAAATAATCAGTTTATCATACTCTTGTCGATTGATATAATCGGTTATTTGTTGTGCTTGAATGGCTCTTTTGGTGTAAGCTCTTCCCAATCGTTTCTTTATATTTGATGTGACCTCTATTGCTGTGCGCGAATCCTTTTTTAATAAGAAATCGCTATACAGTTTTTTGTCTGACGAAGATATTTTATTCGATTCCAAATGATTGTTGGACACCAAGTAAGTTTCTCCATTCACATCGAGGGTATATATGGCAGCACCATTGTAGGACCCATCGAATGTAAACTCTCGCGTACTTGTAATAGGATATTTAGAAAAACAAGCAAGGCCATAGGTGTGATACTTGCCAGAGTATTCAAGCCCAGTGATAGAGCGGTAGGGGTATTTGTCGAGTATCTTGTTCACATCTCTTTGGGTGAGCAATGATTTGCCCGTTTTGCTTATCATATATTCTTGCAAGCAAACAATGTCGGCGTCAGTCTTAGCTATATATTCTAAGAGTGGATGGGCGGAGTTTTTTCTAGATTCGCCCATAAATCCCATCACGTTATATGTAAGCACCTTTAAACTCTCTTCTGGTATTACTTGTGGCTTAATGTTAATGGGGAAGAATGTGGTTATTGGTTTGTAACAGACAATGAGAGCAATGCCTATGACTAAGGCAGCTTTGCGCTTTTTGATTAGCAACCATACAATCAGGCACAGAACATTTGAAGTGAGAATGATAGGAAAAGCTATTCCCATGAAAGAGAAGAAGGCCGTTCGGAGCGGCGATATATACCATGCAGGAAAAGATAGCAAAAGCAGTATAATGGATGCAATGCTAACAACAATGAAAATTGACTTCAATAGTTTTCTAAACATAGTATTATGATAGTTCCTTGTTTATTTTTTACCCGCATCAAATAGCTGACGCTTCTCTTCAGACGATAGACTATTGTAGCCAGATTGCTTTAGTTTATCCAATATAGCATCAATCTTTTTCGCATCTTGCGATTTTCTATAATTGAAGTCGTAGTCTGTTTCAGCTTTTTTGAAAACCACTTTGTGAGCACCTTTGTGTTCTCTTTTTTTGAATAAGTTGGCTATTCTGTCTAAAAACCTACTGATGGGTAAGGTGAAATCCTTCCCTTTTTTGTATTGAGATGCAAATAATATACCCATAAGAGCACCGCCTATATGGGCTACGTGTCCACCGGGGTTGTTGCCGCTGCTCAAAGAAAAGAAATCGATGAAAAAAACAACAAGTGCTATATAAATTATCTTTACACGGCCAATGAAGAGTAGGTTGAGGGTGACATCTTTTCTGTAAAATGCTGCCGCCATCACTATTGCCATCACAGATGCCGATGCACCAATCATTACTCCATGTCCATCTTGTATATATAGAGGGATGGTATTAAAAGCTACTATGTAGAGCAACGCTCCTGCCAAACCACCTATCACGTATAGACTGCCCAGCGTTCGTTGATTGAAATAGCTCAAGAATATTTTGCCAAACCAATAGAGCCAAAGCATATTGAAGAGGATATGCATAAAACCTACATGCACAAACATATAAGTAAATACGGTCCAAAACCTAATCAAAAGCGTATTGACGTGTGATGGAACTGCCAAAAAAGGTAGTGGATCCAACGAGCTTATTTGAAACAGCGTAGCCACAACACCAACCGCATGTATGGCGAAGAACACTGCAACGTTTATGAAAATGAATTTCATAAGCACGTCGCCTTTATGGTAGATGCGTTTTATATTATCTAAAAAATTCGACATTTGTTCTGTTTTTTATTCTATCTCTATCTCTCTTCTTCCAGTATAGTATCATGAATATACCAAAAATCATGCCACCCAAATGTGCAAAATGAGCAATATTATCTCCTCTGTCTGCAATTCCTAATACTAATTCTATAACACCATATCCAATAACTAACCATTTGGCTTTTATAGGGAATGGGAACGGAATAATATAAAGAGGGATATTGGGAAACAGCATGCCAAAAGCAAGCAATATTCCGAATACAGCTCCCGATGCGCCAATTGTGCCTGTATTCAACAATAAGTTGAGCGAGCCCTTTGCTGCATCCGTATAGTTCATATTTTGATCCAATAGCTGACCTCCTTGTGCAATCACATCGGCTATTGCATCTCCCGAAAGACCGCTCTTTACTGAGGAAATTCGAATACCTACTACTAACATCTGAATGAGAGCAGCGCCTAAACCTGTTATAAAATAATAGATAAGGAATCTTTTCGGACCCCATAACTGTTCCAATAATCTACCAAACATAAACACCGCAAACATATTAAAAAAGACATGTCCAAAAGAGTGTGGACTATGTAAGAACATGTAAGTAATAAATTGATAAATTCTAAAGTTGGGCGATTCGAAATAGTATAATCCAAATTGATCAGAAAGGTCAATTCCTCTTTGCATAAGAACCATTTGTGCTAACCATACAATAATGTTGATGATTAGTATATTCTTACAAACATTCGGAATTCCACTTAGAAAACTCGATCGAGCTTGTTGCATTCGTTGTTTTTTTTGTCTGTTTATATCGCAAAAATACAGATTATTTCCCTTAAACACGTGGTTTTAGACCATTATTGGGTTTTTTTTTGTATTTCGGGATAGTTTTTCACTTATTTCTTGATTGTTATTGAATTATAATCTATATTTGACACTCGAAGAAGGCTAAGCCTTAATGTTATATGTTTAATTTATTATCGTTTTCTTATGAATAAATCAGAATTAGTAAGCGCAGTAGCTCAAAAATCGGAGCTAACAAAGGTTGATGCTAAAAAAGCATTAGACGCAGTATTGGAAGCAATTGGTGAAGAACTGAAGAACGACGGTAAAGTTGTTCTAGTAGGTTTCGGTACATTTTCGGTAACCGAAAGAAGTGCACGAAAAGGAATTAATCCTCGCACAAAAGAGCCTATTGACATCCCTGCAAAAAAAGTAGTTAAATTTAAAGCTGGTTCAGAATTGAGCGCTTTATAGGAAGCATGCTTTTTATAACTCATAGTAAAAGGGAGCAAATGAAGAATTTGTTCCTTTTTTGCATTTTAGCTAATTGATTTTCAAAGATGGTTATTAAGTTTCAGTCTGGATGTTTTTTTAGTTTTTCACAATCTAATGAATATAAATTTATTCGGTTTGAGCATTGAAAAATTAGAATTTATGATTTTACTCTTTATTTTAATTCAATTATTTGTGTGAGCCATATTATAATACTTTATAAAAACCTCTATTCTCTTCACAGAACAAGATTTGCTTTTCCATTGTTTTATTTACTGATATCTTTAGATTCTGATTTATAATACAATAATGGAGATTGAAAATCTACTTGCCGTGTTGAACTAATACAAATAATAGATTTATTTAATTAATCAACCAAATTTATGAGAAAAAAAATAATCCAGTTTTTTGCAATTGCCATCATGATGGTGATTAGTGCTTGTAGCAATAATGAAGAGCAGTTACTAGATAACCAGCCTACTTTTTCATTTTCTGCTTCTATAGTAGATGACCAGCCTACAACTAGAATAAATTTTGAAAGTAATATAGAAGATGATATTGTTGTTAGATGGCAGGTAGGTGACGTAATTGATGTATCTTATGTTCAAAATGGAATAACAAGAACTGGCAAAGCTACGGTTGTAAATACTTCCAACGATCGAAAAAAAGCAATTTTTGGAAATGTAAAACTTCCCAATGGTATAGTTCCAGGCGTTTTAGACGTTTATGGTGTTTATGGAGGAGGAGGAATAGCATATAATACAACAAATGCAATTTTACCTACTAATGCAGGCACTGCAAAATCTCTACCTGAATTGTTGAACAGAAAAGATGTGATGCTTTATTTTGCTGCAAAAAATTTCAACACGAATAACGCTTCTACACCTATTGAATTCAGACATTTGGGCTCGGTTATTGCCATAACACTTAGAAATACATGTAAGAACGCAATGACACTAAATAGAGCTATATTAGAAGGAGTAAATAATCCCACTAATAAAAATTGGGCTTTATAATACAGGAGAGGAAGGCAATATATTTAATTTATCATCTCAAACTTTTCAAAACACTCAATCTGCCGGTAACATTCTATCTTTTAGTACTAATGTTACTACATTACGTCCACGTGGGGGCAAAATGACTTTTCTTGCATGGTATCCTATTTTACCAAATAAAATTTGGCCGGAAGTACAACTTGAATTGATTCCAGGAGGTAAAACCCGCACTACTATTAATACCTTACCAGCACATGTTGCACCTTTATCTCAGGGTAAAGTATACTATATATATGCACAATGGAATGGTACAAACATTAGATTTACCAATGAATTATTCCAATAATAATCGATGAATAAATATAGAATTTAATGATATCTTAATTTCAGTGATACATTACTGTTGTTATACCATTAAAGATCTAATCATAGACAAATGTTTTATGGTTAGATCTTTACATTTGCAATTTCTTGCAATTATTTTTCTATCTTCTCAAGTTTTCTACTCACAATTGGCAATGTAAAGAGTGATAAGACATTTAAAATATGAGAAGAATACGTAGCTAATTGATTAAAAAGTATGAGCTATATAGAAATCACTCATTCTTCTTTTATTTACCCTGTATTATTTATTACAATGAGCTTTTCACCATTCTAATATAATCTTCTAATCCCAATGCTACTTTGGTCATCATTTTCTTTTGAAATTCTGGAGAGGCAAGTTGCTCCTCGTCAGGAAGCGAACTCATAAAAAGAGTTTCTACAAGTATGGCAGGATATTCTGTAGGAGCGATTAGCGAGAAGTTGAAGTTGCCAATCAGTCCAAAGTTATTCAAATTAAGGTCAAGCAGTCTTTTAAGAACTTTGTCTGCGAGAGGCTTGTCCTCTATATGTCTATAGTAAGTGCTCGTGCCCATGGGACGCAAAGGATTACCACCTGAATTGCAATGTACAGAGACAACCAGGTGTACGTCAGCATTTTTGAAAGTATCTGTTCTCTCTTGCATAGAGATGTCTGTGTCGTCTGTTCTGCTAAGGATTACTTTGCCTCCTCTGCTCTCTATCTCCTCTTTGAGCATGTATATCATGGCAAGATTTAAATCCTTTTCTTTAATTCCTGACGGACTTACTGCTCCAGTTGATCTACCTCCGTGGCCAGCATCCAGTCCTATAAGCAATCCTGTAAGAGATGTTCTTGACTTAATCTTCGATTTATCGTGTAAAACCAATGGTGTGTGATTCACTGTGATCTCAAGTGCATTCCCTGCATAATCAACCGAATAGCCCCAACTATATTTATCTTTCAGTTTAATTATTACTGAAAGAACATCGCTTTCTTTTTGATTGAGGTGTACATATTCAATTGCTTTCAAATCCTGATATTGTGTGATCCAGTTAGAATTGCACGCCACGCCGTGAATATCTACAATTATTCGGTTCAATTCTGGTTCTCTGTAAATAATATAGGGTTGTTTATCTTCTAATGCTACCCTCACCTTATCGGCACTACCGATATTCGAGACAGACCATGAACCTGTAAGCGAAAACGGAGGTTTCTCTCCAATTGGTGAAATATCTGCAAACTGTTTGGGTATATAAGCATATCTGTTTTCAGATAGTCTTACTTTGTAAAGATTATTCTCTATGTCTAAAAGTTCCATTTTGATACCTTCTGCAAGAAAATTGATTTTAGCACCTCCCAGTCTATCTTGACCTCCTCCATAATTGAGATAAGCTCCTTTTTTGGTTACGACAATAGGCGAGGGGTAAGTTCCTATTGTCTGAGCAATTGCAAGTTCTGGTTTTCTATAATAGATAGAAAAAGCTTCTGTTTTTTCTATCCCATTAGTTATTACTTTTACATTCACATTGTTATCGCCCTCGGTTAGTTTAAGTTCTCCTCCGAATGAGCCTGTTTCATACTGCTTTACTGGTGCATCATTAATAAATATTTCTGATCCTTTTTGTGCAACTCCCACTATGTAGTGTGTCTGAGAGCCAACGCTATCAACCTTGCCTCTAACTATTCGGAAGTCGTTGTTTGTTTGGGAATACGTAGTATGAGATACGAAAATAGCTAATGTTATGAACGATAATAATTTAAGAGTTTGTTGCATGGCTTATAATTTATAACTGATTAATGTAGAAGTTTTTCATTTTCTGATCAATTAGCTGTTTGCTTTGATTAAAAGTACAGACTACAAATATAATAAAATATAGCTCAATATTGTCCGATTTATAAAAACCAATAACTTTGGGAGTTGAATATTTTGAACTTACTCTTTTTAATATCAAGAAATTTATTTAGAAATAATTTCGAAGTTAATATCTATATCAATACTAATACAAAAATAGATTAGCTGGATAGGGCTAATCTATTTTTTCTATTTGGAAATTGTTGATTTTAGTTCAAAATTAAAACATTGCATTAAGTTTAAATGTAGCATGCTTTTTTTTGCTATTTGAAATAGTCATCTTTCTTACTTACTCTTCAACTTTTTTAATTTTTCCACATGCAATTGGCAAAGTCACGTGGGCAGGAATATCTCCTAAGGAAGCTACTGTTTTAGGTAGTTCTGTATCAGAAGAAACCCCATGAATATAGATTACTCTTCTGTCTAAATTAAGCTCCGAATCATTGAATGCATCAGCAAAAGCTATTTTAAGATCATTCAAAGGTATCTCAACTTCGTAATGATAAGAACCATTGTCATCAGCCATGGGATAAGTGTCGGTTGGGATAGCCATTTCTGCTGGAAATTGGTTGAAAGGTACCATTGTTGTTCCAGATACCGCTTCTGTTTCCACAACATCGATAATTCCATCTTCATTAGCATCTTCAAGTTCTGTGGCACATTTGGCGGACTTTTCATTTGGAAAACCATGAAAATGTTGCCAATGCTCTATACCAGGAGGTGCATTGTTAATAACAATGGTTACAGACATTTTATCTCCCTCAATCACAAAACGGGCTTTACCACTTGTTTGAAGATTTGTTACATTTGAATTAATAGCTTGAATTTGAGCTTCGTAAATCTCAATATTACTTTCTTGAGAGTTATTTTCTTGGTTATTGTTTTTGTTTGGATTATTGCAACTGAGTGCAATTAGGCTCAACATCATTAATGAATAAATAGCTTTCATAATTTCATATTTTTAAAAGTTCAAAAACAATATGTAATTTGGTGTGCATTATCCTATCTTATAACAATTGAACACATTATGATTATTAAAAGTTCAGATTAAAATAGATGAAGTTATCTTTAAAAGACTACAGTTGGTATTCCATCGAGGTTGATAAGAAGGAAGCTGAGATGTAAGCTTGCTATATATACAAAAAAAATAGACCAGCTCGACTGAGCTAATCTATTTTTCCCTTTTGGTTAATTGTTGATATTAGTTTAAAGCAAAAAAGATTGTTTTAGGTTATCGATACAAAGATATACTTCATTTTCATAATAGCCTAATAAAAAAACATGTTGTATAATAGTGTTATACAACATGTTTTTAAACGTATTCTGTTACTCTCGTCAATGAGGCGTTAGCTTGGGATATTGACTGAAAACTCTCTACATGTACCAGAAATCCACTAACATTTCGTCAAATTTATTTTACTATCTTTGCCATTCAATTTTTACAAGAGTGAGTAGGGGGGTAATTTCGCTACAATAATAGATTATTCTTGAACTGTTTTGCAATAAAATAAAATATTGATGATTAAAAAAAGCCGATTTTCACGCGTATTAGACTCCATAGAAGTAGTAGGAAATAGACTGCCACATCCCGCCACACTTTTTTTGATGATGGCAGGTTTAGTAGCCCTCCTATCTTGGTGGGCATCATCTGTTGGGCTACAAGCCACTCACCCCGCTACAGGAGAGGTCATTGCGGTGAAAAACCTTTTAAGTGCCGATGGTATTCGATGGATATATACCAACGTAGAAAGTAATTTTGTGAACTTCCCCCCTTTGGCCTTAGTTCTTGTTATTATGATAGGTATAGGAGTTGCCGAAGGGTCGGGTCTTTTCACAGTTCTTGTCCGTCAACTGGTATTGGGCGCACCTCCAAAACTAATAACAGCTGCAATTATCACAGCAGGAATTTTCTCTCATCTTGCTTCAGAAGTAGGTTATGTAATACTAATCCCTCTGGGTGCAATGATATTTCATGCATTAGGTCGACATCCCATGGCTGGATTTGCTGCGGCATTTGCAGGAGTTAGTGCAGGCTTTGGATCTAACTTCTTGATTGGGTCTGTTGATCCTATACTTGCAGGTCTTTCCACCTCTGCGGCTCAGATTATTGATCCCGAAATGAATATCAACCCAATGGTCAACTACTATTTTATGGTAGCAAGTGCTGTGATGGTTATACTTGTTGGAACTTGGATTACAGAAAAAATTGTTGAACCCAGACTGGGTAAATACGGTGGCAAAGAAAAGCCGCTAAAGATAGAGCAAATTACTCCTCTTGAGAAAAAGGGACTTCGGTGGGCTGGTTATGGTACACTCATCTTTATTGCTGCTATGGCATGGACTATTATTCCCGAAAATGGCTTATTTAGAGACCCCGAAACAGGGGGTATATTACAATCGCCCTTCTTTACTGGTATAATAGTAGGTCTATTGCTTCTTTTCTTTGTGCCAGGAATGATTTACGGCATAATAGTAAAGACGATTAAAAACGACAAAGATGTAGTGAAACACATGACTAACTCTATGAAAGGGATGGGTGGCTACATTGTGTTGGTGTTTTTTGCTGCTCAGTTTATATATTGGTTCAATTACTCAAACCTTGGTTTAGTTGTAGCGATAGATGGAGCGCAATTTTTGAGCGACATTGGTTTCACAGGTATTCCTCTTATTCTGACCTTCTTGGTTCTCTGTGCATTTTTGAATATGTTTATGGGTAGCGCCTCTGCAAAGTGGGCCATAATGGCACCTGTTTTTGTACCCATGTTTATGATACTTGGTTATCATCCTGGCTTCACGCAAGCTGCTTTTCGTATTGGAGACTCGGTTACAAATGTGATTACCCCTATGATGAGTTACTTTGCTTTAATAGTAACTTATGCACAAAACTACGATGAGAAAAACGGTATTGGCACAATCATCTCTCTGATGATTCCATATACTGTTGTCTTTATGATAGCTTGGGCTATAATGATAACCATCTGGATGTTGCTTGGTATTCCGGTAGGTATTGAAGGACCCATTCATATGCCAGCAATGTAGGTCTTTTCAAGTTGTCAATTAATTCTTCTAATAGATGTGTAAATATCAGAACATCGTTTACTCAAAATCTTTCCTGTTTTGAGTTTTATGTTGTTCGCAGAGTCGTGTATGGGAATTAGAGGTATTGTTAAAGGTTGCTAATATAGCAGGCGTGTAATTTCTGTTGCCATTATCTATCTTTCAGCTTTGCAATCAAAGTCAACCTGAAATCTACTTGCAAAATTGTATTTTAAGTTTCGAAACTGTATTTTTCTCTACCATTCATATCTTCTTAAAGGTTGAGCAAGAATCAATTTGTAAATAATAGACCACTATTTTTTACATTTCAATCGAATATGCTGCATAAAACAGGTGGAAATCAAATCCACTGTCGTGGATTGGACGTTCATGTCATTAAAATTGAATCTACTGTCGTGAAAATGTTTTGAATCGCAAAAGTGATGCTTTTTTGACCGAATATAGAAGATAAATGCGGTGGAATAATAGAAAACAGCCTTAGAATGAAAAATCAACTGATAAATTGATAATTCTACATCGAAAATTGGATATTTATGTCATGAATGGAGCAAATTAGACCAACAATGCGAGAATAATGTGTTTTCAAACATTTCCCCCGTCGTGGATGCAAGTTTCAACAGTTTAAAACATTTTCTACGTATATAAATTGTTTTGAAGAAGATTTGTCAAAAAATTATCAAATACTTTTACATCAAATTATACATTTATATAGAATTAAATACAAACATATAGGTTCGCGCATTTACTTAATATATGATCTGCTGAATATTTTGGCAGTAACAAACAAAAAAAATAGATCAACTCGGCTGAGCTAATCTATTTTTCCCTTTTGGTTAATTGTTGATATTAGTCTAAAGTAAAAAAGATTGTTTTAGGTTATCGATACAAAGATATGTTTCATTTTCGTAGTAGCCAAATTAAAAAACATGTTATAGAATACTGTTATATAACATGTTATTATTTATACATCCACTTCGTAATGTATTCTCACATATTTAAATTTGGTGCGCTTTCTTGTTGTTTCCTCGTGTTGCTTTAAAATCTCTCTCACTTGCGTAACGGAAAAACCCATTTCCATTTTCAAAAATATTTCTCTTATATAATATTGCTGCACTCTCCCTACTGCAGGAATGGCAGGCCCCAATACTCTCTCTCCCAATGTTTTCTTTAAAAGCATGGCTAAATAATCGGCTGCTTGCGATACATTGTTTTCATATTTGTAGCGCAGTTTTATTACTATCAATCTATAGTAGGGTGGATACTTAAACATGTTTCTCTCTGCCAACTGTGCATTGAAGAAACTTTGGTAATCATTGTTTTTGATGTAATCAAAAATGGGTTGATGTGGGTTGGAGGTTTGTATCACTACAGTTCCAGCTACATTTTTTCTTCCAGATCGGCCACTGGCTTGTGTTATCATCTGAAAACCCTCTTCATGAGAACGGAAATCGGGGAAATTGAGCAAGCTATCAGCTTGAATGATTCCGACCACTCGCACGTTATCGAAATCCAATCCTTTGGATACCATTTTTGTTCCTACTAATATTTGCGACTTCCCTTGTGAGAAATCAGAAAGGATATGTTCGTATGACATCGCACCACGCGTTGTGTCGGTATCCATTCTTGCAACCACAGAGTCGGGAAAAAGTGTACTCACCTCCTCGGCCAACTGCTCGGTGCCGCTCCCCAAGGGTTGTAAACTCGACTCACCACAGTCTGGACATTGTGTTAACACTGTGTAGGAGGCATCGCAATAGTGACACTTCAGTTTGTTTTGATATTTGTGATAGGTGAGCGTCACATCGCAATGTTCGCATTTGGGTGTGAAGCCACAATTTTTACATTCGAGAATGGGTGCAAACCCTCTGCGATTTCTAAACAGGATAATCTGTTGCTTGTTTGCCAAAGCTTCTTCCATTTGCTTCATCAAGAGGGGTGAAAGCAATGATGTCATCATCTTTCGGCGGCGCAAGTCTTTAGTGTCAACCAACGTTATTGTTGGCATTGCCATGTCTTGATATCTTTCTGTAAGACTCACCAAGCCATATTTTCCCGACAAGGCATTGTAATACGATTCGATGGCAGGAGTAGCAGAACCCAACAGTGTTTTAGCCTTTTGAAAATGAGCATACATGATGGCTGTATTCTTGCCATGATAGCGAGGCGATGGATCTGTTTGTCGGTAACTCTGATCGTGTTCTTCGTCTATAACAATCAAACCGAGATTGGCGAAAGGCATAAATATAGAGGAACGAACACCGATGATAATCTTATAAGGATTGTCAGAAATCATTTTCAACCAAATCTCAGCTCTCACATTATCATTTACTTTGGAGTGATAGATTGCCAAATCGTTTCCGAATACTGATTGCAATCGGCTTGTGAGTTGTGTGGTTAGTGCAATTTCGGGAAGCAGATACAACACTTGTTCCCCTCGCTCTATGGCATCGTTGATGAGTTGAATGTAAACTTCAGTTTTGCCCGATGAGGTAATGCCATGTAGCAAACAAACATCTTTCTCTTCAAAAACTGCTTTCACTTCTTCGTAAGCTTCTTGTTGATGAGGTGTAAGTTGTTTTGCTACATTAGTCTCAACTGACTTTCTGTTAAGACGTGAACCCGATACTTCAAATTGTTCCAACACATCTTTTGTGAGAACAGCAGATAATATTGAGGGGGTAAATGTACCGTCCGCTAAGAGCTCTTTTCTGCTGATGGATGTAACGTTGTGCTCATTCAAATAACCAACTACGAACTCATAGAGTGCCATTTGCTTTGGAGCTCCTTTTAGTATCTCTTCGGCTGTCGATTGATCTAATTGTGGATGAATGCGAATGTGATTCTCTGTTTTCTCTTTGTATTTTGTGTTGATAGTTTGTCCTATAGAAACCACCTTCTTGGCAGATAGCGCATTGATGTGGGCTAATATATTCTTATTGTCAAGGTCGCGTGTAAGTTCTGTTATTTGTTTGGGTTTGTTGTTTTCTTGCAAATAGCCAACCACCTCAAGTTCTGTAGGAGTCAATTGTCCATTTAGATCTTGATAATCGTCTGAAAGAGAGACATAGGCTTTGCTTTCCAACTTCAACTGTGCTGGCAGAGCTGCATTATACACATCACCCATTGGCGACATATAATAAAAAGAAATCCACTGCCACAGCTTCAGTTGATGTTGATTCACAATGGGGTTGGAATCGAGCTGTGAGTGAATTTCTTTTAAAGCAATATTTTCGGGTTTGTTTTGATGAATTCTCAAAACAATGGCCGTGTAAAACTTATTTTTCCCAAAAGGGACTATAACTCTGTACCCTGGACCAATAGCTCCTTCTAATTCTTTGGGAACTATATAGGTATAGCTATCAGCAAGTGCTAATGGTAAGATTACATCGGCAAACAAAATCATTCTCTATAGGTAAACTGTTGCTTGAATAGACCAAACTCCATCTTTGTTGTTTAAAGCATCGTTCCATTTGGGTTGGTCTGTTGAATAGTCATCAGATAATTGTATTCCATAGTTTACTCCTACAGCTACTCTTTTGAATATCTCAACTCCTAAACCTAAATTTACACCTGCTTCAAAAGATTTTGCTTTAATATCATCAGTAACATCTGAGAATTTAATGTCGTCACCGCCTACATGAATTCTTGCGTATGGACCTGCTGCAGCATAAATTTTTAGAAGGTCAATCAAGCCAAACTTATATTTGAGATTCAGAGGAATATCAATATAATGGTTCGTTATTTCAAGTGGTGCGGTGTTAGAATCGTCTAAATAAGCAACATTCATTCTATCGTTGTTATATAATACAGAGGCTTCTACACCAAAATTCATTACTGGAAACATTAGCTCAACTGTCGGACCTAACTTAAATGAGTTTAGGTTTTCAACTTCAATAGCGTCTTTTGAAAAAGTTGCTTTGTTTAAGCCAACTTCTCCTCTTAAACCTAATCTTATTTGAGCATAACCTGAGGTAGAAATCGTGCTAAATGCTACGATAAGTGCTACAACTAAAAATCTGTTCTTTTTCATATCGATTTTTTTATTGATTAAACATATATACATCTTCAACCTATATAACAACAAATGTAGCAGTAAAAGTTTCCAAATTCGGTCTTTTAACCTTAAATAATTATTTAGTCGTTTAACTTAGGTTTAATGTTCCGATTCTGTTTGCAGATCTATTTGCTAATATTTTACCAATTCTCAATTTTCATCCCAAAAAAAAACGGCATCAACCAACTTAATGGTCAATGCCGTAATTATAGTCTAATATTGCATCTGAGAGTCAAAGTCCTAAAAACGATTAGTCTCTAATTTTTGCGTTCAAGAACTCATAGTTCAAGCGAGCAATATTGGTGATTGAAATATTTTTAGGACATTCCACTTCACAAGCTCCTGTATTAGTACAATTACCAAACCCGAGCTGATCCATTCTTGCTACCATTGATTTTGCTCTTTTCATAGCTTCAGTTCTTCCTTGAGGAAGTAAAGCTAACTGAGTAACCTTGGCAGAAACAAATAGCATAGCCGATCCGTTTTTACAAGCTGCTACACAAGCTCCACATCCAATACAAGCCGCTGCATCCATTGCCGCCTCTGAATTGTATCTTGGAATGGGTATAGAGTTAGCATCAGGAGCGCCTCCTGTGTTAACTGATACATATCCACCTGCTTGCATAATTTTGTCGAAAGCAGTACGATCTACCATCAAATCCTTTATTACAGGGAATCCAGCTGATCGCCATGGCTCTACAGTGATGGTGTCACCTTCTTTAAACTTACGCATGTGCAACTGGCAGGTAGTGATGTCTTCATCTGGTCCATGTGGATATCCATCGATGTAGAGACTACAGATTCCGCATATACCTTCACGACAATCATGATCAAAAACTACTGGTTCTTTACCTTCGTTGATGAGTTGATTGTTTAGAATATCCATCATCTCCAAGAATGAGTTTCCTTGAGAAATGTTTTTTAGGGCGTGTGTTTCGAAAAAGCCTTTATCTTTTGGACCTTTTTGACGCCAAACTTTAACGTTAATATTTATATCTATATCCATGATTGTTTATTTTTTACGATTTGTAGTTTCGTTGTTCGCGAACGATGAATTCATAATCTAAAGGTTCTTTGTACATGACAGGTTCTTTGTCCTCGCCCATATACTCCCAGCAGGAAACATAAGCAAACTCATCATCATGACGCAGGGCTTCTCCTTCTTCAGTTTGATGTTCCAATCTAAAGTGACCACCGCATGACTCTTCTCTGTCGAAAGCGTCGCGTGCCATTAATTGTCCTATTTCAAGATAGTCAGCCAAACGTAAAGCTTTTTCCAGTTCTTGATTTGTAGTATTTGCAACTCCTGGAATGCGAACATTAGCCCAAAACTCTTTTTTAAGAGCATCAATTTCTACCACAGCCTTTTTAAGACCTACAGCTTCTCTACCCATTCCAACATTGTCCCACATAATATTTCCTAACTTTTTGTGGAAGTAGTCAACTGGGTGCTTACCTTTTATATTCATAAGCTTTTGGATGCGATCATCAATTCCTTTTTCTGCTTGAGCAAATTCAGGACTTTCTGTGCTGAAACGAGGCACATTGATTTGATCTGCCAAGTAGTTCTGAATAGTGTAAGGCAATACAAAATATCCATCGGCCAAACCTTGCATTAGAGCTGATGCTCCAAGTCTGTTTGCTCCGTGGTCTGAGAAGTTGGCTTCGCCAATAGCAAACAATCCAGGTATAGTACTCATTAAATTATAATCAACCCAAATTCCACCCATTGTATAGTGGATAGCGGGGAAAATCATCATAGGAGTTTCGTATGGATTGTGGTCTATAATTTTTTCATACATCTGGAAAAGATTTCCATATCTTTCTTCAACCACATCTTTGCCTAAACGGTTAATAGCTTCTTCAAAGTCTAAGTAAACAGCTAAGCCAGTTGTACCAACACCATAACCTGCATCGCAACGCTCTTTAGCTGCACGTGATGCAACATCACGGGGTACAAGATTACCAAAGGCTGGATATCTACGCTCCAAATAGTAATCTCTGTCTTCTTCTTTTATTTCTGTAGGCTTTAGTTTTCCTTCGCGAATAGCTGCTGCATCTTCTTTTTTCTTTGGTACCCAAATACGACCATCGTTACGCAACGACTCGGACATCAAAGTTAATTTAGATTGTGTTTCACCGTGAACAGGAATACATGTTGGGTGAATTTGAGCCATTCCTGGATTACCAAACATGGCTCCTTTTTTGTAGCATTGCCATGCAGCCGATCCGTTAGAAGTCATAGCCATAGTAGAAAGGAAAAATGTATTTCCGTATCCACCAGTAGCAATTACTACAGCGTGAGCAGAAAAGCGTTCTAATTTTCCAGTAATAAGGTTACGTGCAATAATTCCTCTTGCACGACCATCTATTAATACTAAGTCAACCATCTCGTAGCGAGTGTGTAGACTTACTTGTTTTTTCTCAACTGCACGACTCAATGCTGAGTATGCACCTAAAAGTAACTGCTGACCAGTTTGTCCGCGTGCATAGAAAGTACGTGATACTTGAGCACCTCCAAATGAGCGGTTGTCAAGCAAGCCACCATATTCGCGGGCAAAAGGAACTCCTTGTGCCACACATTGGTCTATAATTTTGTTTGATACTTCTGCAAGGCGGTACACATTGGCTTCGCGAGCACGATAGTCACCACCTTTAATAGTGTCATAAAACAAGCGATATACTGAATCGCCATCGTTTTGATAATTCTTAGCTGCATTAATACCTCCCTGAGCTGCAATTGAGTGTGCACGACGAGGAGAGTCTTGAATACAGAAGTTTTTTACTTTAAAACCCATTTCACCAAGTGATGCAGCGGCTGAAGCTCCTGCTAAACCTGTTCCTACAACAATTATATCTAAACGGCGTTTGTTAGCTGGGTTTACTAATTTCTGAGAACTCTTATAATTTGACCATTTTTCGGCGAGAGGTCCAGCCGGTATTTTTGGATCTATTTTATTCATTTTTTCAAATTTTCTTAAGTGTGAGATTTAATTATCCACCTTTATTACATGGGTAGTTCGTAAAAAAAGTAAATATAAATGGGAACTACAGCATAACCTGCAACAATAATAGTAGCTACCACGTATGAAAGGTTTTGTAGACGTTTCATCCAAATGGTGTTGTTCCAACCTACAGAGTGTAGCGAGCTCCAGAAACCATGTGTCAAGTGCAACCAAAGAGCTACAAATGCTAATAAGTAAATAACTACATAATAGATGTTCTTAAACAAAGGAACTACAAGCTCAGAACCTTTATTGATAGCATCGGGTGCTCCTATAAGCTCTTTAAATTGCATTTTGTACCAAAGCTGAATCATGTGTAGCACTAAAAATGCCAGAATTACAAAGCCCAATACATACATGTTTTTTGATGTCCATGATGCGTCTTTTGTGTTTGTAACTGCATATCTGTCATTACCTCTTGCTTTTCTGTTTTGCAGCGTAATGATAGAGGCATACAGAATATGAACAATAAAACCGGCAGCCAATACAAGCGTGCCCGCTATTGCATACCAATTTGCTCCTAAAAATTGACTTATCATGTCATAAGCATCCATAGAGAATACCATCACCAGATTCATCAACATGTGAAATACAAGGAACAGAATTAAAAAAAGGCCAGAAATACTCATGATGAATTTCCGCCCGATAGAAGAATTAATTAGCCAACTCATAAAGTTTACGTTTTAATTTATAAAGGATTATATTAATTTCAGTGGCAATCTTAATGGTCTAATGGTTTGTTCAATAATAGTGAATTGAGGCATAATTATTCCATTTAATTTGACTGAATACAAAAATAGGTTTTTTAAACATCAAAAAAGAATTATTTGCGGAAATTTTTCTCTAATTTGGCTTATTTAAATCCGTTCCTATTTAGATTAGACAAACGCTGAAAAAGTGTGAAGAGATAAATTAAAATATAAACTGCTGTATTTAAATCTAAGTAATTGTTTGTTATCTTTGTGTCTTTAAAAAAAACTATAGATATGGATACAGTACTCAGTGGAATTAGATCGACCGGTAATTTGCATTTAGGTAATTACTATGGTGCGTTGCGTAACTTTATAAAGATGCAAGACGAAAACAATTGTTATTTCTTTATTGCAGACTTGCATTCGCTAACCACCCATCCCGACCCTGCATTGTTGCACGGCAACGTGAAAAATGTTTTGGTAGATTATCTTGCAGCAGGAATCGATCCTGATAAATCAGTGATTTATGTGCAAAGCGATGTACCTCAGGTAACAGAGCTCTATCTTTATTTAAATATGCATGTATATATGGGAGAATTGGCCAAAACCACTTCTTTTAAAGACAAAGCACGCAAACAACCTGAAAATGTGAATGCGGGTCTATTGACATACCCAACTTTGATGGCTGCAGATATATTGATGCACAATGCAGACAAAGTGCCCGTTGGAAAAGATCAAGAGCAACATTTGGAAATGACGCGCCGTTTTGCACGCCGTTTCAATAATTTCTATGGTGTGGAATATTTCAAAGAACCTGTTGCATACAACTTTGGGCAAGATTTAATAAAAATACCTGGTTTAGATGGAAGTGGCAAAATGGGCAAATCTGAAGGAAATTGTATTTACTTGTCTGATAGTGCAAAGGAGATTGAGAAAAAAGTGAAGCGTGCTCTTACAGACGCTGGTCCTACAGAGCCCAACTCAGTAAAGCCTGATTATATTGAGAACTTATTTACGATTATGAGTGTTGTTTCTACAGATGAGGTAATTGCTCACTATGAAGATAAGTGGAATACTTGTGCAATGCGTTATGGAGATATGAAGAAACAGTTGGCTGCAGATATTATAGGGGTGACTACTCCTATACGAGAGCGCATATTAGAATTAGAAAAAGATGATGATTATCTTCGAAAGGTGGCTCGTGAAGGTGCAGAAAGAGCACGCGAGAATGCTTCGAAAACGATTACAGACGTTAGGAAGATTATGGGTTTTAAAAGTTTCTAATAATAGACAATAAGAGTGAGAACTACGATTATAGCTCTCTTATTTTTAAACATTCAGTAGAGATTGGTTGTTCTGTCACTAATATTTATTTACGTGTGACAACACCCTATACTAACATCAACTACTTTTTTATATGATAGAATTCAGAGATATTGAATTACAAGACAAAGAAATAATAGACAAATTCCTTATAAATAACCCTTACCGAGCTTCTGAAAGTTGCTTTTCTAATTTATACGGTTGGGCTCACAAATACAAAACGCAATTTGCTGTATGGCGTGATTATTTACTTATTAAATTTACGAGTGATCGTGGAGGTTGCTCCTATCTAACTCCTTTTGGTAGAGGCGAGCTTGCCTCAGCGATTGAGATGTTGGTCAAGGAATGTGGATGTCCCATCAAGTTTGAGATGTCGGGTGTAACCGAGGCCATGAAAGAGGAGATTGAGAAAGCAATGCCAAGAAGATTTGAATATATAAGACAACGCGCACTCTATGATTATATATATACATCCGAAAAGTTGATTAATCTTTCGGGAAAGAAACTTCAAAGTAAGCGTAATCATATCAATAGATTTAAGGCCCAGCATAGTGATTGGAGATATATTTCAATAACTGAAAATATAAGTGAAACGGCAAGATGTAAAGATATGCTTCAGAAGTGGTATGATATAAATAGAGAGTCATCGGATGAATCACTTGATCTCGATTTTAAATCAACATCTTTGTATTTAGATAATTTTGAAGCAATGGAGTTGAGAGGTGGAGCTATAGAAGTAGATGGAGACATTGTTGCTTTTTCATTAGGAACAAAACTCAATGCAGATACCTTTATTGTGCATGTTGAGAAAGCTTATTCAGAAATTCAGGGTGCATATCCCATTATCAATCAAGAGTTCGTGAAAAATGAAGCTTCCGAGTTCACCTATATCAACCGTGAGGAAGATATGGGATATCCATCTTTGCGAAAAGCTAAAATGTCGTATCGCCCCGATATATTATTGGAGAAATATATTGTAAAAGAAAAAGATAAAAAATGATAGAGTATATCACTCCACAAACGCGCCCTCAAATTCTTGAAATGTGGAGGGTCTGTTTTGGAGATTCGCAACCCTATTTTGATATATACTTTAGAGAGAAGTACAGTGATGAAAATACTTTGGCTTACTTTGAAGACGATAAAGTTGTGGCATCATTGCAACTCTTGTATTATAACTTTACTTTTTGTGGTGTTGAAATTCCAATAGCTTATATATCTGGAGCCTGCACCCTACCCGAAGCACGTAAGAAAGGATATATGGAGGCTTTATTGAAAAGAACGTTTCAAGAGTTAGCCAAAAAAAATATTCCACTTTCACTTTTAGTGCCCGAAGAGGATTGGTTATTAGCTTTCTATGGTAAATATGGATATGCTCAAACATTTGATGCAGGCACAGATTTGCCTTCTCTTGAAGAATTAATGAAACGTCATTCGGATAATTTGCCTGCGGCATACAAAGAGTTCGACAGTTGGTTTAGGAATCAGCAGATGACTGTGCAGAAAACATTCGATGACTTCAGAATTGTTGTAGAAGAGGCTGCAGGCTATGATTTTCAAGCAAAAAAAAGCCTTGATGGTATGGCACGTGTTATTGATGCACGTCTGTTGCTTGATCTTTTTGCTAAGAAACACCCCGAAAAGTCTTTTTCTATTGAGATAACAGATACGATACTCACCCAAAACAATTTGTTTTTAGCCGTCCTCAATGGTAAGGTATCAAATACAGATACTAAACTGCCAACCCATCTCAGCTTAACTATCTATGATTTAGCGCAAGCTCTATTAGGTTATCAAACCTCTAAGAATCAGTTGCTATTCCAAGATATCTTCCCCGAACACCATCCTCAGATACATTTTATGATGGAGTAGGAATGATGTTATAAGATTACCTTATTTTCTAAACTGCTTAATTGTTCTCATGATCTGCTCAGTAGTTTGGGTAATGTTAGTTTGAGCATTCTCTTTTTGCATGGCTTCCTCTACTGAGATTGGCGAGGGGATAATTGAGAACAAAGATACAAATCCTCGTTTGTTGAGGTTCTTTACATCTTGCAAGCTTCCACCAATAGCAATTACAGGCACATTATTTTTGTTTGCAGCATCTAAAATGCCACTTCCAGCTTTACCCATTCCAGTTTGTTGGTCAAGTTTGCCTTCACCTGTTATCACAAGATCCGCATTTTGCAAATGCTTTTCGAAGTCAACAGCTTCCAAAACCATTTCGATACCTGGTTTTAATTGAGCATTCAAGAAAGCAATAAACCCACCACCCAAACCTCCAGCAGCACCTGCACCTTGAATAGTATTCAGATCTATACCTTTTTCTTTTTCAATTAGTTTTCTGAAATGCTCCATTCCATTGTCCAACTCATTTACCATTTGCTCATCTGCTCCTTTTTGAGGAGCATATACAAATGTTGCACCGTTTGGTCCAGAAAAAGGGTTGTTCACATCGCAAGCAATGGTGATGATGGCTTCTTTTAATTCTGACATTACTCCAGATTCATCTATTTCGCAGATTTTAGATAATGACTTTCCTGTTCCATCAGTTTCTTTACCTTTATCATCTAAAAAACGATATCCCAATGCCCTTAACATTCCTGTTCCTGCATCGTTAGTAGCACTTCCGCCAATTCCAATTAAAAATGATTGACAACCTCGCTTTAATGCGTCTTTTATTATTTCACCCGTACCAAAAGTAGTTGTTGTTGAGGGGTTTTGCTCATCTTTGCTCAAAAGGGTGAGACCATTTACAATGGCCATTTCTAACACTGCTGTTTTTCCATTCTTTGTTAACTCTTCATTCACCAAACCATACTCTACTTCTATGGGACGCATCAATGGATCATGTACTTTCACCTTCACTTTTGTTCCATTCATAGCATTCACTAATGTGTCCATTGTTCCCTCGCCACCATCGGCAATGGGTATTTTTACTGTTTCACAATAAGGAAATACATTATGTATACCTTTTTCAATAGCGTCGGCTACTTCTATTGCAGAGAGAGAGCCTTTGAATGAGTCGGGGGAGATGATTATCTTTTTCATTGTACAGAAAAGTTGTATTTATTATCACCAATTTACATCACAGCCACTTTTTCTTCTTAAAGAAATAAAGAATTATAAGCGATGAGAAAATCATGAGTCCAATGGAAACAGGATATCCATATTTAGTACTTAATTCGGGCATCAATGAGAAGTTCATGCCATAGATACTTGCAATGAGGGTGGGGGGCATAAAGATAACCGACACAATAGTAAAAATCTTGATGATCTTGTTCTGTTCAATGTTTACATATCCCAAAAAAGTATCCTGTAGATAATCAAGTCTATCGAAGCTAAACTTTACGTGTTCTATGAGTGAGGTAATGTCTTTGATGATGATGGTGAGTTTGGGTTGAAGATCAGTTGGCATAAATTCGCTGCGTAACATGCTCGATACAGTACGTTGTTTGTCAATAATGTTCTCGCGCAGCAACATAGTTTTTTCTTGCAAGTCTTTAATTTCGGTCAAAAGTTCTTCGTCAGCTTCCTGAAGGGTAAGGCTATTGCTCAACTGTGTAATCTTTTGTGTCATGCTCTCAATCATGTCGGCGTCAAACTCCACACGAGTTTCCAATAGCGCCACAAGTACATGTGCTCCAGTAGGATAGTTCTTGGGATTGGCCGATATTTTCTTAACTGTTTCGTGAAACGAACTCAACTCTTCGCTCCTGACAGTAATAAGGATGTCGTTCTTTAAGATGAACGACACAGGGTCTCGCTCATAGTTTGAGAGAAGAAAGTTGGAGTTGACAACCAGTGTGTCAGCGGTTTCGATGTATCTTGACGACATCTCAATCTCAATCATCTCTTCCTCTTCTTGGATGTATATTTTAAGGTAATCTTCAAGTTCGTTTTCAACCTCTTCATCCACATCATTCAGGTCTATCCAAAGGAAACTTTGAATGGAATGATCTTTCAGAAAGTTTAAATCTCTGCTCAGACGTATGACGTTGTCTTTGTGATAAAAGAGTTTGAGTTCCGCCATTACTTGATAGTTTTTATAGATGAATGAAAATAATAAATTTTACTTATAAGCCAACTTGAAGGTTAGCCTATAAATGGCTCCAGCATATTGGTTAGCTCTACAAATTGAGCAACCGAAAGTTGTTCGGGACGCTTAGTGAAGATGGGGTTTTGCAACACCTCGGTGTTTTCTCCAATCAATGGCTTCACAGAGTTGCGGAGCATTTTGCGACGTCTGTTGAATGTTGTTTTCACTACAGTTTTAAACAGCTTTTCGTTGCAATCCATAGCCGTTCGGTTGTTACGTACAAGGCGTACAACTGCCGACTTAACCTTGGGGGGAGGTGTAAAAGCATCTTCATCGACGGTGAAAAGATACTCAATGTCATACCACACTTGTAGCAATACACTCAATATGCCATAAGTTTTGCTGCCTGGCCCTGCAGCTATTCTCTGAGCTACTTCTCTCTGAATCATTCCTGTACAACAGGGTATAGCGTCTCTATAATCGAGTACTTTGAAGAATATTTGCGACGATATATTGTAGGGGTAGTTACCTATGATGCAAAACTTCTCGTCATATAATTGCGCCAAATCTAATTGTAGAAAGTCTGCTTCAATAATTCGGTCGTGCTGTAGATCTGTAAAGTTTTGCTTTAGATAGGCTACCGAATCTCTATCTAACTCTACTACAGTAAGGTCTCTATCTTTCTCGACTAAAAAACGTGTTAGCACACCTGTCCCTGGCCCTACCTCCAATACGGGGAGTTGAGGAAACCCATCTATTGTATCGGCAATGCGCTTTGCAATAGTGTTGTCATTCAAGAAATGTTGTCCTAGACTTTTTTTAGGTCTTACCGATTGCATATGATTTTTGTTTTATATGAGTTGAGACAAAGGTAATTATTTTATTGTAAATCTTAGGGTGTTCAGTTTGTAAAGTTGTAGCGTATACGCCACTCTTGATTTAGTTGTTGCTTTTTTGCGGGTTATGTCATCTTGATGCAATTTATAGTAATACATATAATCAACACTTATCTCTTCTATATAATGAGATAATTACTGGCGTGTAGAAGGTTGTGTTTTGTTTCTAATTCTAAATATTTGTATAAATTGAGTTGTTAGTTTTTGACTATCTATTTCCTTATTTCTTTTAAAACAATTTCTTGGCCAACAAATTGTTTTAAACTGTTGAAAATTGCATCCACCACGGGGGAAATGTTCTCAAACACATTATTTTCGTTTTGTTGTCCTAATTCTCGGCATTTACGCCTTAAAAATTCAATTCCCATTATAGAATTATTTTTTTATCAGTTGTTTTTTCAATATTAAATGGTTTTTTCTTTTTACACGACATTTTCCCTCTATATTTTTTCAAAAAAGTACTATTCTGGAGATTCAAAACATTTCCACGGCCATGGATTCAATTTTCATCACATAAACGTCCAATCCACGATGGGGAACTTGATTTCCAACTGTTTTATACCACTTCCAATAGTGAATTGTAGATAATAGCTCACTAATAGTTGCAAATTGATACTTGAAGTGATGCGATACCAATGTGAGCCTCATATAAAACACCTTGTTTGAAATTAAAATGCAATTTTTTAGTTGTGTTTGAGCTTAGAATTGACTGAAAGATCTACAAAGTAGTCAAATCTTGCAAGTCTGACGATAGCTATTTTATTAGCAAAATTTAACACGATGTTCGCACCTTCTTTCACTTTAAACTCGCGCAAATTATTAAGCACATATTTAGAAGTTGGTTCTATCTATTATATATGGTAGTATACAAATCAGCCTTTGTGCTGTATATTTCAGATGTACAAGCTACGTTGAAATATATATAGCACAAAGGCAGAATGAAGAGGAGAAGCCAATATTTAAGCTATCTATAATGCTCTATTTTTCAATAAGAAATCTGAAGTCGTCTTTTTCTGATAATTCTTCAGTTTCTTTTCCGTAATGGAAAATGCGAGCGTCGCGCGCTCCAATCATTTGAATATCGTTGTTTTCTAAAAGTAACATGCACCCCTCGCGCAACCCTACTACATATACTTCTTTGTTGGCATGAATAAATTCAGTGATGCGCGTTTCGCGTGTTTCACCACCATGCGTGTCATTGTTACCGTCTAAGTAGTGAGGGTTTATTTGGAAGGGAACCAAGTTTAAAGTATTAAAACTGGCAGGTTCTACAATGGGCATATCGTTGGTTGTTTTCAAAGTTGGGCAAGCAATATTAGAGCCTGCACTCCATCCAATATAGGGTGTGCCTTTTTCCACTTTTTTTACAATCGCTTCCATCAGATTGTTTTCCTGAAGCATTTTTACCAATTGCCAGGTGTTTCCTCCACCCACAATTATAGCTTCGGCTTTCTCTACTGCTTCTATAGGGTTGTCGTAGCTGTGTATGCCAGTTACTTTATGACCAATTTCGGCAAATCTCGTGTTCACTTTGTCCACATATTCATCAAATGAGAAAGTTACTGCAGCATAGGGTATAAAGAGGCAGTTGATAGACTTATCGCCCAAGAAATCTTTGATGTTATGTTTGGGGTAATTGAGATACGCTTCGCCGGGATTGGTAGAATTACTAATTAACAATAGTCTCATGAAAGTTTGATTTTAGTTTATTAATTAAATGACTGTTTATACAAAAATAGCCAATTATGTGGAATCTTTTTCGTTTTGAGCTGAAAATAAATTAAATTTGCTCGCTAAATTAAATATGATGGATGAATTAATAAGAAATATCAGAACTGATTTGCGTCTTGCCATGAATGGAGTTGTCTCTTCGAGTATGCGCGACAAGGGTGTGGATTATAAAATGAACTTTGGTGTAGATATTCCTCGTCTCAAAGGAATAGCCGAGAAGTATGAGACGAATGCTGCCTTGGCAAAAGAGCTTTGGAAGCTTGATGTACGTGAATTGAAGATTTTGTCAACAATGCTTTACCCAGTGGATGAGTTTACAGTTGAGAACGCCAATGAGTGGGTTAATGAAATGCCCAATCAAGAAATTAGAGAGCATTTGTGCAGAAATTTATTGCAAGAATTACCCTTTGCCGATGAGTTGGTGCAGAATTGGGTGGTAGATTCAAATGCAACCGTGCGTTTGACAGGATTATGGCTCTATGTTCGTTTATTGCTCATAGAGGCTGATGTTTTGAAGCGTATAGACAAGCTGCCTATTATAGAAAAAGCATTGGTTGATGTTCACTCCTCCGACGGCACTATGCATACAGCCGCTCTCAATGTGTTGAAACAAATAATAAGAAGAGATCAAGAGGGTGCAGATAGAATAATGAAGCAAATTGCAAAGTTTGCAACTTCAGGAAAACCCGAGGAAAAAGAGATCTTCGACAATTTGCAATTCGAATTGACGTTGAGATCTTAGCCTTTAAAGTTTCTTTTAATAAAGAAGATAGCAAATACTAAGTTTAGAATAAGAATTGCGCCACTGCCTGCAAGAAAGATTGCTTTCCATGGGGGAAGTGTAAAGTAGAAATATATAGCTGCTGCAACAATCAATCCTATTAGGATATATAAAACACGAATAATCTTTTGCTTTCTGTTCATTGATAATGGGCTTCTTTATTAGTCTTATACAAAAGTAGCAAAAACTTTTGCTTTGCAATGACAACTGTTTGCAATAATTGTTTCGCCGAATAAGTGTAAAGCTCCCGCTTTTTGTTTTAAAACAAAGAGCGGGAGCTTTTTTTTGTTATTCTATATTTTATTTCAATCTATCTCAGATCTCAGATGTATAGAGCAATAAGTGATTCAAAAATCGGTCATTATTTTACCTGTTGTTTTATCCACGTTGCAATATCCGATAGTACTTCCGGCGAGATGGTTTGCTCAATTTCTCCGTACTCACCTATTTCACCAGTGGAGCTTTCTTGAAAAAGGTGATTGAGATGTGGGTAAGATTTGATAGTGTAATCTTTGTTATTGGCTTTTTTAAGAGCTCGCTCTATTCCGCTAAGATTGCTTTGATATGCTACTTGCGTATCGTTTTCTCCATTTATAGCCAAAATGGGTAAGGATAGTTTTTCTAAATACTCGGAAGGGTTAATCTTAAGGAAGTGTCTAAACCAAGGACTGATTATATTGGCAGTAGTCTTTTTTATGAAAGCTTCTTTTTGCACTTCTCCTTGTATTTCAGGAGCAAGGTTTTGCCACAGCATGCTTAGTTCTTCTTTTAAGAGATTGCGCTCTTGTTCGCTACCTGCATATTCAGTCCAGTTTGAAACATTAGAGTAAATGTCAATTAAAATTGGATTTATTTTTTCTTTCTCCTCTTTGGTGAGTGTTTTATCGAAGGCGTGATGATGTTGTTGCAAAACAAGCTCAGTTCCATTTACTCCTAATCCTGCCATTAAGACAATAAATTTTAAGTCATTGTTTTCAGCAGCCACAATCGGCGCTATCACTCCGCCTTCGCTATGCCCAATGAGCCCAATGTTAGTAGGGTCTATCTCTTTTCTGCCTTTAAGATAATTGAATGCTGCTTCTACGTCTTCTGCGAAGTCATGTGTGGTTGCTAAGAAATATTCACCTTCAGATTCACCAACACCTCTTTTGTCATACCTTAATACTGCTATTCCTTGACGAGTGAAATAGTCGGCCAATACCCAAAAGGGTTTATGTCCAAACACTGTTTCGTCTCTATCATTGGGCCCGCTTCCCGCAATGAGGATAACGGCTGGATGTTTTTCTTTTCCCTTGGGAAGGGTGAGTGTTGCAGAAAGTTTAATCTTTTCTTTTGTGTTCGTAAAAGTAATTTCCTCTACATCATAAGGGTAGGGAGCTTTGGGTTCTTGTGGACGCACTGCCTCTTTTTTCTCAGTGCGTATAAGTGTGAGAGGAAATGGCATGCCTCCCTGATTGAAGGTTCCTGTGAGGGTATCATTATGGAGTGTTCCTTGATAAAATATACCTAAATTAGTAACTACAATTTCAAGTTTTCCATTATCAAAGGTAGTTTTAGTAGTAGGTATGGCAAAGGCTCCTTGTGTTGGGCTATCCATGAGAGAGCTGTATCCATCATCTTGTGTTTCAATATGAAACACAACTACAAGTTCTGTTCCTTGCACTTTGAGCGTGCCCTGCCATGTACCGATAATATCTTGAGAAAAAAGGCCTATTACTGAGAGCAACGAAATTGTTAGGCTTATTATTGATTTGGTAATTAACTTCATAGTCCAATCTGTTTATGGAGTGATTAAATAGTTCTCTAAGATAAACAAAAATAATTGTATTTGAGAGAAAAACAAAAAATAGACTCTAATGTTTATTGAAGGAAATATCATCTATTGTTATTATTATTTGTAATTGTTAGGGTGCAGATTGTTATTATTTGCCTGATTTGAACATTTAAAACATAATTTAGATATCGATTATATGTATTTGTTATAAGTTTGTGAATCTGTAATTAACAAAAAAAGAAATATGGATATTGAAAATATAGAAATAAGCTATCTTACTCTTGCTTCCTTCAAAAAACTGCGACCATTTATGGTTGATACATATAAATACATTTCTGACGAGATGTGGTCGGAAGATAAAATTAAAAAACTGATAAGCATTTTTCCTGAAGGTCAGGTTGCAATCATTGTAAACGGAGAGGTTGCAGGTTGTGCACTTTCAATCATTGTAGATTATGATAAGTTTGACGATCATCATACCTATGATATGATTACTGACAATGAAAACTTTGGGACACACTCTCCCAATGGCGACATGCTATATGGTATAGAAGTGTTTATTCAAAAGGCTTATAGAGGCTTGCGATTAGGGCGAAGACTTTATGACTATCGCAAGGAATTGTGCGAACAACTCAACTTGAAGGGAATAGTGTTTGGAGGTCGCATATCTAACTATCACCGCTATTCGCTTGAACTTACTCCTGAGCAATATGTGAGCAAGGTTCGCAGAAAAGAGATTCACGACACAGTGTTCGATTTTCAGATGGCAAATGATTTTCAACCTTCCAAGATTATTAAAAACTACTTGAAGGGCGATGAGGCTTCTGAAAGCTACGGTGTGTTGATGGAGTGGAAAAATATCTACTACGAAAAGCCTGACAAAAAACCAGTGTTTAAAAAAACAACAATACGTGTAGGCCTCATTCAATGGCAAATGCGTTTGTATAGAAACTTGGATGATGTGATGGAGCAAGTGGAGTATTTTATTGACACTGTATCGCGCTATCAGTCAGACTTTATTCTCTTTCCAGAGTTTTTTAGTGCACCGCTAATGTCTGAGTACAATCACCTCACAGAATCTGGAGCTATTAGAGAACTGGCGAAATATTCAGAACCCATTATGCAAAAGTTGTCCGAGTTTGCTGTTTCATACAATGTTAATATCATTTCGGGTAGTATGCCCGAAATAAAAGACGATAGGCTCTACAATGCTGGTTATCTGTGTAGAAGAGATGGGACAACTGAGCGATATGAAAAAATACATGTCACTCCCGATGAAAAACGTGTGTGGGGTTTGCAAGGTGGCGATAAGTTTCAGACTTTCGACACTGATTGTGGTAAGATAGGAGTCCTTATCTGCTATGATGTTGAGTTTCCCGAATTGAGCCGAATTATGGCTCAAGATGGAATGGATGTTTTGTTTGTGCCCTTTTTAACTGACACTCAGAATGCCTATTCGCGTGTAAGAAACTGTGCGCAAGCTCGCGCCATAGAAAACGAATGCTATGTTGCTATTGCTGGATCGGTAGGTAACTTACCCAAGGTTCAGAACATGGATATACAGTATGCTCAGTCGATGGTTTTTACACCCTGCGATTTTGCTTTTCCTGCCGATGGAATAAAAGCTGAGGCTACACCAAATACTGAAATGATATTGGTGGTTGACCTTGATATTGATTTACTACGCGAGCTGAATGAGTTTGGAAGTGTAACGAACTTGCGCGACAAGCGAAACGATATTTACGAAGTGAAAAGAAAACGAAAACGTCCACAAGCTAAAGAGGATTAATTCCCATCTTTAGGAATAAGATAGATGATGGCAGATTCTTCACTTTCTCAATTGTGATGATAGGGTTCGTTACTCAAAATGGTCATGGCACGGTAAAACTGTTCCACAAATATAAGACGCACCATTTGGTGTGTAAATGTCATTTTAGATAACGAAATCTTTTCGTTGGCTCTTGCTCTCACTGCATCTGAAAACCCATAAGGACCACCAATCACGAATACTATATTGCGGGTTATGGTGTTTTTCTTCTTCTCTATATGTTGTGCAAATTGATTAGAGTCGAATAGGCGACCGCCTTCGTCAAGAAGAACTACATAGTCGGTGTTGCATAGCTTGTTTAGAATAAACTCTCCCTCTTTTAGCTTTTGCAGGTCTTTGGATAGGTTTTTTCTGTTCTTAATGTCCGGAATTATCTCCATGCTAAATGGTAGATAGTGTGCAATTCTTTTGGTGTAAATGCCTATCTCTGTAGCGATTGAATTAATGTCGGTTTTCCCGACTGTAAGTAACACAGCTTTCATATTTTAGTAGGGGTAGTAATATATTTATAAAAAAATAAGTGGCAAAAGTAACTATATTTTTTGTATTTTTGCATCCACAAAATCAGAAGGTTAATAAAATTGAGATTATTGCTCAGTTTACTTTCTATTTTTAAACAATAAATTATACTTAGATGGAGCATCTTATTGATAATTTAATCGACTTAGCATTTGCCGAAGATGTGGGAGAAGGTGATCACACCACTCTTTGTAGTATTCCTAAAAGTGCTATTGGCCAAGCTAAGCTAATAATAAAAGAGGCTGGCATATTGGCTGGTGTAGAAGTAGGGGTAAGGGTTTTTCACAAGCTTGACCCACAGATCAAAATTAATGTTTTGATTAAAGACGGTTCAAAAGTAGCGCCTGGTGATGTTGTGTTTACTGTGGAAGGAAAAGTACAATCGATATTACAAGCAGAACGCACGGTACTGAATATAATGCAACGAATGAGCGGAATAGCCACTACTACCAATAAATATGTTGCTCTCATAGCCGGAACAGGGGCAAAGGTGCTCGACACGCGTAAAACCACTCCAGGTATGCGTTTGCTCGAGAAGCAAGCAGTAAAAATGGGAGGAGGCGAAAATCATAGAATTGGACTCTTTGACATGATCTTATTGAAAGATAATCATATCGACTTTGCTGGAGGTATTGAAAATGCAGTTATAGGTGCTAAAAGCTATCTGAAAGAGAAAGATAAATCGCTAAAAATTGAGGTTGAAGTTAGAGACATGGATGAACTCGATGAAGTTTTACGAGTGGGAGGAGTAGATCGCGTTATGCTCGACAACTTTACACCCGAAAACACCTTAAAAGCTGTAAAGCATGTAAATGGTCGGGTAGAGTTGGAATCATCGGGAGGCATCACCATTGAAACTATTCGGAGTTATGCCGAAACAGGTGTAGATTATATCTCTGTAGGCGCATTAACTCATTCAGTTAAAGGTCTTGACATGAGTCTTCTTGCAATCAGCTAACATATACTAAATGAGTGAAATAAAAAATAAACAACTTCTATTAGATAAGCGTTACATGCGTATGGCGCTTATTTGGGCAGAAAACTCCTATTGTAAACGACGACAAGTAGGAGCCATTTTGGTGAAAGACAAAATGATTATTTCTGATGGATACAATGGTACTCCATCGGGATTCGAAAATATATGTGAAGACCAGGATAATGTGACTAAGCCTTATGTGCTTCATGCAGAGGCAAATGCTATAACGAAAGTGGCGCGATCTAACAATAGTAGTGAGGGTGCAACATTGTATGTAACTTCTTCGCCATGTATAGAGTGCGCAAAACTTATTATTCAATCTGGTATAGAACGTGTTGTTTATGCCGATTCTTATCGTTTAAGTGAAGGGATTGAGCTTTTGATGCGTGCAAACATAGAAATAGTTTCTGTTGAATTGGAGTCGGAATAATATTCCATGATATTGCTTGCAAATAATAAATGTACAAAATAATATATATAGATAGATGAATACCGAAAAAAGATTACGATCTTGGCTCCCTTTGTTGATTGCTGTTGGCATTGTCATTGGCATTTTTATCGGGAACACTTATTCTATTTTCAACTTTAGCAGCGGAAAAACAAGTTCTAACAAATTTAATTCAGTTCTTCGATACATCGACGAGTCATACGTCGATTCATTAGATATGTCCGCATTTCTTGAAGATGCTATTCCAAGTCTTGTTGAGGGATTAGACCCTCATTCTCGCTATTTCACTTCCGAGCAAATGTTGCGATTGACAGAAGATTTAGAAGGTCATTTTTCTGGCATTGGCGTGGAGTTTTTTGTGCAGAAAGATACAATTGTTGTAATGGGTATCATTAATGGTGGCCCTTCCGAGGCGGCTGGTATAAAGGCAGGCGATAGAATTATTACAGTTAATGATTCATTAGTTGCCGGAAAAGCAATAACAAATACAGGTGTTGTGGAAAATTTAAGAGGCGAAAGCGGCTCTAAAGTAAAGTTAGGTATTTATAGAAAACCAAATCCAGAATTGATAGAAATAACTGTTACACGTGGTGATATACCAGTGAATAGTATTGAGGCTGCCTATATGATTACCGAAGAGATTGGTCTTATTAAGGTAGTTAAGTTTGGAGGAAACACATTCAACGATTTTATTTCGGCAATATCAAAACTTAAGAATCAAGGCTGTAAATCATTCATAATTGATCTCCGTGGCAATGAAGGTGGATACCTGGAAGCTGCCACTTCTATGACAAATGAGTTTTTGCCAAAAGGAGATTTGATTGTGTACGCAGAAGGACGCAGTTTCCCTCGTACAGATAGTTATGCTACTGGTACTGGAACATGCAAGGAGAATGATCTTGTGGTGCTAATAGATGAATTGAGTGCATCGTCGAGCGAAATATTTGCTGGCGCTGTGCAAGACAATGATAGGGGTTTGATTATTGGTAGACGCTCGTTTGGCAAGGGGCTTGTTCAGAGTCAACGTGTATATGACGATGGTTCTGCAATGCGACTTACAGTTGCTCGTTATTATACAGCTTCTGGAAGATCTATTCAGAGAAACTACGAAAAGGGTAAAAATGATGAATATGAAATGGATGCTGTGTATAGATATATGCAGGGTGACTATGCAGACACAGATACTATAGATTCTAAACACATGAAACCATATGAAACTAAGGGTGGAAGGACTGTGTATGGAGGCTCGGGTATTATGCCAGATATTTTCATTCCACGTGATTCGGTTGTTCTGAATTCTTACTACAATTCGATTATGAGCAAAGGATACGTGCAGGAATATGCTGCTTATTATACAGATATGAATAGAGACAGACTCGATAATTTTGAGTCGTGGAGCGAATTGAATGATTATTTAAAAAAACAACCTATACTACTCAACCTCGTAAGTTATGCCGATTCAAAAGGTATTCGAAGAAGACCCTATTTAATAAATGAATCAAGAGATCTGCTTGAAAGTATATTGCGTGGTTTCATTGTGAGACACTTTTGGGGATATGAAGGATATTATCCAGTGTATTTTGAGTCAGACAATTTAGTAAATAAAGCAGTTGAGCTTTTAGAAACTGGCAAGGCTTCGCCTTCTGCCGTTGTTAATGAAGAGTATAAAGAATCAGTGAGAGAAAAGACAGGCTAAAAATGTTGCCTCTTTTACAAGGATAATTGTAAAAGAGGTTTTTTTTAAGGAGAATTTCTTCACAAAGAATATTGGAAGTTCTATCTTAGTCCTTCTTATCAGAGATTCTCCACGACCAAGCTTTGTTGCAAGTATTAATTAAATAAATCAAAATGATGAAACGATCTTTAAGAAATGAAATTGCTTTATTGAAAGATACATATACCGAAGAGGATCTGTACAACTTTTCCACGCAAATCTTTCAGAGATTAACAGAAACTGAAGAGTTTAAAAAAGCTTCATGCATACTTGCTTATTATAGTTTTTATCAAGAGGTATATACCCACGAATTTATTGAAAAATACGCAAAAGAGAAAAAGATAATTCTTCCTGTAGTACAAAAAGATATATTAGTACTCAAAGAATACACAGGAAAAGACCAAATGCGCTTGTCAAAATATGGTATATTAGAACCCACAGGTCCCGATTTTACAGATTATTCCCAAATAGATTTAGGAGTAATCCCAGGGATGGTATTTGATAGGAACTTAAATAGGCTTGGTAGAGGCAAAGCCTATTACGATAAATTGTTGCCTCTTCTTGATAATGCATACTTGATTGGAGTTTGCTTTGCTTTTCAATTAAAGGATGAAATTCCAGTTGAGTCACATGATTTTCCCATGAATAGTATCATTTTGCCCAATCAAATAATTGTTTAATACAAAAAAAAATCAGGAATATGAATGATAGTTAATACTAAAAATTAGCTCTAAATTCAGAATTTGATATTTCAACTTGCACTTAATTCAAAATTAATTCTTCTATGAAGTTTTTAAAAAAATATTTAGCTAAAAGAGTTCTTCCACGAGCTTTTGTTTTATTTATAGATGTACTTATTTTAGCTTCGTCAGTTTTCATTATTCTTTTACTATGGAATAGTTACGCAACTGTAGGTATTCCTTTAGCTGAACTGGTGGTAGTTTTGCCCACCCTTGTCTTATTCAATATTGTTTCATTTATCTCTTTCAAAACTTTTAGTGGCATATTGAGGTTTTCGTCTTTCGGTGATTTATCAAAGATAGTTTATGCCTTAACTTTTGGCTATGGTATTACGCTTCTCTTTGTTGAACTGTTAGCATTTTCTGGAACTCTATTTCAATTTAGATGGGAGGTCTTCTTTTTGACTTATATATTGAATGTTGTCTTAATGGTTTTGTCAAGGATAACTGTAAAAGAAGTTTTTGACTTAATTACTGATCAAAGCAGTGGATATTCAAATGTTTTTGTTTATGGTACAAAACTACCAGCTATACGTATAGCTAAGTCTTTGAAAGGAGGTAATGATTTTAATTTTAAGCTTAAAGGTTTTATATCTGATGAAGAACAAATGATTGGTAAAAACATTTTAGGTGTAAAGGTATATGGTACAGGTGATAACTTGTTTAGAGAGCTTGAACAAAAAAACATTAAAAAGATTATAGTATCGCCAAACAAATTGAAAGAGATTAAAGACTCTCATCTTTTAGATAAGTTTCTTGAGAACTCTATTTCTTTGATTACAACATTGCCTTTAAGTGAATGGAGTAGCGAGAAGATTACTAAAGATCAATTAAAAGAGATTCAAATTGAAGATCTTTTGCCTCGCAAGCAAATAAATATAAATATGCGCAGTATTGCTGCTAATTTGGAGGGAAAGCGTGTAATGATTACCGGAGCCGCAGGCTCTATAGGTAGTGAAATTGTACGTCAAGTTGCAGCTTTCAATCCTTATAGTTTGATACTCATCGATCAGGCTGAAACTCCCCTGCACTCACTTCGATTAGAAATAAGAGATAAATGGAAAGAGGTAAAAGCACATACAATTGTAGCTGATATTGCAAACTTTTCTCGCTTAGAAAAAATATTCTCAGACGCCAAGCCCGATTATATATTTCACGCAGCTGCATATAAACATGTTCCTATGATGGAGGAGAATGTGTCGGAAGCTATTCAAACAAATATACAAGGCACTAAAAATCTTGCTGATTTAGCTGTGAAGTATCATGCCGCTAAGTTTGTAATGATTTCAACTGATAAAGCTGTTAATCCCACTAATGTTATGGGATGTTCAAAACGTATATCCGAAATATACGTACAATCGTTGGCAAAGCATATAAAAGATGAGAATATAAGTTCAGTGCAATTTATCACTACTAGATTTGGTAATGTATTAGGATCAAATGGGTCTGTTATACCTTTCTTTAAAGAGCAAATAAAAAACGGAGGACCTGTTACTGTTACTCACCCTGACATTATTCGTTATTTTATGACAATTTCTGAGGCATGTCAATTGGTGCTCGAAGCTGGATCGATGGGCGAAGGTGGCGAAATTTTCATTTTTGACATGGGCGAACCTGTCAAAATATTAGATCTTGCCAAACGAATGATACGTTTGTCGGGGGCTCAAAATAAAATTAAAATAGAATTTAGCGGTTTGCGTCATGGAGAGAAATTGTTTGAGGAGCTCTTAAATTCCTCCGAACATACAATACCTACTCACAATGATAAAATAATGGTAGCTAATGTGCGTGAATATGAGTACAATAAAGCAAATAAGCTTGTGACTGAACTGATAGAAAACTCTTTTTGTTATGATGATATGGTGAACGTGGCTGCTATGAAAGCAATAGTGCCCGAGTTCAAAAGTGTAAACTCACCATTCGAAAGTATTGACATTCGTAATGCTAAAAGTAAAAGGGTATAGATTTAGTGTTAAACGACTGATTAATCACAAAGATAAAAGGGCAGATACGAGACCTCTTTATTTAAGATCAAGGGCTTACAACATATATGCGTATTGATTGAATAAATTAAGAAACCTTTTATCTGCCCTTTCTTAATTAAAGACATGTATACTCTAAGAGTTTCCTCTTCTAGCCTTAATTAGATAACTGCAAGTTGTATAGTTTAGTGTAGAAGCCTCCCTGATCATATAATATATTGTGTGGACCTTGCTCAACAATTTCACCTTCATGAATAACGCAAATTTCGTCAGCGTTTTTAATTGTTGACAATCTATGTGCAATTACAATAGTGGTTCGGTTCTTCATCAAACGTTCTAATGCTTCTTGTACTAGTTTTTCAGACTCTGTGTCAAGCGCAGATGTTGCTTCGTCAAGGATTAATATTTTAGGATTTTTCAATATAGCCCTTGCTATACTGATTCGTTGGCGTTGTCCTCCTGACAGTTTTCCTCCTCGGTCTCCAACGTTGGAGTCGTATCCATTTGGAGTTGCCATTATAAATTCATGCGCATTGGCTATCTTAGCCGCTTCTTCCACTTCTGCTAAAGTTGCTTTGTCTACACCAAAAGCAATATTATTAAAAAATGTATCATTAAAGAGAATTGCTTCTTGGTTTACATTTCCCATCTGAGCGCGCAAATTTTTCAAAGAGGTATCTTTAATGTTTACAGAATCTATGTTTATTTCACCTTTTTGTATATCATAGAAGCGGGGCAATAAATCTACCATCGTTGATTTACCCGATCCCGATTGGCCTACTAGTGCAATTGTTTTCCCTTTATTAATTTTTAAATTCATTCCTTTAATAACCCAATCTTCTTGGTATTTAAACCAAACGTCTTTAAACTCTATCACCTTTTGGAAATTCACCTCAATAGGGTTCTCCTTTTCAACGATGTCATTTTCAGCATCTAATATTTTGTCAATACGATCCATTGATGCAAGTCCTCTTTGGATAGCATATGAAGCTTTTGTAAGATCTTTTGCAGGGTTGATAATCAGATAAAATATGGTGAGGTAATATATAAAAACTGATGCGTCGAGTAGTGAATTGTCTTTCAGAATCAAAGAACCTCCAAACCATAATACAATAGCGATGGTGATAGTACCTAATAATTCACTCATTGGATGCGCCAGATATTGTCGTCGAGCAATTCGGTTTGACATTTGTCTGAACTCATCACTTCCTTTATGGAATCTATCAGATATCTTCTTCTCGGCATTAAAAGCTTTAATTATGCGTAATCCTCCAAGTGTTTCTTCTATTTGAGACATTAGTTCTCCCCATTTGTTTTGAGCTTCAAATGAACTTCTTTTCAGCTTTTTCCCTACTGCACCCATTATATACCCCATTATTGGTAATAGCACAAAAACAAAGATTGTGAGTTGCCAGCTTATAATAAGCATAGTGGTAAGAAACACGATAATCATTATTGGGTTTTTGAGCATCATCTCTAATGAGCTCATCACAGAGTTTTCTACTTCGTTTACATCACCCGACATGCGAGCTAGTATATCTCCTTTTCGCTCTTCAGAGAAAAAACCAATAGGCAAATGGAGTATTTTGTCATTTATTTTGTTTCTGATATCTTTTACTACTCCCGTCCGAATTGGAACTACATAATATGTACTAAGAAATGCAGCTCCCGTTTTTAGCGCTGTCATAACTATAAGTATAACTGCTAATATAAGGAGTATAAATCCCGGGCCGTGTGTGTTTATTATATCGCCTATATACCAATAACCGTTATTCTTTGCTATATCTAACATTGAAGTTCCAGGAGTGTCCCAAGCAATAAAGTCGTATGATTGGGGGGTTGTTTGAAATAGTATCTGTAGTATAGGTATAATCAACGCAAATGAAAATACATTTAATAGAGCATTAACCACATTAAATATAAGATTCAATATAATGTAGTCCTTATAAGGAGGAAGAAATCTTTTAGCTATTCTAATAACACCGTTCATATTAACTGTCTTTTAATAATGTATTAAGGGGATTGTTTCTATTGTTATCTTTAATTTGAAGGCGCAATGTAGCTAAAAATCGTGATATTTCATTGGTTTTGATATATCGAATTCACTAGTTTGAAATATTATCAAAATAAGTGCATCTTTTTTTATTGCTTTATAAGTCTTGATATATGATAGTTAGGGAGTGTTTGAAATCTGTAAGTGTAAAATAGACATAAATAACTTGGCGAAGCATTTGGTGCGTAAATAAAAAGAACATATCTTTGCATCCGCTTTTAGAGATAGAGGCATTTGGTTTGAAAAACGTTTCAAATCTTTTCTAAATTATTTTCGATAAACATTTGGTGCTTTCAAAAA
>SMEQ01000035.1_pt1 | contig 42993 bp, 37 predicted proteins | sample 2456281 | NCBI WGS metagenome assembly SMEQ01 (sample SAMN10132596, study PRJNA489261) | soil metagenome | isolation source: day1 antibiotic-loamy sand soil ammended with raw manure from dairy cow... | place: USA | collected 2015-04-01
CTGAGGTATAAACAACAGGGAAATCCAGTTGTTCATCGGTTGCGCCAAGGCGTACAAATAAATCAAATATTTGATCAACTGCCCAATCAGGTCTGGCACCGGGTCTGTCGATTTTGTTGATAACAACAATTGGACGTAAGCCTTGTTTGAACGCAGTTTGTGTTACAAAGCGGGTTTGTGGCATTGGGCCATCAACCGCATCAACGATTAAACATACAGAATCCACCATGGACATAACGCGTTCCACTTCACCACCAAAGTCGGCGTGGCCAGGCGTGTCAACGATGTTGATCGCGTAATCATTCCAGCGGATGGCGGTATTTTTGGCGAGTATGGTGATACCGCGCTCTTTTTCTTGATCGCCGGAGTCCATCACGCGGTCGGTACCCACATCTCTTCTATCTAAAGTACCGGATTGTGTTAAAAGTGTATCAACTAATGTAGTCTTGCCGTGGTCGACGTGGGCGATTATGGCGATATTGCGACGTTTCTCTATCACAAAAATATCCTGTTAATGAAAAAAGGATGCAGATTATACCCGAAATTAACGCAGACAACTAAGAAAATTACTTAACAGTATTGACACAATAAACTTTGGTGTATAGGACAAGGGCAGTTACAATACGCATTTTTAATCATTTGACGAAAAGGGCGGGCGTGTGAGCACAAACAAACCTCAAGCCAATTGGAGCAGCCAGTGGACATTTATCATGGCCGCAACGGGTTCTGCCGTTGGGCTTGGCAATATTTGGAAGTTTCCCTATATCGTCGGTGAGAATGGCGGCGGTGCTTTTGTTTTGTTGTATTTGTTGTGTATTGCTGTGGTTGGTTTGCCGGTATTAATGGCAGAAACACTGTTGGGTAAAAATGGCCGTAGCAACCCTGTGGATGCCATGCTAAAGGCCAGTCGCCAGTCAGATGTTAGCCGATTATGGACAGGCATAGGCATCATGGGCGCGCTAGCTGGGGTGATGATTCTATCATTTTACAGTGTCGTGGGAGCCTGGATACTTAACTATATTATGCAGGCTGCCGAAGGCCATTTCACCGGTAAATCGAGTGTTGAGATGGTGGCCATTTTCAGCCAGCTACGCGGTGGGCAAAGCCAGCAGCTGCTTTGGCATAGTGTGTTTTTATTGTTTGCGGTAGCGATAGTGGCTGCCGGTATTATTCGCGGTGTAGGCCGAGCGGTGTCTACTATGATGCCAATGCTGGCGTTGTTGCTGTTGGTGTTGCTAGGCTATAGCTATATAGAAGGTGAGTTTAGCCAAGCTTTACGTTTTGTTTTTGCTGCAGATTTTTCTAAATTAAGTGGTACGTCGGTAATGATGGCTTTAGGGCATGCAATGTTTACCCTAAGTGTAGGTATGGGTGCCATCATGGCGTATGGCGCTTATATGCCAGAAAAAGCATCCATAACAAAAACTTCATTGATTATCGTATTGTTTGATACGCTGATTTCTATCGTTGCCGCATTAGTCGTTTTCTCTTTAGTGTTCGCTAATGGTTTAGAGCCAGGGCAAGGGCCAGGCTTGATGTTTGTTAGTTTGCCTATGGCGTTTGGGCATATGCCGGGCGGTGTACTATTTGCAACATTGTTTTTCGTCTTGGTGGGTATTGCAGCCCTCAGCTCGGCGATTTCTTTGCTCGAGCCATCGGTTGCTTGGCTAGATAAACATACGCCTGTAGGGCGAGTTGGCGCAACTTGTATCATTGGCTTGCTCGCTTGGTTGGGTGGTTTAGCCTGTATTTATATAGACAATGTGTTTGATTATTTGGACTTTATTGCCAGTAATATAATGCTGCCACTAGGCGCCTTGCTGATTGCTATCTTCGTGGGTTGGAAGCTGAAGCGCAAAGTCGCTAAAACCCAGCTTGGCGATCTCAATTACTACCAGTTTAACCTATGGTATGCGGTATTGCGCGTATTTACGCCTATGGGCATATTGGCTATCTTTATCTATGGGATCTGGGATGCTTTGCCTTGGTGAGAGAGTTAGCTGGTGGGAAGTCTTGTTTCTAGCTGCTAATCTTAATAAAGATTAACAATTAAGCTGTATTTGTCCTACAAACCGTTTACTATTTAAGCAACTTTATTTTTTAATAGAGGCTATCGGAACGCTACTATGAAGAAACTACCTAAAATCGGAATGCTTGGCCTACTTGTTGCGGCCAGTCTATGCTCAGCTAATTCTGCCCAAGCAGATGCAGTGAATGTTGCGTTAGGCTCCCACGGCGTTGCATTAGAGTATTACTTGATGATGAGCGAAAAAGTTAGTGCCCGTTTTGCATTAACCGATATGCCCATTGATATGAAGCGTAGCGAGGACGAGGCGGATATTTACCTGAAATATGATAGAACCAATATCGGTATGCTATTTGATTTTCGACCTATGGCAGGAACGTTTCACTTAACCGCAGGGCTTTATGTAGGCGACCATAATATTAATATCAATGCCAAGGTAAAGGATGGCAATGAGACTTATGATCTGGGCGACCAAAGTTACTATGGTCGTAATTTAGGCGTTAAGTCGAGCATTAGTTTCGCTAAGGCACAGCCTTACTTAGGCTTAGGCTGGGGAACTTTGCCCACTAAAAGTGGTTTCTCAGTGAATTTTGATGTGGGCGTACTGTATTTGGGTAAAACATCAGTGGATATTGATGCTACAGGTCAAGCGAGCACAGATAATACTAACTGGTTTGATGTTACCAGTAACGCGGTATTCCAAGGCGAGCTAGAAAAAGAGCGAAGGGATTTGGAAGATAAGGCAAAAAAAATACAATTTGCACCAGTTATCCAGTTGGGCATGGGCTATAAATTCTAAGGGAGATTGGCAATGCATAGTATAAACCAAAAAGCATTACATGCCTTTGCGGCTATTCTACTGTTGTTAGGTCTGCAGCAGTTCTCTAGCAATGCTGTAGCGGATCAAGTGGTCACGATCTCGGTCGTTAATGGTGAGGTTTCGGCGGATGGTGATATTTCACTCAAGTTGATTGAAACGGCCGGTGATATAGTTGATGCCATAATTAATGAAGTGGGTGATAGCAACTACAATATTTCTAGCTCAGAGAGAGAGCCGATTTTTCTGGAATGCTTTGCTGATCCTATAAGCTCAGATTATTTAGATTGTGAAGTAAATATCGTCAGAAACGATATATCTTTTCAACCCCTAACTATGCATTGTGAGAGAGACACAAGCAGTCAGAGCGGTGGTATTTGTACGCTAACGCATAAGACCGGACAGATAGAGGAAATAATAGAAGGGCTTAGCATAGCGAACAATAACATAAGCAATATCGCGAATAGCTTCTTAAGTTGTTTGCAAGGTGCTATAGGCGGTGCAGAGGCTATGTGTAGTCAGCTTATTACAGCACTTGGTGCAAATGATGACCAAAAGGTTATGCAGATTATTAACTCCTTAGCCCCTTTAAACCCAGAAGCAACGTCAGACTTGGCGCGAGATAACTTACGTAACTCGACCAGCGTTGTCCTCTCGCGTTTAGGCCAAATTCGTACGGATACCACGATGGCTAGCAATGTCAGTACACAGATGTTTTTTGCGAATAATGAGTGGTTGCACGCAGGTGCGCGTTTAGCGGCTAATGATAGCTTAGCCAGTGATGTTACGCCGGGCACTGTCAGTACCAGTATCAGCGATTTTGGTAAGCTAGGTTTTTTTATTAACGTAAATGCCACAGATGGTAAGTATAAAGGTGGTAGCTTAAGCAGTAATAGCGACTTTACCAGCACAATGCTAACGCTAGGTTTTGACTATCGTGTACGCGATGACTTAGTGACAGGCTTAGCATTTAACATCGGTCAAAGTAAAACCAAGTACAAATCCACGGTAAATGGAAAGCTGGATGCAGAAAACTATTCACTGATTGTTTATAACAGCTTTTATAAAGAGAGTTGGTATTTTGACAGTTCATTGACTATCGGGGGTGATACTTATAAACAAAACCGCGACCCTATAGGCTTTAGTAATAGTTATTCTGCCGAGTTTCATAGTATGCAGTACAATCTATCTTTGGCGGCGGGTTATGATTTTTATGTTCAGGGCTTTGGTTTGACGCCTTTTGCTCAAATTGATCTAGGACGATTGCACATTGATGGTTATAAAGAAAAAGATAATTGTGTCGGCGGTTGTGGCGTTGCCTTGGCTATGGATAAGCACAAGCGTGATATAGGCTCATTTAACGTGGGCGGCCGTTTCCGTTATATCTTTACAACTAGTAAAGGCGTGTTTGTTCCGAATTTAACGTTGACCGCAGTTAGCGATTTTAAAAATGATGCGCAGGTGGTTACCGGGCGCTTTATAGGCTTGAATCGGGCTAGTGGCTTTGAAATCATGTCAGAAAAAAGTGACAGTGACTACTTTATAGTAGCGGCTGGTTTTTCTATGCAGTTGAAAAACGGCAATTCGGGTTTTTTCAACCTAGAAAGCTTACAGGGCTACGACAATTTAGACCAGATGCGAGTTACTTTAGGCTGGCGCTGGGAGTTATAAAGGAAAAGGCGGGTGGTTCCCGCCTTTTTTATGCTTAGCTCATCAAAAGGCTAACTATAAAACGGCTAAAATGGCCTCGGCCGATGTTGCCTCTAAACCTTTCTCATCGATGGCGATATGGCTAACAACACCGTTATCAATCACCATAGCAAAACGCTTACTGCGTTCGCCCATACCATGAGCGCTAGCATCTAGCGCTAAGCCGCAAGCCTTAGTGAATGTAGCATTGCCATCAGCCAACATAAGTATATGTTCGGCGTTTTGGCTTTTAGCCCATGCATCCATAACAAACGCATCATTCACTGCAAGGCAGGCAACGGTATCAACGCCTTTAGCTTTAATAGCATCGTATTGCACGACAAAGCCGGGTAGGTGAGCAAGAGAGCAGGTCGGTGTAAATGCGCCGGGCACAGCAAACAACACAACTTTCTTGTTAGTAAAAATTGTGTCGGTGGTAATGGCTTCTGGCTTACCATCTTTTGGTGTGTGTAGTGATAGGGTGGGTATTGTATCGCCAATTTTAATCATTATAGAGTACCTGCTGAGTTATTGCTGAAAGCATGTTGCACATAAGCTACACGCTGTTCGGCACTTTTATGGTAAAGCGTTAAGTTTTCTATATGGCGTAAACGCGGCAACAAGCCTAAGCCATTGGCCACCTGAATCCCAAGGCCTGGTCTTGCATTAAGCTCTAATAGCATAGGCCCTTTGTCTTTATCGATGACTAAATCTACGCCGATATAACCTAACCCTATCATGTCGTAGCATCGGGCGGCTAATAATAAGAGTTGCGACCAGTCAGCTAGCTGAATGTCTTTTAGTGGCTTGCCTGTGTCAGGGTGCTGATCGATGCTGCGTGAAAACTGTACGGCATGTAGGCAGCTACCCTTGCTGATATCAATGCCGACGCCAACAGCACCTTGGTGTAGATTGGCCTTGCCATCAGATGCATGTGTAGCAAGCCTCAGCATAGCCATTACTGGGTAGCCTTTAAAAACAATAATACGAATATCGGGTACGCCTTCGTAAGAGTGCTGGCTAAGGTTCTCGTCACAATGGATTAAATCTTCAATTAAAATAATATCCGGCGTGCCGGCTAACGAGTAAACGCCGGATAAGGCATTACTCATGTGGCGGTGAATATCGTCAATAGTGACTTCTACGCCTGATGCCTTGACAAATTTATCGCCATTTCTGCCTACAATTACCCAAATACCTTTGCCGCCAGAACCTTTGGCAGGTTTGATAACAAATTGATTCCAGTGCGCAAGCTGCCGCTCGATATCATTGATTTCGTGCTGTGTGCGTACGACAAAGTGCAGCTTAGGCGTGGAAAGCTCATGCTGCTCTGCAAGTAATTTAGTCTTTAGCTTATTGTCTACTAACGGATAGAGGCTACGTTTATTGTAGCGGCTAATAAAGTCGTGGTTACGGCAATTAATGCCTAAAACGCCCTTAGCTGCTAAGGTCCAAGGGCTAATCAGCACGGCGAATCACTTTTAAAAAATCGCGAAAGCGGCGTAGTTCGGATAAGCGATAACCGGTGTACTGGCCCATTAGCAAAATTGCTGCAAGCAGGACTAAATTCAGCTCAGGAAAGTTAAAGCTTAAATGGCTTAGCGTTGGGTTGGTCATTAATACATAGGCGATTACGGCGACTAATAAGCTGCCTATGCCCTGTTTTAACACTTCACTAGCACCTTCCTCTTCCCAGAGAATGGACATGCGCTCAATCGTCCAAGCGATAATAATCATGGGGAAGAAAGTTGTTGTTATGCCGGTATCAATGCCCAGTTTATAGCTGACAAAGCTCATCAAGGAGATGATAAAGACGACAATAACAATTAAGGCGGCGATACGAGCAACCATCAATAAGTTTAAAAAAGAGAGGTAGCCGCGAAGCAATAAGCCCAAAGTAACAATCAGGGTAAAGCTAATAAGGCCGAGCAATAATGAAGTGTGCAAAAACGCGAGTGCCAGCAGGATAGGCATAAAAGTGCCGGAAGTTTTCAGGCCAACAATTAGGCGCATAAAGACGACAACAATAGCTCCTAAAGGCAATAAAAAGAGCAGCTTGAACATACTTTGCTCTTCTATGGGGAGGCGGTGAATGCTGATCAGGTCGAACAAATTATCACTGCTTTCTGATTGCGCAAGCTGTAAGGCGGGCACAGTTTGCTGGATCATGGAAAAGCTAACCGTTGATTGGTGGCCGCCAATAATATCCAGTAAACCGTCTTCGCCGCGATGCCATAAGAGTAAGTTGTCGGGTGTGCCTTGTTGCCCTGTTTCTGGGTTAACCACGACCCATTCGGGAGCATTATACACCTCGACCATGGTGGTTAAGGTTTGTCTGCGCCGTGCATCTTCTAGATACAGGCCTAAGACAATATGCGCAGGAACGCCCGCCTGGTTAAGCAAGGATTCTAATAGCAAGGCAACCTGAGGCTGGTGCTCTAATAGCAAAGCAGCATTCTGGTCTAAAGAGGGGCTATTAATGAGCTTAACCAGTTCACGCGTTAAGCTCGCTGCGTCATTCGAAGTGGCTGTTGCCGTGGCGATTAACTGTTTGGCCGCTGTGGCTTCTGGGGCGCTCCAAAAGATGGCGCGCGGGCTGACAGCTGCTGGTGGTTCCATAATGGCCGCGGCATTCTTTTCTGCAACTAACTGTACTTTGTAATACAGCGTTTGCTTGCCGCTTGCCTCGCGCTTAGACCAAATGCCGCGTCGCTGATTATTGCGCGCAACAATAGAAAAACCAAAACCGGGTGATGCTGCATACTCACTAAATAAGTGGAAACGTGGATTTTGGTCGGGCAGCGCAAGGCTGACGGAGCTAGGCCCTTGAGCGATATAATCGATGCGTGCCTCAACCAACCACACATCTTTTTGCTCGCCGGGCGTCAGCGGTAGGTTGGTTTGTAATTGCCGAACGAAAGCCGTGCTAATGCCAGCAAGCACCAAGATAGCAACAATCGTATAAAAGAAGGTGCGTGACATGGTGCTTATTTACGGTTTTAGGTTTTTAGCGGGAGGGGCGATATGCGCTTTGCTCACATCCACTAGCATAACATCACGTAAAACATTGCGGCCAATCAGTGCTTGATAGCCTAAATGGCTACGGTCGGATAAAGTGAATTCGGCTAGCTGAGAGATATTACCAACAAGCACTTGTAGCTCAACAACAGGGCGACTCTCTGGGACATCCGTATTGGATTGGTTGATGCGCACTTTACGCACGCGTTTACGCTCAAATTTGATCAGTTCTTTTGATGTTGGATGAGCAATGCTAAATTGCACCCATTGTTCGCCATCGCGCTCGAATATTTGGATATTACGCGCATCGAGAGAGGCTGTGGTTGCGCCGGTATCAATACGCGCGATTAATTGTAAGTCGAGCTCTGGAAACCAAGCATTCTCAATTTCACCAACCAACTGTTTATTACTGTGCGTCATAGCTTCGGACTCTGTTGATGTCGTCGTGCTCGGTGTGGTGCACGATGGCTGTTTATTGTGTAAGTATACCGTAGGTGCTTCAATTTGAAGTGGCTTAGCGAGCTTATCTGCGAGCGCATCGAAAGTTTCGGCGAACTGCTGTTGCAAAGCCAGCATATGCTGCTGCTGTTTTTGTTGCTCGCTAATGCATTGTTCGATGATAGCAAAGCTCTCCTCCCGCACTAGAGCATGTTTGCCAAAACATGCTGTCAGTAAGAGAGAGGTGAGAGCTAACAAAGCTATCTTTGTAAGGTGCGACACGAAATACCCGCCATAACTATTATTTTTTGATCGGTTCATGAAGAGTGCGTTGTGGTGAAAACGGCCAGAAAATACACACATAAAAACGAAGACAAGATACACGTTTTTTGTTACAGCGTAAAACAATCTCTTAGCAAGATAATGACTAGAACTTCAGAATAAACAGAACGTAACCTAAGGGGGCAAAACTTACGTTATTATTCCCCGCCTTGCTTTGGGCTAGCGATGTCAGGGCTTAGGAAAAAGCAAATAAAGCCATCTTGTTGTAATGGAGACATTATGAGTAAGCGTTTTTTACGCTCTAGTCTATTTTTAGTGACGGTTTTTTCGCTACTTGCCAATGCTGATGATGCAAGCTTGCAGCAACAGATCGACGCGCTTAATCAAAAGGTGGCCGATTTAGAGGCGCAGGCAAGTGTAGAGAAAAACGGCAGCATATTTCGTGATAATACGTTTTTAAATCGCATTCAGTTTAATGGCTTTGCCAGTTTTGGCATATCTAAAACCCAAGATCCACGAAGTGATGCGGCTTATCATTATGGCCAAACGGGTGAGGTTTCGGTATCGCCTAATACGTGGTTGGGCTTGCGTATCAATACGCAGCTTTATCGGACGGGCGAATTAGTAGCGCAGTTTGTGGTTAAAAATGACGTTAAAGATAGTTTTCCAATACATACAGAGTGGCTTTTTTTGCGGCAAAATTTAGGTCACGGTTTTAATGCCAATATCGGCAGGATTCGCTTTCCGGCGCACATTGATTCAGAGCTTATCTATGTAGGTAAAGTTTACCCAACGGTAACGCCATCTGCTGAAATCTACAGTGAGTTATCCATGAATCACTTAGATGGCGCTTCGGCGGATCATTCATTGTCGCTTGGCAGCTGGCTGCTAGGCAGTAAGCTGATATTGTGGGGTCAGGCAGATGATCCACGATCTGGTCATACAGTGCGTTTGAAAGAAGTGCAGGGCATAGCTGTTAGCCTAGAAAACGATGTTCTGGCTATGCGCTTAGGGGTTTTTACCAGCAAAAAAATTATCGATATTGATGAGCCGGCTGGGCAAATATTGAGTAAGGGGATGAATGCACAGCTTGCGGACCGCCTAGATTATATAACCTCAGCGCTACGTTATGATGATCAGCGTTTTTATCTGTCAGCAGAAGGCATTGTCACGCATACGCGTAATGATAGGTTAAGTGAGGTACGCAGCTGGAGTTTGATCGGTGGGCTTTATGCTGGGCCTGCGCTACTGTATATCGGGCACGCAAGGCAGCATACATCGAACGAAAAAGACCTCGCCGCATCACTCAGTCAGTACTTGCAGCCGGTTGAGGTGTTAGTGGGTGGGGGCACTATGCTTGTGCCAGCGGGCCAAATTTTTGCCCCTTTCTTTAATCGCCAGCAGCGCAACATTCACCTTGGGGCAAAGTTTGATATTACCAGTAAGGTAGTGTTTAAAGCGCAAGTGCAGTATTTGTATGACTTTGACGATACGCGCGGTATTTTTGAGACGCGAGCGGCGAGCCTAAGTTCAAGTGATAACGTTTATCTGTATGATTTGGCGATACAGGCAGTTTTCTAAAGATATCGCTAACCGTTCTAGTTTCTATGGGGATGCGGATAGCGTGGTTTATCTAGTGTGACGTAAGCGTGGCGCTAATGCCAATCTTAAATTAAGCCTTGAGATAGGTTAAATGGAAGTTGGTAAAAATGAAAATTACACTTGATTTTGATCTTCATCATGAAAACCATGTCTTTTTTGTGGGTATCGGTTAAATAGCGGTATTTATTGGTATTATGGCGTCGGTTTTATTTGATTTTGAGTGGTATTTTAGGTAGATTTCGCAGATTACTGAAACTACTGTAAATGTAATTGCAAAGGCAGTTAGATGATTCCCAGTAAAACAATTATTGCCAATCGTGAAAAGTGGCTTAAAAGCCTTAATGAAAGTAAACCATGCTTTGAAAGCTTTCCTGCTGTGGCTAGCAAGAAAGCAAACCTTATGTGACATTATCAGGAGATTGCCACAACATGCAGAACTATCTTGATCATCCCCGCTACAACTATAAGGTTGTGCGCCAGTTTGCCGTTATGACGGTTATCTGGGGCGTTATCGGTATGGGGTTTGGGGTTTTTATCGCAGCGCAGCTTGCGTGGCCAGCATTAAACTTTGACCTACCTTGGACGAGTTTTGGTCGTTTACGCCCCTTACATACCAACCTCGTTATTTTTGCTTTCGGTGGTAGTGCACTGATGGCGACCTCGCTCTATGTGGTGCAGCGTACTTGTCAGGCAAGGCTGATATCAGACAAGCTCGCAGCGTTTATGTTCTGGGGCTGGCAATTAGCCATGGTACTGGCGGTTATAACCCTACCTATGGGTTTTACCAGCACGAAAGAATACGCTGAGCTAGAGTGGCCGATTGATATTTTGATTGCAGTGGTTTGGGTGGTTTACGCCATACTGTTTTTCGGCACCATTACCAAGCGTAAGACCGAACATATCTATGTGGCTAACTGGTTCTACGGTGCTTTTATTATTACGATTGCAGTACTGCATATTGTTAATAGCATGGCCGTTCCTGCAAGCTTTATGAAGTCGTATTCGGCTTATCCAGGTGCTATCGATGCCATGGTGCAATGGTGGTATGGGCATAATGCCGTAGGCTTTTTCTTAACGGCCGGTTTCTTGGGCATGATGTATTACTTCGTTCCTAAGCAAGCAGAGCGTCCGATCTACTCCTATCGTTTATCTATCGTGCATTTCTGGGCGTTAATCACCATTTATATTTGGGTAGGTCCGCATCACTTACATTACACAGCTTTACCCGACTGGGTACAAAGCTTAGGTATGATCATGTCAATTATCCTATTCCCACCTTCCTGGGGCGGCATGATTAATGGTTTGATGACGCTAAATGGTGCATGGCATAAATTACGTACAGATCCTATCTTACGTTTCCTAGTGGTTTCTCTATCGTTCTACGGTATGTCCACCTTTGAAGGCCCGATGATGGCGATCAAGAGTGTTAACTCTTTATCCCACTATACTGACTGGACTGTCGGTCATGTGCATTCCGGTGCTTTAGGTTGGGTAGCAATGATCTCTATCGGTTCTTTGTATCACTTAATGCCTGTGCTATTTAAAAAAGAAAGCATGTACAGTATTCGCTTGATCAACATCCACTTCTGGTTGGCGACGGTCGGTACCGTACTGTATATCGTATCTATGTGGGTAAACGGCTTGATTCAGGGCTTAATGTGGCGCGCCTATAATGCCGATGGCACATTAACGTATAGCTTTGCTGAATCCGTTCTAGCTTCACATCCTGGTTACGTGGGACGCCTAATCGGTGGCTCCTTGTTCTTCACTGGCATGCTGCTAATGGCTTATAACATGTTTAAAACCATGGAACAGCCAACGCAAAAAACTGCCCCAGTTGCGGCAACAGCGTAAGGAAATAGACCATGAAACATGATGTAATTGAAAAAAATATTGGTTTGATGATGGTACTGATGACGATTGCCATCAGTTTGGGTGGTTTGGCTGAAATCGTACCGCTGTTCTTCTCTCACGAAGTAACCACCCCAGTTAAAGGTTTAAAGCCGTTAAATGCGGTTGAGCTTGAAGGGCGTGATATTTACATTCGTGAGGGCTGCCACGTATGCCATTCACAAATGATTCGCCCGCTACGCGCTGAGACAGAGCGCTATGGCCATTACTCGGTGGCTGGCGAGCACGTGTACGAGCATCCGTTCTTATGGGGCTCTAAGCGTACAGGGCCAGATGTGGCACGTTTAGGCGGTCGTTATAGTGATGACTGGCACAAGCTGCACATGTATAACCCAAGAGACGTTGTACCAGAATCTGTGATGCCATCTTACCCATGGTTGTTTAGTGCCAAAGTTGATGGCAGTAAAACAGCGAATAAGATGCGTGCACTGCGTGTTGTAGGTGTTCCATACACTGACGAAGATATAGAAGGCGCAGAAAAGCTAAGTGATGGCGTACTAGAAATTGATGCGCTGATCAGCTATCTGCAGCAGTTGGGTACAGTGATAACGCATAGGCGGTAACAATGGATATAAACGATATACGCACAATTATAGCCGTCTTGGTATTTGTCGCGTTTAACAGCATGATGATATTGCTGCTCTTTAGAGGTAAAGACGCCTATAAAGATGCTGCCGAACTACCATTTAAAGGAGACCAAGATGAGTAGCTTCTGGAGTCTATGGGTTATTGTGATCACTTTAGGCACAATTGCCCTGATCACATGGATCCTTTTCGCTAATCGCACGACACAGGGTGATGAAAACGAAACCACAGGCCATGAGTACGACGGTATCGTAGAATACGATAACGCCTTGCCATCATGGTGGTTCAATATGTTTGTCGTTAGCGTCATTATTGGTTTAGCATACTTGGTGCTTTACCCAGGTCTTGGTAACTACAAAGGCGTATTAGGGTGGACATCAGCCAATCAATGGCAAGCATCTGTTGATGAGGCAGAAGCCGAGTTTAACGAGCGTGCCAAAGCATTTATGAAGTTCTCGGCAGAAGAGTTAGCCAGCGATCGTGATGTGGTGCGCATGGGGCAGCGTATTTTCAAAAGTAACTGCTCTGTCTGTCACGGTGTGGATGCCAAAGGTACTTATGCCTTTCCAGACTTAACGGACGATGACTGGATATACGGCGGTAGCGAAGAAAAGATCAAACAAAGTATTACTCACGGACGCAATGGTATTATGCCGCCTCAGGGTGATATTTTGGGTGATGACCTTGACGCAATGGTAGAATACGTTGGATTGATAGCAACTGAAGAAGCTGCAAACCACCCAATGAAAGAAAAGTTTGAAATGGTATGTGCGGTATGTCATGCCAAAGATGGTAGTGGTAGCCAGCTAATGGGCGGCCCGAACCTGCGTGATGATATTTGGTTGTATGGTGGTTCACCCAGCCAAATAAAGCAGACCATCGCTTACGGACGTAACGGTGAAATGCCTGCACACAAAGACATACTTACTGAATCTAGAATTCATTTAGTCACTGCTTATCTATTTTCTCTACAATCAAAGGACTGATGCTAAAAGGGCAGTAAACGTCGTTTACTGCCTTACTGACTTGCCCGCAGACTAAGAGGTACTGCTATGCGCGATGACGATATAATTGCAACAAGCAATTCGAAACGATCCCTTTACGAAAATCGAGAGCCTATTTATGTGCGAATGATTAAAGGGAAATCGCACATTTACCGGGTATTAGTCGCAACAATTCTTTATGGCAGCTTTTTTATTCTCCCATGGATAACCTGGGGGGATAGGCCCGCTATATACTTTGATTTAGCCGCCCGTCAATTCCACATTTTCTCCATGAACTTTTGGCCGCAAGATTTTATGTATCTGGCGTGGATGTTAATGATTGCCGCCTTTGCCCTATTCTTTTTTACCGCTATTGCTGGGCGATTATGGTGTGGTTATGCTTGTCCGCAAACCATTTGGACTATGATTTTTATTTGGGTAGAAGAGAAAATAGAAGGCTCGCCCACTCAGCGTAAAAAGCTCGATAAAGCGCCTTGGTCTAAAGGAAAGGTTTTCAAAAAGCTGAGCAAGCATGCTATTTGGATAGTCATTGCTTTTATTACTGCCGCGGGCTTTGTTAGCTATTTCTATCCTGCAAGAGAGTTGTGGTCAGGAATCTTTAGTGGTGAGCTCTCTTGGATGGTCATATTGTGGTTAGCCATCTTCGCTTGGCTCACCTATGTTGACGCGGCATGGCTGCGTGAGCAAGTGTGTATCTATATGTGTCCTTATGCGCGTTTTCAGGGCGTGATGTATGATCAGGATACCTTGATGGTAACCTACGATTATAATAAAGGTGAGCCGCGAGGTTCAATGAAAGACAAAGATAAGGGCCAGTGTATAGATTGCTATATGTGCGTGCAGGTTTGCCCCACAGGCATTGATATACGCGATGGCTCACAGCTTGCTTGTATTAACTGTGCGCTTTGTGTGGACGCTTGTAATGATGTCATGGCATCAATCGGCAGGCCGCAAGATCTGATCTTATTTACCACGCAAAATGTTGTTGAAAACGATAAAAAAGTGAAGCTGCTACGCCCAAGAACATTTGGCTATGCTGGAGTAATGTTGATTATGGTGGCTGTCCTGGTGTTTAACTTAGCCACGCGCTCACCGGTTGAAGCATCGATTGTACGTGATAGAGACCATATCTATCGGCATATCGAAGATAAAGCCGCCAATGATTATTGGTTAAAGGTCGCTAATAAATCACAGCAAGAAGAAAACTACACTCTGTCGATTAAAGAAGATGGCTATCATTTGCATAAAACACCGGCTATTCATTTAGCTAGAGGCCAGGCTGAAGAGTATCAAGTGATCATTACTACAGACTTAGACAAACAAGGCTCGCAAGATCTAACGCTGCAAATTAGAAACGTTGATGGCGATATCAGTAATAGCATTAAAACCCGTTTTATATTTCCTCCTAAAAGGTAAGTGATATGACAAAAGTTGATGAACAGATGATTGAAGGCCCGTGGTATACCCACGGCTGGTTATTGTTCATTCTTGGCTTGCTAGTCACGGTAATGATCGCTTGCGCTTTTCTTGTGGTTTACAGCATTAAAACAGCCGACGATATGGTTGTTAAGGATTACTATGAACGAGGTAGTGATATCAATACGCTACTTGAGCAAATGGAAAGAGCCAAGCAACTTGAGTTAAGTGCCACACTATACTTTGCCGATCAAACCATACGTTTGCAGTTACACCCTGCTAGCGCTGTTGCCTTACCGATTGTATTGCAACTAAGCAATGCGCGGGATAAAGACAACGATTTGGAAGTTGTTTTGCAACCGATAGAAGGTGGCTCGTATAGTGCAAGCTTAAATGAAAAAATGGCGCCGGGTAGCTATTATGTGGATATTGCTTCACAGGAAGAAAACCCATGGCGCATGAAAGCAAGTGTCTCACTTCCCGGCACTGAGCTACATATTGCCCCGTAAATAAGCATGCGATGCGTACACTGTACAGAGTCTATACCTACGAATGTCGATATTTCAATTACTGAAGACGGACAGCAAAAATACTTTTGCTGTCAAGCCTGTCGTGCCGTTTACCAAACCATCCGCGAACATCAATTAAACGATTTTTACCAGCAACGTGAATATGGTATCAAGCCGCTTATCGATACCGATGAGGAGCTATGGATTGGCCAAAAAGACGGGGCGGATTGGGTAAAAATCAATGATAAAGGCCAAGCAACAACACGTTTTTATATTGAGGGCATGCACTGCACAGCGTGCGCTTGGCTTATCGAACATTATTTGCAGCGCATTGAGGGCGTGCACAGCGCACGGGTTTACTATCAGCATAGCTATTTAGACCTTGTATGGCAGCCAGAGGCACTGAGTTTTGGTGATTTAATTCAGCATATTGCCAATGTGGGTTACCGAGCTTGGCCTTATCAAGCAGATATTATTCGTGAGCGACAGCTACAAGAAAATACAGCACTTTTAAAACGCATCGGGATTAGTGCAATCCTGATGATGCAAATCGGTATGTTCTCTATCGGTTTATATGCGGGCGATTACTTAGGTATCAGTGATCATTATCAGCAGCTATTACGTGTTTTTAGCATGCTGTTTTCTATTCCCTTATTGTACTACTGCGCCTTGCCATTTTATGTGTCGGCCTTTTATAGCCTTAAAGCGCGTCAGCCGGATATGAACATCAGTATCTCGCTGGCGATTACAGGATTATACAGCAGTAGCATTTATAGTGTGGTCACCAAAACCGGCGATATTTACTTTGACTCAGCAGCAATGTTTTGTCTGTTTGTACTCACGGCGCGTTATATCGAGAAAAAATCACGAACTGAAATGCAGCCTAGTCAGCCCATGTTGCCTACGCTGGTAACCAAGATTGACGGGCAACAACAAACACGCTGTAGTATCGACAATATCGTCATCGGTGATGTATTGCTTATACGTGAAGGGGATATTATTCCTCTCGATGGCATAGTTGCCTCAGGTAATAGTACAGTAAGTGAAGCCTTTCTTAGCGGTGAATCTGCCCCTATCAGTAAGCAGCCTGGTGATACGGTATTTGCTGGTAGCCAAAACCATGATGGTCAATTACAACTAAGAGTAACGGCCTTAGCAGAACAAACCTTATTGCATGGTATCAGCCAGTTATCACAGCAGGCCGCAGAAGAGAAACCGCGGTTTATCAGTATCACTGATGCGATTGCTGCGTATTTCACCGTTATTATTTTAACGCTCAGCACCTTAACGGCGCTTGCTTGGTTAAGCATCGATAGCAGTAGGGCTTTCTGGGTAGCTTTAAGTGTTGTTGTGGTCAGCTGTCCTTGTGCTTTATCGCTGGCCGCGCCAACAGCTTTAAGCTCGGTACACTTCCGTTTGCGCAAGCTGGGTGTTTATATTCGTTCCATACGCGTGTTAGAAACCATTAACCGTGTTACCCATGTGGTGTTTGATAAAACCGGCACCTTAAGCGAAGGCTTATTCCGTATTCTGCATAGCCAGATTTTAAGCGATAAAACCGAGCAGCAATGCTTGGATATTGCTGCCGCCTTAGAAAAAAACAGCAAGCACCCATTGGCTACGGCTTTCTTTCAGGCGTCTATAGACTCGGCGGATAACTTACAGATTCATCCAGGCGCCGGCGTTTCAGGCGAGGTGGATGGTGTATGGTATTGCTTAGGCAGCCCACGCTTTTGTCAACAATATCATCCGCAGCAGCCAGCACCAGACAATCGCCTGTGGATTGGTTTGTGCAGCGAAGATGTGTTTTTAGCCTGGTTTTGCTTGCAAGATCAGATACGCCAGGATGCCAAGCCCTTGGTTGATAAGCTAAAACAACGTCAGTTACACTTACAAATCGTCAGCGGTGACGGTTCGGTTGCCGTGGAGCAAACGGCCGAAGCGCTAGCAATCAGCGACCACTACTCAGCTTGCAGCAGCGCAGAAAAGCTAAGCCATATGCGTGAATTGCAACAGCAAGGGCATACCGTGTTGATGCTTGGCGATGGCATAAATGATGCGCCTGTATTGGCGCAAAGTGATGTATCGGCCACACTATTTAGCGCCAGCAATTGGGTTAAAAACAGTGCGGATATGGTTTTGTTAAACGATAGCTTGCTGGATGTCGATGCAGTGATGCAAGCAGCTAAGCAATACCGTCGTACCCTTATCCAGAATTTTGCGTGGGCATTTTCTTATAATGTTATCGCTATACCCTTTGCCATGGCAGGCTTTGTTACACCTTGGATGGCAGCCATTGGTATGTCTTTAAGCTCGGTCATTGTGGTGCTGAACTCGCGCCGCTTGGCAAAGACCAAGCTCAATGCATCGGCAAAGTCGGCGATGGAAAAAATCCATTATTTAGACGCCAACTAAAGTGCAATACACGGTATATCACCCCGCAAATTGGGGCGCAAAGAACTACCTAATCAGGAGTCAGTGAATGCAAAGCTTATATTTTTTAATCCCCATCGCCACGATATTGTTTTTTTTAGCGATACGGGTGTTTGTTTGGTCAATCGACAGTAAGCAATATGATGATCTAGACAGGGAAGCACGGCGCATCTTAGAGGACGATGATGATGAATGAGTTGCTAATCGCTTTTTTCATTGGCCTTTCGAGCAGTGGCCACTGTTTGATGATGTGTGGCGGTATCGCCTCTTCTTTATCGAGTAATGTTAAGCAACATGCTTTCTGGCCGCGTATGTCGCGCACTTTGCTATTTCACCTGGGTCGCATCAGCTGTTATGCCAGCCTAGGTTTTGTTATTGGTGACTTATTGCGTTTAGCGGTTAGTACATCGCCAGCGGCCGTTTTTTATAGCCGATTATTTGCCGGTTTGATGTTAGTGATTATCGGCGCCTATGTGATGGGCTTTGGAAGAGTGGCACGGTTTATAGAAAGCCGAATGGCCTTTATCTGGCAGAAGCTACAACCAGTTGTCCGCCAGTTTATGGGAGCAGAAAGTTATGGCGATGCCTATGTGATCGGCTATTTATGGGGCTTCTTACCTTGCGGTATTATTTACAGCACTTTATTGTGGGCAAGTAGCCAAGTAGGCGATACCAGTGCGGCTTTATTAATGCTGTTTTTTGGTTTGGGCACTATCCCTGCATTATTCGCTAGTAGTTTGTTTGTGCAAAAGTTATTAACAGGTCGTGGAAAAAAAATCATGGGTGCCGCGCTTATAGTCTTTGGTTTATGGACCATGTCTTTTGTTTTTATGAGTCACGGTGACGGGCATGATGGGCATTCGCCAGCAATGCATGATAGCCATAGCCAGCCAATGGCTGTGGATTCAGCCGAGCAGAGTATGCAGTCGCATTCAGAGCATCAGCCTATATCGGTTGACAATGATGCTAACAGCCACGCTCATTAATCGGTAAATCAGCAATAAAAAAGGCGAGCTTTAAGCTCGCCTTGTTCGTACTCACGCTTACTTATTCAGCTTCCTGTATCTTCGTCACTTCAGCGTTAACGTGGGCGACTACGCGACGGTTTTTCGCGCGACCTTCAGCAGTTGCATTATCAGCAATCGGTTGTTCGATGCCGAAGCCTTGGCTAGATACGCGAGATTCGCTAATGCCGAAATCTTCGATCAAGCTTTGCTTAACGGCATCAGCACGTTGCTGTGATAAACGCTTGTTTAAAGTGGCTGAACCCGAGCTATCACTATGGCCCTCAATACGGACTTGTGCATTAGGATACTCGGTTAAGAACTGTGCAAGGTTGCGCACATCATCAATAGAGTTTTTATTAAGCACGCTGGAGCCACTAGCAAAACTTACATTCAGATCAAACGAGTGATTTTCAGTCAGTAAAATATAACAGCCTTTTTCATCAACCTTGGCGCCCGGCGCTGTATCGGCACATTCGTCAACATGGTCAGGTATGCCATCACCATCGCTATCAACAATAACGGCAGCGACGTTGCTTGTTTCTTCTACGGGTTTTTCTACTTTTTCTTCAATAGCTTCTTCAATAGGCTGTTGAACAACCGGTTTGTTATGCTTCTTTGTAGAATCACGCTGTGATTGATGTTTGCCAAAAACATAGACTAACGCTGTATTGACGCTAGCGCCAAGATCACCATGCCTAAAGCCAACAGTACCGCGACCATCCAAGCGGATATGGAATTTTTCAGTAAAGGCATATTTAATACCGGCACCAGCGTTGAGTGTATGGTCAGATTCGTCGAAACCCTGAGTATCGTAGGACATGCGACCAATACCCGCGACTGCATAGGGAGCCCAGCCAGAGCCTTCAAACCAGTCAAAGGTGTATAAACCATCCAGGTGAGCATAGTTTATTTTGAAGTCTTTTTTACTGCTACGTACTTCAGGTTTTGCATATTGATACATGAATTCAATTGCCCATGGGCTATCAAACTGATAACCCAAGCTTAGATTGGCGCCTGCCTCTCTTTTAATGCCTGGGCCGGCACCATCAAATTTATCTTTAATGTCCATGACGTTTATACCAGGCGCTAAATACAGGCCAGAAGCAAAGTCACTGTTTTTTTCAGCCAGGCCATAGCTGGACATGGTTAAAGCAGCAAACAATAAAGCTGCAGCTTTGAAAGTTCTATTCATGAATAAGTATTCCTAATGTGAAGTGTTCGAAGGTGTGGCGCTTTTTAGCGGCTGTAATTGTATATCACGGCCTGCGAAAAGACCAAAGCAGGCAATGCCAGTATTCAGCAGTAAGCATAAAATAAACACTTCCCGCCAACCGGCATAGCTATCGTGCAGTAAACCCATTAACCATGGGGCGATTGCGGCTAATGAGTAGGTGACTGCTTGCGCCATGCCAGACAACGCAGCAGCTTGGCTAGCATTATTGGTACGTAAACCAAAAAATGCTAATGCCAAAATAAAGGTTGCGCCATTGCCAAAGCCAAATAATGCGCTCCAAAAAGCCGCATAAGTAGGCGCGACCCATAAACCATATAAAGCCAATGCTGATAAGCCCGTTGTTGCAAAAGCCAGTAAACGTTGATCGCGCAATCGGTGCAGAATAAGCAGTTGTAATATCCCCGCCGCAGCCGAGGTCAGTTGCATCAGGCCATGTAATTTACCCGCATCGCTACTGTCTAAACCACTGTCGCGAAGGATTTCCGGTAGCCAACTGACCATGGTGTAATAAACAGCGGAATTACAGGCTAAGAAGAAGGTGACTTGCCAAGCTAAGGCATAGCGCCAAATGGGCTTAAGCAATGGCCGAGTATTGGTTTCTAGCATGCTTTTATTTCGGGTTGCAGATCCCAGTTGTGGCAGCCAGACGATAATCGCTAAAAAAGTAAAAACACCGGCACTGGATAAAGCCCCCATCCAGTGGCTGCTTAGCTGCTGGCTCAACGGTACAACCAGTGCTGAAATGATGGCGGCGGCAATGCCCATAATCAGCGCGTAAGAGGCAGTCATTAGCGCAATATGTCCGGGGAAGTCACGTTTTACCATAGCCGGTAATAGCACATTGCCTAAGGCTATACCCACGCCAATCAGCGCTGTGCCGGCGAATAGCCAGAACAAGCTACCCGTCGAGCGCAAAATGATACCGCTAGCCATTATGTACATGGCAAAGAATAGCACGCGCTCCAAGCCAAAACACCGCGCTAAGCGTGCACAAAAAGGCGAAACAATGGCTAAGATTAATAAGGGCAGGGAGGTTAGCAGGGCAACCGTAGAGGCGCTGAGGCTAAAGTGAACTCTGATTGTCTCGAATAAGGGCGCGATACTGGTCATCGGGCCACGTAAATTGGCAGCGATAAGCATGATGCCCAAAACAAGGAGAATTGTTTTGCTGTCAATAGTACGCTGTGAGCTGGCTGCCATAAACGAGAAGGTCGGTGAATAATCTAGCGGCCATGCTAACATTTAAACAGTCTATATGATGCTGCTCAGTCATTACACTTAAGCAAAGTGCTAAGGGTAACTACCTGTTTTTAATGTGCTTCATCCCAGTTATCGCCCACGCCAATGTCCACAATCAGTGGCACATCCAAAGAGGCGGCATCCTGCATGTGGCGGCGAACGATGTCGCTCAAGGCGGCAACATCCTTCTCTGCTACTTCAAATATCAGCTCATCGTGTACCTGCATAATCATGCGGGCATCTAAGTCGCTAGTACTTAAGTAATTATCTAGGCTGATCATTGCGCGTTTAATAATATCCGCTGCAGTGCCTTGCATGGGCGCATTGATGGCTGCGCGTTCCGCCCCTTGCTTGATTTGCTTGTTCTTGGAGAAAATATCATTGAGGTATAAACGTCTACCGAATAATGTTTCTACATAGCCGGTCTCTGCCACATAGGCGCGCGTATCGTCCATATAGCGCTTAACACCCGGATATTTTTCAAAGTATCTGTCCACATAGTTTTGTGCGTCAGCACGTGATATGTGTAGTTGCTTGGCTAAGCCAAAAGCCGACATGCCATAAATCAAGCCAAAGTTAATCGCCTTAGCATTGCGTCGTTGGTCGCTAGTTACTTCAGCCAAGGGCGTGGAGAAAACTTCTGAGGCAGTAGCGCTATGGATATCCTTGCCTTGGGCAAAAGCGCTTAGCAGACCTTCATCAGCCGATAAGTGCGCCATAATACGCAATTCAATTTGGCTATAGTCCGCTGCCAATAGTTTGTAGCCTTTAGGTGCAATAAAAGCTTTACGTACACGACGGCCTTGCTCGGTACGCACAGGAATATTCTGTAAGTTCGGATCCGACGAGGATAAGCGCCCCGTAGCTGCAACTGCTTGGTGATAAGATGTATGCACGCGACCACTTTGCTCATTCACCTGTAAAGGTAGGGCAACCGTATAGGTGGAGCGTAGCTTACTGAGGCTGCGATACTGGGTAATAATCGCCGGTAGCTCATGCTCTAAAGCAAGCTCTTGCAGGATGGGCTCTGCGGTTGAGGGCTGGCCGGTGGGTGTTTTCTTCAGCGGTTTAATGCCCATTTTTTCAAACAAGATATATTGTAATTGCTTGGGTGAATTCAAGTTAAATGGCTCGCCAGCTAACTCGTGCGCTTGCTCTTCCAGGGCTTTGCAGAGCTTGTGTAGCTCATCGCTTTGCACTTGCAGTTGTTGGCTATCGAGTAAAATGCCAGTGTGCTCCATGCGCGTCAGTACGCTAAGCATGGGAATTTCTATTTCCTTTAATACTTCCGCTAGCACGGGTACAACAGTTAACTGCGGCCAGATCGCTTGATGTAAGAGCCAAGTGATTTCAGCATCTTCAGCGGCGTATTGGCAGGCCTGCTCAATGGGTATTTGATTAAAGGTGAGTTGTTTTTTGCCTTTGCCGGCAATGTCTTCAAAACTGATGGTGCCGCGCGATAAAAACTTACGGCTTAAAGAGTCCATATCGTGGCGGGTCGCCATAGAGTCCAAGACATAGGATTCCAGCATGGTATCAAAGGCAATGCCGCGTAATACGATATCGTAGTTAAGTAAGATATGGCTATCGTATTTTAGGTTTTGGCCGACTTTTTTGATGTTCTCATCTTCAAATAAAGGCTTTAGCTGCTGCAACACCCAGTCGATATCCAGTTGCTTGTCGACTAGCTCATCACTAATGTCATCATGACCTACCGGCACATAAAAGGCATGCTGTGCGTCAATGGCAAAGGAAAGCCCCACCAGTTTGGCCTGCATATAATCAAGGCTGGTAGTTTCAGTATCAAAGGCGATAAGCTTAGCGGTATTCAGTTTTTTGATGAGATCCAAGAGCGCATCTTGTTCGAAGATACAGTGATATTCACACGCGGTTTGTGCCGTTGCAGAATCCACTAGCTGGCTTTCCAGCTCACTGATCCAACTTTTAAACTCCATATCAGTGAATAGCTCCAATAGCTTAGTATTGTCGCTCACACCGTTTTCTAACTGCTCAATCGTTAGCGGGACTTCAACATCACACTTAATAGTGGCTAACTGATAGGATAAATAAGCATTGTCTTTTTCTGCGAGCAGTTTCTCGGGTAGTTTTTTAGCGCCGCGAATAGGCAGGTTACGCACCGCTTCAAGGTCAGCGTAAATCGCATCAACACTACCGATACCTTGCAATAAACCCAAAGCGGTTTTTTCACCGACACCGGGCACACCAGGGATGTTGTCGGATTTATCGCCCATCAAAGCCAGTAGATCGATAATTAACTCTGCGCCTACGCCAAACTTATCGGCGACGGTGTCTTTGGTTAAGACACTATTAGACATGGTATTCACTAAGGTGACGTTATCATCAACCAATTGCGCCATATCTTTATCACCGGTAGAAATCACTACGGCTAAGTTTTTGGCGGAAGCTTGTCTAGCGTAAGTGCCAATAACATCATCCGCTTCTACGCCTTCCTCGATAATTAAGGGTAGGCCCATGGCAGTGATAATATCGTGTATAGGTTGCACTTGCGCACGCAAATCATCGGGCATAGGGGGGCGTTGTGCTTTATAATGCGCGAATATGTCATCGCGAAAGGTTTTACCTTTGGCATCAAACACCACGACGATAGGGCTTTCAGGATAGGCTTTTTGTAAGCTGCGCAACATGCTGATAACACCTCGTACGGCACCAGTTGGTTGCCCTTTTGAGGTCTGCAATGGTGGCAAGGCATGGAAAGCGCGGTAGAGATAAGAAGAACCATCAACGAGCACTAAGGGTGTTTGAGTCATGTCATATCCTGATCGTATTTGTTTTGCACTTTATTATGGCACGCCATAAATAAAAACGGAGATTTGTATTTAGTGGCTGTATTTACCACACTTCACCCATCCGATATCGAGGCTTTGCTACAAGCATACGCTGTTGGCTCGCTGCACAGCTTCCAAGGTATTGGAGAAGGCACGGAAAACAGCAATTATTTTGTTTATTGTAAAGATGGTCAAACACCGTCTTCTACACAAAAATATGTGTTAACCCTGCTCGAGGAGCTTAGCTTTGAGCAAGCCGCGTTTCATGTTAATTTGCTGGATACTTTAGCCGAAAACGCTATCCCAGTACCACGCATTCTGCGCGATCGGCAAGGACAAGCCGTTCAAAACTGCTATGGCAAGCCTACCTTATTAAGCACCTGTTTAGAGGGCTTGCATGTTAAGCAGCCAAGCCTAACACAATGTGCAGTGATTGGTGAGTTATTGGCAGATCTGCACATGGTTGCAGGCAATATTACCGAGGACTATCAAGGCACGCGTCATAATGGCTGGCTAGAAGATTGCGTCTATCAAGCATCCGCCTTTTTGCCTGAATCAGAGAAGACGTGTGCTGCCAGTGTTTTGCAAGAATTCCTTAGTTTGCAGTTGAGTGAGCTGCCCCATGGCATTATTCATGGTGATTTATTTCGTGATAATGCCTTTTTCGACGGCGATACTTTAATCGGTATTATAGATTTTTACAGCGCGGGCTTGGGTTTTCTATTATATGACCTAGCGGTGGTCGTCAACGATTGGTGCCGCACAGAAGATAACCGTATTGATCAGCCGCGCTATCATGCTTTATTGAATGCTTATACAGCGAAACGGCCATGGACAGAAAATGAAACGCTATGCTGGTCTTTAATGTTGCAAATGGCGGCTATGCGTTTTTGGTTGTCGCGTTTGTTAGGCCAGCAAAAGGCTGAGCAGGGTGCCTTCGACGATAAAAGCCCAGATGACTTTAAACAGCTATTCTATTGGCATCGGAAGCTGCCATTAGCGCATGGCGCTTAATGTTGCGTGACGAACGGATGTTGTGAAGTCTATGGTATTACGGGTTTAAATCAGCAAAGAAGTTCGGAGCTATATCAAAATTCTTTGATATAGCTAGCTGCAGTAGTATATACTTCGCGGCTATGAGTAAAAATAGCATCAGTACAACATCCCCTTTGCCGGATACCGCCGCGCTAGCACAGCTCTGTAAAGCTTGTGCAGAGCCTTTGCGTGTGGATATTGTGCGTCTGCTGCATAACAACTCTTATAGTGTACAAGAGTTGTGTCAAATTACCGATTTAAAGCAATCGGCCGTCAGTCACCATTTAAAAGTTTTAGCTACCGCACAATTGCTTACCACTCGCCGTGAAGGCAATACCCTATTTTATCGTCGCAAACTATGGCCATACGATCATAATCTAGCCGATCTACAGCAGAGCTTATTTGCTAGCATTGATCAATGTGTGCTGGATGAAGCGTTGCAAGCAGGCGTTGCTCATGTCGAGCTGCAAAGATTGGCCTCTTCAAACGCGTTTTTTATCGATAACAGCGACAAGTTTCGCCAGCAACAAGATCTGATTGCTAACTTTGATCAATACGCAGAAAGCGTGGCCACGATGTTAAAAACGGTGGCACTGCCTGGGCAGGATGTTGCTATCGAAATAGGGCCCGGTGAAGGATTATTTTTACCGTATCTTGCCCCCATGTTTAATCAGGTTTTTGTATTTGATACCTCAATGGCTATGCTGCTGCAGTGCGAGCGTTATATTCGTCAACAAAAATTCGATAATGTGCAGGCGATTCTCGGAGATAGCCGCGTAGCTTTGAAACAAAAAATACAAGCCGATGCCATTATCATTAATATGGTCTTACACCATATTGCAGCACCTTATGAGGTTTTTGCTGATAGTTACCGCTTACTTAAGCCCGGCGGCGCCTTATTGATTACCGAACTATGCCACCATGACCAGAGCTGGGCAAAAGATGCTTGTGGCGACGTTTGGCTAGGCTTTGAGCCTGAAGATTTAAGCCAATGGGCGCAAAGCGTCGGCCTCTTAGAAGGGCAATCCAGTTATTTAGCCCAGCGCAATGGCTTCCGCATTCAAATCCGTCATTTTTACAAACCGCTTGAACAAGCAGAGGACTAACCCCATGAGTGAATATGCTGTATTTACATCAGAATCTGTGTCCGAAGGGCATCCCGATAAAGTTGCCGATCAGATTTCCGATGCCATTTTAGATGCCATGATAGTGCGCGATCCCTATGCGCGTGTTGCGGTAGAAACTTTAGTAAAAACCGGTATGGCGATTGTCGCCGGTGAAGTGACCACTTCTTGTTATATCGACCTTGAAGATATCGTCCGTAAGGTGATTAACGATATCGGCTATACCAGCTCTGACGTCGGTTTTGATGGAGCATCCTGCGCGGTACTTAATGGTATCGGCAAGCAGTCCGTGGATATTGCTCAGGGTGTGGACAGACAAAAACCCGAAGATCAAGGTGCTGGCGACCAAGGCATGATGTTTGGTTACGCAACCAACGAAACAGAGAGCTTAATGCCTGCGCCATTGCATTACTCGCATCGCTTAGTGCAGCGCCAAGCGGAATTACGTAAATCCGGCGAGCTCAGCTGGTTGCGTCCTGATGCGAAATCGCAAGTCACTTTACGCTATGAAAACGGTAAACCCGTAGCGATTGACGCTGTGGTACTGTCAACGCAACATGACCCCAGCATTTCTTTAGATGATTTACGTCGTGAAGTTTTAGAGAAAATCATCAAGCCTGTATTGCCTAAAGAATGGCTGCACGAAGGTACTTTATACCATATTAACCCCACCGGTAAATTCGAGATTGGTGGCCCAGTAGGCGATTGTGGCCTGACTGGCCGTAAGATCATTGTCGATACCTACGGTGGTATGGCGCGTCACGGTGGTGGTGCTTTTTCAGGTAAAGATCCTTCCAAAGTGGATCGCTCCGCTGCCTATATGGGCCGCTATGTAGCGAAAAACGTTGTTGCCGCGGGCTTAGCCGATCGTTGCGAGATTCAAGTGTCCTACGCCATTGGCGTGGCAGAACCGACTTCGGTATCGATTAACACCTTCGGTACTGGCAAAGTAAGCGATGAAAAGCTGATCAAAGCGATTCGTGAAATCTTTGACTTACGTCCTTATGCGATTACCAAAAGCTTGGACTTATTACACCCTATGTATCAATTAACCGCCGCCTATGGTCATTTTGGTCGTGAGCCATTTGAGCATAGCTACACTTACACAGAAAACGGTGTGCAGCAGACGGTAACATTCACTGCTTTCACCTGGGAAAAAACCGATAAAGCCGATGCATTAAAAGCGGCTTGTGCCTAATTACATTGAAGAGGAAACAATAATGACAACTGCAAATTTTACCGATTATAAAGTTGCCGATATCAGCTTGGCTGATTGGGGCCGTAAAGAACTACAAATCGCTGAAGGCGAAATGCCTGCATTGATGGCGATGCGTGAAAAATACCGCGCAGAGCAGCCGTTAAAAGGCGCGAAGATTTTAGGTTGTATCCACATGACCATTCAAACCGGCGTGTTGATCGAAACCTTAATCGAGCTAGGTGCTGAAGTACGCTGGTCTTCGTGCAATATTTTCTCCACCCAAGATCACGCAGCCGCTGCGATTGCTGCAGCGGGTATTCCGGTATTTGCGTGGAAAGGCGAAACTGAAGAAGAATACGAATGGTGTATCGAGCAAACCATCTTAAAAGATGGCAAGCCTTGGGATGCCAATATGATCTTAGACGATGGCGGCGACTTAACCTTAATGCTGCACCAGAAGTATTCTGAAGTCTTAGACCATGTACACGGTGTGACAGAAGAAACCACCACCGGCGTATTGCGCTTGCAAGAAATGATGAAAAAAGGCGAGTTGAAAGTACCAGCAGTTAACGTCAACGACTCTATTACCAAGTCTAAAAACGACAACAAATACGGCTGTCGTCACTCTTTAAACGATGCCATCAAGCGCGGTACTGACCATTTATTGGCCGGTAAAAAAGCCTTGGTTATCGGTTACGGTGACGTAGGTAAGGGTTCTGCACAATCCTTGCGTCAAGAAGGCATGATTGTACGTATTTCAGAAATCGACCCGATCTGTGCGATGCAAGCCTGCATGGACGGTTACGAAGTAGTGTCTCCGTACATCGACGGCAATAACACCGGTAAAGAAGACAGCATCAATAAAGAATTGCTAGGCACCACCGACCTTATCGTTACCACCACCGGTAACTTGAATGTCTGTGATGCCAATATGCTAAAAGCTTTGAAAAACGGTGCTGTGGTTTCCAATATCGGCCACTTTGATAACGAAATTGACACCGCTTTCATGCGTAAAAACTGGGAGTGGGACGAGATCAAACCACAGGTCCATAAAGTCTATCGTGACAAAGCCACGAACGATCATTTGATTTTATTATCAGAAGGCCGCTTAGTGAACTTGGGCAATGCCACAGGCCACCCATCACGCATTATGGATGGTTCTTTCTCTAACCAAGTATTGGCGCAAATTTATCTGTACGGTCAGCGTTTTGCAGATTTACCAGCAGATAAAAAAGCCGCAGCGATTACGGTAGAAGTCTTGCCAAAGCTACTGGACGAAGAAGTTGCAGCCCATATGGTGCGTGGCTTTGCCGGTGTTATCACCAAGCTAACGCCAGAACAAGCCGAGTACATCAACGTCGATGTAAAAGGCCCGTTCAAGTCAGATAGCTACAAGTACTAATCTTTTAGGCGGCTATTTAGCCGCCTTTAATTATCGGATTAAGCTATTTTTTACACCCTTATTTGCATAGGGGCGATTTTATTTACGCGGAATTTAAGAATGATGGACAAGAAACGCTTTAGCTTTGAGTTTTTTCCGCCCAAAACACCTCAAGGCAAAGAAAACTTAGAAGCATTATGGCAAAAACTCAACCAACTGGAACCGGCTTTTTTTTCGGTAACATACGGTGCTGGCGGTTCAACTCGAGATAACACCTTAGGCATTGTTAAAGCGATGAAGCAGCAAGGTTTATCCGTTGCACCGCATTTATCCTTTGGTGGTGATGATGAAGCCGCCATGCTGGAATTGATTAACCAGTACCGTGATTTAGGTGTTGATCGAATCGTTGCTTTACGTGGTGATATTCCTTCAGGTTTTGGTGCCACCCGTGTGGTCTATGCCAATGAGTTAGTTAGCTTTATTCGTAAGCATTATGGCCAGCAGTTTCAGTTGGAAGTAGCCGCCTATCCGGAAGTGCATCCGGAAGCGAAAAGCTACGATAGCGATATCGCTTATTTAAAGCAGAAGCTGGATGCCGGCGCAGATGCGGCCATTACCCAGTACTTCTTTAATGCCGATGCCTATTTTTACTTCGCGGAAGCCTGTCAAAAAGCCGGTATAGAACAGCCTATTTACCCCGGCATTATGCCTATCACTAATTTCAAAAACCTATGCCGCTTTTCGGTCAACTGCGGTGCAGAAATACCGCAATGGCTAAAGCGTCGCGTGGATTCTTTAGAAGATGATCAGCAAGCTGTTATGCAGTTTGGTCAAGAAATGGTGATTCGTTTGTCAGAGCAACTATTAGCTGGCGGCGCGCCCGGTTTGCACTTTTACAGCATGAACCAGCTTCACCCTATACAGGAAATCTATCAGGCGGTTGTTAAGTGAGTGACGGCTTAGCGTTATTGCTAGCCGCTACAAAATCAGCCTGTCGACACGCTGCAAGTACGTCCATGTAAGCTCGGATGCGGCTCCTGCCGCATACGGTCGTCAGTCTGGTTTTGTAGCTTACACCTTTGATATGCTATCTGATGCATATTTATATTTTCGCTGCATAAAAGTTGTACCCACCTTCAGCTCCCTAGCTTGTCACAGCATAAAATGTATTAACGTTACCTTAAAGCAGGCTTTAGTTTGTAGCGCTTCTATTTGTTAATAGGTTAGCAAAGGTTAATAATGTTTAAGCTGTGTGTGAAATTAATTTAGGTGTGCAGACGCATGCTTATACTGTAGATAACAATAAAATAAAGGTACATGTGAAAATGTCTGAAAGAAACTACTGGTGCTATCGTATAGACACAAACAAAAGAAGCTATTTTGAAAGTGAGCTGTACGCAGGCCGCTTAAGGCAAGGTTGGGGCTGGGATGCAGGGCAAGACTTAAGAGACTTCAAGCTTGACGAAGGTGCAGGGCGAAACAAGGCAATGTTCAATGGAGTCAAAAAAGGCGATATTTTATTGATTCCGCGATTACCCAAATGGGGTGACGTTGCGGTGGTAGAGGCTACAGCAGATTGGAATGCTGGATATATTTTTGAAATAGATAAAAATCTAGGTGACTATGGCCATATCTTTCCCGCTAAATATCTCAAAAGCTTTACGAGAAACAATGAGCATGTAACAGGAAACCTTCGCTCAACTCTTAGAAACCCATCTAGATTTTGGAGCATAAATCATTACTCAGAAGATGTTGATATCTTACTTGATACGGAAGTTGGTGAACTATCAAAACAGCAAGACTATAAGAGCCGATTAGAGAGCTCTATAGGAAGTGTTTATGATGAGGTTTTTGATGAGCAGCTATTCACTGAAAAATTATATAACAAGATGAATGAGCAGTTCACGAGTGCAGAGTGGGAATACGCTTTGGTGCATGGCTTAAGAGAAATGTTTCCTTACTACACCGTCGATAGAGTTGGTGGGCCTGAAGAGGCGAAGCATGGTACTGATGTTTTAATTAGATTGCCGGGCATTATTCCAGGCTATGAGTATGCAATCGCAATACAAGTTAAAGATTATTATGGGTATGTTCACGATGATGTTATAAGCCAAATTAATAAGGCAGAGAGTTATTGGGAAAGCGAAAACTTAAAGCTTATCGAGAAAATAGTTATCGTGACAAAAGCTGAAAAAGAAAGGAACCTAGAGCTATTTAAAAACGGAAAAGATATAAAATTCATATTTGCTAACGATCTTAAGCAAATTCTATCGGATATAGGTAAGCGATTTATCTCGATGAAGTGAGCCCCCTAGCAGTCTTTCCTGCTATAAAACCTTAAGCTAGTTTGACTAGCAAAGTATCAAATGGTGTTATTGATAGCCAATCGCTGTTTGATACCTTGGCTGATGCCTTGGCTATCCAAACCACACTCTGCGAGCAAATCTTGTTGCTTGCCGTGGTGCATAAAGCTGTCGGGGATGCCTAAGTTCAGTACGGATTTTTGTACTGCTTGGCTGTTGAGGTATTCATTCACTGCGCTGCCTGCGCCGCCCATAATGACGTTTTCTTCGACGGTTACAATCAGATCGTGGTTGGCTAATAGCGAATCAATCAATGCGGTATCTAGTGGTTTTACAAAGCGCATATCCACTAAGGTGGCGTCTAGCTCTTCGGCTACTGGCGCTGCCGCGTGTAATAAAGTACCGAAACATAAAATCGCTGTACCGCTTCCTTCGCGGCGAATAATGCCTTTGCCTAGTTCAACCGGTTTGAGGCTGTCGCTGATGGTGGCGCCTATGCCTTTGCCGCGTGGGTAACGCACAGCAGCAGGGCCTTGGTGATAAAAGCCGGTGTTGAGTAATAAGCGGGTTTCGTTTTCATCCGATGGCGTCATTACCACCATGTTAGGGATGCAGCGTAAAAAGCTGATATCAAAAGCGCCTATATGCGATGGGCCGTCTTCGCCGACAAAACCGGCGCGGTCGATGGCAAATAATACGTCTAGATTTTGTAGTGCGACATCGTGCACGAGTTGGTCGTAGGCGCGCTGTAAAAAGGTGGAGTAAATGGCGACAACAGGTTTGATGCTTTCACAGGCGAGGCCTGCGGCAAAAGTAACGGCATGTTGCTCGGCGATGGCGACATCAAAGTAGCGGTCGGGGAATTGCTCGGAAAACGCCACCATGCCTGAGCCTTCGCGCATGGCGGGGGTGATGCCGACCAGCTGTTTATTGTTGCCAGCCATATCACAAAGCCATTGGCCGAACACATCTTGAAACTTGGGCGTGTTGTTTTGTGGTTTATTGCAGCGTTCGTTTTGGCTGGCGATTTTAGTAATAGCATGATAAGCAATCGGGTCTTTTACCGCCGGTGTATAGCCGTGGCCTTTTTGCGTAAAGATATGCAGCAGCTGCGGGCCTTTTAGGGCGCGCATATTGCTTAGCGTATTCATCAGCAATGGTAAATCGTGACCATCGATCGGGCCGATATAGTTAAAGCCAATTTCTTCAAAGAGCATGCCGGGGGCAACCAAGCTTTTCATATGCTCTTCAGTGCGTCGTGCTAGTTCAAAAGCCGGTGGAATGCGTGATAAGACGTTTTTGCCACCTTCGCGTAAGGAAATATACAGTTTACTCGCCCAGATTTTAGCAAAATAACCGGCTAAGCCGCCTTCGTTTTCTGAAATCGACATTTGATTATCGTTCAGAATGACCAATAAATTGCTGTCCGTATGTACCGCGTGGTGTAGGGCTTCAAAGGCCATGCCGGCGGTCATCGCGCCATCGCCAATAACAGCAATCGCACGTCGATCTTCGTGGTTTAGCTCGGCGGCAACCGCCATGCCTAAGGCGGCGCTAATACTGGTGCTAGAGTGGCCAACGCCAAAGGCATCGTAGGGGCTTTCATCGCGTTTAGGGAAACCGGAAATACCGTCTTGCAAACGTAAGCTAGCCATCGCTTCACGGCGGCCGGTTAGAATCTTGTGTGGATAGGATTGATGGCCCACATCCCAAATAACGCGATCGTAAGGGGTGTTAAAAACTTTATGCAAAGCAACGGTTAATTCAATGACGCCTAAGCCTGCGCCAAAGTGACCGCCGGTTTTTCCTACTGTATAGAGCAGAAACTCACGCAGTTCGTCGGCCAATTGCAGCATCTGTGCTTCGTTAAAATCGTCCATATCCATAGGCGCATTAACGCTGTCAAGCAAAGGTGTTGCTGGACGTTGGCGTGGAATGTTAGAAAAAATGCGTTTGGACATGGATCAACCCGTTACTCTAAGGGCGCTGATTTTACCCGATTTAGCAAAAAAAAGGGCATTTTGTTATGCCCGCCGTGTTTTAGTTCTGGCGATGGGTAATAAACTCGGCGAGTTCATGTAGGCGTGGGCAGGTTTGCCCTGTTTCTTCTAGCGCAAGGTGTGCTTGTTCGATCAGCTCACTGGCCTTTTGTTTTGCCATATCCAACCCTAGCAGGGCCGGGTAAGTTGGCTTGTTTTGTTGTTGGTCTGCACCTTGTGTTTTGCCTAATGTGACGGTATCAGATTCGATATCTAAAATATCATCCTGCACCTGAAAGGCTAGGCCTATCGCTTGCGCGTAGCGAATTAATGCTGCTTGTGTTGCTGCATCAGTTTGCGCTGCAATGGCCGGCATTATGACCGCAGCTTGAATTAAAGCGCCGGTTTTTAAGCGGTGCATATATTCTAATTCGCTTAGCAGTAGCTGCCGACTAACGGATTGTAAGTCCACCATTTGTCCACCAACCATGCCAAGGTTGCCTGAGGCTTTGGCAAGGTAGTTTACTAACCGTAGCGCAATGGCAGGCGCTATTTGTAATTGGCTTAATAGCTCGAAGGCAAAGGCTTGTAAGCCATCGCCGACTAAAATGGCTGTGGCTTCATCATAAGCGATATGGCAAGTGGGTTTGCCGCGGCGCAAGGTGTCGTTGTCCATGGCAGGTAAATCATCGTGCACCAAGGAGTAGCTGTGTATGCACTCGATGGCTGCGGCGATAAGGTTGCTATCATCATCGCTAAGATCGCCGAAGCTTTCAGCAACGGCATAGACTAAGGCTGGGCGTAAGCGTTTTCCGCCATTGCTAATGCTATACACGTTAGCATCTTGCAGGCGTCGAAGCGCATTATTGGGTTGCTCTACAAAGGGGCTTTGTTGCTGTTCTAGTGCTAGCTGTAAAAACTGGTTTACGCGTTCGCGACTATGCGATAAAAAGTTATTAAGGGGTGTCATCTTCAAAATCAGAAAAAAGGGTGGCTGATGATGCGGTATCACCTTTTGCGTTATTCAGTACCTGTAACTGCAGGTCTTCATTATTACCTAGCAGTTCATGTACTTTTTGTTCGGCTTGCTGTAATTGCTGTTGGCACTGGCGTACTAGCTGAATGCCTTGCTCAAAAGAGGCTAGCGATTCTTCTAAAGATAAATCGCCGCTATCCATTTTTTTGACCAGCTGCTCTAAGGTTTCTAGCGAGTGCTCAAAAGATGTGTTTTTACTTTTAGTCATAATACCCATGTTTTATAAAAGGATTGGCGTTATCTATACGCCGAAACTATTGGGGTGCATTATTATCTTGCCAGATAGGTGCTTCGTAGTGTGTTTTTGCAGGTTTGCGCTGTTGAATATCTTTATAGTTTTGCTGGGCGTTTTCGAGTTGCTGTTCCGCCTGCTTAATACGCTCGTGATACTGCTCCGTATAACGTAAGCCTTTACCAGGAATATTAAAGTAATCCCCAGCGCGTAGCTCACGTGCTTGCTCTAAAGCATGCTCGGCCTGCTCAACAGCGCTCTGGGCTTGTTGTGCATCTTGTTTTAAACGTTGATGAATTTCTGTACCTTGCTGCGCGTCTAGAGGATTATCCTCTAGGGCTTTCAGAGATTGGCTTTCTCGGATGTTCGTATTGCGCAGTTTTACTTTCTCTACGTTGCCCTTGGGTTGTTGCGGGGCAACGTTGGTGTAAGTTTTACGGCCATGCTCGTCGGTAATCTGGTAGATTTCCTCAGCATGCAGCGGCAGTGTGGCGGTAAGCAGTAAACTAAAAAAAATTGCAGTTTTCATTAACGCACCTCGTTGCACAAATTAGCAATACGCATCATAGATAATAGCATTATGTGGCTATGACAGTGCTTATTGCCGTAGCCTATCACTTAACAACTATAATACATTTCAAACTCAAGCGGGTGAGTAGTGCTGTTTAAGCGCTCTACATCGGCCTGCTTCATAGCAATATAGGCATCAATCGTATCGTCATCCATTACGCCACCAGCGGTTAAGAAACCGCGATCCGCATCCAGTGCCGCTAGCGCCATTTCTAGGCTTGCAGCAACGGTTGGAATTTGTGCGGCTTCTTCTGCGGGCAAATCATATAAGTCTTTATCCGCTGGATCGCCAGGGTGAATTTTATTCTGGATACCATCCAAGCCGGCCATTAATAGCGAGGTAAAGGCTAAGTAGGGGTTGGCTAAAGGGTCAGGGAAACGCACTTCAAGACGCGCAGCTTTTGCATTGCTTACAAAAGGAATGCGAATCGACGCTGAGCGGTTACGGGCCGAGTAGGCCAGCATCACCGGAGCTTCATAGCCGGGTACTAAGCGTTTATAAGAGTTAGTGCCTGGGTTCGTGAAGGCGTTGATAGCGCGTGCATGTTTAATGATGCCGCCAATATAGTATAAGGCGGTTTCTGACATGCCAAAGTAAGCATCGCCGGAGAAAATGTTTTTACCATCTTTGCTTAACGATTGATGCACATGCATACCCGAGCCGTTATCGCCAACAATGGGTTTAGGCATAAAGGTGGCTGTTTTACCGTAAGCATGTGCTACGTTATGCACGCAGTATTTTAATATTTGCACTTCATCGGCTTTTTTAATCAAAGTGTTAGGGCCTACGCCAATTTCACATTGGCCGGCAGTACCGACTTCATGATGGTGGATTTCAATCTCTAAGCCCATCGCCGCCATAGCATTACACATAGCGGTACGTAATTCGTGCAGGCTATCAACCGGTGGTACGGGAACATAACCGCCTTTAACACTGGGGCGGTGGCCCATATTGCCAGCGGGAAAACTGCTATTGGATGCCCACGCGGCTTCTTCAGAGTTAATCTCAAATGAGCAGTTGCCCATAGCGATTTGCCACTTCACGTCATCAAAAACAAAAAACTCAGGTTCAGGGCCAAACAGAGCGGAATCGGCAATGCCTGTAGCCTTGAGGTAGTCCATGGCGCGTTGGCTAATAGAGCGCGGATCGCGGTTGTAACCTTCACCAGTAATGGGGTCGAGCACATTACAGCGAACGATAACTGTAGGTTCTTCGGTAAAAGGATCAATAACCGATGCGCTATCATCTGGCATCAGCACCATGTCAGATTCATTGATGCCTTTCCAACCTGCAACGGAGGAGCCATCAAACATTTTACCTTGCTCAAAGAAGCTGTCGTTTGCCTCGGTAGCTGGGATGGTTAGGTGGTGTTCTTTGCCTTTGAAGTCAGTAAAACGCATGTCTATCCAACGGGCTTGAATATCGTTGATGAGTTTCAGAGTATGCTCTGACATGTAGATCCTCCGATAGGAATAGATGTTTTTGCCTAACTTGCTGCGGCCCGATAGAAAATATGCAAGATGGGTGAATTATAACGGATTTATCGCTGCACACCAGTAGTTTACGTAGTGCCTACATTGCATTATTTGCATAATGTGCACCAAGCAATCTCAAGGCTTGCAGAAGCTGACTGAAAACACATAAACGCGGCTGTCTAACTTTGCTATACTTCGCGCCTTTCGCAGTATAGTTTAAGAGCGCAATATGCTATTTATTATTAAGTTTTTCCCTGAAATTACCATTAAAAGCAAAGTGGTGCGCAAGCAGATGGCGCGTCGCTTAAAAGACAATGTGTATACCTTGCTGCGAGCAGTCGATGCACAGGTCAAAGTGGTGACGCAGTGGGATAAAATGACTGTAGAAACTAGCCAAGATTCGCCTGAGTTAAACGCGCAGGTAAAAACAATACTGGCAAGAACGCCCGGTATCGCGAATTTTCTAGAAGTGCAATCTTGGCCTGTAGACGGTTTGGATGCCATTGCGGCTAAATGCTTGGAAGTTTGTCGTGAGCGTTTAGAAAATCGCAGTTTTGTTGTGCGTTGCAAGCGCACCGGCCAACACGCTTACACTTCACATGAAATAGAACGTCATGTAGGTGGCTATTTATTCCATCATATAGATTCAGCGCGCGTCGATTTGCATCATCCAGATACGACGCTACTTATCGAGGTGCACGGCGACACCTTGTTTATTGTTATTGAGAAAGAGGAAGGTTTAGGTGGCTACCCGCTAGGTGAAGTTGAGCCGGTTTTATCGTTAATCTCCGGTGGCTTTGATTCGCCAGTTGCTAGCTATTTGCTAATCAAACGTGGCGCACCAACACATTATTGTTTTTTCAATTTGGGCGGGCGTGAGCATGAGTTAGGCGTAAAAGAAGTTGCCTATCATTTATGGCAACGCTACGGCGCATCGCAAAAGGTAAAGTTTGTTAGCGTGCCTTTTGAAGGTGTGGTCGCTGAAATTCTGGAAAAAGTCGATAACTCGCAAATGGGCGTTATTCTAAAGCGGATGATGTTGCGCGCTGCTAGCCAAGTTGCCGAAAAGCTAGAAATTAAAGCCTTGGTGACAGGCGAAGCCTTATCGCAAGTATCTAGCCAGACCTTAAGTAATTTAGCGGTGATTGATGAAGTATGCGATATGTTGGTGCTACGCCCATTAGTGGCAATGGATAAAGGCGATATCGTCTTAAAGGCGCGTGAAATAGGCACTGAAGTGTTTGCTGCCAATATGCCAGAATACTGTGGTGTTATCTCGGTAAAGCCGACGACTCGTGCGCGTCTCTATCGCGTACAGGCGCAAGAAGAAAAGTTTGATATGGCGGTGTTGGATAGAGCAGTAGAAAACGCCTGTTACAGCGTGATTGATAATCTCGGTTTGGAAGATATTGATAAGCAAGATGTTGAGGTGTTATCGGTACCGTTGGCTAACAGTATTGTTGTGGATATTCGCCATCCTGATGAGCAAGAGCGCAGACCCTTACGGATTTCAGGGCAGGAAATAACCTTGTTGCCGTTTTACCGTTTACACAAGGCCATTCAGACGCTGGATAAATCGCAGCGCTACTTATTGTATTGTGAAAAAGGTGTGATGAGCCGTTTGCATGCGTCACATTTGCTGGCGGAAGGTTTTCAAGCGGCAGTGTATAGGCCACCGGCTTTCTCTGATGTTAGTAAGCCAGAAAACTAAATGTATTATGTGCGCTGGTGTTTAATCCTAGCGCACAATCTCAGGGCTTATAGACGTTTCAGTGTCAATGGCAGGTCATTTTGCGGTTTTGGCGCTGGCATATAGCTCATCAAGGGTGCGTAATTTTCGGGCACCGTGTAATCATAATGCAATACCATCTGATGCATAAAAGCCTTGCACAGCATATTAGCAAAGTGCATACCAATGCATTGATGTGCGCCGCCGCCAAAAGGTAAGTAGCTAAAGGCGATTTGCTGATGCTCAGCACGTTCTGCGTTAAAGCGTTCAGGGTCAAACTGCTGAGGGTTGCTCCAGTACTTTTCCATACGGTGGTTGTATGTCGGGGCTAACCAAATAATCGTATGAGCAGGAATGGCGTAATCACCTAACTGACAGGGCTGAATACTACGTCGCGTTATTAATGGCATGGAAGGGTGCAAACGCAGCACTTCTTGCAGCGTTAGATGTGTACTATGGCATTGGGCTAAGGATGAGTAGTCTAAGCAGGGGCTATTAATGGCTTGCGCCTCTTTACGTATCCTAGCCTGCCATTCTGGATGCTGGCCGGTATACATAATTAGGCAACTTAGGGCGCTACTTAGTGTTTCTTGTGAAGAAAACAATAAAAACGCTATTTGCTCTACAATATCCTCCTCACTATAAAAATTGCCCCTAGCATCTTTTAGATTCGCTAAAAGTGTTAAGCTGTCTTTGCCTTCTGTACCTCTGCGCAGCTTAAGCAGCTTCCGTAAAACAGCGTATTGCTGCTGAATAGATTCATGACCTAGAGCGAAGCTTTCGCCGGGGATTTCTTTACGCACAATGGCTTGCAAGCCCTCTAAGCTGCTTATAAGCGACTGACTAATCACTTTAGCGTCTTCACAGTCGATGTCAATACCAAGGAAAATGGCTAAGGAGATTTCTAGCAGCATGCTTTGTAAAGCGGGGTAAACCCCAAAATGGCTGTGTTGTTCAATGCTAGCCAGATGCTTAGCGATAATGGGATTCATACTTTGTAAATAGTCAGCATTATTCTGGCTGCTAAAAATTGCTTTTAGCATGGTATGCAGCTTTTTATGGTCGTTAAAATCGTTCAATAAGATTGCATCAGGATACATGCTAGCCAAGGATTGTTGGTAGCCCATGCGGGAGGAGAAGTTATTGTCTTTGTCGCACAAAATGGTCTGGTAGTTTTCAGCCCCCACGACCAATAAGCCGTGTTGGCCGCCCATGCGTAGGCGTGATATTTCACCGTATTGCTTATAGTGGGAGTCGATAGTGGCCTGTAGCTTATTAATCATCGGAATGGCTTTACCGATAAAAGGCAGGCCATAGTCGCCAGGGATGTGGCTAAGCTCAGCATTATCGACAGCATTGGTGTAGTGAAGAGTGTCCATCTGTTCTGCAGGCATAATAAGCCCCCTTTATGTATACAATATTATTGTTATTCGTCTTCAAGCTACAGCTAAAAAGGCCGACAGCTTTGTTTTAAATCAACACTGCTACTGTTTGTTGGGGGTGGTTTTTTTGTTTAGAATCAAATAAATAAGCAAAATCCTGTTGCTTGATATAAGTCAAACTTTTTAGCCTTGCTTGGCTATACCCTGTTGCTTTTAGGCGCTGCTATGCGAATGAGCAGGCTTTTTTAATGCTTATGCCAAATTGGATACCCGAAAGTATCCAAAGATACTATAATCGACACAAATTTGATGGTTTTTGAATGTTATGACAAAAAGTGTTTGCCCAAGCTCCAATGAAGTTAGCTGCTCACAGTGCCGCTTAGGCAAGATATGTCTACCTTTAACATTGGATAGCCAAGAGATTGAAAAGCTCGATGAGATTGTTAAGCGCGGTCGCATTACCCAAAAGGGCGAGCATATTTACCGTGCCAACGATACGTTTCATGCAGTGTTTGCTGTTCGTTCTGGCTACGTAAAAACTTACCGTATTACCGATGATGGTGAAGAGCAGATTACCGGCTTTCATTTCCCCGGCGAAATTTTTGGCATGGACGGCATTAACAAGCACAAATATACGAACTCTGCCAGAGCGCTAGAGTCAGCAGCGATTTGTGAGATTCCATTTGCGCGTTTTCAAGAGTTAACCGTGCAATTACCAAGCTTACAAATGCATTTTTTCCAGTTGATGAGCCAAGAGATCTCAAATGATCAGCAGCTGATCACTATGCTAAGCAAAAAAACAGCAGAGCAGCGAATAGCGACATTGCTGCTCACTATATCGGAGCGCCACTCTGATCGTAGTCTGTCAGCCACGCACTTTCGCTTGGCGATGTCGCGTACCGATATTGGCAATTATTTAGGGCTAACGGTTGAGACGGTTAGCCGTATTCTGAATCGTTTTCACAAGGAGGGCCTAATCGTTTTAGATCAAAAGGAAGTACGGCTTGTAGAAATACAAGATTTACGAGAGCTGGCCAATTTAGACGAATAATCACCGGCCTTCCATTCACTTTTATTGAGATAACACCATGCTGCTAAATCCGATACAACTGATCATTTCTCCGAGCCGTTACTGGCAGTCCGTAGGCCAAATGCCGACAGGGCGTTTTACTGTGGGAATCATATACTTTTTAATCATGGCCGCTTTGCCCAGCATCGCGCTGTATTACGGTACTGTGCATCAGGGTTGGCCGGTGAGTGAGGGCTTAGTGAAGTTCACTACCGCTAGTGGCATGGGTGTTGCAGGCGCCATTTATTGTGCCATCGTAGTAATGTTAACGATTTTAGGTTTGGTTGTGCATCTTCTAGCGAAAGGGCATAAAAGTGAAAGCACACTGGTAAAAGGTGTTGCTGTCGTGGGTATCGCTTTTACGCCTTTGTACCTCGGTAGCCTCAGCATGCTTTACCCGAACTTTTGGCTGGATATTTCCTTGGCGGGCATTGGCATTGTTTGGTCTATTTGGTTGCTGCATAAAGGTATTCCCTTAGCGATGAATATCCCTGAAGAGAATAGCGTGTTGTATTTTGGCGCGATATCAACAATCGCTCTTTTCGTGCTAACCGTTTATCTGGGTATTACCGTTTTCTTATGGGACTCAGGTTTCCTACCGGTTTTCGCTGATTAATGAAAAAACCTAATCGATCGAGGTTTTCTAGAAAAAACCCTATAACGTCAGCCACGCCGCTGACGTTTTTTATTGAGTCTATGGATGCGCTAGGCCAAGGTGTGGATAAAAGTAATGAGCTGATTACCTTTATCCCTAAAACTCTGCCTGAGGAAGCCGGCACAGCCCGCGTGGTAAAAAAACGCAAAGGTGTGCAGTTTGCCCAGTTGATTAATTTAGAAACCACAGCTGAGAATCGTATTCAGCCTGAATGTATTCATTTCAATGAATGCCCTGGTTGTGACTACTTACATACTGACTATCAAAGTGAGCTTATTTATAAAAAAGCCGCTTTAGAGCATGCGCTATATGGTTTACCTACTGACAACATCAATATAGAAACCGTCGCCGCAGAGCAACGTCTGCACTACCGCAACCGTGTGCAGCTACATTATCGCGGGCAAAGCTTGGGTTTGCTGGATGCCGATAACAATAAAATTATCGAGATACCCCGCTGCCAATTAGCCGAACCTGTACTGCAAGAAGCCATTGATGATTTATATAATAATCGCGAATGGAGCAAGTTACTTAAAAACACAGGCCATTGTGAAGTGGCCGATATTGATGGCAAAGCCGAAGTTTTTTGGAATAAGCCTTACGCTTTTGGTGGCTTTACCCAAGTAAATACGCAGATGAATTTACAGTTGCGTGAACGCGTTAAAAAAGCCGTGCTGGCGACAAAGCCACAGAGCATTATTGATCTATTTTCGGGTAGCGGTAATTTATCAGATGATATCGTTAGTGGAACACACATCAGGCGCGCCATGGTCGATGTTAGCGAGTGTTCACATCCGGATTTCATTGCTTTGGACTTATTTGCCGACGATGCCTTAGAACATTTCCAAGCACTTAACCCGCTGCGCAAGTTGGATACCTTATTGATCGATCCACCACGCAAAGGCTTCTCGGCTTTAGCGCAATGGATTAAAGCTTTAAAGCCACAGTATTTGGTTTATGTCAGTTGTAATGCCGCTACCATGGCAAGGGATATAAAAAACATAGAAAAATTTGCGCGTATCGAACAAATTCAATTATTGGATATGTTCCCATCCAGCAAACATTTTGAAACACTGCTTGTGCTGAAGTTATAAGCAAACGAGGAAAGAAGAAAGATGAACATTGGGGTGCCCAAAGAAGTCAAGAACCATGAATATCGTGTCGGTTTAACGCCTGAAGGTGTGCGCCAACTATCAGCACATGGCCACAGCATCGTGGTGGAGAAGCATTGTGGCATCGCCATTGGTTATAGCGATAATGACTACCAAGCAGCTGGTGCCACAGTGGTTGCCGATGCAGCCAGCGTTTATTCGCAAGCAGAACTGATCATCAAAGTGAAAGAGCCGCAAACACACGAATATGCCCACCTAAACAGCAGCCACTGCGTATTCACTTATTTGCACCTAGCCCCCGATACCGTTCTTACCCAGCATACGGTAAACAGTTACCTTTATTGGCGCCGATGAGTGAAGTGGCGGGTAAGCTTGCGACCCAAGTGGGTGCTCACTATCTGCAAACCTCACAAGGTGGGCGCGGTGTACTATTAGGCGGCATTACCGGTGTTACACCGGCGAATGTTCTAGTGCTAGGCGGCGGTGTAGTTGGCAGCAACGCGGTAAATGTTGCCGTCGGTTTAGGCGCCAATGTGAGTTTGGTTGACCAAATGGATGAAGTACTAGAAAGACAAAAAGCGCTGTATCCAGATATTCATACCATCAACAGCAAAAATCAAAGCATTGATGCTGCAGTAGCCGAAGCCGATTTAATTGTCGGTGCAGTATTGGTCGCCGGCGGCAGTGCGCCAAAAGTG